>Ga0208356_1000041_pt1 | contig 50049 bp, 38 predicted proteins | sample NGESurshal072012_4_FD_184467 | JGI IMG/M metagenome (GOLD analysis project Ga0208356, IMG submission 184467) | Arctic peat soil microbial communities from Barrow, Alaska - NGEE Surface sample 53-1 shallow-072012 (SPAdes) | ecosystem: Environmental > Terrestrial > Soil > Wetlands > Peat ... | reverse complement strand
CGGATGCAAAGCGGGATTAGAGCAATTTCCACCTCAATGGCTTCGTCCTTCGAGACGCATCGCTTCGCGATGCTCCTGAAGGATGAGGTCTCAGACCCTCATGGTGAGGAGCGCTCCTTCGCGCGTCTCGAACCATGAGGCCTCGGGAGAAGCAACAATGATTCGAATGAACCGGAAAACGCTGTAGAAGATCAGCCTCGGGAATTGCCCGGCTGCACCACGTTCAATTCTCGATGAACGGTTCGACGTCGCGGCGACGGCCGAGCATGCCCGGATGCCAGATCTTCACGTTTTCCTTCCATTCGACGACGACCGATTTGATGTTGCGGCTGGCGAGAAAACGCCGCGCCGGTTCGACGGCGGGTGCGAACCGGGAATGCCAGCTCGCAAACAACGTCCGCCCGGCTTGCTGCGCCGCGTCGATCAGGGGATTGAGTTCGCTGACCGTGGCTCCCGGAGGCTTTTCGAGCAGTACATGCTTGCCGGCCCTCAACGCCGCTTCCGCCTGGAGATGACGCCCTTGCGGCGGCGTACACAGCGCCACGGCATCGATCTCTGGCGCCGCCGCCAGCAACTCGTCGAGCGTCGCGAAATGCGCGATGCCGGCGATCGAGGCATTGCGGCTGGCGACGGCGGCGAGTTCGATCCCTTCGGTGCCGGCGATTGCAGGGACATGCTGATCGCGGGCGATCTTGCCGAGGCCGACAATGGCGAGGCGAATGGTGGTCACGCTGCTGGTCCCGCGCGTGAGGAAGGTGTCGACACTCTAGCCATCCCACTGCAGCACAACTGCACCGAGACGGCCAGCGGTCTCGATCGAGCCTGCGCGCATGGGTGGATCGGCAGCTTTGACAAACCGGCGGCCAAAATTGTGCCTTTGGGTGCCGTCGATCCGCCAATCTCTGCTAAAAACCGGCTGATTCGCTGGCCGGGCGTGTCGGATCGGGATACAATTCTTTCCGAATATTAATGCGATCAGCCGGTGTTGGACGTGTAGTTGTTTGCCGTCGGGCGATTGCGAAATTCCGTTCAAAACGCCTACAATGATCGGCCCGTCGCAGTTTGTTTGAACGACGATGTACCCTCGACACGTCACGCGGCCAGGGGCCTGAAAATGAGCGACACTTCGATGATGGAACGTTCATGAACCAACCCATGAAGCCTCCTCAGGAAGCTTCGCCCCAGCAGGAAGCTCGTCCGGCTCGCGCTCCGCCTGTCACCAAGCCCCGGTCGGGCCGGCGATTCGTCGCAACCTGCCTGCTGCTGTTGCTGATCGTTGCCGGGGTCGTCTGGTGGAGCCGGCACCAGAGCGCGCCGGAGCAGGGCCGCGCCGGACGAAATGCCGCGCCGATGTCGATCGTGCCCGAAATCGTCGCCAAGGGCGATGTCGGAATCAACCTCAACGCCCTCGGTACCGTCACATCGCTGGCTACCGTGACGATCAGAAGTCAGATCAGCGGTTACCTGTTGAAGATCGATTTCAAGGAGGGCGATGAGGTCAAGAAAGGCGACCTGCTCGCGGAAATCGACTCTCGGCCCTATGAGGCCACGCTAAATCAGGCGAAAGGAGCGCTGGCGCGCGACGAAGCACTGCTGAAAGGCGCGCAAGTCGATCTGACGCGCTATCAGGGCCTGGCGGCGCAGAATGCGGTGCCGCGCCAGACGCTGGACACCCAGATAGCGCTGGTCGCACAGGTCCAGGGCACAGTCGAAGCCGACCGCGCCGCAGTCAAATCCGCCGAGGTGAACCTGAACTATTGCCGCATCGTGTCACCGCTGGATGGCCGCGTCGGACTGCGTCTGGTCGACCAGGGCAACTACGTCACGGCCGGCGACGCCAACGGCCTCGTCGTGATCACGCAGTTGAAGCCGATCAGCGTCCTGTTCACGGTGCCGGAAGACAATCTGCAGGCGATTTCGAAACGTCTGCAGGACGGAGCCGTCCTGCCGGTAACCGCGCTCGATCGCAGCGGCACCAACAAGATCGCCGATGGCACCTTGCAGACTTTCGACAGCCAGATCGATCCCACCACCGGGACGATCAAGCTGCGCGCGCAATTTCCCAACGACACCGAGGCGCTTTATCCGAATCAGTTCGTCAACATCCGCCTGCTGCTCGATACCCACAAGGATGTCACCACAATGCCGACGGCGGGCGTCCAGCGCGGCGTACCCGGCACGTTCGTCTATCTTGTCAACGCCGACAACACTGTCTCGGTCCGCAAGATCGAACTCGGCGTGACGGATGGCGACCGCGTCGAAGTCCGCTCCGGGCTCGTGCCCGGTGATCGCATCGTGATCGATGGCGCCGACAAGCTGCGCGACGGCGCCAAGATCAACGTGCGCGCGGAGGCCGATACCGGCAAGCCGCCGGCGACCCCTGCCACCAGCCCGGATAAGGCGGGCAGCAGGAAGCAGCGTTCGGACACCGGACAGAAACAATGAACCCCTCACAGCCGTTCATTCTGCGGCCTGTGGCGACCACCCTGCTGATGATAGCGATCATGCTGTCCGGCATGCTCGCATTCAAATTCCTTCCGGTCGCCGCCTTGCCCGAAGTGGATTATCCGACCATCCAGGTGCAGACCTTCTATCCCGGCGCCAGTCCGGACGTGATGACCTCGTCCGTCACCGCACCGCTGGAAGTGCAGTTCGGCCAGATGCCGAACCTCAACCAGATGAGTTCGGTGAGTTCTGCCGGCGCGTCGGTGATCACGCTGCAGTTCGGTCTCGCCATTTCGCTCGATATCGCCGAACAGGAGGTGCAGGCCGCGATCAATGCCGCGGGCAATTTGTTGCCCGCCGACCTGCCGGCGCCGCCGATCTACGCCAAGGTGAACCCGGCCGACGCACCGATCCTGACCCTGGGGTTGACGTCGAAGACGATGCCGCTGACGCAAGTGGAGGATTTCGTCGACACGCGCCTGGCGCAGAAGATCTCCCAGCTTCCCGGAGTCGGGCTTGTCAGCATCAGCGGCGGCCAAAGGCCGGCGGTGCGGATCCGCGCCGATATCCGCAAGCTCGCGGCGTATGGGCTCAATATCGACGACCTGCGCACCACGCTCGGCAATGCCAACATCAACACACCCAAGGGCAATTTCGACGGCGCGATGCGCGCCTACACCATTAACGCCAACGACCAGATCAGGAATGCGAGCGATTACAGATCGCTGATCGTCGCCTACAAGAACGGTTCGCCGGTCCGGCTCAGCGATGTCGGCGATGTGGTCGACGGCGCCCAGAACGACAAGCTCGGCGCCTGGATGAACGAGACCCCGGCGATCATTCTCAATGTTCAGCGGCAGCCGGGCGCCAACGTGATCTCGGTGGTCGCGGGCATCAAGTCGCTGTTGCCGCAACTGCAGGCCTCGTTGCCGGCCGCTATCGACCTCAACATCCTGACCGACCGGACCGTGACCATTCGCGCCTCGGTTCGGGACGTGGAATACGAGCTGTCGCTCGCCGTTCTGCTGGTGGTGCTGGTGATTTTCGTGTTCCTGCGCAGCGCGCGGGCGACCCTGATCCCGAGCCTCTCGGTTCCGCTGTCGCTGGTCGGCACGCTGGGCGCGATGTATCTGTTCGGCTTCAGCCTCAACAACCTCTCCTTGATGGCGCTGACCATCGCCACCGGATTTGTCGTCGACGACGCGATCGTCGTGATCGAAAACATCTCCCGCTACATCGAGGAGGGCGAGCCGCCACTACAGGCCGCCCTCCGTGGCTCCGAGCAGATCGGCTTCACCATCATCTCGCTCACGGTATCGCTGATCGCGGTGCTGATTCCGCTGCTGTTCATGGGCGATGTGGTCGGCCGGCTGTTTCGCGAATTCGCCATCACGCTGTCGGTCACGATCCTGATCTCGGCCGTGGTGTCGCTGACATTGGTGCCGATGGCCTGCGCCAAGCTGCTCAAGCCCAGGGCGGAAACCCGGGAAAACGCGTTTCAGCGATACAGCCGCGAAGGCTTCGACCGCATCATCGAGGCATATGGGCATGCGCTCAACTGGGTGCTCGACCGCCAGACCTTCGTGCTGCTGATCGCGCTCGGCACCTTCGCCCTGACCGCCGTGCTCTACGTTGTCATTCCGAAAGGGTTCTTTCCGTTGCAGGATACCGGCGTCATCCAAGCGATTTCGGAGGCGCCGCAGTCGGTGTCTTACGCCGCGATGGCGGAGCGGCAGCAACAACTCGCCAGCGTCATCCTGAAGGATCCGGACGTCGAAAGCCTGTCTTCCTTCATCGGTGTCGACGGGACCAACACCACGCTCAACAGCGGCCGCATCCTGATCAATCTCAAGCCCTATGATCAGCGCAAATCCGGCATTGCGACGGTCATGCAGCGCATCAAGGACCGCACCGCGCCGCTGACCGGCATCACGCTTTACATGCAGCCGGTTCAGGACCTGACCATCGAGGGCACGGTCAGCCGGACGCAATACCAGTTCATCCTTCAGGATGCCGATCCGGCGCAATTGACGGAATGGACGCCCAAACTCGTCGACAAGCTGAACACGTTGCCGGAGCTTGCCGATGTGACCAGCGACCTTTCGGCGCAGGGCCTGTCGGTGTATGTCGATATCGACCGCAACCAGGCCGCCCGTTTCGGCATTACGCCCGCAACGATCGACAATGCGCTCTATGATTCATACGGCCAGCGCATCGTCTCCACCATCTTCACCAACTCGAACCAATATCGCGTCATTCTCGAAGCCGATCCGAGCTTGCAGACGTCGCTGCAGTCGCTGTCCGACATCTATCTGCCTTCATCGGTGGGCAGCACGCCGGTTCCGCTCGCCGTGATGGCCAAGATGAAACAGCAAACCGCGCCGCTTCTGGTCTCGCATCTCGGCCAGTTTCCTTCCTCGACGATTTCCTTCAACCTTGCCCCCGGCGCCTCGCTCGGCGGCGCGGTGACCGCGATCAAACAGGCGCAGGCCGACATCGGCCTGCCGCTCGGCGTGATCAGCAGCTTTCAGGGCGCGGCGCTGGCGTTTCAGTCGTCGCTCTCGAACCAGTTGTTCCTGATCCTGGCGGCGATCGTCACCGTCTATATCGTGCTCGGCGTGCTCTACGAGAGCTTTATCCATCCGATCACGATCCTCTCCACGCTGCCGTCCGCCGGCATCGGCGCGCTGCTGGCGCTGATGGCCGCCGGCGATGACCTGACGATCGTCGCGATCATCGGCATCATCCTCCTGATCGGCATCGTGAAGAAAAACGCGATCATGATGATCGATTTCGCGCTCGATGCCGAGCGCAACGAGGGCAAGCCCCCGCGCGAGGCGATCTATCAGGCCTGCCTGCTGCGGTTCAGGCCTATTCTGATGACGACCATGGCCGCGGTTCTTGGCGCCCTGCCGCTGATGCTCGGAACCGGTGCGGGCTCCGAGTTGCGGCATCCGCTCGGCATTTCCATCGTCGGTGGCCTGCTGGTCAGCCAGTTGCTGACCCTGTTCACGACGCCGGTGATCTACCTCTGGTTCGACCGCCTGGCGATCAGGTTCGCCGGACGTTCCGGCAATGTCGCCCCGACAACGAATTGAACTGAGCGGTGAGCCGAGACATGGGCCCGTCAACTCCCTTCATTCGCCGACCGGTGGCAACGACGTTGCTGACGTTCGGGCTTGCCGCCGCAGGCGCCGTGGCGTTTTTCAAGCTGCCGGTGTCGCCGCTGCCGCAGGTGGATTTTCCGACCATTTCGGTGCGCGCGACCCTGCCTGGCGCCAGCCCGGAGGATGTTGCCACCACCGTCGCGAGTCCGCTCGAGCGCCATCTCGGGCAAATTGCCGACGTGACCGAGATGACCTCATCAAGCACCGTAGGCGGGACGCGGATTACCCTGCAATTCGGGTTGAACCGCGACATCAACGGCGCGGCGCGCGACGTTCAGGCGGCGATCAATGCGGCCCGCGCCGACCTGCCGACCAGCCTGAGGACCAATCCGACCTACCGCAAGGTCAATCCCGCCGATGCGCCGATCATCATCCTGACGCTGACTTCGGATACGATGACCCGCGGCGATCTGTATGACGCGGCATCGACCGTGCTGGCGCAGAAATTATCGCAGGTCGAGGGCATCGGCGAAGTCGTCGTCGGCGGCAGTTCGCTGCCGGCGGTACGGGTCGATCTCATTCCGCAGGCGATCTACAAATACGGCATCGGCCTCGAGGACGTGCGGGCGGCGCTGGCCAGCGCCAATGCGCACAGCCCGAAAGGCGGCATCGACGTCGGCGATCAGCGCTATCAGATTTATGCCAACGACCAGGCCAACAAGGCCGTCGACTACCAATCTTTGATCGTCGCCTACCGCAACGGCGCGGCGGTGCGTCTTTCCGATGTCGGCGAGGTCACCGACGGGGTGGAAAACCTGCGTAACGCCGGCCTCGCCAATGGCAAGCCGGCGGTGCTGATCATCCTCTACCGGCAGCCGGGCGCCAACATCATCAGCACCGTGGACGCGGTGAAGGCGCTGCTGCCGCAATTGAGAGCTTCAATTTCGCCCGCGATCGACGTCACATTGGCGGTCGACCGCTCGACCACCATTCGCACCTCGTTGCGCGACGTCGAACGAACCCTGGTCCTCGCGGTGCTGCTGGTGATACTCGTGGTGTTCGCATTCCTGCGAAACTTCCGCGCCACGCTGGTACCGGTCGTTGCGGTGTCGGTGTCGCTGGTCGCTACCTTCGCGGTGATGTACTTGATTGGCTACAGCCTCGACAATCTGTCGCTGATGGCGCTTACGGTGGCCACCGGCTTCGTGGTCGACGATGCCATCGTGGTGCTGGAGAACATCACCCGATACATTGAAGAGGGGATGTCGCCGCTCGAAGCCTCGCTCAAGGGCGCCAACGAGGTCGGCTTCACCGTGCTTTCGATGAGCGTCTCGCTGATTGCGGTGTTCATTCCGATCCTGCTGATGGGCGGCATCGTCGGCCGGCTGTTCCGCGAATTCGCGATGACGATCTCGATCGCGATCATGATTTCACTGGCGGTTTCGCTCGCGACCACGCCGATGATGTGCGCGTTTTTGCTGCGCAGCGAGTCCGGTCGAAGCCATGGCCGGCTCTATCGGATCAGCGAGCGCTTTTTCGACGGAATGCTGAACTTCTACAAGCGGACGCTGACGTCGGCGCTGCGGCATCCCGGAGCGGTGATGCTGATCCTCGCGACCGTGCTGGGTCTCAATTTCTATTTGTACGACGTCATTCCGAAGGGCTTCTTCCCGCAGCAGGATACCGGGCGGATCATCGGCATCATCCAGGCCGATCAGAGCATTTCATTTCAGCTGATGCAGCAAAAGCTGACGCAGTTCGTCGGCATTCTCAAGAAGGATCCCGCGGTTGAAACCGCCGTCGGGTTTACCGGCGGAGGCCAGACCAATTCCGGCTTCATGTTCGTTTCGCTGCATCCGCTAAGCCAGCGCCACATCTCCGCCGATGGCGTCATCGCGCGGCTGCGGCGGGAGATGGCGGTGGTCCCCGGCGCCACGCTGTTCCTGCAGGCCGTGCAGGACATCCGCGCTGGCGGCCGGGCGAGCAACGCGCAATACCAATACACCCTGCAGGCTCCCACCCTGGAGGAGCTCAACGAATGGTCGCCGAAGATCGCGGCGGCGCTGCAGGGCGAGCGCACCCTCGCCGACGTCAATAGCGACCAGCAGAACAAAGGGCTCGAATCCAATCTGGTGATCGATCGCGACGCCGCCGCCCGGCTGGGAATTACCGTCAGCCAGATCGACAACACGCTTTACGACGCGTTTGGCCAGCGTCAGGTTTCGACGATCTACGTCGCCCGCAACCAGTATCACGTGATCATGGAAGTGGCGCCACGGTTCTGGCAAAGCCCGGAAACGCTGAAGGACGTTTATGTCAGCACCTCCGGCGGTTCGGTCGGCGGCTCGCAGGCGACCAATGCGGTCGCGGGAACCGTGGTCGCGACCGGACAATCGGCCTCGACCAACTCGGCCAATCTTCAAGCCGCCCGGAATCTCGCGACCAACTCGATCGGCGCCACCGGCAAGGGCGTGGCCTCGACCGGCTCGGCGGTCTCCACCAAACAGGAAATCATGATTCCGCTGTCGGCGGTCGCCCATTTTACCCAGGGCGCGACCCCGCTTGCGGTCAATCATCAGGGGCTGCTGGTCGCCAACACGATATCGTTCAACCTGCCGCCCAATGTGTCGCTCAGCACCGCCGTTGCCACCATCGAAGCCACCATGGACCGGATCGGCGTGCCCGCGACCATCCGCGGCACCTTCCAGGGCACGGCGAAGGCCTTTCAGGATTCGCTCAACAACCAGCCGTTCCTCATTCTGGCGGCGCTGGTCACGATCTATATCGTGCTCGGGGTGCTCTACGAGAGCTATGTGCACCCGCTGACGATCCTGTCCACGCTGCCGTCAGCCGGCGTCGGCGCGCTGCTGGCCTTGATGGCGTTTCACACCGAATTCAGCATCATGGCGCTGATCGGCGTCATCCTCTTGATCGGCATCGTGAAAAAGAACGCCATCATGATGATCGATTTTGCGCTCGACGCCGAGCGACGGCGCGGGCTGAGCCCCTTCGACGCGATCTACGAGGCTTGCCTGCTCCGCTTCAGGCCGATCATGATGACGACCATGGCGGCGATGCTTGGCGCGCTGCCGCTGGCGATCGGCCTGGGCGAAGGCGGCGAACTTCGCCAGCCGCTCGGCATCGCGATCGTCGGAGGGCTGATCCTCAGCCAGGCGCTGACGCTTTATTCGACGCCGGTGATCTACCTGTACATGGACCGGTTCCGTTCCTGGAGCCAGCGTCTCAGGGGCGGTGGCGCCGGCCCGCGCGCGACCGATGCCGCCCTGCAGCCGGGCGAATAGATGTCAACAGCTGCATCGATGACAGGCCTAGCGCCGCAACGAGCCCCGTGCGATGTCGAGATCGAGGCGTTTTCCGTGTCGCGGACGCACGGAGACCGGACTCGATCAGGGTCGCAGCTCGAACCGGTGCCCGATGAGTAGGCTTGCGCGGAAGTCAAATTCCCTGACCGCAAGGTTCGGCGGCAACAACCGCGCCGCCTCCGCGTTGGCCGCGCTCCTGCTCAGCCCGGCCCTGTCCGGCTGCATCCTTGGCAGCGAACGGCCCGAGCTCAACCTTGAGGTTCCCGCGAGCTATCGCGAGGCGACGCGGCGCTCACCCGATGCGGCCGTGCCGGCGCTGGATTGGTGGCGCGGCTTCCGGTCGCCGGAACTGACCTCGCTGATGGAGCAGGCGCAGATTTTCAATCTCGACATCGCGGTCGCCGTTGCCCAGATCGTCCAGGCCGATGCGCAGGTCGGGGTGTCGGGAGCGCCGCTGCTGCCGACGGTGACGGGGACTGCGACTGCCGAACAAGCGCGTACCTCCGCCGGCTCAGCCGCTAGCGGGGGCACCGTCTTTTCGAGGACCTCCCCGCTGTACAATCTCGGTCTAAATGCAAGCTACATGGTCGATTTCTGGGGCAAGAACCGCGCCACGCTTTATGCGGCGGAGGAAAGTGCCACGGTGGCCCGCTACAATCGCGAGGTGGTGACGCTCTCGACCATCGTGACCGTTGCCAACACCTACTTCCAGGTTCTGGCGGCGCAGGACGAACTGCGCGTCGCGCAACGCAACCTGGCTGCGGCCGAGCGCATCCTGACCCTGATCAAGCAGCAATTCGCAGGCGGAACGGCCTCCCAGCTTGACCTGTCGCAGCAGGAGGCGCTGGTCTCGACCGAGCGCGCCGCGATCCCGCCGCTCGAAGTCACGCTGAAGCAGAATATCGCAGCTCTCGCGCTGCTGGTGGCGCGCGCGCCGGCAAACTTCAACATCAAGGGCGGCGGCATGGCGCAAATCACCATTCCGCGGGTGACGCCGGGGCTGCCGTCGGAATTGCTCTATCAACGGCCTGACATCCGGCAGGCCGAGGCGCAGCTCGCTTCCTCCAACTTCAGTGTCGAAGCGGCGCGCGCCGCCTTCTTCCCGCAGATCCAGCTGACCGCGACGACCGGGGTGCAAAGCGCGGCCCTGGCGTCGCTGTTCGGTCCGGGCGCCTGGTTCTACACGCTGGCCGCCGGGCTGACGCAGCCGATCTTCGACGGCTTCCTGCTCGAGAGCCAGCTCAAGCAGGCCAAGGGCGTGCAACTGCAGAACCTGCAGGCCTACCGCAAGGCGGTGCTGTCGGCGTTCGCCGATGTCGAGAAGGCGCTGGTCGCGCTGGCGCAATTTACCCGGCAGGAGCGGTTGCAGATCGAAGCCGTGAACAATTCGCGCAAGGCCTTCGATGTCTCGGAAACCCAATTGCGGGCCGGCACCGTCAACCTGATCACGGTGCTGCAAACCCAGCAAACCCTGCTCATCGCCGAGAACACGCTAGCGCAGGTTCGCCTGACCAAGCTGTTGGCCGCCAGCAGCCTGTTCCAGGCGCTCGGCGGCGGGTGGACCCCGGACGGCAAGCTGTCCTCGCTGCAACCGCAGCCGCAACCGTGAAGAGCTTTGCCATGCGAGGATGGGTGTTCGGCACCGCAGCAGTCCTGACCGTGATGATGGCCGGCATGGGATGGCCTGCGCAGGCGCAGCAGGGCAACAATACGCCGCTGACATTCGGCATGAACAAGCAAGAGGCCTCGCTGGCGCTGGGTGCGGCGCTGATCTATGTCAGAGGCCGTCCCGGCAATGAGATGTTTCTCGCCCTGCCCAACGTCAAAGGCAGCGCCCTGTCGGATCGAAGGGACGGACTCTATCTGCAATTCCGGCGCGGCAGGCTTGACGGCTGGAAAGGCGATTGGGGGACGAGCCGGCCATGTTGCAACTGATCGCCAGGACCGAGAACACCGGCATGGGCAAGCTGGGATTCCTGCTCACGGCTGCAACGGTCCTTGCGTCAACAGCCGTGGCGCCGGCGCTGGCGCAACGCGCCCACGAGCCGCTCCTGCGCAGGGATCTGCCGCCGACCGCCTGGTATTATGATGGCCGCGACGACGTCCGCGACTTCCCGGCCAACGGCTTCTTTCCTGGCGATTTTGCCGCCAATCCCGCCGCCGCGTGGCTCGGCGCAGCCGGGATATTCGGCTCGACGCCATCGGGCGGATCGCAGTTTGGCCCGATCTATTGCACCCGGCAGTATCGTGTCCGCAGCCCGGAACGCGGCCACTTCCAGGGAAATGACGGCGTGTGGTATCGCTGCCGCAAATAATTCGAGCGAATTCGGCCGAAGGGAACGCCATGACCAAGCCATCGAAGGTACGAAGCGTTGAGACGCTTGCGTGCGATGCCGGCTGGAGAAACTACCATTTCGTCAAGATCACCACGGAAGACGGTGTGATTGGCTGGAGCGAATTCGACGAAGGCTTCGGCTCTCCCGGCCTCGGCGCGGCGATCCAGCGGCTTTCGCCGCGCGTGGTCGGACAGAACGCGCTTCAGCACGAGCGAATTCATGCCGAGCTATTCGCGGCGACCCGTCCCAGTACCGGCGGCGTCATCGCCCAGGCGCTCGCCGCAATCGAAAACGCCCTGCTCGATGTCAAGGGCAAGGTGCTCGGCGTGCCCTGCTATGAATTGCTCGGTGGCAAGATTCGCGACCGCATCCGCGTCTACTGGTCGCATTGCGCCACCTGGCGGATCAATCATCCCACCTGGTACAAGCCGCCGATCACCGATCTCGATGGCGTGAAGGCGATCGGACGCGAGGTGCGGGAGAAGAAGTTCACCGCGCTGAAGACCAACATCTTCAGCTACGACGCCGGCAAGCCGCGGGGCTGGCGGCCCGGATTTGGAGCGCCGTTCGAGCCGGGTATCAATGTCGACCGCAAGGTGCTGCGCGATCTGCGCATGCATCTCGAAGCCATCCGCGACGGGGCCGGACCCGATATCGACATCCTGCTCGACCTCAACTTCAACGCCAAGACCGAAGGTTACCTCAGGATTCTGCGCGAGATCGCCGATCTCGACATGTTCTGGGTCGAGATCGACAGCTTCAGTCCCGAGGCGCTGGGCTATATCAGGCGCCAGAGCCCGCACCCGATTTCATCCTGCGAGACGCTGACCGGCTTGCGCGAATTCCTGCCCTATTTTCGCGAACAGGCGGTCGATGTCGCCATCATCGACACGCCGTGGAACGGGGTATGGCAGTCGATGAAGATCGCCGCAGCCGCCGAGGCCTGCGAGGTCAACGTCGCGCCGCATAATTTCTACGGGCACCTCTGCACCATGATGAACGCGCATTTCAGCGCAGCAGTGCCGAACCTGCGCATCATGGAGACCGACATCGACCGCATCGCGTGGGACCACGAGCTCTTCACCCACGTGCCCGATATCGAGGACGGCCATCTCGTCATACCGGACCGGCCCGGCTGGGGCACCGAGCCCAACGAGGAAGGCCTGCGCGCCCACCCGCCAAAGAGCAGCGGCGGACTGCTGAACTACGGCCAGAAGACGTAAGTAGCCACACCCTGTCATTCCCGCGAACGCGGGAATCCAGTACGCCGCGGCCTTTCGGTTTGATCACGGACGCCGCGGATTACTGGATCGCCCGCTTCCGCGGGCGATGACGGATAATGTTCCATGTCACGAGCCGCATCAGCGAATGCCCGCGCGCATGAAGGACTGCACGAATTGCCGCTGGAACAGCAGAAACGCGATCAGGAGCGGCGCCATGGTCATGACCGTCGCGGCGCAAATGATCGACCAGTCGACGCCGGTCTCGGGCGCGCCAAACACCGCAAGGCCGACGGTCAGCGGCCGGCTTCCCACCGAATTGGTGACGATCAGCGGCCAAAGGAAATTGTTCCAGTGATAGCTGACCGAAACCAGGCCGAAGGCAATATAGGTCGGCCGGGCGAGCGGAATGTAGACCCGCCACAGCACCTGCAACGGACCGGCGCCTTCGACCCGCGCCGCATCGACCAGTTCCTGCGGGATGCTCTTGAAGGTCTGCCGCAGCAGAAAAATGGCGCATCGAACCGATGCTCGTCGCCTGCTGCCCACGACAGCCGGATCTTGTCGCCCGGCTCCGCCTTGCTGAAGCCGTCCTGGCGCACCGAAATCGGCTGACCCTCGATCTCGCAAAGTACGATGCTGTCAGCGCCAAGATGCTCGACGCTCTTGACGCGCGCCGGACGACCGTCTTGCGACACGATGCGGATATGCTCGGGACGAATGCCGATCAGGCTGCCGTCATGGGCGATCAGGTTCATCGGCGGCGTGCCGATGAACCTCGCGGTGAAGGCGCTCGCAGGCCGGCTGTAGAGGCCTCGGTTTGGTCATGCGTGACATAGACCATCGTCATTCCGAGCCGCTGTTGCAACGCCCGAATCTCGGTTCGCATTTCATGGCGCAGCTTGGCATCCAGATTGGACAATGGTTCATCCATCAGACAAAGCCGGGCTTCGGCGATGATGGCGCGTCCCAGCGCCACCCGCTGGCGTTGACCGCCGGACAATTGCGCGGGCTTGCGGTCCAGCAACTGGCCAAGGCCGACAATATCCGCGACCCGCTTCAGACGCGAGTCGCGCTCGGCCCGCGATACCCGGCGCACCCGCAAGCCGAACACGATGTTTTCCGCCACGCTGAGGTGGGGAAATAACGCATAGGATTGGAATACCATCGCGATCTTGCGCTGGGCAGGTGTCAGATGCGTGACATCGACCCCGGCGATCGTGACCGTCCCACTGTCAGGCTGCTCCAGGCCGGCGATCAGCCGCAGGGTTGTCGATTTGCCGCAGCCCGACGGGCCGAGCAGCACCAGCAGCGAGCCTTCATCCGCCTCGAGGCTGATCCCATCGACCGCGCGGGCCGAACCCCAACTCTTGACCACCCGATCAAGCCTGATTGCCGACATCCATTACCGACCGAACTTGCTGTCGGGGCAGGTTGTGCTGCATTGCGCCCCCCCAGTTCACGCCTGTGAGCCGAGGCTTGCTAGCACAAAAATGGCGGTCGAGCGCCCGGCGCGGCGGTCATGTTGGCGGAACCGCAGCCGCAAATATGCCGCTGGACGGGACCATTCGTCCCTGGCGGACGGGATCGGGCGGGTCGTTGACGCGGTGGGAATGACGCGGTGGAAATCCGCCGAGACGAACGCGGCCTGCAGCCCCATAAGATCGCGATGACGGACGGCCGAAAACCTGCCGCCAATCCATCCCGACCGGGCATCCCCCCAATGCCAAAAGGCCCCGCTGGGGGCCTTTCAACATCTATACCGCGTCTTTTGCCGCCTTGACCGGGCGTGCCCTGACGATCTTTCGGGCCGGCTTGGCCTTGAACGTCATCGCCTCACCCGTGAATGGATTGGTGCCTTGCCGCGCCTTGGTGGCCGGCTTCTTGATCACGACGAACTTGGCGAATCCCGGGACCAGGAACACGCCGGACTTCTTCAGCTCCTTGTAGCCAACCGTCGCCAGCGTCTCCAGCACGCCCTTGACGTCCTTCTTCGCCACTTCCGTCTCGCCAGAGATCTTCTCGATCAACTGCGACTTCGTCATCTGTACGGCCATTTCGTCTCCTGTGGGTTGATTCGATCTGACGACAATATTTGGAAATCCCTCGGGAAAAACAGGGCTTCCGCGATCTACACAGCTTTTGTTGGCGGTTTTGGCCGTTTCCCGGCCTGGTCCGGTGGCCGGAAGTGCTGGGCGCCCTGCTTTTATAGGGGGTTTTCGGGGGGTGCCCAGAGCCAGCGCATATTGCGGCTGGGTCGAATCATGACGGCCACCGAGGGCCTCGTGGTTCGAGACGCGCGGCGTTGCCGCGCTCCTCACCATGAGGGTCGAGCAAGACCTTATCCTCAGAGTCTGACTCGAAATAGAACCAATAGAATCGCGGGCTCGTTGCGGAGACCGTCATGCCGGGCTTGTCCCGGGCATCCACGTCTTCCGCGACGAAACAAGACGTGGATGGCCGGGACATAGGCGAGCGGAAGCGACGCCGTCCTTCGGACGGCTATGCCCGGCCATGACGATGCGCCATCCATTTGATGCAGTCAGCGCTGCCGGGCAGCGGGCTTGCGTTCGATCGGATGAATGTCGATCGCGCGCAGGCGGCCCGTCCGCAGCACATCCATTTCGAGCTTGCGATCGATCCGGTCGCGATCCAGCGTGCGGATCAAATCGTCGACCCCGTTGATGTCGACGCCATCGAGGCGAATGACGACGTCGCCCGGCAACAGCCCGGCCTGCGCTGCCGGCCCGTCCGGCTCGATCTGCGCCAGCAATGCACCCATCTTGTTCTCGACGCCAGCGAGCACCGCATGCCGTCTTGGAATCGGCGCGCTCTGGCCGGATACGCCGATATAGGCGCGCCGCACATAGCCGTGGCGGATGATCTCCGACAGCACGAACTGCGCGGTGTTGCTGGCGACCGCAAAGCAGATGCCCTGCGCACCGCTGATGATCGCGGTGTTGATGCCGATCACCTCGGACGCCGACGACACCAGCGGCCCACCGGAATTGCCGGGATTGAGCGCCGCATCGGTCTGGATGACGTCCTCGATGCTCCGGCCGCTCGCGGAACGGATCGAACGGCCGAGCGCCGACACCACGCCTGCCGTGACGGTCGATTCGAATCCCAGCGGATTGCCGATGGCGACCACGAGCTGGCCACGGCGCAGGCTTTTTGAATTGCCGAGCGACGCATAATGCAGGTCACGCACGCCATCGGCGCGCAGCAGCGCCAGATCGGTATCGGGATCGACGCCGAGCACGCGGGCATCGGTGACAATGCCCTCATGATCGCGCAGCCTGATCTGTTTCGAGCTGCCGACCACATGGCTGTTGGTCAGCACCAGGCCATCGGGCGAAATGACGATGCCGGAGCCGAGCCCGCCACGCTCGCGCGATCCCGGCGATTTCGGCCCGGTTTCGACCCGCACCACCGCGGGTCCGATCCGCTCGGTGACGCCGATCACCGCACTGGAGTAGGCATCGAGCAGAGCTTGATCGTTGATCGGAGCTGGCTCGGTTGTGGCCGGTGACGAAAGGTCGCCGACCGGTTCTTCCGTGAAATCCAACATGGCAAAATCCTCCGGGATCAGATGGGGGCCATGTTTTGCCATCGCAAGAGCCGCCAAAGCGGCCTTCCCGGCGCGATGGCGCGATCGGGTCCGCCAATCGAAGCCTGAGCGGCTAAGCCGCCTTCTTGCCTTCCAGATCGCTCCGCCACTCGCCCTTGGTGGCCAGCGAATTCATCCTCGCGCGATGGCTGAACGCCGCCTGCCCGGCGGCAACGTTCTCCGCTTTGCCAGACCATGCCTGTTGCGGCGCTGCCTGCAGCGCGCGGCCATAGGAGAAGGTCAGTTTCCAGGGCAGCCCGCCGATCCGGTTCATGGCGTCGAGATGCGCGGTGGCGTCTTCGTCGGACTGGCCGCCCGACAGGAAGGCGATGCCCGGCACGATCGCCGGCACGCAGGTTTTCAGCAGGCGCACAGTCCTCTCCGCGACCTCCTCGACCGAAGCCTGCTTCGGGCATTTCTTGCCCGAGATCGCCATGTTCGGCTTCAGGATCATGCCTTCGAGCGCGACCCGCTGGATCCGCAATTCCTGGAAAACCTTGTTGAGGACGCGCTGGGTGACGTCGTAGCAGCGATCGATGTCGTGATCGCCATCCATCAGCACTTCCGGCTCGACGATCGGGACGATCTGGGCGGCCTGGCATAGCGCCGCATAGCGGGCCAGCGCATGCGCGTTGACGTGGATCGCGGTCATGCTCGGAATGTCCTTGCCGATATCGATCACCGCACGCCATTTCGCAAACCGTGCGCCCTGCTTGTAGTAGTCCGCCAGCCGCGCGGCGAGCTTGTCGAGACCGACCGTGACGAGTTCGCCCGGGCAATTCGGCAACGGTTGGGTGCCCTCGTCGACCTTGATGCCGGGGATCGCGCCCGCCTGCTCGATCAGCTTCACCAGCGGCGTGCCGTCCTTGGCCTTTTGCCAGATGGTCTCATCGTAAAGGATGACGCCGGAGATACATTTCGACATCGCGTCGCTGGAACGCAACAGCATCTCGCGATAGTCGCGCCTGGTGTCCTCGGTGGATTCAACCTTGATCGCATCAAACCGCTTCTTGATGGTGCCGGTTGATTCATCCGCGGCGAGAAGGCCCTTGCCCGGCGCAACCATGGCCCGCGCCACTTTGTTGAGGTCGGAAAGGTTCATCGCGGTCTCCTCCTGACTGTGATTTCTTCTGAATCGACAACGGTTCGGGGGCCAAACCGTTGCGTGCAGGATATGCAAAGCCGCTCGCCCGCTCAAGCGGGGGCTGACCTGGATTGCTTTCGCGGGAGACCCAATAGGGTCCCGGTCGACCCCCCTACACCATTGCAAAAAAACCGGGCATGCTTGCCAGATAACAAAGGGCGGTATCTCCGCTTACCAATCCAGAACCAGGGGGGGACGATGACCACCGCGGGTGGAACTATCAACGGATGGTTAAACACCCCGCCGCCCCCGGGCCGCCTCGTGGTTCGAGACGCGCGGCGTTGCCGCGCTCCTCACCATGAGGGTTTGAGTCCTTATCCTGAGGAGCCGCGAAGCGGCGTCTCGAAGGGTGGAGCCCGGGTGCCGGAAAAAACGGACTACGGTGCCACCGTCGTGCTTTGCTTTCGTGTTGCAAGCCAGTTTTCGAAGCGCTGAACCACGACGAAAAACACCGGCACAAACAGCACGGCAAGGCAGGTCGAGGCGATCATTCCGCTGAACACGGTGATGCCGATCGATTTGCGCGCACTGGCGCCGGCGCCGGTTGCGACAACCAGCGGCGCCACGCCCAGGATGAATGCGAACGACGTCATCAGGATCGGCCGGAATCGCGCCTGGGCGGCCTCGATCGCCGATTCCAATAGCGGCTTGCGGTCGCGCAGATGCAGCTCGAGCGCCACTTCGACAATCAGGATCGCGTTCTTGGCCGACAGCGCGATCAGCAGGATCAACCCGATCTGGGTGTACAGGTTATTGTCGATCCGCAATCCCGTCAGCACCGCCATCGGCCCCAGCAGCGACAGCGGCACCGCCAGGATCACGGAGATCGGCGCGTACCAGCTCTCATATTGTCCGGCCAGCACCAGATAGACCAGCAGCATGGCGAGACCGAACACATAATAGATCTGACTGCCGACCGCCTTTTCCTGATACGACATCGCCGTCCATTCGTAGCCGGTACCGGCCGGCAAGGTCTTGCCGGCGATCTGCTCCATCAGCCCGATCGACTGCCCCGAGCTGTAGCCCTGCGCGGGCAGGCCGATCACGGTCGAGGACGGGTAGAGATTGTACAGGCTGATCAGCGAGGGGCCCACCGCCGGGGTGATGGTCGCGAGCGTGCCGAGCGGGATCATGTCGCCCTGCTGGTTGCGAACCGTCAGATTTTCGATATCGCGCGGCGTCAGGCGGAATTGCGCGTCGGCCTGGGTATAGATCTGGAAGGTGCGGCCGAATTTGTTGAACTGGTCGACATAAGAGGATCCCAGATAGGAGGCCAGCGTCGAGAACACCTGGTCGGTGGTGACGTGCAGCGTCTGGGTCTTGATCCGGTCTACTTTCACATCGAATTGCGGCACCATGGAACGGAACGGCGAGCTCACCCGTTGCAGCGCACTCTGGGTTTGAGCGCCGCCGACCATGGCATTGGTGATGGCCTGCAGCTTGGCGAAATCGGCATTGCCGTCGCGCAGCTCGACCTGCATGGCGAAGCCGGCGGCATTGCCGATACCCTGGATCGGCGGCGGCGGAAGCACGATGATCCGCGCTTGCTGGATCTCCGCCATTTTCTGGTTCAGTCCGACCACCAGCGAACGCAAATCCTCGCCCGCCCCTCGCGCGTCCCAATCCTTGAGGATCAGATAGGCCACGCCGCCATTGGCGAGGCTCGCGCTGTTGTCGAGCGCCGAGATCCCGGCGATCCCGATCACCTGCGCCACGCCGGGCGTCTTGCCGGCGATGTCGCTGACCCGATCGAGCACCTGCTGGGTGCGCTCGAGCGATGCGCCGTCCGGCAACTGCACGGCCGCCAGCAGGTAGCCCTGATCCTCGATCGGGAGAAAGCCGGTCGGCACCCGCGACAGGCCATAGACGCCGATGCCGATCAGAACCAGGGCGATCACCGCCGAACTATTGCTGTAAGCCACCATGCGGCCGATCAGCCCGGCATAGCCGCGCTCAAGGCGCGCATAGACCGCGTTGAAGCCGCGGTAGAACCGGTTGCGCCGTTCCATCGGAACCGCAGGGCGCAGCCACAGCGCGCATTGCGTCGGCTTCAGGGTCGCGGCGTTGACCGCGCTGAGCAGCGCGGTTGCGGCGATCACCAGGGCAAATTGCGCGTAAATGCGCCCGGTCAATCCCGGCAGGAAAGCGGCCGGCAGAAACACCGATATCAGCACCAGCGTGATGCCGATGATCGGCGCAAACAGCTGATCCATCGCGCTGATCGCGGCATCGTGCCCGGACATCCCCTTCTCGATGTTGTGGGCCGCGCCTTCCACGACCACGATGGCGTCGTCGACCACGATGCCGATGGCGAGCACGATCGCGAACAACGTCGACAGGTTGATGGTGAAGCCGAGCGCGGCCATCGCGGCGAACGCGCCGACAATGGTGACCGGGACGGTGGTGGCCGGCACCAGCATGGCGCGCCAGTCCTGCAGGAAGATCAGGATCACGACCAGCACGAGAAAGCCGGCCTCGATCAGCGTCTTGTAGACTTCATGGACCGAGGCCGAGACGAATTTGGTGGTGTCGAACGGAACGTCGTATTTGATGTCCTGCGGGAACGCACCGGCAAGTTCCGTCATCTTTTTCTTGACCGCCTGCTCGACTTCGAGCGCGTTGGCGCCGGGCGACTGAAACACGCCGATGCCGGTCGCGGGCTTGTTGTTGAGCGAGAACATCTGGCTGTAGGTCTGCGCACCGAGCTCGACCCGCCCGACGTCCCGCACGCGCGTCACGTCGCCATTGCTGCCGGTCTTGACAATCACATTTTCGAACTGGGCGGCATCATTGAGCCGGCCGTTGACGTTCAGCGTGTATTGGAAGGCCTGCCCGGGCGGTGCCGGCGGCATGCCGACCTGTCCCGCCGTGACCTGCTGGCTTTGCTGCTGGATCGCCTGAATGACGTCCTGCGGCATCAGCCCGCGCACGTGCAATTTGTCCGGGTCAAGCCAGATCCGCATTGAATACTGGCCGGCACCGAAAACCGTCACATTGCCGACGCCCGGCAGCCGGGATAGCTCGTCCCTGATGTTGATGGTGGCGAAGTTGCTCAGGTACAGGCTGTCATAGGTCGACCCGGGAGACGTCAGCGCGACGAAGAGCAGAATGGCGGTCGAGCGCTTCTGCACCGTGACGCCCTGCGCCTGCACCGACTGCGGCAGCGCCGACAAGGCGCTCGACACCCGGTTCTGAACCAGCACCTGCGCGAAGTTCAGGTCGGTGCCGATCTTGAACGTCACCGTGAGCGCGTATGTGCCGTCGGCGCCGCTGTAGGACTGCATGTAGAGCATGCCCTCGACGCCATTGACCTGCTGCTCGATCGGCAACGCCACGGTGTCCATCACCGCCTTGGCGCTGGCGCCGGGATAGCGTGTCGTGACCTGCACGGTCGGCGGCACGACGTCGGGATATTGCGCCACCGCCAGCCCGAACAGAGCTACGCCGCCGATCAGGACCATCAGAATCGCGATGACGTTGGATAACACCGGCCGTTCGATGAAGAATTTCGAAATCATGGCCAGCCTTATTTTGTCGAGGCGGGAGACGGCTCGATTTGCTGCAGCTTGGGATCGACCTTCTGGCCGGGAATCGCGCGCAACAGGCCCGCGATCACGACCCGGTCATCCGCCTTGAGACCGCTTTCGATCACGCGCAAATCGTCCTCGAGCGGCCCGGTCTGCACCTTGCGCTGCTCGACCACGTTTTCGCCGGTCACGACCAGCAGGTATCGACCGGCCTGGTCGCTGCCCAGTGCCACGTCCGGCACCAGCAACGCGCCCTGCTGCTGATCGAGCGGAACGCGGACACGGACGAAATAGCCGGGCAGCAGCACCCGATCGGCGTTTGGCAGCACACCGCGCACCGCCAGCGTCCCGGTCGACTGATTGACCGTCGGCGCGGCGTAATCGAGTTTACCTTTGTGCGGATAGCCGGTTTCGCTCTGCAGTTCGACCTCGACCGGCACTTGCCTGAGATCGTTGGCGGTCAACCCCTTGCGCGCCGCCTGCGCCCGTATCCGCAACACATCCCGCTCATTGACGTTGAAGGTCACATAGATCGGATCGAACTGCACGATGCTGGCAAGCTGGGTCGGCGAGGCGGCGCCGACCAGTTCGCCGACCGAGACGAGATGGGCGCTGACGATGCCATCGAACGGCGCGGTGACGTTGGTATAGCCGAAATTGACGGCGGCGATCTTGGTGTTGACCTGGGCCTGCTGAAGGTTGGCCTGGGCGTTGTCGCGCGTCGAGGTGGACTGCTCGAGGGTGGCCTGCGAGACCGCCTGGCGCGCGACCAGATCCGCCTGACGCCTGTAATCAGCTTCGGCTTGTTTCAGCGACGCCTGGGCGCCCGCTTCGGCCGCCTGCGCCTGTTCGAGCTTGAGCTGATAGGTCTCAGGCTCGATTGTGAACAGCTTGGTGCCTTCCTTCACAAAGGCACCGTCCTGATAGCTGATTGCCTGCAGCACGCCCTGTACCCGCGCCAGCAGATCGACCGACTTGATCGGCGCGGTATTGCCGGTCGCCTCCAAATAGCGGGTAATGGTGCGCTGCACGGGGAGCGCGACATCGACCGCCGCCGGCGGCGGCGGCACGAACGCGTTCTGCTCGCAGCCGGTCAAGAACACGAGCGACAGCACCGCGATGGCGGTGTGGACGGCACCGGGACGCGCCGTGCGGCGGTTGCGATCCAATCTGGCGGAGACCGGTTGATGCGCAGGCTTCATCCCCTTGCCCCAATCTTTTTGGCCACGCAGGCAGACCCGCGACGGGAACTCATAACACAATCCGTCCGCGGTGGAACCCGAAAGCAAATCCCGCCGCACCTCGATCGATCGGGCGGGCAATTTATCCTGTGGACTCACAACCTTGGACGAAAATAGGACAAATTGACCACGCCACGCCAGCAGGCGCTCATGGCGTCGCGCTTCGCGCGGGCCGATCCGCAACAAGACGCCGCAGCTCCGCGCTGACGTCAGCCTGCCGTGGCGGATCGGCGCCGGCGCGCCCACAGGTAAAGGCCGCGCAGGACGCCGCAAACGACAATGCGCGGCGAAGCTCGTCGGAATTCGCCCGCGCAAGCGAACTGGCTTCGATCCGTCCGATGGCGCGCAAGGCGAACAACAGTGCCGCCTGAAAACTGTCGCCGGCGCCGATGGTGTCGATAACATCGACCGCCGGCGCCTTGACTTCGATCGCGCCGGCTTCGCCGTGCCAGGCCTGAGCTCCGCCAATTCCGCGGGTGACCACGACGAGGCTGACGCCTGCCGCGATCAGGGCTTGCGCCTTCCCCGCATAATCGCTGCCGCCATACAGGAATTCGAAGTCGACGTCCGACATCCGCACAATATTCGCGGCGGCGGCAAACGCCTGCATGCGCGCGACATAGCGGGTCTTGTGGGCGACGAGGCTCGGCCTGCAGTTCGGATCGAACGAGACGGTGGCCGATCCGCGCGCTTCCTCAACCATCGCAAGCGTTTCAGCCGCTGCCTCTTCATGGATGAGGGTGGTCGATCCGACATGGACGGCGTCTATTTCGTCGAATGCAATGGAGCCTCGGCGATACGTCCAGTTGCGGGATGCCGTCCCCTCGTCATAGAAGGCGTATTGCGGCTCGCCGTCGACGGTGCGCACGAAGGCGAGCGTGGTCTGGTCGGCGCTGCGGGTGACATATCGAAGATCGATCTGCGAGGCCATGGCGTGATCGGCAATCATGCTGCCGAACAGATCGGTCGAAATGCCGCCAACGAACGCCGTCGGGGCGCCGAGCCGCGCGATGCCGACGGCGATATTGAGACATGAACCGCCAGCCACCGGCACGCTGGCGTCGCGGCCGTCGGTGGCCTTCACGGGCAGGAAATCAATCAAGGCGTCTCCGCAGCTCAGCAGCATGGTCTCGATCTTCCGTCAGGATCGGCGATCCGGTTCGACCTTCAGCATCGCATCGCGACTTTCCCGGTCCAGCCGGCGCATCAACCCGTGCACCTGGCGCTTGGACCGATGAAACTCGGCCATTTCCGGCGCAGTCGGCCGGCTCTGCCAGCCGATCGCCGACATCGAGGCCATGGCGTCGGCGATCGATCCATAGCTGCGGCCTGCGACCGCGCCCAGCATGGCTGCGCCGAGCAGTACCGGTTCCTGGGTTTCGGGAAGCGCGACGGTCAAGCCGGTGGTATCCGCCATGATCTGCCGGACCAGCGAACTGCGGCCTGCGCCGCCGCCGATCACCATGAGGTCGCTGGCGACCCCGTGCGACCGAAACGCATCCACCACATCGGCAAGACCGTAGGCGAGGCCACACAGTCCCGCCACGAACAGCCGCTCCATCGAGCCGATATCGGTATCGAGATCCAGACCGCCGACGATCGCACGCGAGTCAGGATCGGCGAACGGTGAACGGTTGCCGAGAAATTCGGGAAGAACGTGGACATCGCGGGCACAAAAAGCCGCGCGTCCGGGGTCTGCCGAACGCGAGACGATGCGTCGCTCGAGGAATTCCAGAATCTCGATGCCGGCGGCCCGCGCCGCCGCGAGGACCTCGCGATAGGCAGGATGCGACTTGACCAGATGATCGATGGCCGCCCCGGCCGCCGATTGACCGCCTTCGTTGAGCCAGAAGCCGGGCACCATGCCCGAATAATACGGACCCCACACGCCCGGCACGAAGCGAGGTTCGGGCGTCGTCGCCATGATGCAGGCCGAGGTCCCCATGATGTAGGCGAGCCGGCCGCAGACATCGACCGATTGACCTGGTGTGATCCGCCCTCCGATCATGCCCACACCGCCGGCATGGGCATCGATCAACGACGCGCCGACCGGCGTGCCTTCCAGCAGACCGAAATCCAGCGCGGCCGGTGCGGTCAAACCCGTGCCCAGGGCGGTCCCCGGCGCGACGACGTCCTTGCCGATTTTCGCGTAACCCTCGCCAACAAGGTCGCCGAGACCGACCCGCTCGAAATAGCTCTGGCTCCAACGCCGCTCGTGCGCCAGGAAATTCCACTTGCAGGTCAGCGTGCAGGTCGACCGGGTGGCCGATGCGGTGGCGCGAAATGAAAGATAGTCGGCGAGATCAAGGAAATGCCCGGCCGAATTCCAGGTCGACGGCAAATAGCGCTTCAGCCAAAGCAGCTTGGGAATTTCCATTTCAGGCGAAATGGAGCCGCCGACATAACGAAGCACGTCGTCCTGGGTATCGTTGACCGCACGGGCCTCGGTGCTGGCGCGATGGTCCATCCAGACGATGACATTGCGCCGTTCATCGCCCGAACTGCTGACCGTCAGCGGATTGGCGGCGGCGTCGAGCACGACGAGCGAGCACGTCGCATCGAACCCCATGCCCTTCACGGCGGACGGCGGCAGGGCCGCTTCCACCATCGCGGCGCGAACCGCGGTGACGCACGCGGCCCAGATCTCGGACGAGGATTGTTCGACCACGTTGCCAGCTTCGTGCCAGACCGTGATCGGGCAGCGGGCGGTCGCGAGCAGCATTCCTGTCTCGTCGAACACACCGGCGCGCGCGCTCGATGTACCGACGTCGACCCCGATGAAGGCCTGCCTCATTCCAATCCCGTTCGAACTCCGCGGCCTACCAGCACGTATAGCCTCCATCGACGAGGACGACGCTGCCCGTCATCAAGCTGGCAGCGTCGGATGCCAGAAACAAGACGACAGAGGCTATTTCGTCGACCTCGCCCATCCGGCCCATCGGGGTGCCGCCGATCCAGGCATCATACATCTGTGGACTATTCTTGACGAATGCGTTGAGAGGAGTCGCAACATAGGTCGGAGCCACGGCATTGACGCGCACGCCGCGGGCGCCCCACTCGGCCGCAAGCGACTTGGTGAGATGGTGCACAGCGGCCTTGGAGGCATTATAGTAGCATTGTTCCTGCGGCTTGTTGACGATGAACCCGGACATCGACCCGATGTTGACAATGGCGCCGGACCGTGCGGCCAGCATGTGGTTGCCAAAGGCGCGGCAACACCAGAAGGTGCCGTTGAGATTGACGTCGACCACATTCAGCCAGTGCTCGTCGGTGACCTGTTCAGCCGGCGTCTCGCTGCGCGCAATGCCGGCGTTATTGACGAGGATGTCGATCTTGCCGTGCCGAGACACCAGTTCATCCGCGGTTTCCGAGACGCGCCTGGAATCCGTCACGTCCAGGATCGCGACCTCGGCCCGGTAGCCCTTCGCCTGGAGGCTGGCGCAGCCGGCCTCAGCCGCCTTGGCATCGCGGTCGGCGATGATGATCCTCGCGCCGGCTTCTCCGAGCGCCTCTGAACAGGCGAGTCCGATCCCCTGGCCGCCGCCGGTGACGACGGCGACGCGGTCGCCCAGCTTGAATTTTTCCAGATACATCCTGTTCTTCTTTCCTCAAAGTTGACCTTCGCCGGCATGCGACGTGGCGATCGCTATGTCCGCAGGGCCGGCCCACGGAAACTGCGGCCGAGCGTGACGGCGCGGGCCGTTGTCGCTAGGCGCGCATTGCGATTCCCTCGTTGTCGAAGCGGTGCAAGCGAGCCGGGTCCGGCGACAGCAACACCCGGTCGCCCGCTTTCAGGTCGAGTTCGCCGACATAGCGGCAGGTGAGCATTCCGATTTTCCCGGCATCGACATAGAGGAACGTGTCGCTGCCGAGATGTTCGGCCACCGATACGGTTCCCGGCCAGCCTTCCGTCTCCTGGCCGATCTTCAGATGTTCGGGCCTGATCCCAATGGTGACGGCGCCGTGCCGAGTGGCCGCCTCGCCGGACACGAAGTTCATCCTCGGCGATCCGATAAAGCCGGCGACGAACAGGTTTGCCGGCCGCTCGTACAATTCGAGCGGCGAGCCGTATTGTTCGATGCCGCCGGCATTGAGCACCACGATCTTGTCAGCCATGGTCATGGCCTCGACCTGGTCATGGGTGACGTAGACGGCGGTGGTCGCAAGCTGTTTCTGTAGCTTGGTGACCTCCATGCGCATCTGGACCCGAAGCGCGGCGTCGAGGTTCGACAACGGCTCGTCGAACAGAAACGCCTTCGGCTCGCGCACGATGGCGCGCCCGATCGCAACTCGCTGGCGCTGGCCGCCGGAAAGCTCGCGCGGCTTTCGATCCAGATAAGGCGTCAGGTTCAGCGTGGCCGCGGCGGCTTCCACCTTGCGATCGATCTCGGCGCGCGGCAGTCCCGCCATCTTCAGCCCGAACGCAATGTTGCCGCGAACGCTCATATGCGGATAGAGCGCGTAGGACTGAAACACCATCGACAGGCCGCGCTTCGCCGGCGGAACGTCGACGACGTTGCGGCCGTCGATCAGGATTTGACCGCCGGTGACATCCTCAAGTCCGGCGATCAGCCGCAGCAGCGTGGTCTTGCCGCACCCCGAGGGCCCGACGAAAACCACAAAGGAGCCGTTCTCGATGTCGAGATTGGCGTCCTTGATGATATTGACCGGCCCGAACGATTTTCGAACCCCCTGCAGCGTGATCTGGCCCATGTCTCGCCCTTTCGCTGATCTATTTGACGGCGCCGAACGTCAGTCCGCGGACCAGTTGCCGCTGGCTGAACCATCCGAGTACGATGATGGGAGCAATGGCAAGCGTCGACGCGGCCGACAGCTTCGCCCAGAACAAGCCCTCGGGGCTCGAATAGGACGCGATGAAAACCGTGAGCGGCGCGGCATCGATGGTCGAAAGGTTCAGGGTCCAAAACGCTTCGTTCCAGGCCAGGATGAAATTGAGCAGCATCGTGGAAGCCAAGCCCGGCACGGCCATTGGCGTCAGCACATAGACGAGTTCGCGTCCGATGGTCGCGCCATCCATCCGTGCCGCTTCGAGAATGTCCTTTGGAATTTCCTTGAAGTAGGTGAACAGCATCCAGATCACGATCGGCAGATTGCCGAGACACAGGATCACGATGAGACCAGCGCGCGTATCGAGCATCCCGAGATCCCGGTAAATCAGATAGATCGGAACCAGCACGCCGACCGGTGGCATCATCTTGGTCGAGAGCATCCAGAGCAGAACATCCTTGGTGCGCTTGGTCGGCGCGAACGCCATCGACCAGGCGGCCGGAACGGCAATCAACATGGCAACCAGCGTCGATCCGCCGGCAATGATGAAGGAATTGAGCGCATGATGGAAATAGTCGCTGCGGCCCTGCACGGTCGCATAGTTCTCCGTGGTCCAATGAAAGAACAGAAAAGTCGGCGGCATCGCGAACGCCTCGAGCTCGGTCTTGAAGCTCGTCAGCACCATCCACAGAATCGGCAGGAAGATCAGGAATCCGAACAACCACGCCGCCGCCGTCGATACCACCAGGCGTCTCGAAGTTACCTTGCGCGCCATCGCCTATGCCTCCAGATTCCGGCCAATGATCCGCACCAGGAAGAAGGCCACGATATTGGCGATCACGACCGCGACCAGCCCGCCGGCGGAAGCGTTTCCGACGTCGAACTGGATCAGCGCCTGCGAGTAGATCAAGAACGCGATATTGGTCGTCTGCAATCCCGGTCCGCCGCCGGTGGTGACGAAGATTTCGGCAAACACCGTCAGCAGGAATATCGTCTCGATCAGGATCACCACGGTGATCGGCCGCGCCAAATGCGGCAGCGTGAGATAGACGAATTTCGAGAACGCTCCGGCGCCATCCATCTCGGCGGCTTCCTTTTGTTCCTCGTCCTGGGATTGCAGCGCGGTGAGCAGGATCAGGGTCGCAAACGGCAGCCATTGCCAGGCCACGATCAGGATCACGGCGAACAGCGGCGCGTCGGTGAACCAGTCGATCGGTGTCAGACCGAGCACTATCGCTATCCAGGCAAACAGCCCGGAGACCGGATGCATCAGCAGGTTTTTCCAGACCAGGGCGCTCACGGTCGGCATCACGAAAAACGGTGCGATGACCATCAACCGGACCAGGCTGCGCCCGATCACGGGCTGGTCGAGCAAAAGCGCGAGCGGCGTACCGAACAGGATCGTGATGGCGAGCACCGAGCCAACCAGCACCAGCGTGTTCTGCAGCGATGCCAGGAAGGCCGGATCGGTCAGGAAGTAGCGGTAGTTCTCCAGGCCGACGAAGCTCTCGGAATCCGGATCGAGCAGGCTGTAGTGAAGCGTGGAGAAATAGATCGTCATCGCCAGCGGGACGATCATCCAGATGAACAACAACACGACAGCCGGGGTGAGCAGGGCCCGTCCCAGAACCTGGGTCTGCTGCGTTGCCATCACCGCCTCCTGTTAGCTTGGCGAATTAGCTTGGCGAACCCGATGAGGGCGGCCATCCGGTCGTGACGAGCGGATGGCCGTTAGTTGACGGCCAGGGAGGAGACGGCCGCCGCGATCGCGCGCCTACTTGATGTAGCCGGCACGTTTCATTTCGCGTTCGGTGGATGACTGCGCCGCGGCCAGCGCCGCATCGACACTCATCGAACCGGCCAGCGCGGCGGAAAATTCCTGGCCGACCGTGGTACCGATGCCCTGGAATTCCGGGATCGCCGCGTACTGCACCCCGACATAGGGAACGGGCTTCACCGTCGGCTTGTTCGGATCGGCCGCATCGATCGAGGCCAGCGTCAGCTTGGCGAATGGCGCGAGCTTCAAATATTCGGGGTTCTGATACAGCGAGGTGCGCGTGCCCGGAGGTACGTTCGCCCAACCCTCCTTCGCAGCAACCAGCTTGGTGTAGTCCTTGCCGGTCGCCCATGCGATGAATTTTTCCGCCGCGGCGACCTTCTTCGAGCCGGCGGGAATCGCGAGATTCCACGCCCAGAGCCAGTTGGCGTTCTTTCCGAGCCCGGCGTTCGGCGCGAGTGCAAAACCGACCTTGTCGGCAACCTTCGAATCCTTGGGATTGGTGACGAAGGAGGCCGCGACCGTGGCATCGATCCACATCGCGCATTTGCCGGCATTGAACAGCGCCAGGTTTTCATTGAAGCCGTTCGAGCTTGCGCCGGGAGGCCCCGCAACCTTCATCAGGTCGACGTAGGTGGTCAGGGTCGTCTTCCATTCCGGCGTGTTGAACTGCGGCTGCCACTTTTCGTCGAACCAGCGTGCGCCGAACGAATTGGACATGGCGGTGAGGAATGCCATGTTCTCGCCCCAGCCGGCCTTGCCTCTCAGGCAGATGCCGTACACGCCGGCGGACTTGTCGGTGAGCTTCTTCGCCGCGTCGACCACGAAATCCCAGGTCGGCTTTTCGGGCATGGTCAGCCCGGCTTTCTGGAACAGGTCGGTGCGGTACATCATCATCGAGCTCTCGCCATAGAAGGGCGCGGCATAGAGCTTGCCCGAAACCGACACGGCGTCGCGGATCTTCGGCAGCAGATCGCCGACATCGTAGTCGGGTCCGAGATTGTCGAGCGGAATGAGCCAGTTCTTCTTGGCCCAGATCGGAACCTCATAGGTGCCGATGGTAAGCACGTCGAACTGACCGCCCTTGGTCGCAATATCGGTGGTGACGCGCTGGCGCAGCACATTCTCTTCGAGGGTCACCCATTTCACCGTCACGTCGGGGTTCTTGGCGGTGAAGTCGCTGGTCAACCCCTGCATGCGGATCATGTCGCCGTTATTGACGGTCGCGATCGTCAGGGTCGTCTGTGCATTCGAGGGGACTGAGCCCAACAGGGTAACCGCGCCCAGCAGGGCGCCGAGGACATGTTTCACGGTAACCTCCCTAGTTTGCGTTTGAGCATATGCCCACGCATTGAAGTTATGTTCAGGCCAGGCCGAGAATTTGTCAAGAGCAGAATGGAAATCGCGCACCGATAGGTTGAGCCACCGCAAAGGCCCCCGGGTAGGGGCTGGCGACGCCGCCATGCGTCCGCCTGAAGTCAGGCGCGCCGAGGGGCGGCGGGTCCCGCGACGGCCCCAACGGCTGGGTTCGCCGTCATCCGAGGACGGCGCTTGCGGTTGCCTCGTCGGTGATCAAGCCGTTGATCAGGCGTCCCTTGAGCGCCGCCCTGATCGCCGCGACCTTGGCACGGCCGAGCGCCGCCCCGATGGTCAGGCCTTCGGCGGGGACCTGCGGTGGAATACTGGTCAGACGATCGTTGGTTCCGCCATCGATAATGCGGCCCTGCGCATCGAAGGCCCAGCCAACCACCTCGCCGACCGCGCCCAACCGCATCATTTCGAACAGTTCCTCGCGCGAGACGAAGCCGTCGACATGGACTTGCGCGCTCTGGTCCATCTGCCCAATTCCGACCAGCCGCAGATCCGCTTTGGCGGCGACTGCCCTTACCTTGGCGATCGGATCGATCCGCAGCATCTGGTTACGCTCGTTCTCGGACGACATCAGAAACGGCAGCGGCATGGGATAATGGCGCGCCCGGGTCCGATCGGCCAGGCGCCCGACGGTGTCAAAGAAACTCGCCGAGCCGTCGGCCGAGATATTACCGACCAGCGACACGATCTGATGATTGGGGCAGTCGATCGGCGAGACCCGCTCGACCGCCGCGCGCACCGCCCTGCCCGTGCCCAACGCGACGATCGTGGGCTTTTCGCTGCGCAACGTCGATTCCAGGATGTTGGCGGCCCGCTCCGCAATCCCGGCCGCCGCCAGCGGCTGCGCCGGATCGGTCGGCACGACTTCGCAATAAACCAGCTGGAACAAGTCCTTGAGCCGCGAAGCTAACTCCATACATGCGGCGATCGGGTGTTCGAGGCGGAACGTAATCAGCCGCTCGGCAAGACAGAGCGAGACCAGCCGTTGCGCCGAGGCTCGCGAGACCTGGAGCATTTTGGCGATCTCGTCCTGGGTATGACCGGCAATGAAATACAGCCAGCCGGCGCGCGCGGCTTCATCCAGACGCGACTTCTCGCTTTCAGGCGCGACCATCCAGCCCTTCCGCTTGCTTCGGCCAGAAATCGGCCATTCGCTCAAAGACCCGATCGGCTCCCGCATTGTACAGAACAGTCCGGCCGTCGCGGGATCGATAATGGCTGCCTCCGACGAATCCCCAGACACTCATGCCGGCGGCCTTGCCAGCCGTGACACCGCTGACGCTGTCTTCGATGACCAGGGTGCGGCGCGGGTCCGCGCGCATTTCTTCAGCCGCGTACAGGAAGAGATCCGGCGCAGGCTTGCCATGCGCCACCATTTGCGAGGTATAGACCCGCGTGCCGAAAAGCGAGGCGAGGCCGGTCACCGAGAGGGAGAAGGATACGCGATCGAGATCGCTCGACGAGGCGACGCAAAATGGCGTCCGGAGCGCCGTCAGCACGGAGCCCACGCCTTCGACCGGACGAAGCTCCGAGCCAAAGGCGGCGCGAACGCCGGCGCCGAGCTCGGCTGAGAACCGCTCCGGAATCGGGCGCCCGAGACGCTGGTAATGCACCAGCACCGCCGCGGTACTTCGCCCCAGGAACAGCTCGAGCGCCTGCTCGACACCGAGATTGATGCCGTAGCCGGCCAGCACCGCCGAAAGGCAGCGGCAGCTCAGGACTTCACTGTCGACCAGGACGCCGTCACAGTCGAAAATGATGAGATCGGGCTTGATCATCGCGTGCTTTCCGCAACCGCGACAAGATCATATACTCATTCATCGAGCAATAGCCCAGAATGACCGCAATCAGGGCGTCCGCCAGGCGATCGGCCATCGCCCGGTCAGGGATCAGTGGGTAACCCGCCATATCGTGCCGTTGCCGTCTTCCGAAACGAGCAGCGCCCCATCGCGGGCCACCGTGACACCGACCGGACGGCCCCAAACCTTGGAATCGCTGACCACAAATCCGGTTACGAAATCCTGATATTCCCCGGTCGGCACGCCGTCCCTCAACCTGATGCGAACGACCTTGTATCCGGTGCGCTTCGACCTGTTCCACGAACCGTGCTCGGCGGCGAATGCGTCGCCGCGATATTCCGCCGGAAAGTTGCTTCCTGCATAAAACGTCAATCCGAGCGAAGCCGAATGAGCCTGCAGGAGCACGTCAGGAACCGTGATCTTGTCCTTCAGATCGGGCCGGCCGCCGACATGCCTCGGATCCTCGTTGCCGCCGATATAAAACCACGGCCATCCATAGAATGCGTTTTCGCGAACCCGCGTGACGTAGTCAGGCACAAGGTTGTCGCCGAGACCATCCCGCTCATTGGTGGAGCACCACGGCGTACCGCTGCCAGGCTGGATCGCAAGACCGACGCAATTGCGAATGCCGGTCGCGAACACCTTCTGGTTTTTTCCATCGGGGTCGAAGGCCAGCACCGTCGCACGGTCGGTTTCGGAACCCCAGGCGGCTCCGAGCGCATGCTGCTTTCTCCATTCTTCAAGCCCGCCCGGAGCATGGCCCTGCCCTTCGGCATCGTTGCTGCCGGAGCCGACCGAAACCAACATTCGACGGCCATCCGGTGTGAACGCAATATCGCGGGTTGAATGGGCTAGTCCGGCCGGCAGGTTCGCGACCACGGTTTCCGGCGAAGCCGATGCCCTGAGGTCACCGGAATGATAGGCAAAGCGCACCACACTGCCGGTATTGGCGACGTACAGCCATTGTGGGTTGCCACTCGGGAAAAACGCAATGCCGAAAGGCCGATCGAGCCCACTGGCATAGACCTCGTTCGCGGTCGGCTTTGCAGCGCCATCCGACGCCCGCAAAATACGGATGCGGCCAGCGCGGGTTTCGACCACAAAGATGTCGCCATTCGGTGCCGCCCTGATGATACGCGGGCCACTCAATCCATCGGCGAACAGTTCAATCTTGAAACCCGCGGGAACCTGCGGAATCGCGGAAGCCGGCCTTGCAACAACATGGGGGAAATTCCCGGCGGAGGGCGTTGCGCCGGGCGGAGGCAAATCCCGTGGTTTGATCAGGCGCACTGTGCCTGGTCTATCGGCCTGCCAATCGCCAAACGCCGCTTTGCCCTCAAGGATGGCCGGTTGCGCGACCGCCATGTTCGCGGGAGTAATCACGGACAAAAGTACAAAGCCGGCCGCAATCGGGCCGAGCGTCCTGGATTTCATGGTTTCCTCGCGAAGCGGCGCATGCTGCGAGGCTATAATGATGCTGGTCCCGAAACGTTCGCAAGCCGATTTGGCGCCCTATCACATTCGCCTTCCCGAAGCGTGATCGCTCACACCGTTCAGGTCATCACCCCGAGCAACGAGGGTCCATGGAGGCGCGCGCGTCTGCCGCCATCCGGCGTGATCCCGGTCACACCGAACCTCGCCGGTAGCGTTGCTGGGTCAGTTACGGTGATTGTCCAGTCGGATGGCGTTCATCGCTCGTGCGTGGAGGGACGCGCTGCCGGCCGCCGCTCTGGTTCGCCCTCGATGGCTCGCAGCATGCCCATGCGTGCGAACATCATCGGCCCACGGTCTTCCGCCGCTTCGATCAGCATATGGACGGCGAGTCGCCACACCTGCCGATCACGCTCCAAGATTGGCAGCTTCCTGACGTAGCTGGCGGCGTCCCGCAGCGTTCGTGCCGGCGCGACGCCGGGAAGAGGAAGGGGTTGATCGAACGGGCGATCCCAAGACACGAAGCCACTCCGCAACGGAACCGGGATTCAAGTAGAAATAGGGCAATTAGTTCCAATGCTGGTGGTGGTCAAGCACAGGTGGCGGGAAAGCCGCCGGCCTTTTGCTCCGCGGTTCTGGCCGCTCGCGGGCAAGCGGTCATGCGGCGGCGATCGTCTTCAATCGCGCGTTGGTCGCGTCGGACTTCGCTGCATCATCGGAACCGATAGTGTTGCATTGCCTGAAATAGTCGGAAATTTCGGCTTCGGCGAGATGCTCCCAGCGTTCGGCCTCGCCGAGATGCTTCCAGCTTTGTTGCGGGTTGAGCACCGCGCATTGGCGGTGCAGGGATCCCATCGCGCGGTAGCGAGAAACGTTTTTCATGGCCACCTCCTGGACTCGGTGCGCAACCTTATTCCCGCTGTTACGTCAGAGTCATTACGATTATGCGTCAGAACCATTTTTCGGAAATGTCAGCGGACCGACTTTGGAACCTGCTTTGCCGGGCAACGAACTCCGACCCTTACCGGGTATCTCGGGATGTCGACCGGCCGCGCAACTTCCTTTGCCGACTGGCGGCCTGAGGCTTTTCAGCAGCGGCGAAGTTTCCATTTTACCAAACCTTTAACTATTCCTCTTATGAATATCTGTTGGTCTAGAACAGCCCTCATAACGCTCAGGATGAGCGATGCCAGACGTGGAATTTTCAGTTGTCGACGAAGTTGAAACGGCAATCAATAACGGGACGGCGGAAAAGCGCTTGGAAACAATCAAGCGCGTGACCGACCTGTTTCTGGCCTCCGCCGAAAGCTTTAACAGCAAGCAGATCGAGCTGTTCGGGGATGTGCTGGAACGGCTCATCAAGACGATCGAGATTCGGGCGATCGCAGACGTAAGCGTCCGCATTGCGCTGGCTGAAATGAGCAGCCAACTGGCGCCGGTCCCGCAAGCGCCGCCGTCTGTCGTTCGCCGCCTCGCCGGCAATGACGAGATCACCGTCGCTCGTCCTGTCCTGACGGAATCCGCCTGTCTGAGCACGGAAGACCTGGTCGAAATCGCCAAAACAAAAGGCGAGCAGCATTTGCTGGCCATGTCCGGCCGCTGGTGGCTGAAGGAAGTTGTGACCGACGTCATACTGGCCCGGCGGTACCCGAGCGTCAGTCGCCGCATCGTCAACAATCCGGGCGCGCGGGTTTCCGCGGCCGGATTCGCCATTGTCGTCGCGCAGGCCGAAGCCGATCCTGAACTTGCCGTCGAAACCGGGATCCGGGTCGATCTACCGTTGGAGCTCCGCCACCAATTGCTGCGCAGCGCCACCGAAGCGGTCCGGGCCCGGCTATTGTCCCGCGCGCCGCCGCACGTGTTCGAGGAAATCCGCAGCGCGATCGCGACCGTCTCGGCCGGAATAAACCGCGAAATGTCCAAGGTCCGCGAATTTACCGCGGCCCAGCGCTTGGTGGCGCGGCTAAGGGACAATGGCGAACTCAAGGAAGCAACCTTGTTCGAATTCGCCAAGCGACGGAAATATGAGGAGACCGTCGCTGCACTGGCGGCGTTGTCGCACTCCACCATCGAGGTGATCCGTCCGCTGATGCAAAGCCTTCGCGACGACGGCGTCCTCGTTCCCTGCAGGGTCGCTGGGCTCAGCTGGGAGACGGTACACGCCGTTCTGGAGAGCCGCCTGGCGACCGGGTCGATGGGGCCGCATGAATTGGCCAATGCCAGGAGCCAGTTTGGCAAGATGACGGCCGAAAATGCCCGTCGTCTGCTGAGCTTCTGGCAGGTGAGATCGTCGCCAACATCGTCGAGCGTGAATTGAGCCGGGATGGCGCCAAGCGTGGGTTGCGTTTTAGCTTCTTGTTAATGCTACGACGCAAATGGCAGGCGGATTCCATAGGGGCTTGGCTGTCCAGGTCATTTAATGCAGGTTTATTACTTCGGAACCCGTATGTGATCTGTCAACGCAACATCGAGCGGGTCGGATGACCGAACCAAAGTCGCTTCTGGCGGAACTGGAAGATGCGGTATCGCGCGGAACGGCCGAAAGCTGTTTGCAGGCCCTCTGGCACGCCACCGACATCCTGATCGCCGGCCGATATTCCGAGGATCAGATCTGGACTTTCGGCGAGATCATTGGACGGCTGGCCGAAGATATCGAAACCGTGGCGCGCGTGCGGCTCGCAAACAAGCTCGCTCCCAGCAACAACGCGCCGATCAAGATCATCAACAAGCTCGCGTTTGACGATTCGATCGACGTTGCCGGACCCGTGCTGCGGCAATCCGAACGGCTCGACGTCAAAATGCTGGTGGCAAATGCAAGATCCAAAGGCCAGGGGCACCTTCTCGCCATTTCAAAACGGAAATCCATTCCGGAGAACGTAACCGACGTTCTGGTGGTGCGAGGCACCGCCGAGGTTGCGAGCTCGGTCGCAGCCAATAGCGGGGCAAGCCTGTCGGGATTCGGCTTTCTGCATCTCGTCAAGCGCTCCGAGGATGATCTCATTCTTGCCGAGCATCTCGGTCTGCGCAAAGACATCCCCAGGCATCTGTTCCAGCAGTTGATCTCGAAGGCATCCGACGAGGTCAAACGAAAGCTCGAGCGCGAACGTCCCGAATTGGTGAGCCAGATACAAACCGTGGTCACCGATGTCACCGGAACGATTCACGCCCGATTTGGACCGGCCTCCAAAAACTATTTTGCCGCGAAACGAACCGTCGGCAAGCTGCATCAATATGGCAACCTCAATGAAGACCAGATATTTGAGTTTGCCCATTCGCTCAAATTCAACGAAACGGCGGTTGCCATGTCGCTGTTGTGCGTCCTGCCGATCGACGTCGTGGAGCGCGCGCTGGTCGACAAAAACAGGGAAGTCATCCTGATCCTGGCCAAGGCGCTGGATCTGTCGTGGACAACGACCATGTCGTTGTTGTTTCTGGGCGCGGCCAATTATCGGATTACGGCAGGAAGCCTCGACACCATGAAGGCCGAATTTATTCGGCTGAATGTCGAAACCTCAAAGCAGGTCCTGAAGACCTACCAATCCCGCAAATCAGCGGCCATCGCGAGCGCCAGCGCCCGCTAAAGCCGTTTTCCGGTTCACTCGAATCATGGCTGCTTCTCCCGAGGCCTCATGGTTCGAGACGCGCGAAGGTGCGCTCCTCACCATGAGGATCAGAGACCTCGTCCTGCATCGCAAAGCGGCGGCCTTGATGGCCGCGACCTCCTCGCCGAGCCGGGCGAATCCGCCGAGAGGATCGACGGAACAATGACGATGTTATCAGACATCTCGGCCGTTCCCTGATGGTTTTTCGGAGAAGACCCGGCTGGCCAATACATCGGACTCGTCCAACGATATGACGTCGTCAACGCCAAGGACGCGATCCATATCCAAGAAGAGACGGTTGGCTTGACGAAGCCGCATCCGATCCAGTGCGTTGCGGATCGAGCGGGCATTGGCAAACAAGGGTTGCTGCTTGCGCAGGCCAATATAGCGGATGAAGGCCTCGCGCGCCCGATCGGTGAACTTGTAGGACATGTCGCGCAGCATCATTTCCGCGATCGATAGCAATTCGTCCTCGCTATAGTCCGGAAAATCGATATGGTGCGCCACGCGAGAACGGAAGCCCGGATTGCTCTGGAAGAATTTTTCCATGCGATCTCCATAGCCCGCCAGGATCACGACGAGGTCCTCGCGCTGCGTTTCCATCACTTGCAGCAGCATCTCGATCGCTTCCTGGCCATAGTCGCGTTCGTTCTCGGGGCGGTAGAGGTAGTAGGCTTCGTCGATGAACAGCACGCCGCCCATCGCCTTCTTGAGGATCTCTTTGGTTTTCGGCGCGGTGTGACCGATATACTGCCCAACGAGATCGTCGCGGGTGACGTTGACCACGTGGCCGCGCCTCACGAAACCGAGTCGGTGCAGAATATTGGCCATCCGAAGCGCTACCGTGGTCTTTCCAGTACCGGGGTTGCCGGTGAAAGACATGTGAAGCGTCAGGGACTCCGAGTTCAAGTTCATCTGCTTTCGGATCCGCTCGATGAGCAGCAGGGCAGCGATTTCACGGATCCTGGTCTTTACCGGAAGTAGCCCCACGAGCTCGCGATTGAGTTCGTCGAGCACCTCGCCGATACCTACGTCCGTGAATTCCTTGCGGAGATTGACGTTGGTCACCGTCGTCGGGATCTGAGCGCCTTCTGGCTCCGTTGGTGGCATCGACGTCCTCTTTATTGAGAAGAAAAAAGCTCCGTCGTCATTTGACCACGACGGAGCCAGTTAGTCCCGGCGTGCGATCCCCAGGAACAGCGATCGTGCAAGTGCCGGACAGGGAGGATCCTATGTTTCGTGATAGCGTTCGCCGGCGGGCTTGTCAGTGACATAGGCTCGCGTGGTGTATTGGACCTGCCGGCCGCGGATCTCGGTGCGCTGCAACATGAAACCTGGCTCGTTCTTCGGACGGTTCACGATATAAGACATTGCCGGGCTCTCGACGCCGCGCACGGAATTGAACGCCGTGACGCGGATATAGTAGCCGGGAAAGGTTTTCCGGCAATTGTTGATCTCCATCATGATGCCAGCGGCATCCTTCAAGTCGAACATCGGCATGCCGAACATTTCCCAATAGGTGTTCCGCGGATGCGGATCGTCGGTGTATTCGACGCTGATCGCAAAATTGTTCTTGAGCGCATACTCGATCTGCGCGGTGATTTGCGCGTCGGTGAGATCGGGCAGGAATGAAAACTGTCCCTGCGTGATGCGGTTGCCGTGATTAGTCATCATAGGCGTAAATCTCCTTAGGGTATCCCTCAGATGGCGGGCGTTGCGACGGGCACGAAGTCGGCCGTGTCGGTGGAATCGTAGTTGAAGGTGATGTCTTTCCAAGTTTCGAGCGCCGCCTTCAGCGGGCTGCACCACTTGGCCGCATCCTCGAGAATTTGCGGACCTTCGCGCATATAATCGCGGCCTTCATTGCGGGCCATGATCATGGTTTCCAGCGCCACCCGGTTGGCGATCGCGCCGGCCTGGATGCCCATCGGATGGCCGATGGTGCCGCCGCCGAACTGGAGCACCACGTCCTCGCCCAGATAGTGGACGAGCTGGTGCATCTGCCCAGCATGGATGCCACCGGAGGCTACCGGCATGACCTTGTTCAGCGAGGCCCAGTCCTGCTCGAAAAACAGGCCTTGCTCCAGCTTCTGTTCGGTATGAGTGTCCAGCAGCGTGTCGTAGAAGCCGCGGATCATCAGCGGATCGCCTTCGAGCTTGCCGACCACCGTGCCGGCATGGATGTGGTCCACGCCCGCCATGCGCATCCACTTGCAGATGACGCGGAAGTTCATGCCGTGGTTCTTCTGGCGCGAATAGGTCGAGTTGCCAGCGCGGTGCAGATGCAGGATCATGTCGTTCTTGCGCGCCCACTTCGCCATCGACTGGATCGCGGTGTAACCGATCACCAGATCGATCATGATGATGACCGAGCCGAGCTCCTTGGCGAACTCGGCGCGCTCATACATCTCCTCCATAGTACCGGCGGTGACGTTAAGGTAGTGCCCCTTCACCTCGCCGGTTTCGGCCTGGGCCTTGTTGACGCCCTCCATGCAGTAGAGGAAGCGGTCGCGCCAATGCATGAAGGGCTGCGAGTTGATGTTCTCGTCGTCCTTGACGAAGTCGAGTCCGCCCTTGAGCGCCTCATAGACCACGCGGCCGTAATTGCGGCCGGAAAGGCCGAGCTTGGGCTTGGTGGTCGCCCCCAGCAGCGGACGGCCGAATTTGTCGAGGCGCTCGCGCTCGACGATGACGCCCGTCGCCGGCCCTTGGAAGGTTTTCAGATACGCCACGGGAATGCGCATGTCTTCAAGGCGCAGCGCCTTGACGGCCTTGAAGCCAAAGACGTTACCAATGATCGAAGCGGTAAGGTTAGCGATCGAGCCAGGCTCGAACAGGTCCATGTCATAGGCGATATAGGCGAAATACTGCGCCTCGGTCTTGGTGCCGGGGCCGGTATTGGGCACCAGCTCGCTGCGATAGGCCTTGGCGCGATACAGCTCACAGGCGGTGAGGCGGTCGGTCCACACCACGGTCCAGGTTGCGGTCGAGGACTCGCCTGCGACGGCGGCCGCGGCCTCTTCATGATCGACGCCCGGCTGCGGCGTGATGCGGAACAGCGCGATAACGTCGGTGTCCTTGGGCACATAGTCGGCGTCCCAATAGCCCATTTGCTTATAGGGGATGACACCGGACTTGTAGCGCTCCTTGCCGCTGAGTTCGTTCATGATAGTCTCCTTCTCTTGTGATAGTTTTCAGATCGCACTTCACTCCGCGGCGACGGCCGTTTTACCGATACGCGGATCTAGCTTACCCGCGCGATAGAGCTTGGCCATTTCAGACAATGGGATCACTCTGATCTTTGCGGCATTTCCGGCGGTGCCGAATTGCTCGAAACGCTCGCGACAGAGATCGCGCATCGCGTCCATCGCGGGTTTGAGGAATTTGCGTGGATCGAATTCGCTTCTGGTTTGACTCGCAACTTTCCGGAATGCCGCGGTCATCGCCAAGCGGCAGTCGGTGTCGATATTGACCTTGCGGACGCCATGCCTGATGCCGCGAACGATCTCCTCGACCGGAACGCCCCAGGTTTGCGGCATCTCGCCGCCGAACCGGTTGAAGGTGTCCTGCAGCGGCTGCGGCACCGAGGATGAACCGTGCATCACCAGATGGGTATTGGGCAGCCGGCGATGGATTTCCTCGACCACGTTCATGGCAAGGATGTCGCCGTCCGGCTTGCGCGAGAACTTGTAGGCGCCGTGCGAGGTGCCCATGGCAATCGCCAGGGCGTCGACCTTGGTGGCGCGGACGAAATCAACCGCCTGATCCGGATCGGTCAGGAGCTGATCTTGGCTAACCTTGCCTTCGACGCCATGACCGTCTTCCTGCTCGCCCCCGCCATGCTCCAGCGAGCCGAGCACGCCAAGCTCGCCTTCGACCGAGGCGCCGATCCAGTGTGCCATCTCGACCACGCGGCGGGTGATATCGACATTGTAGTCATAGTCCGCCGCGGTCTTGGCGTCGGCTTTGAGCGAGCCGTCCATCATGACTGAGGTGAAGCCGTATTTGATGGCCGTGGCGCAAGTTGCTTCCTCGTTGCCGTGATCCTGGTGCATGCAGAGCGGAATCTGCGGATACATCTCCTCCAGGGCGTCGACCATCTTCGACAGCATGATGTCGTTGGCATAGGAGCGCGCGCCCCGTGAGGCCTGGATGATGACGGGCGCGTCGACGGCGGCCGCCGCATCCATGATCGCGAGCCCCTGTTCCATATTGTTGACGTTGAACGCCGGCACGCCGTAGCTGTGCTCAGCTGCATGATCGAGTAATTGTCTCAACGTAATCCGCGCCATTGGGGCCTCCGTTTCATTCCTTGCGCGTTGAACATCATGCGTATTTCGCTGCCGTCCTGGACCGCGCCATGCAGCGCCGGGCCGCGGCGGCAACGGCTTCCGCGGTAATTCCGAATTCGCGGTAAAGCGTCTCTGCCGGGGCGGATGCGCCGAAGCCGGTCATGCCGACGAACTCGCCGCCGTCGCCGATCCAGCGCGCCCAGTCGCCCTCGACGGCGGCTTCGACGCCGATCCTTGGCGCGGATCCCAGCACGGTTGCGCGGTATTCAGGCGGCTGCTGGCGAAACAGATCGAGGCACGGTGCTGAGACCACGGCGGCTTGAACGTGATCGGCCGCAAGTAATTTTGCCGTTTCGATCGCGATCGAGACTTCGGAGCCGGTTGCGATCAAGGTCACGTCACGGTCGCCCGGTGGTTCGACCAGCACATAGGCGCCGCGCGCGACCCAATTGACACTGCCGGTCGCGTCACGGAACGACGGCAACGCCTGCCGCGACAGGCACAGCACCGAAGGACTGGTTTCCGCCTGCAGCGCGCAATCCCAGGCCTCGGCGGTTTCGACGGCGTCGCCGGGCCGGAACACCAGCAAATTGGGGATGGCCCGCAGCGACGCCAGATGCTCGACCGGCTGATGGGTGGGGCCGTCTTCGCCGAGCCCGATGGAATCGTGCGTCATCACATGGATGACCCTGATCCCCATCAGCGCCGCCAGCCTGATCGCCGGGCGGCTATAGTCGGCGAAGGTCAGAAATGTGCCACCATAGGGGATGAAGCCGCCATGCAGGGCGATGCCGTTCATGGCCGCCGCCATGGCGTGCTCGCGGACACCATAGTGAAGATAGCTGCCCGCAAAGCAATCGTGACGCACCGGCTGCTGCGTCCTGGCGCGGGTCAGGTTGGAGTGGGTCAGGTCGGCGGAGCCGCCGAGCAAATTCGGCAAGGCTTCCGCCATCGCGTCGATCACCAGTTGCGACGCCTGCCGGGTGGCGATGCTCGGCCGCTCGGTGCCGAAGCGGACCCGAAGCTGATCCATGGCCGCCCGGTACTCGCTTGGCAGCTTGCGATTGAGCCCATCGTGAAAGGGCGAGCGCGGCACGGTATTGAGCCGCCTGGTCCGCTCGACCCAGTCGCGGCGGGCTGTCTGCCCCCGTGCGCCGATCTTGCGCCACTGCGCCATGACGGCATCGGGAATGAGAAACGGCTGGTGCGGCCAGCCCAGCGCCGCGCGTGTCTTCGCGACTTCGTCGGTGCCGAGTGGCGCGCCATGCACCTTCTCGGTGCCCTGACGGTTCGGTGCGCCGAAACCGATCACCGTGCGGCAGGCGATCAACGATGGGCGATCCTGGTTGCGGGCGCGTTCGATCGCGGCGGCGACCGCTTCCGGATCGTGGCCGTCGACGCGGCAGGCGGACCAGCCCGCGGCCTTGAAACGCGCGAGTTGGTCATCCGAACATGACAGCGAGGTCGCGCCGTCGATCGAGATTTGGTTGTCGTCGAACAACACGATCAGCCGGCCGAGCCGAAGATGCCCGGCCAGCGAAATCGCCTCGTGGCTGATACCCTCCATCAGACAGCCGTCTCCGGCGATCACATAGGTATAGTGATCGACGAATTCGTAGCCGAAACGTGCGTTCAGCAACCGCTCGGCCAGCGCCATGCCGACGGCGGTCGCGATGCCTTGTCCCAGCGGTCCGGTGGTGGTTTCGACGCCGGGGGTATGACCGTATTCGGGATGGCCCGGCGTCTTCGAACCCCATTGCCTGAATGCCTTGAGCTGGTCCGACGTCATGCCCTCGTAACCCGTCAAATGCAGCAGCGCGTACAACAGCATCGAGCCGTGACCGGCAGACAGGACGAAGCGATCGCGATCCGGCCAGGACGGATCGGCCGCGTCGAATTTGAGAAAGCGGGAGAACAGCACCGTGGCGACGTCGGCCATGCCCATCGGCATGCCCGGATGGCCGGATTTGGCTTTCTCCACCGCATCGATGGCCAGAAAGCGGATCGCGTTCGCCAGTTCGGCATGCGCAAAATCGGGACGGCCGGCAATACTGGACAGGACGGGAGCGTTCATACGGTGCGCCTCTTGCGTTCCATCAGTTGCAGGATCAGCGGAGTGAGAATGAGCTGCATCGCGAGGTCGAGCTTCGATCCGTGAATCACGATCGAATTGGCGCGCGACATGAAGCTGTTGGGGATCATCGACAGCAGATAGGGGAAATCGATACCGCGCGGATTCTTGAGCCGGATCACCACCATCGATTCGTCCGGCGTCGGAATCCAGCGCGCGATGAACGGATTCGAGGTATCGACGGTCGGTACGCGCTGGAAGTTGATGTCGGTCTCGGCAAACTGCGGACAGATGTAGTTCACGTAATCCGGCATCCGCCGCAGGATGGTGTCGGTCACCGCCTCCGCGGTGTAGCCGCGATCGCTGCGGTCGCGATGCAGCTTCTGGATCCATTCGAGATTGATGACCGGAACAACGCCGATCTTGAGATCGGCATATTGGGCAATGTTGACCTTGTCGGTCACGACCGCGCCATGCAGGCCTTCATAGAACAGCAGATCGGAGCTTTCCGGCAGCGGCCCCCATTCGGTAAAGGTGCCTGGTTCCGCGCCGTACAGCGTGGCCTCGTCGTCGTCGTGGACGTAATGCCGGGTGGTGCCGGTGCCGGATTCGCCGTAGTCGCGAAACACCCGCTCCAACTCCTCGAAGAGATTGGTCTCTGGGCTGAAATGGCTGAAGTGGCTGTTACCGCGCTCCCCCTCCTCCGCCAATTTCGTGCGCATCTCGAGGCGATTGTAGCGATGGAAGGCGTCGCCCTCGATGTAGGCCGCGGCCACCTTCTCGCGGCGGAAGATGTTCTCGAAAGTCCTTTTGACCGAGGTCGTGCCGGCGCCCGAGGAGCCCGTGATCGATATGATGGGATGACTGCGCGACATCTGACCTGATCCAGCGCTAGCGAAACAGACCGCGCCGCGCGAACAGCGGGGCGTCACTGTTGTCGAACATCGGCTCGATGCCTTCGTGATTGGCCGCAACGTCGCGAACGCCGCGCAGCGAACCCATGATCAGCGGCACCCGCTGGTGCGGCGTCTTCGCCCCGAGTTCCAGAATGCGGCCCCGTCCGGTGGTGGCAGCGCCGCCCGCCCACTCCATCACCAGCGCCATGGGATGGGCTTCGTAGAGCAGCCGGAGCCGGCCCTCACGATAGCCGGGACGCGCGTCGGCGGGGTAGAGAAACACCCCGCCACGCACCAGGATGCGCAGCGCCTCGGCCACCAGCGAACCGACCCAGCGCATGTTGAAATCGGAGCCGCCGCTGCCGCTGCTGCCGGCGAGGCATTCGTCGATATAGGCGCGAACCGGCCCGTGCCAGTGCCGGCGATTGGACGCATTGATGGCAAATTCCGGCGTATCGGGCGCAATCCGGACGTCGCGCTTGATCAGCAAGAACTGGCGTCGGCGCCGATCAAGGATGAAAATATCGACGGTGTTGTTGTACGCGAGGACGAGCGTGGTCTGCGGACCATAGACAATGAACCCGGCGGCGCACTGCGCGGTGCCGGGCTCAAAGAAGGTCGAAAGGATATCGTTGCCCCGCGGACGGATCGAAAAGATAGTGCCGACCGAAATATTGTTCTCGAGGTTGGCCGACCCGTCGAGCGGATCGATCGCGACGCAAAGCGGCGCCTCGGGATCGAGCGTTTCGGGCAGCGCCGCTTCCTCGGACAAAATCGCCGCAACCGGGGCCGCTTTCAACGCGCGGCGCATGATATCGTCGGCCACAACGTCGATATCCTTCTGTTGATCGCCGTCGGCATTGACGCCATCGACGCGTCCGGTGATGCCCGCCAGCGGTCCGTCGGCGATGAGAGCGGCAAGGTCGACGGCCGCCGTAGCGATCGCCTCGATCACCTCACCGACCGCAGCGCCATGAGGCGACTGCGATGCGGACCGGTCTAAATGCGAACGCAGGGTCAAGCGCTCGTCCATGGTCGTCTCCCTGCGCCCTCGGGGCGCTCCCACTTGCGCGCTTCGCCGCATGGCCAACCGCTGCCTCAGAGAAGCGCAATTTGCCCAATTAGGGAAATTTTGTTATCTTTGGGTTGAACAAATTTTTTCTTATGGAGATATCGATGCCCAGCCGTTTCCTGCGGGAATTGACCATCCGTCAATTGCGGGCGCTGGCGGTGGTGCAAAAGCACCGGTCGGTGACCGCCGCAGCCAAACAACTCAATCTCACCCAGCCCGCGGTCACCCTGCAGTTGCGCAACCTGCAGGCGCTCGCCGGGCTGCCCCTGATCCAGCGCACCAGTGACGGCATGCTGCTGACGGATGCCGGCCGCGAAGTGCTGGCGCTTTCCGAGCGGATCGAGGCCGCCATCAAATCGTGCCAGGCTTCGCTCGACATGATCGCGGGCAACACCGCGGGACGTGTGTCGATCGGCGCGGTCAGCACCGCAAAATACTTCGTGCCGTTCGTCATCTCCGGATTTTCGAAGGCATATCCGCATGTCGAAGTCTCGCTCTCGATCGGCAACCGGCAGGAAATCGGAACGGCTCTGCGCGGCTATGATCTGGATTTCGCCATCATGGGCCGGCCGCCGGTCGACATCCCCATGAACGTCCATCTGATCGGAGACCATCCCCATGTCATCATTGCGCCCACGACCCATCGCCTGGCACGAAAAGCAGGCTTGCCGCTGACGGCCCTTGCCGACGAGACCTTTCTGACGCGCGAGCCTGGGTCGGGAACCCGTGGCCTGATGGAGCAATTGTTCGAAACCGCCGGCGTTTACCCGAAGATCGGCATGGCGATGAGCAGCAACGAGACCATCAAACAGGCGGTCATTGCCGGCCTCGGGATCGCGTTTATTTCCGCGCATACGGTTGCTACCGAGCTCGACGAACGGCGGCTGGTGACGCTCGATGTCGATGGCCTGCCGGTCATCCGTCAATGGTTCGTGCTCTCGCGCAAGGACAAGGTCCTGCTTCCCCCGGCACAGGCGATGCTCGATTTCCTCAGCGCCAGGGGAGCCGAGTTTCTGCCGCGAACCCACGGCCGGCTTCGTTTGACACGATCATCGGCAAAGCGCGGTTGAGTTCTTCCGCGCTGACTTGGCCGGGCGATCCTTTACGCCGTAGCTGCCAAACGCCTCAGCGGTCTCAACGATCTCGGCATCGCTCAGCAGCACGGGGCCGCCGATCACCAAAGCGAGATAGTACTGGCGGGCAATGGTCTCGAGTTCGACCGTGAGCCACATGGCTTTGTCGAGCGAGGCGCCGGTCGCAATCATCCCGTGGTTGGCAAGCAAGCAAGCGGTTCGGTTCTCCAAGGCCTTGAGTGCATGTTCCGACAGTTCCTTACTGCCGAATCTTGCGTAATCGGCAACGCGGATATTAGTGCCGCCGAAGGCCGCGATCATGTAGTGACAGGCCGGAATCTCCTTTCGCGTGATCGCCAACACCGTGGAATAGGTGGCGTGAGTGTGGACGATACCACCGACATCGGGCCGCGCTTTCATGATGTCGAGATGAAACCGCCATTCGCTCGACGGCGCGAGCGGGCCCTTCCACGATCCATACTTCCCATCGATCGGCATCGCGGCGATCATTGCGGGGGTCAGCGCTTCATACGGCGTCGCGGACGGCGTAATCAGCATGGTGCCACCGAGGCGAACCGATATGTTCCCGGAGGTGCCTTGGTTAAGGCCGTTGGCGTTCATCCAGCGGCACTTATCGATGATTGCTCTCCGCAGGCGGCGCTCGGTATCGGTCATGGTCAACTCCTGACAAATCAATAGGGACGTTGAGGGGGTTTGGATTTGCCCGCTATGGTGGCAAGCTTATTGAATTACGCGATGCCAAGGCGGCGCATCGCTAGAACGGGCGCAACTTCGCGAAGAAGTCCCGCACGTCGCGCACAAAGGCCTCGGGCTGCTCGAAAGCGGCGAAATGGCCGCCCTTTGGCATTTCACTCCAGTGCCGGATGTCCGTATAGGTCCCTGCCATCCAGCGCCGCACCGGAGGGACGATCTCCTTGGGAAACACGGCGACCCCTGTCGGTATCGTGACCTTGTGTATTGTGCGGCGCCCGGGCGCGAAGCTTTGCCAATAGAGACGAGCCGAAGAGGCGGCCGTCGCGGTCACCCAATACAGCATGACGTTGTCGAGCAGTTCGTCACGACAAAGCACGTTCTCGGGATTGCCGTCGCAATCGGTCCAGGCCCAGAATTTCTCGAGTATCCACGCAGCCTGCCCGCTGGGCGAATCGGTCAGGCCGTAGCCGACCGTTTGCGGCCGGGTCGATTGCTGCTTGGAATATCCGGAATCCCAATCCCGATAATACTCGATCCCGCGCAGCGCCCGGGCCTCCTCGTGGCTGGGCTGTCCCTCGACGTTGGGCCGCACTCCCATGGCCAGCGTGATGTGGATACCGGCGCAGTGGCCAGGATCCTGCGCTCCGAGCGCGGTCGTGATTGCCGAGCCCCAGTCGCCGCCTTGTGCGCCATAGCGGGCATAGCCAAGGCGATCCATCAATCGGCACCATGCGGACGCGATCCGATCGACGCCCCAGCCCGTGGTCGCGGGCTTGGCCGAAAAACCAAAGCCTGGCAAAGACGGGCAGACCAGATGGAACGCGTCGGCGGCACGACCGCCATGAGCGGTCGGGTTGGTCAGCGGCTCGATCACTTTCTGGAACTCGACGATCGAGCCCGGCCAGCCATGGGTGACGATCAGTGGCATCGCTTCCGGATGCGGGGAGCGGACGTGCAGGAAGTGAATGCCGAGACCGTCGATCTCCGTCGTGAACTGGCTAAAGCGATTGAGCAGCGCTTCGCGGCGGCGCCAATCATAATGCTCCGCCCAATATCCGCAGACGTCCCTGATCCAGCCGAGCGGGACGCCCTGGCTCCAGTCGTCGACGAGTTCGGCCTCGGGCCAGCGCGTTCTCCGCAACCGGGATCTCAAGTCGTCGAGAACATCATCGCCGATCGAGATGCGATAGGGCTTGATTGCATTGTCCATGGGCGTCGCCAAAATCCGAGGCTGTCAATCCGATCGCTGCGCCGCAGTGGCCATGCGCCTGCGCGCCAATTGGTGCGGCTCTTGCCGCACGCGGTGCTTCGCAGCAGGGTAGCCCGATCCATTGCCTGGCGGAAGTCCAGCCTTGGAAGTCCAGCCTTGGAAGTCCAGCCTTGGAAGTCCAGCCTTGGCAAGCGCTTCGGCGCATTTCTGCGCCGCACGTTCAATTGACAATGACAGTCCAGATCGGATTAGCTCGCGGGGGACCAATATACCAATATCCGGCAAGGCGCGAGTGAGTGCCCATGACCCCTGCCCCGGCCTATGCTCCTCGTGGCGTGATTCCGGCGGTGTTGCTGCCGTTCGACAACGATCTGTCGATTGACGAAGCAAGCTTTCGCAAACACCTGCGCGACGTCAGCGCGACCCCGGGCATTTCCGCCATCACTGTCAACGCGCATTCGACCGAGGTGGCCTCCTGCACCTTCGACGAACAACGTCGCGTGCTTGACATTGCCCGCGGCGAGGTTGACGGGCGCATCCCCCTTGTCAACGGCATCTGGGCCGATGGCAGTCTGGAAGCTGCGCGCATCGCCCGCATGGCCACGCAGGGCGGAGCATCGGCGCTGCTGGTGTTTCCGCCAGGCCCCTTCACGCTTGGCCAATCCCAGGAGATGGTGCTGGCCCATTTCAGGCGCATTGCAGACGCCACCGACCTGCCGCTGATCGCCTTTCAATACCCGCTGGCGAATGGCCAGGGCTATCCAAAGGATACGCTGCTGCGCTTGTGTCACGAGGTGCCGTCGATACGCGCCATCAAGGACTGGGTCGGCAATGTACCTCACCACGAATGGCATATCCGCACGCTGCAAAACCTGCCGCGGCCTGTGAACGTGCTGACGACCCACAGTTCGTGGCTGTTTGCATCGCTGGTGCTCGGCTGCAACGGCCTGCTGTCCGGCAGCGGCAGCGTCATCCCGGATTTGCAGGCGCAACTGTTCCAGGCCGTCCAGGCCGATAATCTCGCGGAAGCGAGGCGCCTGAACGATCGCATCGAACCGCTGTCCCGCTGTTTCTACGCCGAACCCTGGGCAAATATGCACAACCGCATGAAGGAGGCGCTGGTGATGCTCGGCAGGCTGCCGCGCGCCGTCGTGCGACCGCCGCTCGTCAGGCTGGGCGGCGCCGAGATCGCGCGCGTGCGCCAGGCGTTGGTGGAGTCCGGCCTGATCGACAAGGTGACCAACAGCAGTGCAGCCTAGGTGTTGCCACATCAAATAGCGCAATCTGTATTTCAGACCGATGCCAAAAGCCCGAAACGGGCTCTCACAGGGAGGGGTGACAATGTTGAATCGAGGAAGCACGCTTGGCAGCGCGCTGGTTTCGTTTTGCTCGCTGGTTTCGCTGCTGGGAGTTGCGATCGAGCCCGCCCGGGCGCAGAACGCTGCCCCGGCCGCTGCGACCGTAAAGCTTGGCATTGTCAGCTTCCTGACCGGACCCGCCGCCGCGCCGTTCGGCATCCCCGGACGCAACGGCGCCGAGGTCATGATCGAGGCCATGAACGCCGGAAAGGTGCCGGCCCCCTTCAACAAGGTCGGCTTCGGCGGCAGCAAGATCGAAGCAAGGTATGTCGACGAGACAGGTTCCGCAGCCAACGTCGTCACCGAATTCCGCAACCTCGTACAGCGCGACCAGGTCGATGCCGTAGTCGGCTATGTCTCTTCCGGCAGCTGCCTTGCGGTCACGCCGGTCGCGGAGGAGCTCAAGGCGCTCACGGTGCTCTACGACTGCGGGACGCCCCGCATCTTCGAGGAAAAGCCGCGCAGCTACGTATTCCGCGTCAGCCCTCATGCGACGATGGATAGCGTCGGCGCCGCGCGCTACTTGCTTGCCAGGAAGCCGGGTACCACCAGCTATTCCGGCATCAACCAGAACTACGCCTGGGGTCAGGATTCCTGGCGGGACTTCACCGGCGCGATGCAGGTGCTTGCACCAAAAATCAC
>Ga0208356_1000040_pt1 | contig 51101 bp, 47 predicted proteins | sample NGESurshal072012_4_FD_184467 | JGI IMG/M metagenome (GOLD analysis project Ga0208356, IMG submission 184467) | Arctic peat soil microbial communities from Barrow, Alaska - NGEE Surface sample 53-1 shallow-072012 (SPAdes) | ecosystem: Environmental > Terrestrial > Soil > Wetlands > Peat ... | reverse complement strand
AGTCGCGGGAGGAGGCGATCTCGTGGGCGAAGCGGTGTCCCGCTTCCAACAACGAGATCATTGAAATCCGCCAGGTGCAGGAAATGTCGGATTTTCCCGCCGACGTTCAGGCGGCGGCAGCGGCGGCCGGCTTCGGCGATTTGAAGGCTACCGGCGGCCGCTAGTTTCTTGTTTTGACGCGATTTCTTCACGCCAACCGAAAACGTCTTTAGCCGCGGTCCCGATTGCCGATGGTCCCGGTTTGGCGCTAGTGACCTTTGGCGCCGGCTCATGTAAAAGCCTTTCACATGAGCTGGCGCAAGGAACAACGCCGCACCGAACGCGGCTACCATCACGGCAATTTGAAAGAGGCGCTGCTGCAGGCCGCGCTCGGCTTGATCGCGGAAAAAGGCGCGGCCGGCTTCACCTTTGCCGATGCGGCGCGTATGGCCGGCGTCAGCCCCGCCGCACCCTATCGGCATTTTCGCGACCGCGATGAACTGCTTTCCAGCATCGCCCAGCGCGGTTTCGAGCAATTCGAATCGGTGCTGACCCAGGCCTGGGACGACGGCCGTCCGGACACCGTCACGGCGTTCGAGCGGGTCGGCAAGGCCTATCTCGCGTTTGCCCGCGACGAGCCCGCGTTCTATTCGGCGATGTTTGAATCGGGCCTGCCAGTCGACCTTAATCCGATGCTGCTGGCGGCAAGCGAGCGCGCCTTCGGCATCGTCAGGGCGGCTGCGGAGCGGCTTGCCGCGTTGTCGCCGCCGGGAACGCCGCGCCCGCCGGCGATGATGATGGCGTTGCATATCTGGTCGATGTCGCATGGCGTGGCCTCGCTGTTCGCACGCGGCGATGCGGCGCGGCGCAAGCTGCCGATGTCGGCGGAAGATCTGCTGGAAGCCGAGGTGCTGATTTATCTGCGCGGTCTCGGATTCTCGACCGACCGCAAGCCAGCCGCCCGCAACGACCAGGCCGAGCAAAAACCCGCCGGGCAGCCGTCGGGCCCCTGGGGCAGCCCAAAATAAATCATCTTGCGCGGCTTTCGGCCGGCTTGACAAAAATCCGGGATGGGTTACCTATGTAAATGTTATTTACATTCACAACGGCGTGATGCCGTGATGGAGAGGGAAATGGCCTACACCGCAGATGTCCACCGATGGCGCGGTCCCGAACAGCCCTACCGCCCGCATATGCGCATTCACCCCGGCATGGTCATCGCGACCATTCTCGGCTTCCTGTTCTGGTGGCCGGTCGGACTCGCATTTCTCTTTTTCACCCTCAGGAGCACGAACATGGGTTGCTGGAGTCACCAGGATCGCTGGCAGAACAAGATGGAGCGGATGCAGAACAAGGTGGAGCGGATGCGCAACCACATGGAGCGGCGCGGCTTCGGCTTCGGCGGCTTCGGGCCGCCCTCGAGCGGCAATCGCGCCTTCGACGAATACCGCATGGAAACCCTGCGGCGCCTTGAGGAGGAGCAGACCGAATTCAAGGATTTCCTCGATCGCCTGCGCCACGCCAAGGACAAGGAAGAGTTCGATCAGTTCATGGCGCAGCACCGCCAGCGCCCGACCCCGCCGAACGACCAGCCCCAGAGCTAGGTTGGACTCCGCCTCAGGCCGAATGCCCCCATAAACCTGTTGGCGACACAGCCGCCCATCTGCTCAGCAGGTGGGCGGTTTTGCTGTGGCGGCCGGGAACCCGCCCCGGGGGCCTCCGGGCAGCCGCCGTCTTTTTGCCGCAGCCCAAAAACCCATTGGTAACCCGGCCTTAACCATGATTAGCGTCTGGTTAGGGGCGTCATGACGCGCCGACAGCCCTTGTTTTGACATGTTGGCAGGGGATGCAGGCCCCGTCTTCGGACGGGCCTCCCATGCGACACAACAAGGCTCTCGCGCTGGCGCTTGCCGCGCGCTTGGCGCGCGGCTGTGGAACCGGCAGCCATTTGCTCCCGGAGGATTTGGGACACTCGCGTTGAGAGGATACCGCTTATGAATCCGGCCGACGTGGCTCAGTCAGCCTTGCCGCTGGCATCCAGCGACGTATCGCTGATCGCGCTCTTCCTGCACGCTCACTGGATTGTGAAGACTATCATGCTGGGGCTGCTGGCCTGCTCGGTCTGGGTCTGGGCGATCGCGATCGACAAGCTTATCCTGTATGCGCGCACCAAGCGGTCGATGGATCGCTTCGAGCAGGCGTTCTGGTCAGGGCAGTCGATCGAGGAACTTTACCGCGCGCTTTCCGCCAAGCCGACCCAGTCGATGGCGGCCTGCTTTGTCGCGGCGATGCGGGAATGGAAACGGTCGTTCGAGAGCCAGGCACGGTCCTTCGCCGGGCTCCAGATGCGGATCGAGAAGGTGATGAACGTCTCCATCGCCCGGGAAATCGAGCGGCTGGAACGCCGGCTCCTGGTGCTGGCGACGGTCGGCTCGGCGGGTCCGTTCGTCGGCCTGCTCGGCACCGTCTGGGGCATCATGTCGAGCTTCCAGTCGATTGCGGCTTCGAAGAACACCTCGCTCGCGGTGGTGGCCCCGGGCATCGCCGAGGCGCTGTTTGCCACGGCGATCGGCCTTATCGCTGCCATTCCGGCGACTATTTTCTACAATAAGTTCACGTCCGAGGTGAACCGGCAGGCCCAGAGGCTGGAGGGGTTCGCCGACGAATTCTCAGCGATCCTGTCGCGCCAGATCGACGAGCGGGCGTGAGGAGCGGTAGATTGTGAGCACCAGACCATGGCGATGAACATGGCAGGTTCGCCGGGCGGCGGACGCCGCGGCCGGCGTCGCGCCGTGATGTCGGAAATCAACGTCACTCCGATGGTGGATGTGATGCTGGTGTTGCTGATCATCTTCATGGTGTCGGCGCCGCTGTTGACGGTAGGGGTGCCGCTCGATCTGCCGCAAACCCAGGCCAAGAGCCTCGAACAGGACAAAACGCCGCTGCAGCTTTCGGTCGACGTCAAGGGACGGGTGTTCATCAACGATACCGAAGTCGCCATGAACGAACTGATTCCGAAATTAAAGGCGATCACCGACGCCCGCGGCGGCCTTGACGAGCGTATATTCATGCGCGCGGACAAGAAGGCGGATTACGGAACCGTAGCGAAGGTGATGGGACTATTGTCGGGCGCGGGCTTCAAGCGGCTGGCGCTGGTCACCGAAGTGGAGCAGGGATCCTGACGCGGTGAAGGTAAAGGTCGACAAGACTCTGGTGGCGTCGGCGGCCCTGCACGTTCTCGTGATTGGGTGGGGACTGGTGTCGTTCTCGAGCAAGGCGTTCGAGTCGATGCCGGAAGAATCCCTGCCGGTCGATATCGTCTCCGCCGATCAGCTTGCCAAGGTCACCGCCGGAATCAAGACCGGCAAGAAGGAAAACCCGAAACCGCTGGTGGAGAAGGTCGCCGAAGCTAAACCGGTCGATGATGACGCCGTCGGCAAGATCAGCGAGAAGCCGCCGGTGGTGACCGACACCTCGCCGCCGCCGGCGCCAAAGCCCGAGGAAAAGCCGGTCGAGAAAAAGCCCGATCCGCCGAAGCCGGTTGCGGAAACCAAGCCGAAGCAAGAACCGAAACCGATCGAGAAGAAGCCGGATCCACCCAAGATCGATCCGATTGCGGAGGCCTTGAAAAAGGAAGAGAAGAAACCGCCGCCGAAACCGCAGGCCCAGGCGGCAACGCCGCAACCGCCGAGGCCAAAGGCGGAGCGCGTGTTCGACCAATCGAAGATCGCCGCCCTGCTCGACAAACGCGATCCGACCCGCCAGGCCGTGACCGGCGACACCCTGAATTCGAACGCCGCGCTCGGCCTGTCCAAGGGCAAGGCCGCGGACAATTCCGCAACATGGGGCGCGATGTTCAAGACCCAGGTCGAGCGCTGCTGGAAAAAACCTTATGGCGGTCTCGAAAGCCAGAACCCGCAGATCGCTTTCGATATCAAGCTGAAACGCGATGGCACGCTGGAAGCGATGCCGGTTCCGCAGGGAACGCCGGCAACGCCCTATCTTCGTGTCTATCAGGAGAGCGCGCTGCGTGCGATCATCGAATGCCAGCCCTATAATTTGCCGGCGGCCTTTTTCGACGAATGGAAATATTTTTCGCCGGTGTTCACCGAAAACAGTTGAGAGCGGCCAGGCGGCGGCGATCGGAAACGTGAAACGAAGCTCGTGACAACATGACCCACAAAGATGGACTGCATGAGAAGCCATTTCGCCTGAGCCGGCGGCAGATCATTTCCGGAATGGCCTCGCTTGGCGTGGTGGCGGGGGGCGGTCTGCGGCGTGCTTCCGCCCAAAAGCGCATCATCGTGCCCGAGGGCGAATTCCAGCCGTTGCCGATCGCGATCCCGAACTTCGTGGGCGGCACACCCTCGGACGGCGACGTTGGCGTCAACGTGACGCAGGTCATCACCAACAACCTCAAGCGCAGCGGTCTGTTCGCGCCGATCGACCAGGCGGCCTATATCGAAAAGGTCATCAACGTCGATGCGGCGCCGCAGTTCCAGAACTGGAAGACCATCAACGCGCAGGCTCTGGTGACGGGCCGCATGACCCGGCAGGGCGACGGACGCCTGAAAGCGGAATTCCGCCTCTGGGATGTGGCCACGGGTCAGCAACTGACCGGCCAGCAATATTTTACCTCGCCGGAATACTGGCGGCGCATTGCCCACATCATTTCCGATCAGATCTATGAGCGCCTGACCGGCGAGAAGGGCTACTTCGACAGCCGCGTGGTGTTCGTGGATGAAAGCGGTCCCGCGCAGCATCGCGTCAAGCGGCTCGCGCTGATGGATCAGGATGGCGCCAATGTTCGCTATTTGACCAGGGGCACCGACCTCGTGCTGACGCCGCGGTTCTCGCCTTCGACCCAGGAGATCACCTATATGGAGTTCGGCCAGGGCGACCCGCGGGTCTACCTGCTCAATATCGAGACCGGCCAGCGCGAGATCGTCGGTAATTTCCCCGGCATGTCGTTCTCGCCGCGGTTCTCGCCGGACGGCCAGCGCGTCGTCATGAGCCTGCAGCAGGGCGGCAATTCGAACCTGTTCGTGATGGATCTGCGTTCGAAATCGACCACGCGCCTGACCGACACGCCGGCGATCGATACCTCGCCGTCCTATGCGCCCGACGGAACGCGCCTGTGTTTCGAATCCGATCGCGGCGGCAAGCCGCAGATCTACGTCATGCCAGCCGCCGGCGGGCCGGCGCAACGCATCTCGTTCGGGGACGGGACCTATTCGACCCCGGTCTGGTCGCCGCGCGGTGACTACATTGCCTTCACCAAGCAGGGTACCGGACAGTTTTCCATCGGCATCATGAAACCGGACGGCTCGGGCGAGCGAATTCTCACCTCGAGCTTCCACAATGAAGGCCCCACCTTCGCGCCGAACGGCCGGGTTCTGATGTTTTTCCGTGACCCCGGCGGCAATGACGGGCCGTCGCTGTTTACGGTGGACATTTCCGGACGCAGCGAACAGCGCGTGCCGACCCCCGGCTACGCATCCGATCCGGCGTGGTCCCCGCTGCTTTCGTAGGACCGTTAACCATTTTCGTCGACGGCCTGCCCCGAGGGTGAGGCGGCGGCCCCGCCCCGGGGCCGGCAAAGCTTGCCTACCTTCCTGAATTATCGAGCAGATTTCTGCACCCTCGGGCGGAAAACAACCTTGCGGTAACGATGTTCCCTCAGAAAGACTTCATCTGCCGCAGGTAACAATGCGCCCTCACGAGGACGTGCGCGCGCCCGATGCAACTGGCTGACCGGAATAGAGATCTCGATCTGAAGATGTCGCCGTCGATCTATGCGGCGTTGATCGATTCACTATTTCAGAATCCGGCGCCGATGTTCGCCGGCGCGGTGTTCGCCGCCGTCGCGGCGGTGATGACGGCGCTGAAGACCGACGACAATTTGCTCTGGCCATGCGCCGCACTTCTGATCGTGACCGGCGCGGTCCGTGCCTTCGACATGCATCGTTATAAATCACGCCATTGCGCGCTCAATGCCGAAGACGCTGCGGGCTGGGAGATCCGCTACCAGATCGGCGCGATGTTCTATGCGGCCGCGCTCGGAATCTGGTGCCTGGTCGCGCTGATAACCAGCAACGATCCCGTCGCCCACATGATTTGCCTGACCGTCACCACCGGTTACATGGCGGCCGGCGTCGGCCGGACCTATGGCCGGCCGTGGATATTCCATCTGCAGATCGTGCTCGCCTGCGGTCCGATGACAATCGGGCTCGGCCTGCACGGCGATCCCTATTACATCGGCATGGCATGCCTGAGCGCGCTGTTCTTCCTGGCGCTCAAGCAGATCACCACCGGCTTGCAGCGGATGTTCGTGCGCGCGCTGGTGGCGCATGAGCGCGAGGCGGCGCTGGCGAACCAGTTCGACACCGCGCTCAACAACATGCCGCATGGCCTGTGCATGTTCGGCCCCGATGGCCGCCTGGCGGTCGTCAATCACCGCTTCACCGAAATGATGCGGCTTCCGGACGATCTGGTGCGTCGCGACGCGACCGCCCCCGACATCGTCGCTGCCTGCGTCGCCGGCGCGACGCTTTCGAGCGCGAGCGGCCAGCTTGTCGTCTCCGAAATCGAGAAGTCGCAGGCCGGCTACATCACCACGGTCGACCCCGACGCCGCCAACGACCGGGCGCTGTCCTGGACATTCCAGCCGATGGCCGGCGGCGGCACCGTGGTGCTGCTGGAAGACATCACCGAGCGGCGCAACGCGGAAGCCCGCATCAGCCATCTCGCGCGCTACGACGAGCTGACGGCGCTGCCCAACCGGCTCAATTTCCGCGACGAGATCGAGCGTCTGCTGGCGCTGCCGCGCGGTGCGATGCAGACGTCGGCGTTGCTGTTCGTCGACCTCGACCAGTTCAAGCAGGTCAACGATACGCTGGGCCACCCCTGCGGAGATCAGCTGCTCTGTGCCGTGGCCGAGCGCCTGCGCGACATGCTGCGTCCGGAAGATTTCGTCGCCCGCTTCGGCGGCGACGAATTCGTGGTGTTCCAGCAGGACATCAAGTCGAACGAGGACGCCGCCGTTCTCGCCCGGCGAATTGTCGACCGCCTGAGCGAACGGTACAAGATCGACAATCATCTGGTCGAAATCGGTGCCAGCGTCGGTATCGCGATGACGTCGCCGCACGGCACCAGTGCCGATACGCTGTTGAAGAACGCGGATATGGCGCTCTATCGGGCCAAGGCGGACGGCCGCGGCACCTTCTGTTTCTTCCGGGACGAGATGGCCCAAACCGTGGAGTCGCGCCGCATCCTGGAACTCGACCTGCGCAAGGCGCTGGCCAACGAGGAATTCGAGCTGTTCTATCAGCCGCTGGTCAATCTCAAGTCCGGACGGATATCGACCTGCGAGGCGCTGCTGCGCTGGAACCATCCGGTACGCGGCACGGTCTCGCCAATCGACATCATTCCGGTGGCCGAGGACATGGGCCTCATCGTCGACCTTGGCCGCTGGATCCTGCGCAAGGCCTGCATGGAATGCATGAGATGGCCCGAGGCGGTCAGCGTGGCGGTCAATTTCTCGCCGCAGCAATTCCATCAGCGCGACGTGCTGAGCGAAGTCCGCTACGCGCTCGAGGTCTCCGGGTTGCCGGCGCATCGCCTCGAAATCGAGATTACCGAATCTTCGCTGCTGCGCAACACGCAGTTGACCCACGACGTGCTGTCGCAATTGCGCATGATCGGGGTGCGGATCTCGCTCGACGATTTCGGGACCGGCTATTCGAGCCTCAGCTATCTGCACAACTTCCCGTTGCAGAAGGTGAAGATCGATCGCTCCTTCCTGGAAGGCATCGATACCGACCGTCCGCTGACCCTGCTGCGCGGCGTGGCGCGGCTCAGCGCCGATCTCGGCATGTCGGTGGTGGTCGAGGGCATCGAGACCAACGAACAGCTCGAGCTGATCAGCGTCGACGGCACCGTGACCGAGGCGCAGGGCTACCTGTTCAGCCGCCCGGTGCCGGCGGTGCGGGCGCGGCAACTGCTGAACGCTTCGCATGGCCGGCGGCTGCCGGACGAAAAAATGCTGTCGACCGTTCCATCGCGATCGATCGCCTGATATCCACCGCAAGCCATTTTCCGGGGAATTTCCTTCTCTCGATCACACGCTGCACGAACGAATTCTCCCGGGCCGGTTAACCCTAATGTGCCGAACCCTTTGCGCCTGTCTTAGGAAGCTGTTAACCTTTGCACATTCGACCGGGGGTTGCAGCGTTGAGGAATGTTCAGTTGAGGTCCGCGGCCAATGTGGTCGCTCCGACACGAAGCGCCGGTCTTCTCGATCACGTCGATTACCGCCTGGCCGAGACCGCGGGGGAAAGGGACGAAATCTACCGTCTCCGCTACCGGGCCTATCTGCGCGAAGGTGCGATCCTGCCGTCGGAATCGCAGCGGGTCAGCGACAGCTACGACGATGCCCCCAATGCCTGGATCTTTGGCGTTTACCTTCACGGAGAACTTTGCAGTTCCCTTCGTGTGAGCGTGACGACGGCGGAATGGCGGATGTCGCCCTCGGTTGAGCTGTTTGGCGACCTGCTTCACCCGGAACTCGACAAGGGCCGGATCTTTATCGACCCCACCCGGTTCGTGGCCGATCCCGAGAAGGCCAAGCGTTATCCGGAGCTTCCCTATGCCACGGTCAGGCTGGGCTATGTCGCGGGCGTTCACTTCAACGCCGATGTCGGACTGGCGCTGGTCCGTCCCGAGCATCAGGCATTTTACCGCCGGCTGTTTCTGCAGGAAAGCTGGGGCGAGCCGCGCCTGCTGGACGGACTTCTCAAGCCGGTCGGATTGATGGCCGCACACTATCCCACGCTGCGCAACAAGGTGTTCGCGCGGTATCCCTATCTTCATTCGAGCGCCTTCGAGCGCCGGATGCTGTTCCAGCGCCGCCACGAGCGTCACTTGACGCCAGCGGATGTGGTGGTCTCCAGCGAGCGCGCCTCGATCGTTCCACAGTCCTGACCGGCGTAGGCCAATCGCGCCGCGGGTTCCCCGCGGCTCGCGATTTTTTCAAACGACTTCAATTTGTTGCACCAAATCCTCGGTCGCCGGTCAAAAGCCGGGCGAAGATGCGGCCGGCGGCTTGCGTTCACCGTCGCGCCACATTTGCCACCCATTAACCATCGCGGTTGCTTTTCGCCGTTCGGGGGCATTTGATCGGGTCCGGCAACTCCCCATCAAGGTTGACGGAACGTTCGCTTAACCATCGCCCTGTAGACCGGATAACAGTCGAAAAACGCGAGCGTGGAGGCTCCGGAATGAAACATCAGATGCGCACCCTCCAGGGATTGAAGCTGGCCGCGGTACTTGCGGTGGCGCTGTCGATGGGTGCCTGCGCCAACAAGAACCTCGGCGCCGACGGTGCGATGGCAAGTGCGGCAACCCCGGGCAGCCAGCAGGATTTCGTGGTCAATGTCGGCGACCGCGTATTCTTCGACAGCGACCAGACCGATTTGAGCCCGCAGGCGATCACGACGCTGGACAAGCAGGTGCGCTGGCTGCAGACCTATAACCGCTACGCCTTCACCATCGAAGGCCATGCGGACGAGCGCGGCACCCGGGAATACAACATTGCGCTCGGCGCGCGGCGGGCGCAGTCGGTGCGTACCTTCTTCGCCTCCCGCGGCATCGACCCGAGCCGGATGCGGACGATCTCTTACGGTAAGGAGCGCCCGGTTGCGGTCTGTAACGACATCTCCTGCTGGTCGCAGAACCGCCGTGCCGTGACCGTCCTGAACGCGAGTTCCTGAGTTTCCGCCTGATGCACGGTTGGATTGCCGGCGCCTTCGGGCGCCGGTTTCGTTTTGGCACCCGGCAGAGCGTACAACTAATTGTTTCAGTCACATTTTTGGCGTACTCCCTCTCTCAATGGGGCGTGCTTTCGATGTCACGCCGATCTCGTCGTCAGGCCAGAATGTCATCCAGATTCCATCTCATTGCCCGCGCCGCGGCGCTCTCCGCGATGCTGGCGTTTTGTTCGCAGGCTTTGGCACAATCCGACGATGCCGACCCGGAAATGCGCATCCAGCAGCTTGAGAACCAGCTACGGCAACTGACCGGCCAGAACGAGGAGCTGCAACACGCCAACCGGCTGCTTGAGGACCGCCTGAGAGCGCTTCAGGGCGGTGCGCAGGTCAGCCCCGGCGGTCAGTCCGCGATCGCCCAGCCGAGCGTGGCCGCGGCACCTCCGATGCCGCTGAATCCGCCTTACGGGCAACCGCCGACGCGGCCGGGATATGATCAGCAGATTGCGGCGCCGCCGCCGATCGTGCAGGAGTCGCAGGATGCAGCGGCGGCCCGTCGGCGCGGCGATGCCTTCGATCCCAGCCAGAATCCCAACGCGCCCGGCGCGCCGCGCGCGCTCGGCGGCGGTCAGTTGCCGATTGCGAACGGGGCGCCGGTCAGCGCCCCCGGCGGTCGGGGCGCGGGAGAACCGCTCGACCTCGCCAACACCGGCGGCGCGCGCTATCCGCAGCGGGCGCCGCCGGCGCCCAATGCGAATGCCGGGCTGGCCACCGCACCGCCGTCGCAGACGCCGCGGGACGAGTTCGATCTCGGCATCGGCTATATGGAGCGCAAGGACTACGCGCTAGCGGAGCAGACCATGCGCAATTTCGCGCAAAAATATCCGAGCGATCCGCTGCTTGCGGATTCGCAATACTGGCTGGGCGAAAGCCTGTTCCAGCGCCAGCAGTACCGCGATGCGGCCGAAGCCTTTCTCGCCGTGACCACCAAATTCGACAAATCGGCCAAGGCGCCCGACGCCTTGCTGCGGCTCGGACAATCGCTGGCGGCGCTGAAGGAAAAGGAAGCCGCCTGCGCCGCGTTCGGCGAGGTGACGCGGAAATATCCGCGCGCCTCGAGCGGCGTGAAAGCGGCCGTGGACCGTGAGCAAAAGCGGGTGAAGTGCTGAAGCCCGTGTTTCCCGGGCAAGATCGGCGCATCCCGCTGGGCTTGCAGCGTGTCCCGGCATAGATAGGCTTTCGACATCAGCCGGCGCGCCCATGCCCGACGACAATTCCGCCATCTCCGCATCCGATGCAAAACGCCTGTTCGCGGAGTGGAAGGCCGCGCCGGCCATCGTCCTCGCCGTCTCCGGTGGTCCGGACTCGATCGCATTGATGTGGCTTGCGGCCCGCTGGCGCCGCGCGCTGGCCCGCGGCCCGCGGCTCGTCGCCGTCACGGTCGATCACGGCCTGCGCGCCGAGGCCGCGCAAGAGGCGCGCGCGGTCAAACGCCTGGCCCGCAGCCTCGATCTGACTCATCGCACCATGTGCTGGACCGCTGCCAAGCCGAAGACCGGATTGCCGGCAGCGGCGCGCACGGCGCGATACCGGCTGCTGGTGCAAGCGGCGCAGGCTTGCGATGCCACGCATATCCTGACCGCGCATACCCGCGACGACCAGGCCGAGACGCTGCTGATGCGGATGCTGCGCGGCAGCGGCATCGCCGGACTTGCGGCGATGGCGCGGCAGTCGGAGCGCGACGGCGTGGTGCTGGCACGTCCGTTTCTCAATGTTTCCAAATCGCAGCTGGTGGCGACCGTCAAAAAAGCCGGGATCGACTTTGCCGACGATCCGACCAACCGCGACACCCGTTTCACGCGTCCGCGGCTGCGTGCGATCCTGCCGGTTCTGGCGGCCGAGGGTGGCGATACGCGCAATCTGGCGCGACTGGCATCGCGGCTTGGCCGGGCCAATGCGGCGGTGGAAATAATGGTCGACGGCGCCGAGCGCTATCTGGCGCTCAGCGATCGCGAAGCGCTGCAGGCGGGGTTTGCCGCCCGCTCTTTCGACTGCAGCGCGTTTGCCGCCCTGCCAGAGGAAATTCGGCTGCGGCTGCTGTTGCGTGCGATCAATCGATACGGGCACGAAGGGCCGGCGGAACTGGGCAAGGTCGAGGCGTTGCTCGCGGCGCTGGACCGCGCCGCGCAGGAGGCCGCACTGCGTCGGAAGCGGCCGAGGCTCAATCAGACAAGGCTGAAGCAAACTCTGGCGGGCGCACTGGTGAGCCTGATCGACGACCGAATCCGTATCGAACCATCGCCACCCCGCCGTCGCCGGACGATGAAAAAGCCATGACCGCGCGGCCATGGTCCGATCGCCTTAACCACCCCGGCAAACACCCGTTCCCGCGCCATTATTTGAACCGGAATGCCGCCAAGATAGGCTAAATTGTCCTGGCTGGTTCCCTTGGCAGCGACCGGGGCCGCACCTAGATTGTAGAGCAGTTGGCCGAGAGGATTCCCTCGTGGCTACCCAGGGATACCGCCAAGGCTATAAGGCCGCGATCCGCGCGACCACGAAGGAAGTTCGATGAACGCCAATCTGCGCAATTTCGCCCTCTGGGTCATTATTGTCCTGCTGCTATTGGCATTGTTCACGCTCTTCCAGAATCCTGGCCAGCGCACTTCGGCGCAGGACATCTCGTTCTCGCAGCTTCTCACCGAGGTCGATGCCAACCACGTCCGCGACGTCGTGATCCAGGGACCGGAGATCCACGGCACCTTCACCAACGGCTCGAGCTTCCAGACCTATGCGCCGAACGATCCGACGCTGGTCTCGCGCCTCTACAACGGCAAGGTCTCGATCACCGCGAAGCCGCCCGGCGACAACGTGCCGTGGTTCGTGTCGCTGCTGGTTTCATGGCTGCCGTTCATCGCGCTGATCGGGGTGTGGATTTTCCTGTCCCGGCAGATGCAGGGCGGCGCCGGCAAGGCGATGGGTTTCGGCAAGTCGCGGGCCAAGATGCTGACCGAGGCGCATGGCCGCGTGACCTTCGAGGATGTCGCCGGCGTCGACGAGGCCAAGCAGGATTTGCAGGAGATCGTCGAATTCCTGCGTGATCCCGGGAAATACCAGCGGCTCGGCGGCCGGATTCCGCGCGGCGTGTTGCTGGTCGGCCCTCCCGGTACCGGCAAGACGCTGATCGCGCGCGCGGTTGCCGGCGAAGCCAATGTGCCGTTCTTCACGATTTCGGGTTCCGACTTTGTCGAGATGTTCGTCGGCGTCGGCGCAAGCCGTGTCCGCGACATGTTCGAGCAGGCCAAGAAGAATGCGCCCTGCATCATCTTCATCGACGAAATCGACGCGGTCGGCCGGCATCGCGGCGCCGGACTCGGCGGCGGCAATGACGAACGCGAGCAGACGCTGAACCAGTTGCTGGTCGAGATGGACGGCTTCGAGGCCAATGAGGGCGTGATCCTGATTGCGGCGACCAACCGGCCCGACGTGCTCGATCCGGCGCTGCTGCGCCCCGGTCGGTTCGATCGCCAGGTGGTGGTTCCCAATCCTGACGTCGTCGGTCGCGAGCAGATCCTCAAGGTCCACGTCCGCAAGGTGCCGCTGGCGCCGGACATCAATCTCAAGACGATTGCGCGCGGTACGCCGGGGTTTTCCGGTGCCGACCTGATGAACCTTGTCAACGAGGCGGCGCTGACCGCGGCGCGGCGCAACAAGCGCATGGTGACGCAGGCCGAATTCGAAGAGGCCAAGGACAAAGTGATGATGGGCGCCGAGCGCAAATCGCTCGTGATGACCGAAGAAGAGAAGATGCTGACGGCCTATCACGAAGGCGGCCACGCCATCGTCGGTCTCAATGTCGTTGCGACCGATCCGATCCACAAGGCGACGATCATTCCGCGCGGGCGAGCCCTCGGCATGGTGATGCAATTGCCCGAGCGCGACAAGCTGTCGATGTCGCTCGAGCAGATGACCTCGCGCCTTGCCATCATGATGGGCGGCCGCGTCGCCGAAGAGCTGGTATTCGGCCGCGAGAAGGTTACCTCCGGCGCCGCCTCCGATATCGAGCAGGCGACCCGGCTGGCGCGCATGATGGTGACGCGCTGGGGCCTGTCGGAAGAACTCGGCACGGTTTCCTATGGCGAGAACCAGGACGAGGTTTTCCTCGGCATGTCGGTGTCACGCACCCAGAATGCCTCGGAGGCGACCGTCCAGAAGATCGACAGCGAGATCAGGCGTCTGGTCGAGGAAGGCTACAACGAGGCGACCAAGATCCTGACCGAAAAGCGCGCCGATCTCGAAGCCCTGGCCAAGGGCCTGCTCGAATTCGAGACCCTGACCGGCGACGAGATCTTCGACCTGCTGAAGGGCAAGAAGCCCAACCGCGAATCGGTGCTGGAGCCGGCCACACCGCGCACCTCGGCAGTGCCGCCGGCCGGCAAGCCGCGCCCGCGTCCCGACCCGGATGCCGGGCTGGAGCCGCAGCCGCAGGCCTAAAGCCGTTCGGTTCTGATTGAATCAGAACCGAGCTTTAATTCTTGTTTTGACGCGTTTTCTTCACGCGAACCGGCGCCCACTTCGCTCGAAAACGCTATAGCCGAACAGTGTTCCGAATAGAAAAACGCGGCGGCGACGCCGCGTTTTTTCATGTGTGCCGTCGGACGATTTACCGTTGGTGTCCCACGCAAGAAGGCGCCGCCAGCCGTTGATTTCGGGCATGGTAGTTGCGTCGATAACGCTCAATCCCCCGTCATAGGAGCCGCCGATGTCAGGTCACTCGAATGCGATGCGATCGGTCGCCATTCCGGATGCCGATCCTCGGCTCTATAACCATGATCTGGCGCCGGTCGCCCTCGAGGGGCGAAGCTGGGGCACCTTCAGTATCTTTGCGATGTGGATGTCCGACGTCCACTCCGTCGGCGGCTACACCTTCGCTGCCAGCCTGTTCTTTCTGGGCTTGACGGGATGGGAAGTGCTGCTGGCGATGACGGTTGGCATCACCGCAGTCTACTTCCTGATGAACCTGATCGGCCGCCCGTCGCTGAGATACGGCACGCCTTTCCCGGTGGTGGCGCGGATGGCATTCGGCGTCATGGGGGCCAATATCGCGGCCGGATTGCGCGGCATCGTCGGAGTCGTCTGGTATGGCGTCCAGACCTATTTTGCCTCGAAGGCCGTGCAGGTGCTTGTGCTCGCATTCTACCCTGCCGCGGAAGCCTTGACCCATGGCGGTTTCCTCGGCCTGTCGGCGCTGGGCTGGTTCAGCTTCCTGTTCATGTGGGTGTTTCAGCTTCTGGTCTTCCTCAACGGCATGGAGACGATCCGCCGATTCATCGATTTCTGCGGCCCCGTGGTCTATATCGTGATGTTTGCGCTGGCGATCTGGATCCTGACGCAAACCGGCACCTCGAGCCTCTCGCTGCAGCTTAGCCCCCGTGCCGAAGGCTCTACAGTGGGTCACATGGCGAATGCGGCAATGCTGATCGTCGCTTATTTTGCGGCGCTGCTGCTCAATTTCGGTGATTTTTCGCGGTTCGCGCGCGATGAAAAAGCCATGAAGGTCGGCAATTTTCTGGGACTGCCGGTCAATTTTATCGTGTTCGCCATCATCACGGTGATTGTCACCGCCGGAACGGTCAAGGTATTTGGCGAGGCGATCATGGACCCCGTCGCCATCGTGCAGCGCATCGGCAATCCGTGGGTGGTGGCGCTCGGCTCCATCACCTTCATCGTCGCCACCATGGGGATCAACATCGTCGCCAACTTTGTTTCGCCGGCCTACGACATTTCCAATCTGTACCCGGAGAAGATCGACTTCCGCATCGGCGGGCTGATCGCGTCGATTCTGTCGGTGTTGGTATGCCCGTGGATATTCGTCTCCAGCCCACAGGCCATCACCATCTTTGTCAGCATCTTCGGCGCTGCGCTGGGCCCGATGTTCGGCATCATGGTGGCGGATTATTATCTCGTGAAACGACAGCAAGTCGTTCTCGAAGACCTCTACCGGATGTCGCCAAACGGCTCGCTCTATTTTGATGGAGGCTGGAACCGGATGGCGCTGATCGCGCTCGTCATCGCAGCCTTCGTTTCGATCGGGTTGTCCCTCCTTGGCGCCTACGCCATCATTGCCAATGTCGGAGATTGGGGATGGTTGATCGGCGCCGCACTGGGCGCGGTGTCGTACACGATGCTGATGCGTCGCGCGGTGCCGCTGGCCCAAACCGGCGACGCCGTGGCGTGATGACGCCGGGCTTGCACTTGACGAAAGGGATAATATTCCTGCCGTTGCGACATGGATATCCGATTGGCGCGCCCACCCTTGGATAAACGCAGTAGTTGCAGACAATCGGCCCTGTCTGGGGCCGAGAATGTCCAAGAGTAAATCGATCGTAACCGCGATTCCGAGCGTTTGGCGGCAAATAGTTCAGCGTAAGAAGACCGCACTCGGATGGGCTGAATGGTCCCAGTTTGCGGCACTACCTACCGGGCCAAGGGTCCGCCACCGCCGCGATGACGTTCGCACTGTCTCCGCCGAGATCACGGAAGCCGTTTTCCAGCTAGCCGATGAAAGCGGGAATGGCCTTGAAGGTGTCAGGCTACGACTCAAGGCGTGGGCATACCGGCGCGACAAGGACGTCACGGGCACGTTAGAGGTGGTTGGGGGCCGGAATTTCGTAACTATATCGCGGATTGATGCTTGGCCCTCGGACCCGCACCACAATAGCTTCAAGGCGCTGAGAAAGCCCGCTTTGAGGGGCTTCCCGGGGGAAATACCGGGCTGTCATGTCCATCGTTTCGACGATAATATGAAATATGGTGCAGAAGCATTTGGGGCCGGGCCAGAAGGGAACTTGCCTGTAGCAACGGCATTTCCTAATGATTTAGAAAGCTTCAGAGATTTTCTGCGCTCTGTAGAGGCTGAGTTCAACATTGATGGCCTGGATGAATTCCCGGGTCCGCCAAGTTGGCGGGGATTGGTTTGATGGCAGTCGCAGCACTCTCAATTGAGCAAACTGCAAACGAGGTCGCCCGCGCGCTCGTGCGAGTATCCGCGCGTGAAGAATCCGTGCGCCTATCGTTGCCCCTTCTATACCCCGGAGGAGCAATGGTTGGCGTTGAGCTATCACGGCTCCGAGGCGGCTTTCTTGTATCCGACGCCGGTGCCGCGCGGCGTGAGGCCGACCTTCTTGGAGGTGAGCGCGCATTCCAGCGCATCGCACAGGACATTGCAAAGCGCTTTGGTATTCGCTTCGACCACAACGTGATGTTCGATTTGGACGTAGAAGAAGGCGAGTTAGTGTCTGCAGTGATAGCTGTTGCCAATGCTGCCAAGACCGCCGTTGAGAACACTGCATTCCATTTAGCGACAACGGAACACGCCGACCACCGCGTTTATCTCTGGGATAGGTTGCAGGGTGCATATGGTGCTAAGGCTGTCTTGCGCGAACCTGTAACCTTCAAGGGCGCGTCAGAGAATTGGGATTTTGATGCTGCGATAGAAGCGCAGGGAAGCTTGGTACTATTTCAGGTAGTTACCCCCAACGCCAATTCCGTTAACAGCGCCGTCACTAAGTTTTTAGACGTGCTGGATTTAGGTGAAAAGCTTGCACCTAAGCGAGTGGCTGTTGTCACCAACAAGGATCGGACTCCCCGATTGCCCGTGCTTGGTCGCACTTCCCACATTCTTCCCGCCGATGCTCCTGATGAGCAATATCGAACGGCAGCTTGATGCCACAAATTGACGCAACTTAGAAGTTGATGGGTGCTCTCGGATTACCCTGTCCCAGGTCGACCCTTGCCTTGCATCGGGGCTGGATCCCGGACGTTCGGGGCTGAACGCGGCGGGCGCTGCCGAGAGTCCTTTGAGCGGGAAAATCCTGCTCGCGTACCACAAAGCTTAAGATTTCCTCAAGGCTGTGCGCCCTATTGGTTGGAGGGGAGCGCTGGGCCGAGCGGCTGGCGCGCGAAAAGGACCACGCATGGCCACGCCGCGATCCGTACCGACCACCGTCAGGGAGCAAGGCGCGATCCCCCCGGCGCTTCTGAAGGCGTGCTTCGCGCTGTTCGTCATCAATGCGACCTTCTTCCCGGCGGCGTTCTACGCCCATGGCTGGATCTTCGACGACAAGGGCCTGGGCTTCCCGACCGATTTCGTCAATGTCTGGTCCGCCGGCCGCCTCGTGCTCGAGGGCCACGCCGCGCAGGCCTATGACTGGGATATCCAGAAGCAGGTCCAGGTCGCGGTGCTCGGCCAAAGCTATCCGGGAAATTTCGCTTGGCATTATCCGCCGCCGTTCCTGTTCGTGGCGACATTGCTGGCGCATTTTCCCTATGCGGTTGCCTTTATTGGCTGGGCGGTGGCGAGCCTCGTACCTTATCTCGCCGTCATGCGCGCGATCGTCGGCCGGCCGTTCGGCCTGTTGCTGGCGGCGGCCTTCCCGGTTGTGCTGACCAACACGCTGGTGGGGCAGAATGGCTTCCTCACGGCGTCGCTGATCGGCGGCACGCTCTATCTGATGCCGGTCCGGCCGGTCCTCGCCGGCATTTGCCTGGGGCTGTTGAGCTACAAGCCGCAATACGGATTGCTGTTTCCGCTGGTGCTGATCGCGGCCTCGCAGTGGACGGTATTTGTCACGGCGGCCATTGTTGCGAGTGCCATGGCATTGCTGTCGTGGTTCGCCTTCGGTACCGAGAGCTGGCAGGCATTCTTTCACTGGATGCCGATGTTTTCGCAGGCCTTCCTCACCGAGGGGAGGGCGCCCTGGGGCAAGATGCAAAGCGTGTTTGGGCTGGTGCGGTATTTCGGCGGCGCCGAACAACTGGCCTGGATGTTCCAGTGGATCATGAGTGGCGCAGTCGCGGTGGTGCTGGCGCTGATGTGGCGCAGCCGTATCGGCTATTCGCTGAAGGCCGCGGCGCTCGCCGCCGGCACGTTGCTGATCACGCCGTATCTGTTTCTCTACGATCTCATGGTGCTGGCGATCGCGGTGGCGTTCCTGGTCCGGATCGGATTGAAGCAGGGCTTTGCGCGCCACGAATTGCCAGCGCTCGGAGTGGCCGCATTGCTTCTGATGTTCTTTCCGCTGGTTGGCGCTCCGACTGGCTTCGCCGCGACGCTTGTCGTCACCGGATTGATCGCGGCTCGCTGCGGGCAATGGCGCAACAGCGCAGTGTTGCAGCCTCGCTCCGCCGCATCGGCTTGAGCGATGGACATTTCGACCAGGCAGTAGCGGCGTACTGGATTCCCGCGTCCGCGGGAATGACAGGGAAGATTGTGGGCTACGGCCCTCGCGATCGTCACAATTACGTCTTGCCAGTTGGCCTGAATAGTTGTTCAGTTCTTCAAGGCGAATTGAAGCGAATCGCCCAAAACAGTGAAGACGCGTTCGAGCGAGCCTGTCGGCCCGACGCGCCTCGGGACGAGAAACGCGACATGGTCTATCGACGGACCCATCAGGTCGTAAAGCGCCTTGCGGCGCGGCGCAGCGCCATTCTGGCAGCGGCGCGCAGCGCCGCTGCCGACGGTGGCATGGCTGCGGTGCAGATCGCGCCGGTCGCAGTCCGCGCCAATGTCGCCGCCGGTACCGTCTACCGCTACTTCCCTTCCAAGGCGGATCTGATTTCCGAGCTGATCGCGGACGTCTCGCGCGATGAACTGGCGGCGATCCGCCGCGCGGCCGACGCCGCCCCCGGGCCGTCATCGGCGCTGGCGGCGGCCGTCACCACGGTTGCGGTGCATGTGCTGTCGCAGCGCAAGCTCGCTTGGGGCATCCTGGCCGAGCCGGTCGATGTCGACGTCACCGCCTCGCGGCTGGCGAGCCGCCGCGAGATCGCCGGCGAGATCGCGGCGCGGATCGATGCCGCGGTCCGCGCCGGTCATCTGCCGGCGCAGGACACCGCCCTGGCCGCGACCGCGCTGCTGGGCGCATTGCATGAATCGCTGGTCGGGCCGCTGGCGCCGGACAATATCGAGGATCCCGGCAAGCTGCGCGACGCCGTGCAAACCGTGACGCTGCTGGCGCTGCGGGCGGTCGGCGTCATGGATGCCCGCGCCCGCGGCCTGGTGGTCCAGGCGGTGCTGCCCGCGAAAACCCTGGTGGGCGCGTAGGAACCGCGGCGTCGTCCGTGCATTCGACACATGCCGGTGCCGGCGCGCCGGTACAGGTTCCGCCGCATTGGCGCGATAGCAAACAGGCTTCTCTCAACACACCCAAGGAGTGATTCATGCCAACGACATCAGGATCGGCCAAATGGCAGGGCGGCATCAAGGACGGCAAGGGCGCCATCTCGACCAAGAGCGGCGCGCTGAAGGATTATCCTTATGGCTTCGCCAGCCGCTTCGAAGGCAAGCCCGGCTCGAATCCGGAAGAGCTGATCGGGGCCGCGCACGCCGCCTGCTTTACCATGGCGCTGTCGTTGATCCTCGGCGAAGCCAAGCTCACCGCCGAGCATATGGAAACCAAGGCCGACGTCACGATCGAGAAGGTGGCGGATGGCTTTGCCATCACCTCGGTGCATCTTGCCCTGACGGCGAAGATCCCGGGGGCGGACCAGGCGAAATTCGACCAACTGACCGGCATGGCCAAGGCCGGCTGCCCGGTATCGAAGCTGCTGAATACCAAGATCACGCTCGATGCGACGTTGCTGAGCTGAGCGTTCTCACATCTTCGCGTCGGCGTTCGGGCCGACATAGGCGATGCGCACCATATTGGTCGTGCCGGGCGTGCCGAGCGGCACGCCGGCGACGATGATGACGCGCTGTCCGGCCTTGGCAAAGCCGTCGCGAAACGCGATGGAGCCGGCGCGGTCGACCATGTCGTCCTGATCGTGGGCATCTTCGGCGACCACGCAATGCACACCCCAGACCGCCGACAGCTTGCGCCCGGTCGCCAGGCTCGGCGTGATCGCCACCACCGGCGGCTTCGGCCGCTCACGCGCCACCCGCAGCGCGGTCGATCCTGAACTGGTCCAGCAGATGATCGCCGACAGGTCGAGCGTTTCGGCGATCTGCCGCGCTGCGTCGGCAATGGCATCGCCGACGGTGGGCTCCGGTTCGGCCCGCTGTGCATTGAGCACGCCGCGATAGGTCGGGTCGCGCTCCACTTCCTCGCCGATCCGGTTCATGGTCGAGACCGCTTCAACCGGAAACTTGCCGGCGGCCGATTCAGCCGACAGCATGATCGCGTCGGCGCCTTCATAGACGGCAGTGGCGACGTCCGAGACCTCCGCGCGCGTCGGTACCGGGCTCTGGATCATCGATTCCAGCATCTGGGTGGCGACCACCACCGGCTTGCCGGCGCGCCGTGCCATCCGCGTCATCTGCTTCTGCAGGCTCGGTACCCGTTCCAGCGGCAGTTCGACGCCGAGATCGCCGCGCGCCACCATCAGGGCGTCGGAGGCTTCGATGATTTCCGGAAGGCGGTCGATCGCCTGCGGCTTTTCGATCTTGGCCATCACGGCGGCGCGGCCGCGGATCAGTTTCTTGGCCTCGATGACGTCCTCGGCGCGCTGCACGAAGGAAAGCGCGATCCAGTCGACGCCGGTGACCAGCGCCGCTTCGAGGTCGGCGCGATCCTTCGGCGTCATGGCGGAGACCGGCAGGTCGGTGTCGGGCAGGCTGACGCCCTTGCGGTCCGACATCTTGCCGCCGATCACGACTCGGGTCACGGCGCGCTGGGGCGAGGTCTCCTCGGCGATCAGGCGCACCTTGCCGTCGTCGAGCAGCAGCGCATCGCCCGGCCTCAGCGCGGCGAGAATTTCCGGATGCGGGAGCTGGACGCGGGTGTTGTCGCCGGGCGCCTTGTCGGAATCGAGTACGAAGCTTTCGCCGTTCTTGAGCTGGATCGCGCCCTCCGCGAACGAACCGAGCCGCAGCTTCGGTCCCTGAAGATCGACCAGAATCCCGATCGGCCGGCCGTAGCTCGACTCGACATTGCGAATGGTTTTGACCAGCTCGCGCATCTTGTCGTGCGAGGTATGGCTCATATTGATGCGGAAGACGTCGGCGCCGGCCTCGAACAGGCGTCTGATCATGGCGCTGTCGGAGGAGGCGGGCCCCAGCGTTGCAAGGATCTTGATACGGCGCAGGCGTCTCATGGTTTGCTTCCGGGCGCCGCGGCTGGCGGCGGACCAGACGTGCCCGGAGGCGTTCCGCTCGGTGCACCGGACACGCCGGGAATGCCGGCGGGTGCGTTCGGGTTGACCGTCCCCGGGATTCCCGGCACGCGCTGCGCAGGTTGCTGTTCGGCGGATTCAGTCAATTGTACGGTCCAGGCGCGCTGCTCGCCGGTATCGACCTCGAAGAAACCGGTGCGGTCAAAGCCGCGCGCGAGACAATTTTCGGTACCCTTGATGGTGAATTCCTTGTCCCGCGAACACATGAAGGCCTGCCCCGACCACTCGCCGCCCCGGTCGTAATCGAGCGCATAGATGTAATAATACCGGGCGACCAGGGTGCCGCGCAGCAGCGTCTCGCAGGCGCGCGACGACACGTTCCACCAGCCCTCGGTGGTCCAGCCTTCGGCGTCCTTGTAGCCCAAGGCGACGCCGACCCGGCTCGAGGTGTTGTTGCAGAGGCGGAAATCCGCGGCAGCCGAACTGCTCCACAAACAGGCCATAGCCAGCGCCAGCATCGGCATCAAACCGGCGGCGACACGAGCAAACGGACGGGCGCGATGGGGATTTTCAGCAGTCATTCAATGAAGCTATATCAGTTCTTTGACGATTTCGCGTGGGCCGGTGGCGGCTGTCAACCGCCGAAGCGGCGTTTTGGCGCCGCGGGCTGCCGAATTCCGGCTTTATGAGCCTCCTGTTTGGGCTGCGATATGGCAAAATCTGTGACGGCTCCCACCTAATACTCAATACCTGCCAAGCAACGGTGAGACAACGGTCATGACCACGGATCACAAAACCACGACGGAACTCGAAGCGGCGGTGTTTCGGCGCCTTGTCGAACATTTGCGCGCCCACAACGATGTCCAGAACATCGACCTGATGAACCTGGCCGGCTTCTGCCGCAACTGTTTGTCCAACTGGCTCAAGGAAGAGGCCGACGCCAGCGGGACGCCGATGAGCAAGGACGAAAGCCGCGAGGCAATCTACGGCATGCCCTATGAGACCTGGAAGTCGACCCATCAGGGCAGCGCCAGTCCCGAGCAACCGGCGGCGATGAAAAAGTCCGAGAGCGGGCACTGAACCTTCCGTCCGGCTACGAAATTCCTGAAGCTGAGCTTTCTCCTGTGGGCGCGCTGTGGATGAGCGCGATGTTTCCTTGACGTCAGCGGCCGCAGTCTTGAGGGTCATTTCCGGGCCGGCTGTGCGCGGGAAGCGCGTTTCGCTTGTCCTCACCTGCAACCTTCAGTTCATCAGGAGTACTCGATGGCCACCCCTGCCGCTGCCGTCAAGGAAGCGCCCGCGACGCGATTTGCCAAGGACCAGCTCAAGGCCATCATCGAGCGCATCGAGCGGCTGGAAGAAGAAAAGAAGACGATCTCGGACGACATCCGCGACGTCTACGCCGAAGCCAAAGGCAACGGCTTCGACGTCAAGGCGCTGCGCACCATCGTGCGCCTGCGCAAGCAGGACGCCAACGAGCGCGCCGAGCAGGAAACCATCCTGGAAACCTACATGCAGGCGCTCGGGATGCTGTGAAGTCGGCGAGCGGTGTACGCGGGTCTCACTGCCGTCCATCTTCAACGGATATCCAGAATGCAGGTGGAATGCCGGGTCAGGCCCGGCGTGGACCGTCTTGCCTCAATGCAGCGATGCGGTCCGCACCACGAACGATGTGGTCGTCAGCGTCGCGGTGGCCGATCCGGTGAACCGGTCGCACTGCAGCCCCATCTGCGGATCATCCGAGAAGCTCATCGCCACGGCAGATGGCGGCTTGACGAAATAGGCGCGCATCAGCGTCATGTCGGTATCGCCCAGCACAGTCGAAGCCATCGACAGGCTGGCGCTCGGCGCGAGGATCATGGCGCGCATCCAGATATCGCCACCCTTGGCCGCGGCGATCCGCGCCGACGTCGGAACCGGGCCGGCCGGGCCCTGCGGTCCCTTGACCGCCACCGAGTTGATCGGCATGGCGGCCATGGCATTGCGGACGGCCGGCCGCAGGCTGAGGGGGATCGGCGCACTGGCCGCCACGATAGGGGGGTGGCCCGCTGGAGAAGCGGGCTCGGGCGCATAGGCCAGCGCCTGGAACGCGGCGGAGATGCTGGCGGTCGACCGTTGGTCCGCAGCCGCGACCGCCTCGCGGGCGCCGATGGCGGCGACCTGCGCCGGCGTTGCCTGCTTCGGCGTGGCCGGCGTCTCTCCCCATAGGCCGCGGGCATTGATGATGTCGGCCGGCGTTTGGGGCCTGGCTTCGCTGTTTTCAGCCGATGGCGACGCGGCCGGCTTCGGGGTGCCGGGCCTCACGATCCGCGCGTCGGCCGAGGCAAGCTGGAAGGTCGCGGCGGCGCGCGGCTTTGCGCGCGGCGTCGGCACCGGATCGGCAGGCTTGGCGGCGGCGACCTGATCCGGGGCCGGCGGCGGTGCGCTCACGCCCTCGTCCTCGTCGTCGCTCGATCGGGTTTTGAACAGCGCCGCCCACAGGCTTGGGCTGCTCTTCGTCAATGCGCTGTCGCCGCCGTCGCGTTTTTCGATCTCGGCGCGGGCCAGCTCATATCCTTTCAGCGGGGTGCCGTCAGAGGGGATATGCACGGTGCGGCCATCGGGGAATACCTTGACCAGCTGATCGTGGGTCATGCCCGGCCAGTGGCGGATGCTGCCGGTGTCGAGATGGACGAACGGCGATCCCGATGTTGGGTAGAAGCCGACGCCGCCGCGTTGCAGGCGGAGCCCCGCGAAACGGATCTGCTCGAGTGGCACGTCCGGAATGTACAAGTCCATGGCGTGGCCGAGCATGTGCTGGCTGAAACGGGCCACGCCCGAAGAACGGCGGCGAAGCATGGCGTTGGTGGCGGGGGAGCGGTAGGCGGAAATGATCTGGATCGGTTTCTTGGCGTCGACGTCGCGGTAAACTTCCCACAGGATATCGAACAGATGGCGATCCATCACGGTCTGGTCCTGGGTGCGCCAGTCGCGAAGATAGTGATTGAGCTGTTTCAGCGCCTCCTCGTCGTAGCGTCCATCGCGCTTGAAGGTGACGGTAAGGTCTTCGTTGGAGTGGGTGTGGTGGAACGAAAGGGTGCGGGTTTCGTTCTCGGCGGTCGCATCATGGACCGATCCGGCTCCAAGCAGGAGCAGCAACGCCGTCAGGCCGAGATGATACCCGGCCTTCGGCAATGACAGTGAACCGAATCGGCGTGCGAAACCAGCCAGCACGTAGAGCCCACCCAAAGGACGACCGATCGAAAGGACTCTTCCGCTACCCCCGGGTGGCGAAAGAGGATGAATGCAGTCTTAAAGCAGCAGGGTTAACCGGAATTTACGATCCACCCCAAGTCACCACCCCAAGTCAGGCCGAAAGCTAACCCGTCGAGTGTGGCGAAAAATAGCCGGGGGGTGGGATCAGCGGGCGATCGGTCAAAATCAGGGGCGTCGCCGGCCGGCGAGGCCCCTGATATTGTTATCAAATTCAGGGGACCTGCCCAAGGTCCGGGTCAATCGGGGGATAACCGACCAATCAGCGGGTGATGATTCGCCGCGGCGGGCGGCGGCCGATCGGGGCGGGAGCAAACGACGGCCCTCCGAACAGCCGTTCAAAGAACGACGACGGCCCGGAAGAAAAGCCGGAAAAGCTGTTGTCGCTCGCGAAGTTGACATTGTCGGGGAGGTTGGCGACCGGGTGCGAATAGTTCGGCTGAGCATGCGCCACCACGGTTTCAAGATCCTTGTTGCGGCTGTTGCGCAGCAGCGCCAGCATGGTGGCGTCGCGGCCGTAAACGTCCCTGCGGAATTGCAGCTTGCCGCCGTCGTCGACGAACGCCGTCTGGTAGGTGATGTTGACCGGAATCGGCGTCGGGAATTTCAGGTCGATCTCGCTTTGGCCGTACATGCTCCGGATCTTCTCCGGCGTGTAGTGCTGGTTGGGCTCGGTGATGTTGAGCAGGACCGAGGCATATTGATCCGGATTCTGGACCCGCATGCAGCCGTGGCTGAAGGCGCGCTCGTCCTTGGCGAACAGGTATTTGTCCGGGGTATCGTGCTGATACACCAGGAACTTGTTCGGGAAGTTGAAGCGGATGCGGCCGAGCGCGTTGCGATCGCCGGGCGGCTGCGAGATGTGGATGCTGCCGTCGCGGGCGCGCTCCAGCTTCAACCCCATGCGCTGAAGCACCGTGGGATCCTGCTGCAGGGCCGGCAGGTATTCGTTGTAGATGATCGAGGGCGGCACATTCCAGGTCGGATTGACCGTGATGAACTTCATCGTCTCGGTCAGGAGTGGCGTGGCGTGAATGCCGGGCTGGCCGGTTACCACCTTTGTGGTCCAGACCGGGGCGCCGTGCTGCATCACCCTCAGCGAATAGTCCGGGATGTTGAGAATGACATAGGCGTCGCCGATCCCGGGTGCGCCGAGATCGCGTGGCAGCCAGCGCCAGCGCTCCATATTGACGACCACCGTGTCGATCTGCTTGTCGCGTTTCGGGCTGTTGATGGCCTTGACGGTTCTGTCGTCGAGCACGCCGGTGGGCTTGATGTCGGCGCCCTCCTGGAACCTGCGCACGGCCGCGGCGACCTTGGCATCGTAGCGATCGTCGTCGGCGTTTTCGGTGATGCCGAGCTTGGCGCGCAGTTGCGGCACGCGCGCGTCCTCCATTGGGGCCGCCGGCTGCCGCCTGCTGCGGGATGGCGTGAATCGGAGCGCCGGCCCCTCCGCGATCTGGATCACCGGTCCGTCACCGACGCCGCGCAACCCGGCAAGCTTCGCCTTCAACTCGCGATAGAGCTTTTGCGGCGGGTTGTAGCTGTCGAGTGCGGCGGAGGCGTCCTTGGCGGCCGTGATATTTGCCAGCACTTCGGCAGGATCGGTCGGATGTTCCGGATACTGGATGTCGCCGCTGACCTGCGACCAGTGCATCCGGCCGCTCTGGGCCTGGCGCGCATAGTCGAACATGCTGGCGGTCAGCTTCAGATCGGCTTCTGCAAGCGCGTCCGGCGTCGATGCGGCGCTGAAATCCGGCACCGGATAGTCGGCGGCGTTCAAGCCGTCGGAGGCGGCATCCTTGAGACGCGCGATGACGCCTTTTCCGGTTGCGGTCAGCGTCCCGCCCTGCGTCCATAACGGGGCAAAGTCGCGCGCGCCGTAGAATTTTTCCACCGCAATCCGCTCGGCCTTGCGGTCGAAATAATGCGAGGATTTCGCCCCCACGAGATCGCGCAGCCGGTCGGCCACCGGCTGGTCGGCCGGCGCCACATTGCTGGCGGCCTTGGTCGGCTCCTTGGTCGGCTCGGCGGCCGGCGTTGCGGCAGCCGCTGCTGGAGGCGGGGTGGGTGCGGTGGCGGCCGGATCGTTTTTGGCGGTGTCGTTTTTGGCGGGCTCAGCCTTGCCGGGTTCAACCTTGCCTGGTTCGGCCTTGGCGGTCTCCGGCTTGCCGGTGTCGGCGGCTGGTGCGGCAACGACGACCGAGGGCTTGGTCTCCGAGGCTTTCTCCGTTGTCTTTGTCGGCGCGGGCGCGGACGCGGTGGCGTCGGGCTTGACGACATCCGGCTTGAAATCGTTGACCGTCGGTGGCGGAACATTGGCAGGTTCGGGGCGCGGGATCGCGGCGTCGATCGCAAGTTCGGCTGCGCTGTTGCGGGGCGGATCGGTCTGCGCCAGTGCCGAGGATGCCAACACCGTGAGGAAGGTCGCCGCGACGGCCATCAGTACGCGGTCGAATCCGGCACCGTGGTTCGAACAGTCACGCATTATCTCACCCCCTGGGCGATGCTGCCTCGACGCGAAGCGGCTCGCGGTATCGTCGGTTTCACGCTTTTTGCTAGGGCGCCGGCCTGATCGGTTCGGAAAACGCATCCAGTCAGCACGTCGGATCGTGTCTGAATGCACTCCCAACTCTGGTACGCATGCACGCAACGGTTCATACGCAGACGATACACGCGCCCCACTCGTGCAGCCAGCGCTACGCGGGGCACCTCACGACAAACTGACTTCAAGAATCCGCCTTGCAACGAATTGCGCGCTTTTGCCACGCTCTTGACCCTTTGTCTGTCACCGCCAAGCCACGGTTCAAATGTTCCGGAACCGCCGCCCGTTTCAACTCTTTCCGACACCGAATCGCCGCAGTCGGCGCTCGCTCAGCTCGTCTTGTCGCCCTGGGCCGAATCGTCGTCCGCTGCCTCGTCGATCTTCCGATAAAGCGTCGAGCGGCCGATCTTCAATCGGCGCGCAACCTCGGACATCTGGCCGCGGTAATGTGCGATCGCGAAGCGGATGATTTCGCCTTCCAGCTCCTCGAGCGGTCGCATTTCGCCGGAACTGGTCAGCATCGCTAGAGTGCCGCCGGCGGTGGGCAGCGGTGCGATAGGTATTTCGCTACCCGAAATGATGGCCGGAGCGGTCGAATGAAAGCCCGGATCGATCACGTGCGGCTCACCGGGCCCGTGACCCGCCGCCGGCATCGCCGGTGATTGGATGGCAGCCTGGGGAAAATCCGCAACGCCGAGCTGATCGGCTTCGCTCATCACCACGGCGCGATAGATCGCGTTCTCGAGCTGCCGGATGTTGCCCGGCCAATCGAGCTGTGACAGCAGCGCCACCGCCTCTCCGCTGATGCCGGTAATGGGGCGATTCTCTTCGGCACAAAACCGCGCCAGAAAGTGCCGCAGCAGATGCGGGATATCCTCGCGCCGCATTCGCAGCGGTGGAATCGTCAGCGGCAGAACGTGCAGGCGATAGAACAGGTCCTCGCGAAACTGTCCGTTTTTGACACGCTCGAGCAATTTGCGGTTGGTTGCCGATATGATGCGGACGTCGACTTTGACGGGCTTGCGACCGCCGACCGCCTCGACCGCGCCTTCCTGCAGGGCGCGAAGCAGTTTGACCTGGGCTGCGAGCGGCAACTCGCTGACTTCGTCGAGGAACAGCGTGCCGCCGGAAGCCTCGACGAATTTGCCGGTGTGACGTTCGGTGGCGCCGGTGAAGGCCCCCTTTTCATGACCGAACAGGATCGACTCCACCAGATTGTCCGGAATGGCGCCGCAATTGACGGCGACGAACGGCTTTGATTTGCGCTCGCCGCTGCCATGAATGGCGCGCGCGAACAATTCCTTGCCGACGCCGGATTCGCCTTCGATCAGCACCGGAATGGTGGAGCTGGCCGCCTTCTGCGCGGTGCGCAGAACGCCCGCCATGGTCTCGCTGCGGGTGACAATATCGGCGAAGGTCAGCCGGCCCTCGCGGCTGTGCCGGATGCGCTGCAGCTCGCCCTTCAGCGCGCTGGCATTGAGCGCATTGCGCAGCGATACCTGCAGTCGCTCGATGCCGACCGGCTTCACCACGAAATCCTGGGCGCCGGCGCGCATCGCCGACACCACATTGTCGATGCCGCCATGGGCGGTTTGGACGATGACCGGAACATTGAGGCCGGCGTCGCGGATTTTTGCCAGCACGCCCATGCCGTCGAGGCCGGGCATCACGAGGTCGAGCACCACCGCATCGATCGCGGCTGCGTCGGGCGCGGTCAGCAGGGCGATGGCCGCGTCGCCGCTGTCGACGACGACCGCCTCATAACCGGATTTTTGCACCATGTTCTCGACCAGGCGGCGCTGGACCGCGTCGTCATCGACAATCAAAATGGTCGCCGCCATGGCTTTCCCCGCACCTTACAACTATTTGTCTCGAATCGGGGCACTCTCGCCGATGCCGATTAACGACCTCTTAAACCTTGTCGCCCGTCCTCGTTCAAACGTACCACACAGGCCCGAACCAGATGACCTCGCGCTCTTCCGCTCTCCGCAAGCCATCCCCTCAACGCAGACCGAAGAAATCAGCGACCCGGACTGGCAGTGGGAAACTGCCGGAATGGAATCTCTCTGACCTCTATGCCGGTATCGACGCGCCGGAGATTGCGCGCGACCTCGCAAGGATGGACGCCGAATGCGTCGCGTTTGAGACCGACTACAAGGGCAGGCTTGCGGAACGGGCCGCAAAAGAGGACGGCGGCAGGTGGCTTGCCGAAGCGGTCAGGCGCTACGAGGCGATCGACGATCTTGCCGGCCGGCTCGGATCCTATGCCGGCCTGGTTCATGCCGGCGACAGCGTCGATCCCGCGATCTCCAAATTCTATGGTGACGTCTCCGAGCGCCTGACGGCGGCATCGCTGCACTTGCTGTTCTTCGCGCTCGAACTCAATCGGGTGGACGATGCAACGATCGACCGTGCGATGCAGACGCCCGAGCTCGGGCATTATCGGCCCTGGATCGAGGATCTGCGCAAGGACAAGCCGTATCAGCTCGAGGATCGCGTCGAGCAGCTGTTCCATGAAAAATCCCAGAGCGGCTACACGGCCTGGAACCGGCTGTTCGATCAGACCATTTCCGGCCTGCGCTTCAGGGTTTCAGACCGGGAACTGGCGATCGAGCCGACCCTCAATCTGCTGCAGGACCGCGCCGGCGAGAAGCGCAGGGCGGCGGCGCAGGCGCTGGCGAAGACCTTCAAGGCCAATGAGCGGACGTTCGCGCTGGTGACCAACACGCTGGCCAAGGACAAGGAGATTTCGGATCGCTGGCGCGGCTTCCAGGACGTTGCGGACTCGCGGCATTTGAACAACCGCGTCGAGCGCGAGGTGGTCGATGCGCTGGTTGGTTCGGTTCGCGCCGCCTATCCGCGGTTGTCGCATCGCTACTACCGGCTGAAGGCAGGCTGGTTCAAGAAGAAGAAGCTCGCGCATTGGGACCGCAACGCGCCCCTGCCGTTTTCGGCGACCGGAAGCATCGCCTGGCCAGATGCGAGGGACATGGTGCTGACGGCCTATCGCGGCTTCTCGCCCGAGATGGCGCGCATCGCCGAGCGATTTTTCACCGATCGCTGGATCGACGCGCCGGTGCGGCCGGGAAAGGCGCCCGGCGCGTTCTCGCATCCGACCACGCCTTCGGCGCATCCTTATGTGCTGATGAACTACCAGGGCAAGCCGCGCGATGTGATGACGCTCGCCCATGAACTCGGCCACGGCGTGCATCAGGTACTGGCGGCAAGAAACGGCGCGCTGATGGCGCCGACGCCGCTGACGCTCGCCGAAACCGCCAGCGTATTCGGCGAGATGCTGACCTTCAAGCGGCTGTTGGCGGAGACCTCCAGCGCCAAGCAGCGTCAGGCGCTGCTGGCCGGCAAGGTCGAGGACATGATCAACACGGTGGTGCGGCAGATCGCGTTCTATTCATTCGAGCGGGCGGTCCACACTGAGCGGCGCAACGGCGAACTGACGGCCCAGCGCATCGGCGAAATCTGGCTCCGCGTGCAAGGCGAGAGTCTCGGTCCGGCGATCGACATCCGGCCCGGCTATGAAAGCTTCTGGATGTATATCCCGCATTTCATCCACTCGCCGTTCTATGTCTACGCCTATGCATTCGGCGATTGCCTCGTGAACTCGCTCTATGCGGTCTACGAAAAAGCCTCCGACGGCTTTGCCGAGCGCTATCTGGCGCTGCTGGCGGCCGGCGGCACCAAGCATTATTCCGAGCTGCTGAAGCCGTTCGGACTGGATGCCAAGGACCCGAAATTCTGGGACGGCGGGCTGTCGGTGATCTCAGGCATGATCGATGAACTGGAAGGGATGGGGTAAATAGTCCGTAGTACAAGTGTTGAACGACGCCAAAGGGCATGTTATACAGGTGTATAACATGCCCTTTGGCGTCAGGCCGGTCATTGAGCTTGAACGCGACGAGAACCTCGAACGGCCATTTTGGCCACGCGAGAGGAGAATTGGACCATGAAGATCGAGATCAAGAAAATCGGGAATTCCGACGGCCTGTTGTTGCCTCGCGAACTGATGCAGCGGCTCGACCTCAAGCGCGGTCAGGAACTGCACATTACCGAACTCGCCGGAGGCGGCTTTCAGGCGATGCCCTACGATCCGGATTTCGAGAAGACCATGGAGATCACTGACCAGATCATGGACAAGTACCGCGACACGCTGGCGGCGCTGGCAAAATAGGCGGAGCGGGCGGATGGGGGAGTCAAAAGAACCGCTCTGGATTACCTATGAACAGGCCGTCGCGATCCATAGCCGGCAACTGCGTCGCTTCGGTGGCGCACCCGGCTTGCGCGACGAAGGAATGCTCCGCTCCGCGCTCGAACGTCCCATCAACAAATGGCGCTACGAACAGTCCGATATGGCGGAGCTTGCCGCAGCCTATGCATTTGGGCTGGCAAAAAATCACGCCTTCGTTGACGGCAATAAGCGGATCGCCTTCATGACCATGATGAGCTTCCTGCTCAAGAACGGCGTTGCATTCGGCCCTGACCCGGCACAATCCACCGCCATGATCCTTTCGCTTGCCGCCGGCGAGGTCAGCGAACAAAGCCTGACCCGCTGGATCCGGGACAATTGGCCGCCCGCGGCGTCCAAATAGCGACATCCGGCCGCGCCGCCGTTGCCCTGCCGTTCGGATTGCGGTAATTCAACCCAAATCGAACGTTGACAGGGGATACCAATGGCAGAGCACAACGAAGTCGCCTACACGACCGCTGACGGCAACGACTATCAGGCCCATGAGCAGACCTACGAAGGCTTCATCACGCTGGTGAAGTGCGGCATGGCGGCCGTCATCTTCGTCGTCTCCATGATGGCGATTTTCCTGACCTGACGCCGCGCCGGTCGCGCCGCCGGCCGGCGGCGGCCGGAAAATTGCAGGCACTCTCCTCGCAAAACCAGTATCCATTTTTGCGAATTTGGAGCTAGTTTGCTCGCGCGCGGGCGTGCCTTGCGCTGCCGGAGGCCTCATGAAGATTGCCGTCGCCAAGGAAATCGATCCGTCCGAGCCACGCGTTGCGGCCTCGCCGGACACGGTGAAAAAATTCAAGGCGCTGGGCGTCGAGATCGCGGTCGAGCCGGGTGCGGGCGTCAAGTCCGGCTTTCCGGACGCTGAATTCGCCGCCGCCGGCGCCACCGTCGGCGGCGACGCATTGAAGGATGCCGACATCGTCATCAAGGTGAAGCGGCCCGAGCCTTCCGAGCTTGCGAACTTCAAACGTGGTGCGCTGGTCATCGCCATCATGGATCCCTACGGCAACGACGCCGCGCTGAAGTCGATGGCGGACGCCGGCATCTCGGCATTCGCCATGGAACTGATGCCGCGCATCACCCGCGCGCAGGTGATGGACGTGCTGTCGAGCCAGGCCAATCTTGCCGGCTATCGCGCGGTGATCGAGGCGGCGGAAGCGTTCGGCCGCGCCTTTCCGATGATGATGACGGCGGCGGGCACGATTCCCGCGGCCAAGGTATTCGTGATGGGGGTCGGGGTCGCCGGCCTGCAGGCGATCGCCACCGCGCGGCGGCTCGGGGCCGTCGTCACCGCGACCGACGTGCGCCCGGCGGTGAAGGAGCAGGTCGAAAGCCTGGGCGCCAAGTTCCTCGCGGTCGAGGATGAGGAATTCAAGCAGGCCGAGACCGCCGGCGGCTATGCCAAGGAAATGTCGAAAGAGTATCAGGCCAAGCAGGCGGCGCTGACCGCCGAGCACATCAAGAAGCAGGACATCATCATCACCACGGCGCTGATCCCGGGGCGGCCGGCGCCGCGGCTTGTCACCGCCGACATGGTGAAGTCGATGAAGCCGGGCTCGGTGCTGGTCGATCTGGCGGTCGAGCGCGGCGGCAATGTCGAGGGCGCAAAGGCAGGCGAAGTCGCCGATGTCGGCGGCATCAAGATCGTCGGCTTCACCAATGTGGCTGGCCGCGTCGCCGCCTCGGCATCGAGCCTCTATGCGCGCAACCTGTTTTCCTTCATCGAGACGCTGGTCGACAAATCGACCAAGGCACTCGCCGTGAAGTGGGACGACGAACTGGTCAAGGCCACCGCGCTGACCAGAGACGGTGCCGTCATTCATCCGAACTTTCAGCCGAAGAGCGCGTGACGATCCATGCGCATAGCCTTTCAACGGGTCATTCCGGGGCGCGCGAAGCGCGAACCTGGAATCTCGACCCGGCCCTTCATCTCTGGATTCCGGGTTCACGCCTGCGGCCTGCCCCGGAATGACGAATAGGAGCTTCGCCATGGATCATATTGCTCAGGCCGTCGATCCCTTCGTGTTCCGGCTGTCCATTTTCGTGCTCGCGGTATTCGTCGGCTATTTCGTGGTGTGGTCGGTGACCCCTGCGCTGCATACGCCGCTGATGTCGGTGACCAACGCGATCTCCTCGGTGATCGTGGTCGGTGCGTTGCTGGCGGTCGGCGTCGCAATGATCTCCAGCGGCAGCGGCTGGGCGCGGGGTTTCGGCTTTGTCGCGCTGACCTTTGCGTGCGTGAATATCTTCGGCGGCTTCCTGGTCACCCAGCGCATGCTCGCGATGTACAAGAAGAAGATCAAGTGAGCGGCGTGCACCTCGTGGTGACGAAGACAATGGGGGCCTCCAGATGAACGCCAATCTATCCGCGGTGCTGTATCTCGTCGCCGGCATCCTGTTCATCCTGTCGCTGCGCGGATTGTCGAGCCCGGCATCGAGCCGCCAGGGCAATTTCCTCGGCATGATCGGCATGGCGATCGCGGTGGCGACCACGCTCGCGGCGCATCCGCCGGCCGACGGCCTTGCCTGGCTGCTGGTGGTGCTCGGCGTCGCCATCGGCGGCAGCATCGGGGCGGTCATCGCGCGGCGGGTGCCAATGACGTCGATGCCGGAACTGGTCGCGGCGTTCCATTCGCTGGTCGGCATGGCCGCCGTGCTGGTCGCGGCAGGGGCGTTCTATGCGCCGGAGGCCTTCGACATCGGCACGCCCGGCAACATCCATTCGCAGAGCCTGGTCGAAATGTCGCTCGGCGTCGCCATCGGCGCGCTGACCTTCACCGGCTCGGTCATCGCCTTTGCCAAATTGTCCGGGCGCATGAGCGGCGCGCCGATCCTCCTGCCGGCGCGGCACCTCATCAACATCCTGCTTGGCATCGCGCTGGTGGTCTTCATCGTCGGCCTCGTGATGTCGGGCAGCGCGGTCGACTTCTGGCTGATCGTCGTGCTCGCGCTGCTGCTTGGCGGGCTCCTGATCATCCCGATCGGCGGCGCCGACATGCCGGTCGTGATCTCGATGCTGAACTCCTATTCCGGCTGGGCCGCCGCCGGCATCGGCTTCACGCTGGGCAATTCGGCGTTGATCATCACCGGTGCGCTGGTCGGCTCATCCGGTGCCATTCTGTCCTACATCATGTGCCACGCGATGAACCGCTCCTTCATCTCGGTCATCCTTGGCGGTTTTGGGGGCGAAACGGCTGCCGCCGGTGCCGGTGCCGGCGGTGAAGCGCGTCCGGTCAAGCTCGGCTCCGCGGACGATGCCGCCTTCATCATGAAGAACGCGCAGAAGGTCATCATCGTGCCCGGCTACGGCATGGCGGTGGCCCAGGCGCAGCACGCCTTGCGCGAGATGGCCGACCGGCTCAAGAAGGAGGGGGTCGAGGTCAAATACGCAATTCATCCGGTCGCGGGCCGCATGCCGGGCCACATGAACGTGCTGCTCGCCGAAGCCAATGTGCCCTATGACGAGGTGTTCGAACTGGAGGACATCAATTCGGAATTCGCCCAGGCCGACGTCGCCTTCGTGATCGGCGCCAACGACGTCACCAACCCGGCGGCCGAGGACGACCCGAAATCGCCGATCTACGGCATGCCGGTGCTGCAGGTCTGGAAAGCCGGCACCGTGATGTTCATCAAGCGATCGCTGGCGTCGGGTTATGCCGGCATCGACAATCCGCTGTTCTACCGCGACAACACCATGATGCTGCTCGGCGACGCCAAGAAGATGACCGAGAACATCGTCAAGGGGATGTGAGATACCCGCGCAGGTGAGGCCGAAGCCATGAGCATGCACGGCCCGATGCCGCGATCGGCCTGGGTGTTCCCGGCGCTGGCGATCCTGCTGTTCGCGGTCGTCACCGCGACCGGCTACAGCTTCGCGCCATCGGCCGCGGGACTGCTGTTTGCGGCGGGGTTGCTGGTGATCCTGTTCGGCACGGTGTTCGCGGCCGTGCACCATGCGGAAGCGATTGCCGAGCGGATCGGCGAACCCTTCGGCACGCTGCTGCTGACGCTCGCCGTCACCATCATCGAGGTGGCGCTGATCGCAACCATCATGCTCGGCGACACGGCCGCGCCCACGCTCGCCCGCGATACCGTGTTCGCGGTGGTGATGATCGTTTGCAACGGTCTGGTCGGCATCTGCATTCTGGTCGGCGGCCTGCGTTACCGCGAGCAGGACTTTCAGGTTTCCGGCGCCAATGTTTACCTGTCGGTACTGGCGGTGTTCGCGACGATTACGCTGATACTGCCGAACTACACGCTGACGACGCCGGGACCGTTCTACTCGGCGGCCCAGCTTGGTTTCGTCAGCGTCGTGACCATCGCCCTGTACGGCGTCTTTCTCTATACCCAGACCATTCGGCACCGGGACTATTTCGTTCGCGAAGCCGCCGGCGCCGACGATCACGCTCCGCCGGCTTCCAATCGCAGGCTGATGCTGAGCGTCGGGTTGTTGCTGGTCTCGCTGTTGGCGGTGGTGCTGCTGGCGAAGAAATTCTCGCTGGTGGTCGACGCCGTCGCCGCCATCATCGGCGCGCCCCCGGCCTTTGCCGGCATTGTGGTGGCGCTGCTGATTCTGCTGCCGGAAAGCGTCGCTGCGGTTGCGGCGGCGCGCGGCAACGATCTGCAGAAGAGCATCAATCTGGCGCTGGGGTCGTCGCTCGCGACCATCGGGCTGACGATTCCGGCGGTCGCGGTCGCAGCCTACACCCTGGAGAAGACCCTCGTTCTCGGTCTCGACCACCGGGATATGTTGCTGCTGCTGCTGACGTTCATCCTGAGCATGCTGACCTTCGGCACCGGCCGTACCAACATCCTGTTCGGGCTGGTCCATCTGGTGGTATTTGCGGTATTTGTCCTGATGGTGTTCGTGCCGTGATGGAACACGAGGCGGGAGAATGGTGGCCATGATCAGCGCGAGGTCGAACGTTCAGGTGGATACGCCGGAGGTCCGGGTTACCGAGTGGCGGCTGGCGCCGGGCAGCGCCACCGGCCATCACGTTCATCAGATGGACTATGTGATCGTTCCCGTGACATCGGGTGAAATGACCATCGTGGCGCCCAATGGGGAACGCTCCAAGGCGCAACTTGGGGTCGGCAAATCCTATTTTCGCAAGGCGGGGGTCGAACACGACGTGCTCAACGAGACCGCGGCCGAAATCGTGTTCCTCGAAGTGGAATTGAAACCGTAAATTCCGTTTACCGAATTGCCATCGATCCGTCGCAGTTGATCCCTTAATGCGCCTCAAAGTTCCAGCATCAACTGCCGGGGAGTGGTGGCCATGCTGAAATACCTATCGAAATTTGCCTCGGACATCCTGCCGTCGGTGGTAGCGACCATCATCGGGGCCTACATCGTTAACCATTACATCGCCAGCAAGCCCGCAACCGTCGCGCCGGCCGCGGTATCGTCCGCCGATGCCAGGAAGGCCGGCGGCAAGAACGATGCAACGCCCGCCGGGGTTTCGACCGACGTCGCCAATATTCCGGCGGCGGGCGTCCGGGCCAGGGGCATCTCCGAAAAATCGATCCTGGAAAAATCTGCCGCTGAAAAAGCCGCCCCCGAAAAAGCAGCAGAAAAGCCCGCCGAGAAGTCCGAGCAGAAGCCGGCGGAAACGGTCAGCCTTCCGCTAGAGGTGCGCCGACACCCGCCTGCGCTGCGTGAAAAGACCGCGGCGAAGCCCGTCGCAACCCCGGTCCAGCCTGCCGTGGCGCCGGTCGTCGCGGCGCCAGCCTCGGCGCCCACGGTCGAGGCCGCCATCGCCCCGGACGAGCATCGCGATGCCAACGATCTGGCCCGCGCCGCGATCGAGCGCCTGCGTGGCCTGAACGAAGGTTCGCCGCGTCCGCAGGAGGCGGCGCGCGCGCCGGAGCCGCCACGTAACAGCTCCGCGCCCCCGGTTGAGGCACCGCGCGTTGCCTCGGCGCCGCCGGTTCGGCCGCTTCCGCCGCCGGTGATGGTTTCCTCCCCAGCCGGCGAGACCTTCGATTCGATGACCGGATCGGTGCCGGCGACGCCGCCTTATGCGGCGGCTGCAACTGCCGGCGATCCGCGGCGCCCGACGCCACCGGCCGATATTCCGGACGCCCGGCCGCTCGATCTGCGTGCCGATGCCGAGGCGCCGGCCGCGCGCCGACGCACGGTTGCCGACGACATGTTGTCGGCGGCGAAATCGGTGTTTCACGCGGTCCTGCCGCAATAGCCGGTATCGGCGCCAAGCTGGCTATAGCGTTTTCCGGTTCACTCGAATCATTGTTGCTTCTCCCGAGGCCTCATGGTTCGAGACGCGCGAAGGCGCGCTCCTCACCATGAGGGTCGAACAGGACCTCATCCAGAGGAGCAGCGCGAAGCGATGCGTCTCGAAGGATGAAGCCATTGAGGTGGAAGTTACGCCAGTCTAGCCGGCCTTGCCGCCGACGCGCGCCAGTCCGCTTCGTGCGGCCTCATCCCCGGGCCGAAGGCTGACCGCGCGGCCATAGCTAGCGGCGGCCTTGGTCTTGTCGCCGAGGCGTTCATAGGCAAGCCCGCGGTTGACCCAGATCTGCTCGTTCTGCGGATCGGCTTGCACGGCTTCGTCGAGGTCGACCGCGGCTTCCCTCGCCTTGTTCAATGCGAGGTAACTGATCGCGCGCGCGAGCAGCGGTCCGGATTGTTGCGGCTCGAGACCGTTCGCCGCCGTGAAGTCGTCGATCGCCAGTTGATGCTGCTGTTCACCCTGGTAAAGCAGGCCGCGACCGAACAGCGCCGGCGCGTTGTTGGGGTCGAGCCCGATCGCCTGGTCGAATTCGGCCAGCGCCTCCTGGTTTTTTTTGGCGCGAGCCAGCGCCTCGCCCTGCCGGGTATGGGTCTGGGACTCGCTGACACTGACTTCAGAGGTCGCCTTCGCAGCCGGTGCCTTATCCGGCGCCGGCGAGAGCGAATCCAGATTGATCGAACACCCGCACAGCGCGATCGCGGCTGCGAGCGGCGCGGCGGCGCGGTGGAAACGCGAAAATCCGCAAACAGGACGGCGGGCCCGATCAGCCATCGATGAACCACTCACGGGGCTTGCGCAGCATTGTTAGTCCGTCGCCCGGCAAAATGCATCGGTCAAAACGAAAAACGCGGGCACCAGGCCCGCGTCATCGGATTCAGTTCAGGCAAAAGCGGGAATCAGCGCGCACCACGCGGACCGCCCCCTGGACCGCCACGGCCGCCGGCGCCGCCGCGCTCGGCTCCCGGACCTGCGCCGAACACCGGCTTCGGCTTCATCGGCAACAGGCCTTCGCGCTGCAGTTTCTTGCGGGCGAGCTTGCGCGCGCGGCGCACCGCCTCGGCCTTTTCACGGGCTTTCTTCTCGGAGGGCTTCTCATAATGGCCGCGGAGCTTCATCTCGCGGAAAATCCCCTCGCGCTGCATCTTCTTCTTCAGCGCCTTGAGGGCTTGATCGACGTTGTTATCGCGAACGAGAACCTGCACTCGGCATCCTCTTTCAATGGATCGGATTGATTGGAATTCTGGTAAGGCAAAAGCCGGCGCAAAACCGGTCCGTTGCCCACAAGCGCGCGGATGTATCAGATCGAACCGGGAATGTCCACCGGCGCGCGCGCGATTCTGCGGGCCCCGCGCGGCCCTCGTCGACTTTGTTCGGTCATATTCAGGCGGATTTCGTCGGCGGGGCCGCGACCTCGGTCACATGGCCCATCTTGCGGCCGGGCCGCGGCGCGCCCTTGCCATAGAGGTGCACGGTCGCGCCCGGGACGGTCAGCCATCGCTCATAGTCCTTGATGTCGTCCCCGATCAGATTGGTCATGGTGACCGGGCCGTGGCGGACTGGCTTGCCGAGCGGCCAGCCGGCAATGGCGCGGATGTGCTGCTCGAACTGCGAGATCGACGCGCCGTCCAGCGTCCAGTGCCCGGAATTATGCACCCGCGGCGCGATCTCGTTGACCAGGATCCTCGGGCCACCATCGCCCTGCACCACGAATAGCTCGACCGCGAGCACGCCGACATAGTTCAGGGCATTCGCGATCTTCCCTGCGACGTCGCGTGCCTGCGCCGCCAGCGTGTCGGAGATCGCCGCCGGCGCGCGCGAGGTTTTCAGAATGTGGTCGCTGTGCTCGTTCTCGGTGACGTCGAAGCACTCGACCTCACCTTCAGCGCTGCGCGCCGCGATGACCGAGATTTCGCGCTCGAACGGAATGAAGGCCTCAAGGATCGCGGATTTGGTGCCGAGCTCCTCCCAGATCCGGTCGGGATCGTCGTCCTGGCGGATGATGGCCTGGCCCTTGCCGTCATAGCCGAAGCGGCGGGTCTTGAGCACGGCGGGCAGTCCGATTGTCGCGATCGCGGCCCGCAGCGCCGCAGCCGACGAGACGTCGGCGTATTCGGCCGTACCGATCCCGAGCTTCCTGACGAAGTCCTTCTCAGCAAGGCGATCCTGGGTGGTTTCCAGGATTTTCCGGTCAGGCAGCACCGGACGCCGCGCCGCCAGGATCATCGCGCAGGCCGCCGGGACGTTCTCGAATTCGTAGGTGATGACGTCGACATCATTGGCGAACAGTTCGAGCGCCTCGACATCGGCATATTCCGCGCAGGTCGCGTTGAGTACCACGTCGAACGCCGGCGAATCCGGGTCCGGCGAAAACACCTGGCATCTGAGGCCGAGCCGCGCCGCCGCCATTGCCAGCATCCGGCCCAATTGCCCGCCACCGAGAATTCCGATGGTGTCGCCGGGCTTCAGCTTCACCTGACCTGAGACGGTCACGCAGAGCCCTCCGGGCGCTCGCCCACCGCCTCGGTCTGCTGCTTGCGCCACGCGAGCAGTCTGTCCGACAGCGCCGGATCGTTCAGCGCGAGCACGCTGGCAGCAAGCAGCGCGGCGTTGATGGCGCCGGCCTTGCCGATCGCCAGGGTTCCGACCGGAACCCCGGCCGGCATCTGGACCATGGAGTAGAGCGAATCGAGGCCGGACAGCGCCTTGGATTCGATGGGAACACCGAACACCGGCAATTCCGTCAGCGACGCGGTCATGCCCGGCAGATGCGCTGCTCCGCCGGCGCCGGCGATGATGACCTTGAAGCCGGCCGCCTTGGCGCCCCTGGCAAAGGCGAACATGCGGTCGGGGGTGCGATGCGCGGACACGATGTGCTTTTCGCAGCCAACCCCGAGCGCGGTCAGGGTTTCGGCGGCATGGCGCATGGTCTGCCAGTCCGACTGGCTTCCCATGATGATGGCGATCGGGACGGTCATGCGCTCAATTCTTTTCGAGAATCCAAAAACATAGGCCGGATTATAGGATCGACCTGGGGTTCGGCAAGGCGGTGGCAAGGGGTCCGGAATGGACTATCCTGTCTTGGTGAATCCGGGCAAGCCCCTGTCAGGTGCCGATGAAGAAGAAAACCAGGGTGACGGCTGCGCCGACGGCAAAACGCCACAAAAGCGGCCGCGCCGTGGGCAAGGCCGCGCCGCCGCGCGAGAGGCGAGCGAAGTCTCCGGCTCCTCCGGTCCGGCCGGCGGCCGCGGCCGATCCCGCCAAGCCGGCGATTCTGCGGCTGCGGGCCCAATTGGCGCGGGCGCAGGCCCGAATCAATGAACTGGAGGCCGCCGCGGACATCGACTTTCTGCTGGAGATTCCCAACCGGCGCGGTTTTGAGCGCGAGCTCAATCGCTCGATCGCCTATATCAATCGCTACCAAGCCAGTGGCGCGCTGATCCTGCTCGACGTCGATCGCCTGAAGCCGATCAATGATGCCTTCGGCCATGCCGCTGGCGATCGGGTGCTGAAGGCCGTCGTGGCGGCGCTGTTGCGTCACGTGCGGACGTCGGACGCGATTGGGCGGCTCGGCGGCGACGAATTCGCACTGCTGCTGTGGAATCTCAGCGAGACCGACGCTCACGCCAAGGCAGCGTCGCTGGAACAGGCGGTCGATCAGCTCAGCTTCGTGTTTCGGGGCCGCATCGTGAAGGCCGGCGCCTCCGCCGGCGTTGCGATTCTCGGCCCTCACGCGCAAGCCGGTCGGGCGCTGGAGCAAGCCGACCGCGCGATGTATGTGCGCAAGGCGCAACGGCGGCATGAGACCTGAGCATGAGACCTGAGACCTGAGACCTGAGACGAACCGGGTCTACTATCCCGGATCGCCCGCGATGCCCTGATCTCTCACAGTCCGCTGAGGTCGTCCGGCACCTGGCCGAACTTTCGCAGCAATTGCGCGTCGCTGAATTCGCCGATCGACGGGTCGCCGGTGCGGCTGAAGGCAATCGCGCCGATGCTGCCGGCGGTTCTTGACAGGATCTCGGCGCGCCGCAACGCGCCGGATGAACTCTGGCATTCCTCCGCCGCGCCTGCGACCGGCGAACCGGTATCGTCCTGAAGGAACGGCATTGCGACATAATAGGTGACATCAGCCATGGCCGCGCGCTCCCGTTCGATCGATCAGGCGGCATCGCTCCGGGGTTCGCCCGCTCGTGCCTGTGAGGCCGCCGCCTGCAGTTCCTGCAGCTCCCCTTCCAGATATTCGTTGGCCATGATCAGGATCTTGATCGTGCTGCGCAGGTTTCCGTCACACATCGCGATCGCCTGGTCGCAGGCCCGCTCATAGTGGTTGATGTCAGGCAGGCGAGTGGATTCGGACATGACAAAATTCCCCTGGTGGCGGCCGATCGGGGTATGTTCTTCTTTTGTTCTCCAGATGTCAAGGCCCTTGGCTGTTGCGGGGCGCTTTCGTTCACTCGCTTTCCGCGATCCGCCGCAAGCCCGCGCGCCCGGAGGCCTTTGCCGCCGTGCGCTCGAAATGCGACCACGATCGGTTTTCGTTCGTGCGACGGGTTCAAAGTGTGTTCGGCGCTGGCTGACGGTCAGCCGCCGTGCGAGGACCTGCCTATGCGATGATATCCGGCGTAATCTGGTCTTCGATGAAGGCGATGCGATCGCGAAGCTGCAACTTGCGCTTTTTCAGCCGTTGCAGCCGCAGCAAATCCGGTGCCGGCGATTGATGCAGCGCATCGATCGCGGCGTCGAGATCACGGTGCTCCTGCTGCAGCCGTGCGAGCTCGGCTTCGAGTTCGCGCTCGTCCTGGTCGGTCATGGCGTATGTTAAACTGAAAAGCGCGACGAGATTCCGAAAGATTGCGAAACTTCCGCGAGGAATATTGCGCTTGCCGGTCCGCTCCGCAAGCCGGCAAGGGGGCGGCCCGGGTAGCTATTTCGGACCGGGCTACCGGCCGGTTCCATACTCACAATTCGTTACGTAGGACGCCGAAATATGAGGGGCGGGTTTTCGATACCCATCGACAGATTCGGTGGCTGGTGTAGACTTGTGGCTGCGGATCGAATCTGGGGTTTAATGCCACCGAGGAGGTTTCGAATGGCGATGCAGGCGCATCTTGTTGAACTAGAACGGAAACACAAGATTCTCGAAAACGAACTGCATGAGGCTCTGGTGCACCTTTCCACAGACGACCTGCAAATTGTCGAGTTGAAGCGCCGGAAATTGATGGTTAAGGACGAGATCGAGCGGCTGAGACATAACGTCGCCGAAACCCTGCACTAGCACCGCGGCGTCATCCTTCGAGACGCGCGCAAGCGCGCTCCTCAGGATGAGGTCTTCTTCCTTGGATGAGGTGCTGGACCCTCATGGTGAGGAGCGTGGCAGTGCCACGCGTCTCGAACCACGAGGCCGTTGGACGGTCATGATTCGACCCAGTTCCGCGATGGCTGTCGCGCCGCCGCGAGCGGATTGCTGTGCATCTGTGATCGATTGGCCTATAGGCCCCAAATTGGGTTAGACGCCCACCAGATCGCCGACATGGTCGGCGATCGCCAGCGACGACGTCAGCCCCGGCGATTCAATTCCGAACAGGTTGACCAACCCGTCGACGCCGTGATCGCACGGTCCCTGGATCAGGAAATCCTGCACCGCCACCGCCGGCGGCACGATCTTGGGTCGAATGCCCGAATAGCTCGGCATCAAGGCGCCGTCCGGCAGTGTCGGCCAGTAGCGCCGGATCGCCGGATAAAATCGCTCCGCCCGCGCCGGATCGACCGCGTAATCGATGGCATCGACCCATTCCACGTCGGGGCCGAACCGCGCCTGCCCCGCCATGTCGAGCGTGAGGTGTACGCCGAGCCCGCCGGGCTCCGGTATCGGGTAAATCAGGTGCGAAAACGGCGCCCGCGCATTGCAGCTGAAGTAGTTTCCCTTGGCGAGATAGGCCCGCGGGATCAACTCGATCGGCATGCCGTCGATGCTGCGCGCCACCGCCGGCGCGGCGAGCCCGGCGGCATTGACGAGCAGGTTGCATTCAAGGGTTATTGGCGCGACGCCGCCGGCGTCGAGTTCGATCCGGCCCGCAGTCGCCTTGGCGCGCAGCAGCGGCGTATGAAAAGCGGAGGCCGCGCCGGCGGCCTCGGCATCGCCGCGCAGCGCCAGCATATAGGCGTGGCTGTCGATGATGCCGGTCGATGGCGAGAGCAGGGCGGCATCGCAATTCAGCGCCGGCTCCAGCGCCCGCGCGGTATCGCCGGAGAGCGCCTGCAGGTCGTTGACGCCGTTGGCTTCGGCGTGAGCCCTGATCGATTGCAGCTTCTCGGTCTCGCTCGGCGTGGTCGCGACGATCAGCTTGCCGCAGTTGCGATGCGGGATGCCGTGGTCGCGGCAATAGTCATACAGCGCGCGCTTGCCGGCGACGCACATCCGCGCCATCAGGCTTCCCGCCGGATAGTAGATGCCGGCGTGGATCACCTCGCTATTGCGCGAGGATGTGACGGTGCCAATCGCTTCCGCCGCTTCCAGGATGATGACCTCGCGGCCTGCCTGGGCGAGTTTGCGGGCGACGGCAAGTCCGATCACGCCCGCGCCGACCACAACGCAATCAACTCTGTCCATCGGTAGTTCAATTCCCGGTTGTCGGCGCTTTCGATCCAGACGCCGCGCCTGATCGAGCCGGAGCACGCCCGGAATCGATCGTCGTCGCATTGTATCGCGTTGTTTGGCCTGAACCTTTCGAAAAACCGCCGGGACAGGCTGGAGACCGATCGGAAGCCAGCGCGCGCGTTAGCGAAACATTAATCATGTCAGGGCAATTGCCGTAATTTAAGTCACATTTTTGGGTTGCAAGGACAGGCGTTTACCCGATCCAAACCCGCCAAGCCAGACACTCCGGCGCAGAAATCCGCGAGTGACTGATGGCTGACAAGAAGTGGCAGGCAGGCGGCAAGAATTTGATTCCCGCGCGGGCCGTCTTGTGCCTGCTGGGTATCCTTTTGCCGTTTGGTGCCGCCTGCGGCGCCCCGGATGATTTTGCGCCGACAAGCTACGTCGGCTCCGCGGACCCCAATATGGTCTGGCAAGTGCTGATTGGCGGCATCGCCGTCTGCGCCTTTCTCATCGCGGTCGCGCTGTGGATCCATTCGGCACTGCGCAGGGTGAAGCGCTCGCAACTGCGCAGAGACGGATTCGTCCGTTCCGCCCTCAACAATCTCAGCCAGGGCGTGGTGATGACGGATTCGCAGAAGCGCGTCGTGCTCTGCAACGATCGCTATCTCGAGATCTACGGCCTGGCGCGCTCCGACATCGCCCCGAACATGACCGGTCCGGAACTGCTGGCGATGCGCCGCCAGCGCGGCACGCTTCATATCGGCGTCGATGAATTCTATGCAACCGTCCGCTCCCCGGTAGGTCTCGTGACCGAGCTTCCCGACGGACGGTCGGTTCTGGTGAAACATTTTTCGCTGCCGAACGGCGGCTCGGTGGCGACGCATGATGATTGCAGCGAGCAGCGCAAGCTGTCGCGACAGCTAGCATCGACCAAGCAATTCCTGGAATCGGTGCTCGACAATGTGCCGGTATGCGTGGCCGCGAAGAGCATCGAGGACGGCCGCTACATTTTCGCCAACCGGGCATTCGAGCGCTTTTCGCGTTTTTCCCGCGACAAGATCGTCGGCAAGCGGGCCGATGAGATTTTCCAGCCCGAGACCGCGGTGACGATCGAAGCGGCCGATCGGGCTGCGCTCAACTCGCCCGACGGCCAGTCCCGCAGCGAGTTCGCGGTCGAGCGCGGCTCGAAGAAGCGCATCCTTGCCTCCAACCGGGTGATCGCGCGCGATCACAACGACCGGCCTGAATTCCTGATCGCGCTTTTCGACGACGTCACCGACCGGAAATCACTTTCCAAGGAGCTTGAAACCACCAAGAAATTCCTCGAGCTGGTGGTCGACAATATTCCGGTCTCGCTGATCGTCGAGCGTGTCAGCGACGGCCAATACCTGCTCGCCAATCGCAGCGCCGAAACCATTCTCAACCGCCGCCGCGAGGACGTCACGGGGTTGACGGCTGCGGATATCTTCAACCCGAAAGAGGCCAAGCTGATCATTGCGCGCGACGAGGCGGCGATCCGCAAGCGTGGCCTGTTGACCGAGGAACATCCGATCAGCACCAAGGACGGATTGCGGCTGTTCCTGACCCGCCGCATGACCGTGCTCGACGATACCGGCGAGCCGCAATATCTGATCAAGACCCACGAAGACGTCACCGACCGCCGCCAGACCGAATCGCGGATGGCCCATATGGCTTATCATGACGGCCTGACGGACTTGCCGAACCGCGCCGCCTTCCTGCAGGCGCTCGCCCAGATGATCGAAGCCTGCGCCGGCAGCGATGAGGAGTTCGCGGTGCTGTCGGTCGACCTCGACGGCCTGAAGGAGATCAACGACGTGTTCGGCCATGCGGTCGGCGACAAGCTGCTGATCGAGGTAGCGCGGCGCATCCAGGCCTCCTCGCGCGGCGGGGTCGTCGCCAGGCTGAGCGGCGACGAGTTCGGATTGCTGATCGACGGAGAGCAGCCTGACGCCGGGCTGGCGCTCGCCAAACAGCTTGCCGAAGCGATGTCGAACGAGTTCCTGATTGACGGCAAATCGGTCCGCACCGGCTTGACCACGGGCATTTCGGTATTTCCGCAAAACGGGGCGGACGCCGCTTCGCTGCTGGCCAATGCCGGCGCGGCCCTGTTTCGCGCCAAGGCGAAGTCGCGCGGCTCGATCAGCCTCTACGAGCCCGAGATGGACCAGCAGATCCGCGATCGCCGGGTGCTTCACCAGGATCTCTCGCTCGCGATCAAGAATGGTGAGCTTTCGCTGTATTATCAGCCGCAGGCGATGTCGCGTCAGACCGTCGCCAGCAGCGAAGTCATCGGCTTCGAGGCGCTGGCGCGCTGGCGCCATCCGATCCGCGGCTTCGTTCCGCCCAGCGACTTCATTCCGCTTGCCGAAGAAAGCGGCCTGATCGTCGAGATGGGCGAGTGGATCCTGCGCGAGGCCTGCCGCGAGGCGGCGTCCTGGCCGTTGCCGCTGCAGATCGCGGTCAATCTGTCGCCGGTGCAGTTCATGCATGGCGACGTGGTCGGGCTGGTGCATTCGATTCTGATCGAAACCGGCCTGGCGCCGGGTCGGCTGGAACTCGAGATCACCGAGGGCGTGCTGATCGAGGATTTCGATCGCGGGCTGGCGCTGCTGCGGCGGCTCAAGGCGCTCGGCGTCGGCGTTTCGATGGACGATTTCGGCAGCGGCTATTCCTCGCTCAGTTATTTGCAGGCGTTTCCGTTCGACAAGATCAAGATCGACCGCACGTTCGTGATGAATCTCGGGCGCAATCCGCAATCGGCGTCGATCGTTCGCGCGGTGATCGATCTCGGCCACGGCCTCGAAATGTCGATCGTGGCCGAAGGCGTCGAAACCCAGGAACAACTCGGCTTTCTGGCCAGCGAGGGCTGTGACGCGGTGCAGGGCTATTTCATCGGCAAACCGCTGCCGATCGGACAATATGGCGGGCTGGTCGGCCGCGCCGGCGGCGATGCGATGGAGCCCGCGCGCAAGACCGGCTAATCTTCGCGCATGCCGGACTACGACCTCGCGATCATCGGCGGCGGCTTGAACGGCGTCAGCGTCGCGCGCGACGCCGCTGGGCGCGGCCTCAAGGTGATCCTGCTCGAACAGGGCGACCTCGGTGCCGCCGCGTCCTCGGCCTCGCCGCGGCTCATTCATGGCGATCTGGCGGGGCTTGAGCGCCGGGCGTTCGTTCGGGTACGCGCGGCGCTGGCGGAGCGCGACAACTGGCTGCGGATCGCGCCGCATCTGGTGCGGCCGATGCGCTTTGCTATCCCCGCGCATTCCGACGAGCGTCCGCTATGGCTGCTGCGGTCGGGGCTGCTGCTCTATGACCGCCTGGCGTCGCACAGCCGCCTGCCGGCTTCGGCGACGGTCGATGTCACCCATCATCCGATCGGCAATGCGTTGAAGCGGCCGTTCGGCGTCGCGTTCGAATATTCCGATTGCGTGGCAGACGATTCGCGGCTGGTGGTCGCCCACGCCGTCGATGCCGCGGAGCGGGGGGCCGACATTCGTACCGGCGCGCGCTGCGTCCGCGCCGACCGCCGCGACATCTGGCGGCTGGTGGCGATCGACCGCGGCCGCCGCCAGGTGATCACGGCAAGAGCCCTCGTCAACGCCAGCGGCGCCTGGGCCGGATCGGTTGCCGAAACCGTGTTGCGGCTGCCGCAGTACAGCGCCGGCGCGGTTCGAATGAGCCAGATCGTGGTCAGGCGGCTGTTCGATACCGACAATGTCTACGTGTTCCAGAACAGCGACCGGCGGCTGATTTTCGCGAGCCCCCATGAGCGCGATTTCACCCTGATCGGCACCGTGTCCCGGCCCTTCAAGGGCGATCCCGCCGCGGTGTCGATGGCGGCCGCCGACATCGGCTATCTCTGCGACGCAGCCAATCGGTATTTTCGCGAGCGGATCGATCCGTCGGACGTGATCCGGACGATTTCCGGTGCCAACCTGGTCAGGGATCGCGGGGCGCGCGATGGCTGGACCGCGTTCGACCGCCGGCGCCGCCAGGCGCCGCTGCTGACAATGGTCGGCGGGGAGCTCACGACGGCGCGGCTTCGCGCCGAGCGCGCCGTGTCGAAGCTGACGCCGTTCTATCCGATGTCGCCGCGCTGGACCGCAAAGGCGCCGCTGCCGGGCGGCGATTTTGCCTGGGACCGGTTCGGTGCCGAGGTCGATGCGGCGCGCGAGCGCTGGCGCTTCCTCGGTGAGGATCAGGCCCGGCGTCTGGTCGCCGCCTATGGCTCGCGTCTTGAAGCCGTGCTGGGCAACGCCCGCGAGCGCGCTGATCTCGGCCCGGCCTTCGGGGCGGAATTGACCGGCGCGGAAGTGCGCTACCTGATGGCACGGGAATGGGCGCGCTTTCCCGACGACATTCTCTGGCGACGCTCGAAGCTCGGCCTGACCATGCCGGCGCAGGATCGGGAGGCGCTGGCGACGTTCATGGCGGCGGGCTGAGGTCGGGGTTCACGTAGACCCCGGCATCCCGGAAGGATTGCGAGCAGCATGACGGACCGCGTGGATGATGATCTCTTTTTCCGTGACCTCGTAGAAGACAAGAAAGGGATACGGAGGCGTAGTGAGGCGGCGAATGACGGGATCGTCCGTGCGGATGCCAATGTCAGGGTGAGCCGGGAGCAGTTCGATGACGTCCTGGATGCGCTTTTGAACGCGCATTGCGCCAAGGGGTGAAACCGCGGCAATGTAATCCAGAATCGAATCGAGGTCGGCAAGCGCCGGCAGGGTGTAGCGGAGTTTCACAGGCCGTGTTTGGACCACGTCGCGCGGACTTGCTCGTCGGTCGCGAATCGGCCGCGAGCCGCAGCACCTTTTGATGCGGCAATCGCAGCCCGCTCATCGCTCGAAAGCGCCACCGGAGGAGCGTCGTCCGCACCGGCAAGCTGGAGAACGACACGGGCTATCTCGTCCTGAGACTCAGACGGCAGGCCCCGGGCAACTGCAACGGCTTGATCTAGTAGTTTGGTCATATATGAGAGAATACGCCTTTTCCGACGCCGGATGAAGGGGTGGATTTGGTGCACAACGAATGCCGGTCAGGGGCGCGTATCGGGTGGCCATCATCTCCGAGGGGGGAAAAACGCAAAGCGGCACCGCCACGGTTGAGCCGGGACCGATCCGCCGTTAGCTTGCGACCGTGGTTGGGCCGGCGGGGAAATGGCTGAGGAAATACCAGAAATCGCGGCTGCCGCAGAGCCGGCAAGCCCCGAGCCGCATGTGATGGCGGTCGATACGCCGCTGCTGCGCATCGAGGCGGTGGTGAAAACCTTCGGCACCGTTCGGGCGGTGGAGGGGCTGTCGCTCGACATCAGGGCCGGCGAGTTCTTCGCGCTGCTGGGTCCGAGCGGCTGTGGCAAGACCACGCTGTTGCGGATGCTCGCCGGTTTCGAGGCGCCGGACCAGGGCCGCATCCTGCTCGGCGGCGAGGACATCGCAAAAGTGTTGCCGCACCAGCGTCCGGTCAACATGATGTTCCAGAACTACGCGCTGTTTCCGCACCTCAACGTGCGCGACAATATCGCGTTCGGCCTCAGGCGCGCCCGCCTGCCGCGTGCCGAGATCCGCACCCGGGTGGCCGAGATGGTGGCGCTCGTGAAGCTGGAAGGACTCGAGACGCGAAAACCCGACCAACTCTCCGGCGGCCAAAGGCAGCGCGTGGCGCTGGCGCGCTCGCTGGCGCGCCGCCCGCTTGTGCTGCTGCTCGACGAGCCACTCGCCGCGCTCGACAAGAAGCTGCGCGAAAGCACGCAAGCAGAATTGATAGAACTGCAGCGCCGCCTTGGCCTGACCTTCATCATCGTTACCCATGATCAGGAGGAGGCGATGACGGTCGCCGACCGCATCGGCGTGATGGATAATGGCCGGCTCGAGCAGGTCGCCACGCCGCGCGCGCTGTACGAGGCGCCGCGTTCGCGTTGGATCGCGGGGTTCGTCGGCGACGTCAATCTGTTCGAGGGGCAGGTCGAGTCGCGCGAGGCCGGCCGGGTGCTGATCGCAACCGGCAATGCCGGAACGATTGCGGTCGCCGAGCCGCGCGATCCGATCACGAACCCCACGATCGGTGTCGCGATCCGCCCCGAGAAGGTCAGGCTGTCGCGCCGCGGCCCGGCGTCGGATGCGGCCGATTCCCATGCCATCAACCGGCTGGAAGGCGTCGTGACCGGCGTCAGCTATCTCGGCGGGCTTACGGCCTACAAGGTCAAGCTCGACGCCGGCGCCGTCGTGCGTTCATCGATCGCCAATACCATCCGTCTCGACGTCGACGCCTATCAGGCAGGCCAGCGCGTGGTGGCCTGGTTCACCCCGGACGATTG
>Ga0208356_1000039_pt1 | contig 52054 bp, 55 predicted proteins | sample NGESurshal072012_4_FD_184467 | JGI IMG/M metagenome (GOLD analysis project Ga0208356, IMG submission 184467) | Arctic peat soil microbial communities from Barrow, Alaska - NGEE Surface sample 53-1 shallow-072012 (SPAdes) | ecosystem: Environmental > Terrestrial > Soil > Wetlands > Peat ... | reverse complement strand
AGTAGCCCGGTCCGTCATATTCTTTTAGCCATCTGATCCAGTGATCTTGGTGAGTTTCATAGCCCTCCTTAGAAAGTTTATCCGACTGAGGCGCAGTTGCCGGAAGCCGTCGCACCGCTCGCAGCAGTTCTTTGATGGAATAAGGGCGCATCAAACTGTTCGTCGTTGCAGAATTGAACAACGACTCTTCGATCCTCGACCAAGGAACGATCCTTCGAATAGCAGCACACTTGCCCTGAAGTTTGCGAGATGCCCCGAGTGCCGATTTCTTTGCCTGAATCATTAGCGACGTCGTGACGCCACTCGCCTCCCCCAGCCAAAGGACCATGGGCGGACAGACAACATGGTTGTAAGCAAACTCCGCCGAGCGGATCACTGAGGTTTTGCGTCCGTAAGCTCCCGGCCCATCATATTCCGAGAGCCAACCTAGCCAATGCTCTTTCTGTGATCTGTACCAGACCCCTTCAGCGCTCCACGTTCCTTGTTTAGTCAACGCTCTCTCGAAGTTGAACGTAATAGGTAGGGTGGCCTCAAATCTCCTAATTTTTCGGCGAAGTGCCTGCGGCGTCATCGTACCGACTCACGGTGATTTGGCTATGATTTTTTGTCTGATAGCAGGTGCTCAACTCATACAAAAAGGGGGACCATTTTCTTGTTCGCCATTGCGTCTGCGTCGCGCGAATGCCAACGGTTACGCATCTGGAAAGGACAGCATCGACTCGGCGGAGCGTCTCCTGGCATCGGAAGTGCGAGCAGCTTTCGCGTTCGACGACGATAGCAGCCGGACCTGCGGCACCACCGCTCATTTTGGCAATCAACTGTGTTTGGTGTGGCTGTCTATCAAACTCGATAGGCTAACTCGATAACTTTTCGCCAATATGTTTACAGTTCTCGCTCTGATTTGCTCCGGTAAATCATGCTTGCGCGGCCAGGCTTGTCGCGTCCAAGCTTGCTTAGCCGTTCAATGAATTTCCCCTTTTTCTCATGCCGTGCGCGGATCGAGCCGAGGCGACGCTCAAAATCATTTTGGTTCCCCTCTTCTATAGCCAAAGCCTGAAGATCGAAAAGCAGAGTCATGGCGTTATCATAGCCAGTCGAGTTGCGACGTTCGATTTCTTGCTCGATCTCGTGCCATACGCTGCTTGCGCCGCGTTGCTTTAGAATCTTGAGCCGCGCGCGGCGCGCTTTTTCCACTCCCGCCGCTTGGCGACGCAGTTCCGCCTCGCGACGCTTGGCGTCGGCCCGTTCTCGTGCCTCCGCGATTTCCTTCGCCCGCATTCGCAACATACCGGCCGTACGGCGGACGGCTGACGCCGGGCGCTTCTTGCGAATTCTGTTTCTCAGCTCGACGGCTACGTGGCTGTCGCCATCGACGACGCGCAGCAGCAAGTCGGCCTTTTCGCGCTCGGGAATGGCCGCTATTGCCTTGCGCAGCGCATCTTTGGAAGTTGCCGAGTCGTCTCCACCCAACTCGGAAGCCGCCTCTACGAGATCGAGATCGATCCCGAAAAACTCGGCAAAGCCCTCGAGTGCGCCAGTCAACGGAGCTATGCCCGGCAGTGGCTCAAGCTCGTCTTCGGGGACGAACTCATCCTGAACCGCGGCCAGCCACAAAAGATAGAACATTCTGAAATCGCCTGAAAGGACATCGGCGCGCAATGGCGAAAGCGCGGCCAGTTGACCGGAACCGTCATGCCAGTCGTCACAAACCTCGACCTCATCACGGCAAATGTCGACGATCAAGTTGTCGCCGGAAGTCCACACTTTGACCCAATCGATCTCGCGAAGAAAAGGCTCGATGTCCGTACGGTTCACAAAGCGCTTTGGCACCCGCAGCATAAGGCGCCGCGTGCTCCAATTCGCCAGATAGAGGTGGAGATCGAACCAGCGCTCCATGAACTTGCGCGGGTCGCCCTTGAGATCACCCCATTCGTAGTGGTTGATGAAGCTCGTCGCGGTGATCCGCGCCCGTGAAGAAATCGATCGCAGCGCCTCCTGCGCAGCTTGGTCGAGAGGTCGATCGATCGCCTGAAATTCGTAATACTGATATTCGCTCATGCGTGAGGTCGGTTCCTACGGTTGGAAAGCTGTAGGTGGCGCGAAGGCGGAGCCGACGCATCGCCATCACAGGCACCGCTGCTCCCCGCTTCTATGGCGAACTGCGATCTCAAACCAGCTCGAGCCGCAATGACCGCCCGACCATGCGCGCGGCGCGCTGAAGCGTGGTCAGCGTGACATTGCCGTCCTTTGGGTCGAGCAGGCGTCCAATCTGGCTGCGCGAGGTCTTCATGCGCTGTGCCAGGTTGTTGCGCGATATGTTCTTCTCCTTCATCGCCTGCTCGATCTGCCACGCGAGGATTTCCTTGACCGCGATGGCCTCGAATTCGTCACGCTTGCCTTCCTCGCCGAGGAAATCATCGAGCGTGGTGAGCTTGGCGGTGGAACGGATTACTTTCTTCTTCCTTGCCATGCTGGTCTCCTTCATTTTTCAAATTCACGGTTTCTGCGACGCGCAAGGGCCAGGTCGTCCGGCGGGGTCTTCTGGGTCTTCTTGATGAACCCGTGAAGGACCAGAAGGCGGTCCTGCTGCAAGCTGAACAGGACGCGGGCAATCCGGTTGCTCGGCCGCTACCCGACATCTTGCCCCATATAATGTTCATGTACCATATAATGTGCAACGCCTGCAATAGCAATAGCAATCCACCTCAAGCTTCATGCTCATTGCGGAGCCTCGCGATTGCCCGGCGTGGTTGTCAATGACGGGATTCCGGCGGGCCAAAAGTGCCAGGTCCATCGAGTCGGGGTACAAAGGGACAGCGACACACAATCGTTTCGAGCCATGCGCTTCAGCGGAGAGACGCTAGCCATTGGCTTTTCAGATGGCGCGTGGGCTCTTCGAGCAACAACAGAAACCGTTTGGCGGTGGCGAAGTTCGCGAGTTGAGCAATCCCGCTTTCGGCAACCGCACCGGCGTCGCCCCAGAAACAACCTCGCCAAAACGCGACGAACGCAAGAAGCCGTTCGATATTCTGCCGCTCATAACGGGTCTGGTTGCAGGTTCGAGTCCAGGCAGGCCCACCAGTGAAATCAGCAATCCCCGAATTTCAGATATTGCAGTTAGGTTCCGCACCTTCTATATTGGTCTTAGAAAGGACCTCGCTATGACCACCCATATGCTGCAATTCGTCGAGCTCTCGAACCAGGAGCGCAAGGCAGCCAAGGCCTTCGACAAGCTCGGTAAGGGCGATCATGTCGAGGTCAAGGTCCGCCGCAAGTCGGGCCAGGACCAAGTTGTCAAGCTGCCCCCGACGGCTGCGGTCCTGCTCGAGATTGCGCTCGGCCATCTCCTCCTAGGGGAGCGTGTCGCGATCCTCGCCGAGGATCAGGAGCTCAGTCCGAACGACGCGGCAGATATCCTGGGAATCTCCCGGCCGCTGGTCGTGCATCGCATGGACGGAGGCGACCTCCCGTTCCGATATGTTGGCAAGCATCGCCGCACGAAGCTTAAGGACGTGTTGGCGCTGAAAGCGAGGACTGACGCGCAACGATCGGCAATGGAATCGCTCGCCGACGACGCTGAGGACCTTAGGCGGCGCTATGGCGTTTGAGCCATCGATTGCCGTCTTCGACTCCTGCATCCTCTATCCGTTTCACCTGAGAAACATCATGGTTCAAGCCGCGGTCGATCAGTTGGTCGAAGCGCGCTGGACGGAGGAGATCCATGATGAATGGATACGGAACCTAGTGGTCCAAGTGCCGGCCATTCCGATGGAGCGCCTCCAGGTCACCCGTCAGTTGATGGACAGTGCACTACCGACCGCCGCGATCCGCGGCTACGAGAGGCACATTCCGAGGGTAACCCTCCCAGATCCAGATGATCGTCATGTCGTCGCAGCCGGAATCGCCGCCAACGCATCGCACGTTCTCACGTGGAACTTGCGTCACTTTCCAGCAAACGAGCTGAAGAAGTTCGGCCTTCGAAGGATGACCCCAGACGCTTTTCTCTCTGGCCTCTTCGACAAAATCCCGGACTTGGTGATCAGCTCTCTCGCAAATGCTCGGCGGAATCTGAGCAAGACCCGGGTTTCAGCATCAGATTTCATAGAAATTCTTGAGCGTCAAAAACTCGCCAAAATTGCGAAGCGGATAGAGAAGTACGTATCCGATCTGTAGGCAGGGAAGCGCCATTGGCTTGACCATCAAGCCGGTCTGTTCTTAACAGCGACGAATCGTCCAAGAAGAGCATCCGCGACAACCACCGCACCAGTTTCACGCCAGAAACGAATGCAACGAACGCGATCGTAATCAAACGAAAACGCCGCAAAATTGACGAACCCGATCGATATTCTGCCGCTCATAAACGGTCTGGTTCCTGGTTCGAGTCCAGGCAGGCCCACCAATGGTTTCAGTAGTGGGTTATCAGGGTGCTATTTCGCCGCAGCGAGATAACCGCACCGGAAACGCCTTTCTTCGTCGCACAATACCTGAGCGGGCGACTATTCATCGGACGATATGCTTCTGCGCTGGCGGTCGGTTAGACAGGTGCGGCTCGAAGTATCGGATAGTGTCTGGCGGATGGACGCCCACGTGCGTGCTTTGGCCGCAATGGCAGTAGTGCGCTTAAGGGCTATGTTGTGGTTGCCATGATCCATATCCTCGACATCGATCCGCGTATCGCGCGGCATTGTTTGCACGCCGGACGCCTGCAGACAGGCGTTTAGCCGGACGGTCGTTGGCGCCGTCCGGATTCCTTAGTCCTTCATCAAACAGCTTTGGCGTGTGGCTTCCTGTGTGGAGCCCGAAAGAGGAGGCATGCTGTGCCCAATGTATTTCTTCCGAGCGTCACCATTCCGGCATCCGATTTTCCCCGCCTGAAACAGCTGGCGCGGGCAGCCGCAGAGCGAGACAACGACACCGACGCGCTCTTTCTGATGAGTGAAATCAAGCGCGCCGAAGTCGTCCCGGACCGCGCGGTCCGATTGAATTCCATCGTCACCATGGGATCATGGGTGACGTTCTGGACCAATTGGGGATTCCCGCGCGAGACGAGGCAATTGGTATATCCCGACGATTACACCTCGGACCGAACCCAGATCCCGGTGTTGTCGCCATTGGGTGCCGCTCTGGTCGGCCTGAAGGTCGGAAGCGAAATCCCCTTCTTCGCCGCAGGGTGCACCCACGTCGTCAGGATCGATAGCGTCAGTCGAAGAAAGCCGGATGAGGTCGTCGCGCTCCTTCTTCGCGGGCCGACCATCAAGGTCGGACCGGTCTTCGATGACGAGGATCCAGAACCAACAGCCGCTTGGAAGCAAAGGAGAGAGCAATGAGAAACAGCAAACACAATAGCCAGCCACCTGAACCCGTGTTGCCTCCGATCGCAATCGCCACCGAGGAAGCACGCCGTCTCAACAGGCTGGCCAATTCCAGCATGGCGCTGTTCCCGCGAGTGGCACATTTCCTCGCGCGGGAGACGGAACGTGCAAAAGTGGTCACCGACGATCGCGATCTGGACGGCATAGTCCGGATGGGTTCTCAGGTGCGTTATTGCGATGATGAAACCGGCTACATTCGGGATGTGGTGCTGGTATATCCGCACGAGGCCGATATTTCACTGAAACGCATCTCCGTTCTTACGCCGGTCGGAGCTGCACTTATTGGCTTGTCGGTTGGCCAGGCCATTGAATTCCGGACACCGGGCCCTCGAAAGCGCTCACTCAGGATTCTGGGCGTGTCGAATTGAAGATAGGGAGTGTTGATGTGCGCGACGTATCGATGAGAGAGGCTGCCCTCGGCGTGATTTACTCGACCATAGCCATAGTCGTCTTTTTGGGTGGCTTGGCTTACGTTACGAGTATCCTTTGATGCTGACGGCAAAGGCGGCTCCCTCGCGGTAGATCGAGAGGGGGCCGCGCTGGCCTTCCAACGGACCGAAGAAAAGAAGGATGTCATGCCGCGTGATTTTACGTTTGGAGAGGCGGCCACAGTTGTAGTTTGCGTCACCATGGGACTGATCCTCGGTTTCGGCAGCCTGATTATCCTTTTGAAACTTATGTAGGCAACGGCGGGGTATCGGTTTTTGCCCGGCCGACCTGGATCAGGACGCGCAGATGCACCGGTGCGGTCCGACGTCATTACCTTCCTGGATAAGGCCGAGGAAACCTTATGGAGGGTGCAGCCGGCGAGAGCTGTCGCAGCCCGCGCGCCGGCCAGCCGACGAACGCGGCAATGAAGGATAGCGTGCCCAGCACGACAGCGAGGACGATCAGCGTCCAGCCGGCCACGGCCTGCTGGTCGAGCCGATAATAGGCGCAAAGCCGGGTGGGCGCCGCCAAATAGAGGCCGCCGATCGCGCCCAGCTTGGGAATGAAATTGGCCCAGATGAACGCGCGGCCGAGTGGCGGCATGCGGCGCCAGGACAGGCCCAGGGGCAACCCCACCAGCAACGGCAGGCTCAGGAACTTGGCTGCGTCGACCAACGGATCGGCGACCGCACCATCGAGGGCGCGCGGCAGCATCCAGAAAGAAGTGCCCAACACTACCATCACAATGCCGGGGATACCGAGCCAGTCGGCATCGGCCAGCCAGTGCGGCTCACGCGAGCGGACACCGGTCGCAAGAAATACGCCGATGCCGATCAGCAGCGGCACCTGTATCGTCATATGCGCGGCCATGTCGCTCTCAAGCGCGACGCGCACCGGCCACAGCCACAGCGTGAGCCATGATCCGATGGCAGCCACGAAACGCAAGCGGGGGCTCATGGCAACGACACGCGCGACGCGTCCGCGAAGAGCTGTGGAGGCGTATCGGGATCGAGGATGCGGGCCAGGCGTCCTCGTGCGTCGACGAGATAGACGGCGCTGTTATGAATGAAGCCGCCCATGCCGTCCGGGATAACGACGACGCCGAAGCTTTGCATCAACGCAGCGAGGCCGCGCGCGTCGGCGGGCGCGGCGATCCGCCAGCGGGGCGCCTTCGCGCCATAGCGGTCGCCGTAGAGCTGCAACGCCTCCCGATCGTCGTTTTGCGGATCGAAGCTGATGCTGAGGAGGTCGACCTGAGCACCGGCTCCCGCGCCGCTCATGAGCTGCAGCACGCCATGAAAATCATCGCCGAGCACGCCGCACAGCGTCGGGCAACGCGTGTAAATGAAGTCGACCAGGACGGGCCTGCCCTCATACGAACTCAACGAGAAGGCATGACCGTCCTGATCGACCAGTCGCACGTCCGGGAGGAGACGTGGCGTGCGTTCAATGGACAATTGCCGCGCGCCGGCGCTGGTGACGACGCGAAATCCATCGGTCTCCCAAGCGAGCGCCGCGATTCCCGTCGCAGCGACGATCGCAAGCAGCGGAAGAAAGCCGCGCGTCATCATGCTGCGGCATCCTCGCGCATTGCCGAGGGCAAGCCGATGACGAAATTCAGCACCAGGATCAATGCCCCTACCACCGCTAGCCCCGCGCCGACCGATGCCACCCGGTCATAAGGCAACCACGCCGGCAGATGCACCGCGTAGCGGCGCGGTACGCTGACGCTTCCGGCGGCGAGGAAGGAAAGCACAAATACCGAGCCGCCGACGAGGTAGAGCCAGAAACCGATTGGCAACAAAGCACCTGTCATCCTTGGGACAAGGTAGGTCATGAAGCCGAAGAACATCGCCACCATGCCGAGCAGCAGATAGGTATGGAAGTGACCGGGCACCCATTGCGTGTTGTGCATGAAGCTGTTCACCTCGATGGTTCCATCGGCGATCGCCGGGATGACACCGATCGCCCAGCCGGCCACTCCGACGAAGACAAGGCCCGCCGCGACGGTCCACTTGATCCCGGAACGATAGACATTGGTGAGCGTGCCGAAGGCAGTCACCAGCAGCACCGGCAGGCCACTCAGCCAGGAGATGAGCTGGCCGGCGATCAGCACCCAGGTCGGCATGGCAAAGTCCATGAACAAGTGATGCGGGAAGACGGTCAGCACCATCACCGTCGAGAGCACCCAGGCAAAATAGAATGCGCGGTTCGTCTTCCACTCGCGATGGGTATAGACGGGCAAGATCTCATAGACCGCGATCACCGCCATGTAGATCGTGGCGTTGATAAAGACGTGCCCAAAGAAATAGGTCATGTTCTTCGCCACCAACGCGTTGAAGGTGAAGCTTGGCACGTACAAATTGACCAGCGAGACGACGAGCACCGCGGCGCCGAGCAGGATGCCGAGGATGTTGACGATCAGCACCATCGTCGAGGCGGTAACGGCAGGCGGCGGCCCTTCATCTTCCGGCGCCAGACCAAAGGCTTGTTTGACACCGAGCGCCGCGCCCAGCCCGCCATAGACGGAAAGAATGCCGCGGGCGATGTCGAGATGCAGCAGCAGAAAGCCGACGCCGATGAACAGCAAGCCCACCAAGTAGGAAGCCGCCGCATTGACCGACCACAGCTCGCCGGAATGTGCGGGCAGTGGAAACAGGAAGGTCCAGGCAGCGGCGAATCCGCCGATGAAACCGGAACCGAGAATGAGCACGGCACCGATGAGGAAGAACACCAAATTGGCGACGAACACCGCCGTCGACACCGGCACGTGGCGACGCACGAAGTACCACATCACCGCCGCACCGCTCAAGCCGGCGATGCCGACCATGCCGGCACCATGCATGGTCATGATGACGTAGAAGAAATCAGGCTGGATATTGATCCATTGCGCTTGCGCCAGGCGCATCGTCAGTCCGAGCAGCATCATCAGCAACAGAACAAGTCCAGACACCACTATGTAGGCGAGAACAGCGGCGCGCGCGCTGATCCCGCTCCGGCTTTGCACGACGGCTTGGATGGTCATGGCATCCTCCTGGCTGCGCCGCTCAACGCGCAGCCACTTTGATTTCCGCCGTCATCTCGTGATGCCCGACGCCGCAATATTCGAGGCACAACACCCGATAAACGCCGGGTTCATTGAAGGTGTAGCGCAGCACGTTGGTGTATCCGGGCATCGCCTGCGTCTGAGCGACAATGCGCATGTCGGGATTGTAGAGCGCAAAACCGTGGTTCACGTCCTTGCTGGTAACGTGAAATTCCACTGTCTCTCCGACCCGAAACGCGTCTGGTTTGATGCTCCACGACCACTGCTCGGCGACGGCCTCGACGGGCAACGTCGCTGCGGCGGACGATGGCGCGGAAAAACTCGACACGTAGGGAAGTTTGCCAAGAGTGTCATAATTGGCAGCAATCAGAACGATGACGGCGAGGCCGAACAGCCACGTGCGCAGCCGGTATGCCGACGCGATGACGGGCCCGTAATCAGCGAGCGCGACATTGGCGCCGATCGCGACCCACGCAAACACAGCGGCGAGCGTCCCCATGAGCACGATCGAGACGCCCCAGACGACTTCTTGAATCATAACCCCCTCCCCGGCCGTTTACAGCAGGTAGGCGATTCACGCACCGCCTACGAAATTGGGTACCACCTCTTTAACAGCGCGGCAGGGTTGGAGAAATCCCTTCTGCCGCTTAATTAACATGCATGTCACATACATGTTATGCTACAAACTCGGCCCGGTCAACCGCTTCATCGGTCCTCGCGCGCAAATTCACATTTATTCGATCGCCGCTTTCGAAACAGAACGTAGTCCTGCCAAGGCGGGAGCCAGTATAGCGTCATCCACGGTTGCAGAGTGAACGACGTAGATAGGGTACGAAAACCTCGACATTCCTGGCACCAGGTAAAGCCGCTTCGCGGACAAATGGGGTCGGACGGCGCGCATCCTGAAGTAACCTGCACCGCCTGCCGAAAGCACGTAACTCAGTCCCAGTGGGCCAAGATTGACGAAAAGATTAGGTGTGACGTTGGGCATGTTCACGCTGTGCTGGAGAACAAAATCGGCTCCCCAGTCCACGTAGACGTATTCCTTGTCGCTCCGCAGACCGCCGTCGGGGTCGGTGGTTACCAGCACGAGTTCTTCTTCCATCAGCAGATCTATTTTCAAACCGGGACGATGCTGAGGAGCGTACATGATGGCCACGTCCACCAGGCCGGAAGCCACCTGATTGGTCAAATCTTGCGGCACATCGACATGGACGCGAAGCGCAATATCTCGAAGCGAACGACGCATCCATAGAACCCAATCGAGCAAGAGCGGCTGCCAGAGACTTACTTCGCTGCCAATGGTCAGCACTGCCCGGTGGCCGGGCGGTACCCCGACTTGATGGCGGGCGCGTTGCCACAACTGCACGAAAGTCGGCGCAAAACGCAGAAACTCTTCCCCAGCCCTCGTCAGCGACGCCCCGCCCTTATGTCGCACGAACAATGGTCTGCCGAGCTGCTGCTCAAGGATGCGAACTCTTGCACTGACCGTCGTCTGAGCGACGTTCAACCGGTCGGCAGCCTTGACGAAACTTCCCGTCGAGACGATCTCGAGAAAGGTCCTGGCAAGCTCAGTGTCCATGTTCACACATCCGCAAAACTGCATTTAAGTGTCAATAGAATTCGTTTGTCTAACGCCTCACCGAGGTAGATCGTAAAGCCTGGTTGAGACGATGCCGTCACACGAGGCGGCCGGCGACGGCGGGATGCTGAATTTCGGGCTTAGTTCAAACTGCGGGTCGAACACATCATGACCGAGCAAGACGCGATAAGGAAACTTAAATATCTCCAAAATCATGGCGAGGGCGCCAACGTGCATGCAAACGCAGACACGATTCTTTGCGACTTCCTCGATGCGGTCGGCCATGTAGAGATCGCACGTGAATTTCGGAAGGTCCACGAGATATATCCCACCGCGACCCCGAGATACTCGAAGCCGTCCTGGCGCTAGCCGGGACGTGTCGTTGTGAACGAATTGGGCGAACGAGTCGTGCAGACTGGCTAGAGCGGAAGGCAATTTCGATGATCCAGCAAGATGCTCCCGTTGGCTGCGAGCCGCCCGCCAGGGTCAGTATCCGCCCCAGCACCAGCTGTCCTGACGATGGCGGTCTTCAGGTTGTTCCTGGAAAGGACGAAAGATCTGACGGGGTGTCGGTGGCACAGCGAGAGCGCGCCGCACAAAGGCTCGCAAGCCTTGGGGAAATGACCGGGGGAATAGTGCATGACTTCAGAAATATACTCGCAGTCATTGAATCGGGGCTCAGGCTCGCGGAAAAACATTCAGAAGAGCCGGAGAAGGCAAGCGTCTTCATTGCAGGCGTGCATGACGGAATTGACCGCGGGCTGAAATTGACCTCTCAGCTTCTGACCTTTGCCAGGTAACGAAAATTCGAGGCGCGCGAGGGAGACGCGAATGAGCTCCTGCGGCAGCTTGAACTTTTCCTGAGATACGGCGCCGGGCCTCGGATCCATATCGTGTTTGAGCTTGCACAGACATCCCGAATTGCCTCCTCGATCCATCACAGTTCAACGCGGCGATCCTCAATCTGGTCGTGAATGCCCGCGATGCGATGCCGAATGGTGGCGAACTTCAGATAAGCACGGCGCGATGGGAAGTCAGGACAAAAACCCAAGACCTGCCCGTGCCGGGCATTTACGTCCGAGTTCGTGTCAAGGACCGCGGTCAGGGAATGCCTCCCGAAACGCTGAAGCGGATCTTCGACCCGTTTTTCACGACCAAGGGAGAGCTGGGCACCGGCCTGGGGTTGCCGCAGGTATGCGCATTCATGCGGCTGATCGGCGGTCATGTCAGCGTTGCCAGCGAACGTGAAAAAGGAACGATCGTCGATCTCCTGTTCCCGACGGTCGAGCCCGCCGACGCGTAATGGCTTGAGCTCCTGCACATCCATATCACCGAGGTGCCCTCGATTGCTGCTCAAATTCGTGTACGGAGGCGATGCGTAGTTCATGCCAGCCGCACCGCGACGCGATTTCGGACGTCAATCGGACTATGGTACGGTGAAGCCACTTCACGGATCGGCCACTGGAGGGACAATCACATGAACAAAAATGAGAAGTCAGCCGCCACTGCTGAAGAACTCGTCACCCTTACCGAAGACACAAGCGTGCAGCGAATTGTCGTCCACGGCGATTTGATCAACGTGCCTTCCGTTCGCCTCGCTCCCGGACAGTTCCTGCGGGGCGAACACGAACACTCTTCCGTCACCTTCAACGCCGGGACCGACGGACTTCGGCTTTCGTCGGATAACCGGATTCACAATATTCGTCTTTACGCCTCGGCGGACAAGCGAGCGATATTCAACGATACTACCGTCGCAAGCCTTGGGCGGATCGAGTTGCGCGGCGTCACGACGACCGGCTGCGTTCAGATTTTGGCGCGCGACAAGGTGCGCGGCGGCCATGTCGATGTAAACGGCCTCGACATCATCGCCGCCGACGCCCGCGGCGAGAAGGAACGGCCGCACGGCTACGGCGTCTATGTCATCAACGGGGCATTCACGCTCTGGAATATGCAGCAAGATACCAGCGTCATCGTTAGTGCCGACCTCGTCGGTCTTTCGGCTGGCCGCGATGGCGCGCCGGTTCGCGGCAGCGGCATTTTCGTCAGTGGCGGCGGCGACAAGGCTGGTCGACTCAACGTCCGGCGGCTGGAAACCGACGCGGTCTACAGCGATGGCGGGATTGCACCGGGCACACCGGACCAGATCACCGGCGGGGTCTTCACCGTCTACGGCGCCTATGTCGACGTCGTCAGGAATCGCGGGCCGGTCGTGACCTACGGCGTCAACGACATGGTACTCGACAATTGGGGCGTGGTCGATCGCTGGACCGCTGAAGCGAAGATCACATCGCATGGACCGAGCGGCATCGGCTTCGTCAACTTCGGCATCGTGCATGAGTTGAAAGTGAATGCGCCGATCGAAACCTTCGGCCAGGGCGCCCGCGGTTTCAACGTCTATACCGGCACCGTGAACCTTGCGGAGTTCGATCGCGTTATCACCCACGCCGACGGCGCAGTGGGCATTCAGATCAGCCAGCCGATCGGCCGGCTCGTCGTTCACCGTGGCATCGAGACCTTCGGCGGCACTGGCCCGTCGCTGGTCAAGGGCGTCGTGATCCCGTTGTCGGCCATTGCCCTCAGCATCAAGCCAGGCGGCTCGGCGCGCGAGATCGAGATCGCGGGCGGCGTCAAGACCAACGGGGCTGGCGTAGCCCCGATCGAGCAGCATGGCGCGATCGACTCCTTGCGCGTGACGGGTGGCTTCGTTACGACCGGCGGCGGCTTCGATAAAATTTGATGAGTTGCGGTTGATCGCGCGCAGGCGGATCGGGTTTTTCCGCATTTGGCTGCGTGCCAGTTGAGTCCGCGCCCTGGCTAGTGGCCGCCCGGTTGCCGGCTAAGATCCTCTAAAAGCCCACGCATCGCCTCGAGGTCCGTGCCGAAGCCCGTCCAGTCTCCGGATTTCAAGCGCTCCATTGCTTGATTGTAGCGATCCAGCGCTTTGCGTGCCCGATCTGCCGCAGGACCTGCGAGCGGCGCTCCCGCCGCGCCTGGCGGTGGCACCGGCGCGGCGCCGGGCTCCAGGAATAGAGCCGATAATGCCTCGGCGAGCGTCTCCTTCATCACGACGTGCTCGCCATACGCTGCGATCACGCGCTTGAGTTCCGGCAAGTGTCCTTGCATCGCCCGAAGATACAGTGGCGAAACATACAGAATGGAGTCCTCGATTGGGATCACCAGCAAATTGCCGCGAATAACCCGCGAACCCATCTGGTTCCAAAGCGAAAGTTGCTGCGAGATTTCGGTGTTCTGATTGATCCTCGCCTCGATCTGGAGCGGCCCATAGACAAGCTTCTCCTTCGGAAACTCGTAGACGATCAGTTTGCCGTAGTTGGGAGGGTCGCAGCGCGCTGCGAGCCATGCGATCATGTTGTCCCGGCCGCTCGGCACCATGGGGAGCATGACAAAGAATTCGGCCTGCGGCTCCTCGGGCAGTCGCATGATGATGTAGTATGGCGCCATTATTGAAGTGCCGCTGCCGGCCGGCTGGCGCGGAAATTGCCAAAGATCCTCGCGGTTATAGAAAACGTCAGCCTTATCCATGTGATAAGCCTGGAACAGCTGGGCCTGGATCAGAAAGAGGTCCTCTGGATAGCGAATGTGCTTCTGCAAATCCGCGGGCATAGCCGTGAACGGCTTGAACAGGCTTGGGAAGATGCGCTGAAAGGTAGCGGCGATCGGGTCTGCAGGGTCGACCAGATACAGGCTGATGGTCCCGTTATAGGCGTCGATCACGACCTTCACCGAATTGCGGATGTAGTTGAGATCGTGGCCCTGCGCCGGCTTCGCATCGGGAAAATAGTCGCTCGTGGTATAAGCGTCCTGCATCCAGAACATCCGCCCGTCACTGATCACCAGATAGGGATCGTGATCGAGGCGAAGGAAAGGGGCGATCGCGCGCACTCTTTCCTGGATATCGCGTCGGATCATAATTCGACTCGTGTCAGTGATGTAGTCCGACAGCACAAGGTTCGCGTCATTAAAATGGTAGGCAAATAGAGCCCTGCGTCCAAACCCGCCCAACGCAACACCGCCACTGCCGTTATAGGCCGCGTAGACGTTGTCTTTCCCCTTCGGGTAGTCGAACTCCGGCACGCTCGCCTTGACGATCGCATAGGTTTCGATCTTTTCCCCGTAGTAGATACGTGGCTCGCGAATTTCGGGACCTCCGGTGGAGACGGGAGGAATATCGCTCAAATAAAGCAGCGGCAGCCCTTCGGCGCTCTTGCGGGTGACTGGGCTCATTACCGCACCATTGCCGTGAGTGAACAGCAGGTGCCGGTTGACCCACGTCTGTGCGTTCGACGGCAGCAGGGAGGGTTGCAGCTCGCGCGCCGAGAGCATCACGCTTTGATATTTACCATCGAGCCAATAGCGATCCACGTCCGCGTCATGGAATTTGTAGTAAGTCCGGATTTCCTGGAGTTGTGCGTAGGTATCCATCAGCGGCTGCCAATCCCACAGCCTGATGTTGTCGATCGTCGCCTTGTTGTTCTGCAGCGTCTCGAAGGTCAGATCTTGTCTGGCAGGAAACGGCTTTACCGTGATCTGATGGAGATTGTACGCCTGCTGCGTTAGCGCGATGTTGTTCTGAATGTAGGGCTTCTCCCACTGAAGCTCGTTGGGTTTGACGAATATGCGCTGAAACAATCCGGGGATCAGGCCGGACAGCACAAAGGAGCCGCCGAAGACCAGCGCCGCCGCAACAAGCGGAAGTGTGTAGGTGCGTCGCCAGATGTTGGCGCAGGCGACGAGTGCCGCGACAATCGAAAGCCCCATCATGAACCAGAGGATGGGCAGCTCCACATGGATGTCGGTAAAGCTGGCACCGACCACCACGCCGTTATCGCCGTACAGCAGCAGATAGCGATCGAGTCCGCAGGACCACGCCTTCAAGACGAAAAATATACCGAGAAGCACTGAGCCGTGGGCAATTGCCGTCGGCGACATTGACTTCCGCTGGGCCTCATACTCGATGTCACCGGACAGCCAATAGACCGCGGCGGCGAAGAGTAGGCTCAGGAACAGCGTGAGCAACATCCAGTTTTTGGCGGCTATCCAGGCCGGCAAGGAAAAAAGATAAAATCCGATATCGTTGTTGAAGAGCGGATCGTTCGCGCCGTACGGCACACGATACAGAAGCTCCAGGAAAACATACCAGTTACCAAGCTCTGCCCAGGCGACAAGCGCGGCGACGATGCAGGCAGCCCCGGTTATGACAAGAGGCCAGGGCAGCCACCCTCGTATTGAATTGAACGGATCAAGCGGCGTCAGGTTGCCACTGTAGCCGGGTCCGACGGGGAACTGCGCCCACCGGTGCTGCGCAAAGCTGAACGCGAGCCACCCGTTCAGCCCCAGCACCATCGCGGTAGCCGCGAAAACGGTGAAAAACACCGCGGCTTCAGCTCGAATTGTCATCCAGAACACGGCAGCATAGCCGACCGCGGAAAACCACAACCAATCGACCAGAAAGTCGTCCAGGAGCCGCAGCAGGATCAACAAGATGACGACAGCAATAGCAGCACGCAGGAGTGCCACGATGGCGCCTCGCCACGGCTGCCGCCGCCCGGGTCCGGTGATCCCGATCGTCATGGTTCAAAGATAGCAGAGAAGCGCAAGACATTCACTGCGGGATTTGCGGCTCGGCGGAGAGCGTCGAGCATTGTCGTCGCTCGTTCCATCTGATTCCGCCGGTCAGTTCTGCGCTAAATCAGGCGTCGCCGCCTTGGACAGCTGTGGTAATGTTTGGCTGAACGCGAGAGGGTCAGATCATCATGAGCCAGCGGGCCGTTGATTTTGTACACATGTGGATCAGTGCCAACGTTCATCCGAACAACATCATCGACGAAAGGCGCGATGCCGAGCCGGAGGAATATGCTGCTCATTGTCGGACGCATGCTGGCCTGGTTGGGATTTCGGCCACCGAGATCAAAGAGAGTTACGACGATCTGGAACGCGCGATGATGGAAGCGATCGAGAAAGAACGCCGATCGACAGGTTAGGCGATTTGCCTTGATGCACCGCGCTGCACACCGCGGAGAGGAATTGTTTTCCAGCCAGAATGCCGCCGCCGTGCGATGGCATTAAATCTTGTTTCAAGCTACGGAGACGAATGATGAGCAACGAGATGTATCCAAAGGCCACACGTGAAATAGCACAAAAGCGACGCGATCTCGCGCCCAAGCCTGAGGCCGCCTTTCAGGCGTTCAGCCAGGCTGTGTTTGCAGATGGCGCGCTTTCGGGCAAGACAAAGCAGTTGATCGCAGTGGCTGTGGCCCACGTAACGCAGTGCCCCTACTGCATCCAGGGCCACACGAAGATAGCGCTGCGGTCCGGAGCGACGGCCCAGGAACTGATGGAAGCGGTCTGGGTCGCCACGGAAATGAAAGCTGGCGCCGCCTTCGCCCATTCGAATTTGATGCTGGATGTCATCGGAACATCGGCGGACTGACAGACTCGGCCTGTTGGTCAACGATCGAACTGTATATCGAACGAAACCGAATCCGTCGTCGAGCGGTGTCAGGCTGGTTTGCCTACGAACAGAGACTGTGCCCAGAACTTCGATCACAGACCAAAGACAACAAGTCAAGTCGATGTGGAACGGGGAGATCGCGATTCGGTTCGACCCAGAAGAACATCTCTCAAGACGATGGCATGGTTATGAACTTTATCATGAGCCGCAAAGACGAGCGTAATCCGGCCTGACTCGGCGCGAACGCGCAGTTCGTCGAGCTGTTCCTGGTGTCCGTGAATCTCATCTGCGTATCGCCGTCGAAATTCCTGCCAGCGGGCCGGATCGTGTCCGAACCAATTGCGCAGCATGGTACTAGGCGCGATGTCCTTATCCCACGCATCGATGCCCGCGTTCGCTTTGCTGACGCCGCGCGGCCATAAGCGGTCAACCAGTATCCGAGTGCCATCACTCGTCGCGGGGGGATCATAGGCTCGTTTCAACTTGACGTTTGCGGCCACGACTCTCTTGCCCATTGGATGCTCCATGTCTTTGCTTATTCTATGCAGCGTCAGTCGGTACTTGTCCCACGAGACGGCTGCGACACTGCTTCCTGCTGCACAACAATGCTGTTGTCGCGGCTCGCCTGTTGGAGATTTTTGGACGATTGCAGATTGCTGTTGCCGGATATGGCGATCGATCCCAACAGGATGCCGTAAACCAGCCACATCATGACTTTGCTATTGACGCTCTCGATTGGGATCGCGCTGCCGCGGGAGGCGTGGTGCGATGGTAAAAGCTCAACCAGACCAGCAGCAACAATGCTTGCGTCCGAAGGCGACCAGCGCTCGCTATTCGTCTTCCAGATCGTGGACGCAAAGCTATTTATGGCCGAGTCTTTCGGCAGCTGGTTCAAACGAGCGGCCTCTTGCCAGGCGTCGATATCCTGTCTCGCCAAAGCCGACAACACACTCAAGGGCGTTTCGCCATCCTCATAGAGCGGGGCGAACAGGAAGCGATCGAACTGGGAGTCGGTGCGAGACAATTGGGTCATTTCCTGCTGTCCTTCATGGAAGGAGAAAACTCGACGCTCCGAGGCCCGTTATATCGATGGCAAGTGGTGTCTACTTGAAGCATCAAACCGAGCCACGCGACCTTGCGTGGAATATTGCGGTTCTCCCGATGTATTTTGCAAGCGAGAAATTCTAATTGTTAAGTTCGACAAATCCGATAGTTGGTTTTCATCGAAATCTTCGATTTGCACGAGGCGCATGTTCGTGCCTCGCGCGTCCCCCGACCACAGGCGCGCATCGCTGCGCGAAGCGCCATCCGGGTTGGACGGTGCGGCGTCAATTTCGCCAAAGTGGCGGCCCGTCTCAGGGCAGCAGGTCGCGAGAAGAAAATGGAGGACCAGCGGCGTCGCTGCCTCTTCGTTCTGTTTCCGCGCTGCGCCTCTTGCGAGGGAAGCGAGTGATCGTCAGCGGATCGCTTGCCGGAAAGGTTTCTTCCAATTCCCTGGTCAACTGTAGATCCATCTCTCTCTTGTCACGCTCGTTGAGCGATTCGTTGGTCATTACGTACTCCTTCCATACCTGTTACAGAACCAGTCGAAATGATCACGTCCTACCACGCGTGACGGCATCGTTCAGCAGCGACGGCTGCATCTCGCTCGTCCACATCATCGGTCGTCAAAGGTCCAAGGCAGAATGGAGGGGGCGGACGAAGAAAGCAGCGAGCCTTCTATGTACGCAGCATCTCCAGTTGCGCCATTTGCTTCCGATGCAGTCGCATCATCGTCACGAGAAGAGAGCTCAATTCGGCATCAAAGATATTCCGGAGAGCGTCCTCGATCGCTTGAAGCAGATCGGCTTGATTGGATCTTGCGGATGCGACTGCCTGTTCAAGGGTGAATTTGACGCGACGCTCGCGGGTCAGGCGTTTGCGGCGCGTTGGGACAACTGCCCCCTTCTTCGCGATTTCGTTTTCGAGGAGGATGCAAATCGAGCCCTGGTCCAGCTCAGACTCCAGAATCAGATCTGCGACGCGAAGGTCGGCTGCGTAACCGATGTCGGCGAACGCCCTGGTTCCGGTCCGCTCCTGCGCCAGAAGCGATTTCAGGAAGGTAACCACTTCGGCTCTCGACCAATAGCCGAGATAGCTCGGATCGACTTCATGCATCGAGCAAGGAGACGATGAATACTCTCGAGGCGTATCGAAAATGTCAGTTCGTTCCTGCGACTGTACCTTGTTCATGGCTCAATCCCTCGACTCAAGGAAAGTGAGAAGGCGAGCCCCTGTGTCGAGCCGTGGACGCGGGCCGCCGCGCGTTATTCTCGACCGTTCCTGTCCTTTTACAAGCGAGAAATATTGCTCGTTGAAATCAAAAAAACAGATACTTGGCGGCGATCACATGCGGCGCGAACATCGGAACGAGATCTCGGAGGGGAATCCAAAGCGTTTTTCGGTTCACTCGAATCATTGTCGCTTCTCCCGGGGCCTCATGGTTCGAGACGCGCGAACGCGCTCCTCACCATGAGGGTCTGAGACCGCATCCTCCGGGAGCATTGCGAAGCGATGCGTCTCGAAGGATGAAGCCATTGAGGTGGAAACTGCTAGCGTCCTTTTCGCACGACTGGATTCGCTGCGTTAAGTGTCCTTGTCGATTTCGATCTGGCGGTCTGATGCATGATCTCGATCGCGCTACCGAACAAATCGCGATCACGCTCCACGGGGTAAACGACATAGGCGGGCATTGAGAATTCGGGAGCGCCGCCGATCAGGTATAGCCGCTTCGACTTGAGATGGGGCAGCACGATCCGCTTGGGGAAATAGCCGGAGCCGCCATTCTCCAACACGTGCTGTAGTCCCAGCCACCCGATATTCGCGGTTAGCGGAGGGCCACCGAAACTCGGAAAGCAGGTATTGTGCCTTGCGTAGAACTCCGGCCCCCAGTCAACATACACGTAGCCGGGCTGCGGTTCAGGTTTGCCGTTCTTGTCCGTCGAAACCAGAATCAGCTTCTCTTCGAACAATAGCTCGACCTTCAATCCGGGCCGGCTCTGCGGGGTGTACATAACGCCAATATCTATTCGTCCCTCGATGAGCCCCTGCATCAATTCGGGTTCAAGCCCACTTTCGGCGCGAATCGATATCTCCGGTCGCGCGCCCCTCATCAACTGAAGCCACTGCAACAAGTACTCTTCCCACAGGCCAATGCGGCCGCCGACAACCAGCGTTCCGCTGAAGCCCTCGGGAATTCCGATGTCATGGCGCGCCTGTTCGATGGTTCGGACGAGCGTAGCGGCGTGGCGCTGAAATTGTCGGCCGGCCGATGTCAGCGTTGTGCCGGCCTTGTTGCGGACAAACAGCGTGCAGCCGAGTTGGTCTTCGAGCGTATGAATGCGCGTGCTGACCGTCGACTGGCTGACGTGAAGCCGATCTGCGGCGCTAATGAAATTTCCCGCCGTAACCACGGTGAGGAAGGTCCTGGCTAGTTCGGTGTCCATCGAGGCGCCCCTTGATATTCATCATATCGATATCAAGACGCAATATTATTCGTTTGTCAAAATTAGTAGACGGCATAGCTTTGCCTGAGAGATGTCGGACACCCTGTTCTCGTCGCAAAGCACCTGCGGCGGCCACGCGATCATTCGAAACCGACATATGCATGTCCAAGGAGGACAATTATGAACAAGCGATGGTATTTCCGACGAAAGAAACAGCCGGTTGGCGATCGGCGCGAGATCGAAAGCCCGGTCAAATCTCTCTTCCGCGTGCTCAGTTCAAATGTTTTTGGTCAGGACGGGTCATCGCCTCAATCTCTTTGGGATCGAACTCATGGCGGCGGTGCACCGACATCTCTCATACCCGTTCGTGTACCGATCCGCCGAAAACAGTATTGAACCCAAATAGACGCCGGCATCTTGGATCGGAGCAGGATGGAGCGGAGGTCGATGCCCCGAAGCGGCAATCGACCACAATCAGCGCACGAGTTTCGTTGAGCAAACCAGGCACCGGCGAACAACGCGGAACTCCTCTTGCGAACGGAGATCTGACCATGTACCAAAAAATTCTCCTGGCTTATGACGGCTCTCCGGATGGCCGCGAAGCTCTGGCTCAGGTCAGGAATTTGGCGTGCATGTCTGGTGCGACGGTCCGCCTGCTCGCGATCATAGACCCTTCCGAGAACATGCTTGCCGTCGAAGGGATGTCCTTTGTTCCCGACAATCAGCGCTTTGTTGTGCAGTCGGTTCTCGACGCGGGCGTAAGAGGGCTGCAGAGCGTTGGATGTGCGGCAACAAACGATGTTAGATACGGCAATCCTGCCGAGCAAATAGTTCTGTCAGCAAGAGAGATGAACGCCGATTTGATCGTCGTTGGTCATCGGGATCAGGGTGCGCTTGCACGCTGGTTGAATGGCTCGGTAAGTGCGTCCATCCTCCATCATGCGCCGTGCAGCGTGCTTGTCGCCGTCAAATCCGAGCATGTCGCGAACAACGTTACCCCCATCCGAAAAAGCACAAGCCCATTGTAAAGGATAAAGCCATGTTGAAAACTCACAACCTGTCAGCCGTTCTGTTGGTAGCCGCTGCATTTGCGATGCCTTCCAATGGAGCTTTTGCCAAGGATATTGTGCTGGGGGCGTCCGTACAGTTGACAGGGCCGGTTGCCAATACCGGCCGCTATTATCGCGACGCCTACCAGTTCGCGATCGACAAGATCAATGCCTCGGGAGGCATCAAGGCCGGCAACGAAACGCACAAGCTTTCGCTCAAGCTTTACGACAATCAGTCCGACGTCAACTTGAGCGTGCGCCAGTACACCCAACTGGTATCCGAGGACAAAGTCGATTTTCTGCTGGGACCATTCGCAAGTAATTTTGCGCTGGCGGATTCGGCGGTGTCGGAAAAATACAAGATTCCGATGGTCCAGGGAGGCGGTGCCTCCGACCAGATATTCGCGCGCAAGTTCAAATATATCTTTGGAACGCTGGCGCCGGCGAGCAATTATTTTGGCTCGACGATAGACATGTTGAAGGGGCTCAGTCCGGCCCCCAAATCTGTGGCGCTGCTTTATGCTGACGACGCCTTCGACGTTTCGGTGGCGGACGGCACGCGGCCCAAACTCAAGCAGGCGGGCCTCACATTGGCGATGGACGAACGTTACAGCACCAACGCTACGGATTTCAATTCGCTGCTCTCGCAGATCAGAAGCAAGAACGTTGATGCGGTGCTGGTGGCCGGCCACGAGACCGAGATATTGAATTTCGTGCGACAGGCCAAGAGCCTTGCGGTCGCGCCGAAGATGTATTCTTTCACGGTGGGCGTCCCCAGCGAGGATTTCCGTAAGGCCTTGGGCAAGGACGCCGATTACGCTTTCGGCATGACGGCCTGGCTGCCATCCGCAAAACTCAAGGATCGCTGGTTCGGCGACGCTGCGCAATTCGCTGTGGCCTACAAGGCTAAATTTGGTTACGATCCCGACTATCATGCTGCTTCGGGTGTCGCCGATGTCGAAGCGTTGGCGCAAGCCGTGGAAAACGCAGGCTCGATCGATCCGGCGAAGGTGCGAGACGCGCTCGCGAAAGTGAAGTTCGACAGTCTTTATGGCTCGATTGCGTTCAACGACAACGGTCAAATCAACCTGCCCCAGACCGTCATCCAGGTGCAGGGAGACAAGTTGACCGCAATCTACGGCGCCAACGGCCTGATCGAGAAGCCGAAATATCCGATGCCGGCCTGGAACGCGCGTTAGACGGTTCACGAACCATCTGCTGATCCGGAAAAGAGTGCGATGTGGATCTTCTTGCGCAAATCCTGATCAACGGAATTCTTTTGGGCGGATTGTACGCTGTGATGGCGCTCGGTCTCGCCCTGGTTTGGGGCGTATTGAATATCGTCAATCTGGCGCACGGCGCATTCATCATGCTCGGTGGGTACGTGTCCTGGTATCTCTACACTTACGCCGGTATCGACCCGTTCCTGGGATTGCCGATTACCGCAGTGGTGATGTTTGTCATCGGTTACGCGGTGCAGCGCGGCCTTTTGAACCTGATCGTCCGCGCCCCCATGTTCAACACCTTGCTGATAACCTTTGGGCTGGAAGTCGTGCTGACTTACCTGGCCCAGCTGGCGTTTTCGGCCGACTTCCGCACCATCAACCCCTCTTATGCGGGCAACAGCATCCAATGGGGTCCAATCGTGCTGCCGTTAGCTCGGCTTCTGGCCTTCGGAGTTGCCATTGTGTTGACGGTCGCCATGTGGCTGTTCCTTTTGCACACAAGGCTCGGACGTGCAATTCGCGCCACCGCGCAGAACCTGGTGGCGGCTCGCCTCTACGGCGTAGAGCCTCGGCATCTCTATGCCGTGACGTTTGGTATCGGAATTGCGCTGGCCGGAACGGCGGGAGGACTCTACGGAACGGTATCTCAGATCAATCCGTATATCGGTGCGGCGCTGACGGCAAAATCGTTCGCCATATCGATTATCGGCGGACTGGATAATCCGCTTGGCGTCATGGTCGGCGGCCTGTTTCTGGGAATCCTGGAATCGCTGACTTCGCTCTATGTGGGATCGACCTTCGCGGATGTGGCAAGCTTTGGCGTACTGGTGCTGGTGTTGATCGTGCGCCCCAACGGCCTGCTCGGGAAAGCAGCGTGAACGCGGTGCGCATCGCAGTCATCCTGGCGGCGCTCGCCATTCTGGCGGCGGTGCCCTGGTTCGGGTCGGATGTGCTGATCCAGTTCGGAATCAACGCTCTCCTGCTCGCCGTCCTGGCGCAGGGCTGGAACATCATCGGGGGCTACACTGGTTACCCCTCTTTCGGCAATTCGGTGTTCTACGGGCTCGGCAGCTACGGCGTGGCCATCGCGATGGTGCAATGGCATTGGCCGTTCGCTGCAGGTCTTGTATTCGGCGTGGTCCTTGCGGCGGTCTTCGCCGTGCTGCTGGGGATGCCGGTTCTGCGGCTGAGGGGGCATTACTTTGCTATCGCCACCCTGGCGCTGGCTCAGGTCATGGCCGCGATCGTCTCCAATGTGAAACTGGCCGGTCGGAATATCGGGCTTGTGTTACCGCCGCTCAATAATGATCCGCTCTTTTATGAGTTGTCGCTTGGACTCCTGGTGCTGGCGACACTGACCGTTTTCTGGCTGACGCGCAGCCGCTTCGGTTTTGGATTGATCGCGATCCGGGAAAACGAAGAAGGGGCGGCGGTGATGGGCGTCAATACAACGCTATACAAGACGTTGGCATTCGCACTGTCCGGGGTTTTCAGTGCACTGGCAGGCGGCATTCACGCCTACTGGGTCACGTTTATCGATCCCGAAAGCGCGTTCGATATCAGCCTGAACGTCAAGATGATCATCATGGCCGTGTTCGGCGGACCGGGTACGATCCTCGGACCCGTTGTCGGGGCATTTTCGCTCTCGGCGATCTCCGAATTTCTGTCGAGCGAGATCACCAGTCTCGCAGGGCTGTTTTTCGGTGTCGTCGTCGTGGCCGCCGTTGTGCTGATGCCACGAGGCCTGGCCGACATGCTGCGGCGTTCCCGAAGCGTCGGATGGCGCTATTTTGCCGAAAACATCCGGACGCACCGGCTATGACCGCGATATTGGAAATTCAGCACGTGACCCGCCGCTTTGCAGGCTTGGTCGCGGTCGACGATGTCAGTTTTGTGCTGCAGCGCGGAGAGATTCTCGGCGTGATAGGCCCGAACGGCGCCGGCAAAACCACGCTGATCAGCCTGATCAGCGGGACACTGGCTCCAAGTACGGGTGATGTTCTTTTCGAGGGGCGGTCTCTTGCCCACGTGCCCGCATACCGTCGTGCACGGCTCGGCATCGGACGCACATTCCAGATCATGCGGCCGTTTCCCGGCTTGTCGGTTCTGGACAACGTCGCGGTGGGTGCCCTCTTTGGACGCGGAGGCGGACAAGCCCAGCTGGCGAAGGCGCGCGAACAGGCGCGCGCTCAACTGGATTTCGTTGGGCTTGGCGCGAATGTCGATCAGCGCGCGGATGAGCTGGGGGGTCCCGGCCGAAAGCGATTGGAGCTGGCAAAGGCCTTGGCGATGCAGCCGAAGGTCCTTCTGTGCGATGAGGTTATGGCAGGGTTGAACCTGGTCGAGATCGAAGAAGTGATAGAGGTGATCCGCAAGGTCCGTGACGAGGGTATCAGCATTCTCGTCATCGAACACGTCATCAAAGCCATCAAGAGTCTGTCAGATCGGCTGCTGGTGCTGCATCACGGCGAGAAGATCGCCGAAGGCGAGCCTGACCGTGTACTCGCCAGCCAAGCCGTCATCGAGGCTTATCTCGGCAAGAGGCGCGCATGAACGGGATGCCGGCAGCCGAAGTGAATCCTCTGCTTGACGTGCGCGCGGTGAGCACAGGCTATGGCGGAATGCCGGTTTTGCATGACATCACTCTGAAGGTCTACCCGGCCGAGATCGTGGCACTGGTCGGCAGCAACGGCGCCGGCAAGACCACCTTGCTGCGTGCACTGTCGCGGGTGCTTTCCTGTACGGGCAGCATTGTCATGAACAAACATGATCTCATTCCCATGACACCCGATCAGGCCTTTACCGCCGGCCTTGTTCAGGTTCCGGAGGGTCGCCAGCTATTCGACCGCATGAGCGTACAAGACAATCTACTGATGGGCGCCTTCACACGTAAAGACAAAGCGGCGGTCGCGCGCGATCTGGAGAAGATATATGCGCTTTTTCCACGTCTGTCGGAGCGTCGGCGTCAACTCGCAGGAAGCATGTCGGGCGGCGAACAGCAAATGTGCGCGATGGCTCGCGGGTTGATGGCGTCGCCGATCCTGCTCATGATCGACGAGATGAGTTTGGGACTGGCTCCTGTCATCGTAGAACAATTGATGGATGTGTTGGCTGCGATCCGCGACGAAGGCGTGACGGTGTTGCTGGTCGAACAGGACGTCAATCTGGCACTGTCGATTGCCGATCGAGGTTACGTCATGGAAACCGGCCGCATCGTTCATGGCGGTCCCGCCAGGAAGCTCATTGACGATCCTGAGGTTCGACGAGCCTATCTTGGACTTTGAGCGGTTATTTTGAACGGGGTGGCGGTTCTACTACTGAACCGCCCGCCCCAAAAGTACTCGCCTCTATTTGGGCGTTGGGTCGAGGATTCTAAAAGAACGATCATCCGTGGCTGCCCGCGACCGCGCCCAGGATTGTGATGAGGGCCAGCGCCAACAGCACCCAGTGCGCCCGATGCAGCCAGGCAAAGGCGATGCCGGGTTGCTCAGTCGCCCACCGACGAAACCGGCGACGCAGAATGAATGGCTCGGCAACGAACAGGGCGAAAGCGAACAGCAGCCACACGCAGACCATGGCATGCATCCACCAAAAGGTAGCCGCCTGAAATCGATCCCAAAGGTCGAGGCGCCACAACATGTAGAGGCCGGTCAGCCCGACGATGATTACCGCCGTTCGTGCCTGCCAGACAAAGCGGTGCTCGATCGCCTGAAAGGCCTGCAGCCGGTCTATGCCGAGGTCGCCGCGCCGCACCGCCGGAATCACGACGGTCGTCGCCATGGCAACACCGCCGATCCAGATCACCACGGCGAGTACATGCAGAGCGCGGGCGAGAATGATATCATCCATAATAGATCCGGCCGAGGGGCGCCGCTCCCAGGAATCCTGCGGGTTTGCAACAGGCAAATCAGCATCGACTTCCTACATAGCGAACCCTAGCCTTAAGATCGACCGGTAGGTTTGCGCTGGCGCAAACCTGCCAGACAATCTGGATGAGGTTTCGGAATGACCGCAAGCGGCCACCTCGCCCCCCACGCCTTGGCTTCGTTTGAGCTTTTTCGGGATCTCTCCCCCGCGGCGCTCGATGACGTGATGAGTTCGGCACGCGTGCGGCGCCTGGCCGGAAACACCCCAATCTTCGACCAGGGCGATGCGGAGGTGCGTGCTCATGTCCTGATCGAGGGCAACGTCCGCATTTCCCAATCCGGAAGCGACGGTGCAGAGATCGTCATACGCTTCATCGCGCCCGGAGAGATGTTCGGCACCGTGGCACTATTCACCGACGGGACCTATCCCGCCGACGCGGTCACGCTCACCGAGTCGCTGGAGGTAAGCTGGAGCGAAACAGAATTGTTCGAGTTGATCAGGCGCCATTCCCCGATCGCGATCAACCTCATCCGTGTCATCGGTAAGCGCCTTCAGGAGGTGCAGAATCGACTCCGCGAGGTTTCCACCCAACGGGTCGAACAACGCGTCGCCCGTGCCCTGTTGCGGCTTGTTCGGCAAGCCGGGCACAGGACGACCGATGGCATGGCAATCGAAATTCCCCTCCGGCGCAAGGATGTTGCCGACATCTCCGGGACCACGCTCCATTCGGCGAGCCGGATCCTGACCGCCTGGGAGAAGGCAGGATTGCTCGTGAGCCGCAACCAGCGCCTGACCATTCGCAAACCCTCCGAAATCCAGCGGATCGCCGACGACTCAATCCCTTGACGCGTCTGTGTTCGTCGCTCGATTTGCGCTGGCGCAAACTCCCGGCCGGGCACCTGGGATACCGTCTGATGGGTGGCCGGCGACTAACGCACTGTCGCCTGCGTTGATCGGTCTCGAGGGCTGATCGGGAGAAATCACAGTGGCGATTCCAGCCGTGCAGACGGCGAGAAGCGAATCATTTGCCATTTGGACGATGGCCTTCCGGCCATTTTTCCTGGCGGCCAGCGCCTGGTCGGCGGCGGCGCTGGCCGGATGGGTCGTCATGCTCACCATGGGGCTCACATTGCCGAGTCGCTTCGCGCCGCTGACCTGGCATATCCATGAAATGCTGTTCGGATTCGTAATGGCAGCAATCGCCGGCTTCATGCTGACCGCGATTCCGAACTGGACCGGCCGGGCACCGATCAGCGGCAAGCCGTTGGCTGCGCTGGCGACGCTATGGCTCGCGGGCCGCCTCGCGTGTCTGGTCTCGGCCCTGATCCCGCTCTGGTTGGCCGCGGCAATCGATCTCAGCTTTCCGTTCCTGCTTTTTGCGGTCGCTGCCCGCGAGATCATCTGTAGCCGCAACTGGCGCAACCTGCCGATGCCCGTTCCGATCGCCATTCTCGGCTTTGCCGATCTCTTGATGCATCTGGAGTTGGCAGGCTTTGCCGTGCCCGTCGGCCTGGGGTGGCGCCTCGGGCTCGCGGCAATCATGGTCCTGATTTCGATTGTCGCCGGAAGGATCATTCCAGTGTTCACGCGCAACTGGCTCGCGAAGCGCGGCGTGGTTGATCTTCCGGCAACCCACGGCACGGTCGACAGCGTCGCACTCGGCACCCTTCATGCCGGAATGATCGGCTGGGCTTTTTTTCCAACATTTCAGCCAGTCGGTGCTGTGCTGCTTTTTGCTGCTGCGCTCAATCTCTGGCGGCTCATGCGCTGGCGCAGCATCGCCACATGGGCCGAACCGCTGCTGACCATCCTGCATGTTGGATATTTCTGGGTGGTGATCGGCGCCGCTCTGCTCGGCGCGTCGATGCTGACCGGTCAGGTGCCGAAGGCTGCCGCAATCCACGCGCTCACGGCCGGCGCCATCGGCACCATGGTGCTTGGAGTCATGACCCGGGTCTCGCTCGGCCACAGCGCCCGCGCACTCAGGGCGGATCGGATCACGGTTCTTATCTATCTGCTTGTGGTCCTGGCCGCCATGGTGCGCGTGGTGGCGGCGATCAGCGGATCGTCTCTCGCGCTGATTCAGATTTCCGCCGTACTGTGGATTGGCAGCTTTTTCCTGTTCACTCTTTGGTATGGGCGCATCATGCTGACGCCCCCCGTCTCGAATTGAGCATCCGTGCAAACGTAGGCTGGGATGGCCACCAGACCTGGAGAACTCGCTGGTCGCGCATCGCGATCTTCTCGACGGCTCTCAGTGCGCAAACAATGCGTCATCCATTGGCTTCGGCCGATCGATAATGTGCGCCGGGGGAAACTCCATCTGCTCGATGATGTGCCTCCTGACGTCGACGCCCTTTGCCACTTCCGTTAGCACCAGACCTTGAGCGGTCACTTCGAAGACGGCACGCTCGGTAATGATTTGGGCGCGCTGACCGCGATTGATGACCCCATTGCGCACGGGGTAGGTGATCTGCTCGGCGCCGTGGACGAATTTCCGGACTTTGCCCTCCTTGCGGATGTTCAGCCCGTTTTGATCGGTTTCGATCTGTAGCCCCGCCGTGGTGAACGTGCCCGCGAACAGCAAGTGGCGGGCATTGTGGGCGATGTCGATAAACCCGCCGGCGCCGGGATTGAAGCTGCCAAACTTGCTTACATTGACGTTCCCGGCTGAATCGAATTGCGCGAATGCCAGCGCCGCAAACTCGCAGTTGCCGCCATCGATGAAATCGAACTGCGACAGACCATCGAGCAGAGCTTCCGGATGGCGGTTTGCCGAAAACTGCCAGTTGCTCATCACGAGGCCGCCGAACGGACCGTGCTCGGTCGTGAAGGCATATTCCTCTATTCTGCCATTGTCGAAGGCGCCCTGTTCCGCCATCACCAGAGGGGTGTCGGAGGACGCGCCGAAGCCGAAAATGCTGACGACGCCTGGCTTGATCTCCTGTGCCGCACGGCGGGCGATGATCTTGTCCGGACCGAACGGCACCGCCGGGATCTTGGACAAATCGAAGGGTTGTCCGCCGAGATAGGCGGCATCATGCGCGACGTCCGTCGTCATCATCTGCGCCGGATCGAGCACGACATGGTCAACCAGCGCCCCCGGGATTCTAACCGACTGCGCGCGACGGGTTCCACGCTCCACGCGCCGCGATACCTGCGCAATCACCCGCCCGCCACAGGCCTTGGTCGCCAGCGCCAGCGCCAGCGAGGAGGACAGCAACGCTTCGCTTTCGAACGACAGATTGCCGGCCGCATCGGCCTCCCCCGCCCGGATGATGGCGACGTCGATGTTCCAGGTCGGATAAAACAGATATGGCTTGCCGCGGAATTCAATCCTGTCGACCAGATTGTCCAGGGAACGCGCGGTCAGACGACCGCCGGTCTGATCCGGATCGATATAGCAGCCCAGCCCGATTTCGGTCATATAGCCTGGGCTGCGGCGCGCGACCTCCCGCAGCCAATGCATGCTGGCGCCGATCGGCCAGCTATAGGCCTCGATCGCATTCTCGTGGATCAGCCGCATCAGTTCCGGACGCTTGCCGGTCGCGGGGTTCAGCGGACTTATATAGGAGCCGGACACGATCCTCTTCATCAAACCTTCGATGGCGACGTGATCCATGCCGCGAATGCCGACGCCGTCTCCGGTCCCGCAAGGAAAGTAAAACGTCAGATCGCGCGGACTGCCTTCGCTGAGAAAGCGCGCGGCAAGGCTTTTGAGGACCAAATCCGGCGTGATCCAGCCGATCACGCCGACGCCGGCAACTGTCTGGCCATTCTTGATGGTTGCAACTGCAGTCTCTGCCGAACAGAACTTGTTCATCGGATATTCCCCCGCGGATTTAGATTTTCATGCCGAATTTTCGTAGCGTCGCCTTCGATGCGTCGTCCTGGCAGTTCTCGGCAAAAATCCGGTTTGCAAGCATGTCGCTGGCCTCGGCGTTGCCGTTGATCAGGGGCGTAAAGAAGCGTTTCGTGCTCGCCACGGCTACCCGCGGCAGCGCCGCGAGCCGCTCTGCGAGGGCAATTGCTTCGCGCTCGACGTCGGACAGCGGCACCAGATAGTCGGCGAGCTTCAGATCGTAGGCTTCGGCTCCCGTGATCGGCTCGCTCGCCCACACCAGACGCCGGGCCGCAACCGGTCCAATCCGCACGCTCAGCGACGCCAGCGCCCACGGCGGCAGCCACCCGTTCGGTACCTCCGGCATATGCCAGCGGCATTCGGAATGCGTTACGATCAAATCGCAGCCGGCCGCGAGACCGACGCCGCCGCCCAACGCAAACCCGCTGACGGCGGCAACAGCGGGCTTTTCCATAAATCCGATGGCGCGCACGACCCGGGCCGTCTCGGCCTCATGCGCGCACATCTGCGCGATGTCCATGGTCGCCAGTTCCTTGAGATCGCTGCCGGCGCAGAAGCCGGGAGGGGTCGCTGAAATGACGACGGCGGCGACCCCGTCGTCGCGATCGATTTCGGCGAAGGCGTCGCCGAAAGCCTGCATCAACTCGCTGCCCAGCGCGTTGCGCCGGTTCGAGCGATCGATGGTCAGAATCGCGACTTGACCTTGTTGTCTGCGTTTCAACATCGGGCGACCTTTCGCTGCCTCTTCGTCATCTATTGCCAAATCGCTCAAGCGTCGCGCGTGCTACGGGATGACGGCAATTGTCGGCAAACGCTTCGTTCGCCTGGATATCAAGGGCTTCAGCGTCCCCGAGAATGTCAGGCATGAAGAAGCGTTTGGTGGCGACGACCGCCGCCGCAGGAAGAACCGCCAGCCTGTCCGCCAGCGCCATTGCCACTTCGTCGGCGTGACCGGGTTCCGCGAGATGATCGACAACACCGAGGCGTTTCGCCTCGTACCCGTCGAACTCTTCGCTGGCGAAACAGAGCTTTCGCGCGGAGACCGCACCTACCCTCGAAATCAGGGCCCCCAGTCCCCACGGTGTCAGCCAGCCGATCGGAACTTCCGGCAGATGCCACCGCGCGGTGCCGGCAGAAACGACGAGGTCACAGGACGCGGCCAGGATAAATCCACCGCCGAGTGCGAAACCCTCGACCGAAGCAATCACCGGCTTGCGGAGACAGCCGAGAAGCCGCGCCATGTCGCCGGTCTCGGCTTCGAAGCGGCTGATATCCTCGAGCGAAAGTCGACCGATGAATTTCAGGTCGCTGCCGGCGCAAAACCCGGGCGGTTCGCCCCTGAGAACAATGGCGGCAATCAGCGGATCCCTGTCAAGGCGCCGAACCGCCCCGACCAGCGCCGTGACCAGTTCGCGATCCATCGCATTGCGCCGCTCCGGCCGGTTCAACGAAACGACACCGATACGACCGCGGCTGCTGACATCAAGCATGGGACGCCTCCGCTGGCGCAGCGCCGAAGTACAATTGCTCGACGACCGGTGACGCTTTCAACTGTTCCGGGGTGCCTTCGGCTGAGATCGCACCGGCGGCGAGCACGTAGGCCCGGCTTGCGACCTCGAGCGCCATCGCCGCATTCTGCTCGGCGAGCAAAATCGTCATGCCTTCCCGCGCCAGTTTCACGATGGTGAGGGATATCTCGTCGACGATGACAGGGGCGAGGCCAAGCGTGGGTTCGTCAAGCAGCAGGCACTTCGGCTTCGCCATCAGGCCGCGCGCGATCGCCACCATCTGCTGCTCGCCACCGGACATCAGGCCGGCCCGCTGGTTGCAACGCTCGCCGAGCCTCGGAAACATTGCGAACATGGCATCGATATCGCGCTGGATATCGTTGCGGTCAGAGCGGTGATAGGCCCCCATCGTCAGGTTTTCGAGGACGGTGGATTGGGCAAAGACCTGACGGCCCTCGGGCACCAATGCGATGCCAAGACTGACGCGCCGGGGCGTCGACATCGATTCGATTTCGATACCGTCCAGCTTGATCGAGCCGGAGCTGGCGCGCTTCAACCCGGCGATCAGGCGCATCGTCGTCGATTTGCCGGCCGCGTTGGCTCCGATCAGTGCCACCACCTCGCCCGCCGCAACCGAGAGATCGACCGCGCGCAAGACCTGATTCTTGGCGTAGTGCGCGGATATGGCTGAAAGCTCAAGCATGATGGCTTCGTCCGAGGTAGGCCTTGACCACGCCGGGATCAGCCAGCACATCGTGCGGAAGGCCTTCGGCGATCTTGCAGCCCTGCTGGAGTGCGATCGCCTGATCGGCAAACCTGGCCAGAAACGCCACCTTGTGGTCGATGATGCACAATGTGGTTCCGTGCGTCCGCAGATCTCGGAGCACGCTCTCCAGATTATGAACTTCATCGTTCCCGAGCCCGGATGCCGGTTCATCGAGCAGCAACAGCTCCGGCTCGCACATCATCGCCATCGCGACGCCAAGCATCTTTTCCTCGCCATAGGATAATTCGGCGGCCGGCTTGCTGGAGGAATCCTGCAAGCGGCAGAGTGTCAGCGCCTTTTCCGCCCGCGCGCGCAGGATCGCCTCGCCCTTGCCTGGCGACAGGAAGCTGCGCAGGCGGCCGTGGCCCTTCATCCGCGTGAACGCGAGGAAACTCGCGATCATGACGTGCTCCAGGACCGAAAGTTCGGAAAACAACTGCGGATTCTGAAAGGTCTTGATCACGCCCAGCGCCGCAATGACGTCAGGCCGTGCGCCCGCAATATCCCGGCCCTTCCAGAAAACCCGGCCGGCGCTGGGCGGCAGCAACCCCGCCAGCAGGCTGAGCAGCGTGGTCTTTCCCGATCCGTTGGGCCCGAATATCCCTACGATCTCGCCTTTGTTGATCGCAAATGACACATCCGACACCGCGATCAGGCCGCCGAAGCGTTTCGTGAGATTTTCGACCTTAAGCAGCATTGACCCGCCCCCTGGACAGCCCGGCGGCGAGACCGACGATTCCACGCGGCATCAGCAGGATCACGAGGATAAGGATCATGCCGTAGACCGCGACGCGTATTTCTGCGGGCAGCTCGATCAAATGCGGCAGCGAGGTCAGGACCAGCGCGCCAACGACCGGCCCCAGTATCGTGGACACCCCGCCAAGCAGCACCATGGCGATGGCGTCGAGCGCCTGGGTCACGGCAAGATAGGCCGGTTCGATATAGCCGGTGTAGAAGCCGTAAAGTGCGCCGGCAAAGGAGGCGATCACGTTCGAAATCGTGAACGCCAGCAACTTGTAGCGAAAAGTGTCTATTCCAAGTGTCTGCGCGAGGTCCTCATTGAGGCGTATCGCCGAGAAATTTCGGCCGATCCACGACCGCATCAGGAGCACTGAAAAGATCAGAACTCCGGTCAGGCAAACCAGGGTGAGAAAATACCAGGGAACGGTTTGCTCGATCCGCACGACGCCGCTTCCGGGGAGCCAGACAGTCGGCTTTTCCAGAACCAGCATACCCAGCGTTCCGTTGGTCACGCTGGTCCAGTTCATCGCCACCAGCCGGCACAGTTCGGCGAAAGCGAGCGTTACAACGGCAAAGTAGAATTCCTTCAGCCGGAACTTGAAGCATATCCAGCCGATCAGGATCGAAATCAAGACGACGATCAGCACCGCCACGAGATAGCCCAGCCAGAACGAAATGCCAAATCGCAGCATCGAGAGAAACGTGACGTAGCTGCCGATGCCGAAAGCGGCGGCATGGAACATGGTCAATTGTCCGGCGCCGCCGAATACGACGTTGAATCCGATCGCCAGAATGCTCAGCACGAAGGTGAAGATGAGGATGGTCAGAACCACATCGCTTCGCACCACCAGCGGCAGCAGGTACAGAGGAACCAGGAACAGCAGCGTCTTCACTTCTGGCTCCCGAACAGGCCAGCCGGCCGAAACAACAGGATCGCGACCAGGAATACGAGGCCATAGGCGTCGCGGAACGCCGACGGCAGATAGAGCGAGCCAACCGATTCGGTCACTCCCAGAATCACGCCGCCGGCGAGCGCGCCAAGCAGATTGCCGACGCCGGCAAGGATCGCCGCTTCCACCCCCTTGAGGATAAACAAGCCGCCCAACGACGGTTCGAGCGAGAACAGACAGGCGTAAAGCGCGCCGCCGAAGCCAGCGAGGGCGCAGGAATAGACTACGACCGCGGTCTGCAGCGCCTTGGTGGGAACCCCCATCAGCATGGCGGCTTCCGGATTTTGCGCGTAGGCGCGGGTCGCACGGCCGAGCCAGGCGCGCGACAGCCCGAGCCAGGTCAGCCCGATCACCGCCACCAACAGCAGGAACGCCACCACTTTCATGCGCGGCAGCGTGATCGATCCGAGAGTGAGCGATCCCGCGATGACCACGTCCATGTTCTTGGGCGTTGTCGTGAACAGCAGCAAAGCGCCGCTCTCCATCACGGAAATCAGGCCAATCGATACCAGCAGGCCGTTGACCAGATTGTTTCGCGTGAACCGAAACATCGCCTGGTCGGCGACCAGCCCGGCCACGGCGGCAAGCGCCACCGCAAACACCACCGCAACCGGAAAAGGCAACATCGCCAGATCGGTAAAATACCAGGTCGCATAGGCGCCGATCATCATGAACTGGCCAAGCGCGAAATTCACGATACCGGTTATGCCGAACGTCATTGTCACGCCGAGCGCGATAATTCCGTAAAGCGAGCCGAGGATAATGCCGTTGAGGATCTGCCCGACAACAACCTGCGTCATGCTTATGGCTCGACGTGCACCACCTCCTTGGCGCCGCCTTTCCTCAAATGAACGATGTCGAAGTCGAATACCTGCTCGGCATGATCATCGAAGCTGATCTTCCACATGCCCTGATAGGTCATGGAAAGAAGCGCGGCGCGGATTTTTTCGACGTCGTCGACCGTGCCGGCCTTCTGCATCGCCGCGACCAGCATATAGACGTGATCGTAGCAGGACGACGAGCAGAGCGGCGCCTGATCGTACGGGAAATCGCGCTTGTAGAAGGCTTTATAGGCGTCGATGAAATGCTTGACCTTGGGCTCCTTCTTCTCGGCCTCTTCGAAGTCCTTTGGTACATAGACGATGTAGTCTTCCAGGCCGTCCTTGTTCTTCAGGCCCGGTCCGATGGATCCGCGTACGAGAAAAAACTTCTTTGAGTAGTTGCCTTCGATCGATTGCCGCACGATGTCGTATAACGCCGCGTCGGAATAACCCGGGAACAGATAGTCCGGATGGAATTCGGCGATTTTGGCCAGTACGGGCGAGAAGTCCTTGGTGCCCGGTTCGAAATATTCGGTCATGGTCTCGATGCCGTGGGCCTTGAAGATCGGCTCGTAGATGTCGCCGAGCACCTTGCCGCCGGAATCGTTCTGGAACAGCATCGCCACTTTCTTGGGATGCGCCGTCTTGATCAGGTAGTCGACCATCTTCTCGCCAAAACCCTTCGGACCGGCGTCCCAGTTCCAGGTTCGGATGAGGAACTCGTTGCCGGGTTGACCGACGTAATCGTGAATCCGCGTACCGCCGCCGAGCATCAGGAATTTCCCGTTGAACTGCTTGGCATAGGGATAGATGGTGAGAAAGACGTTGGACAGAAACGGCCCGAACACGAACTTGACCTTGTCCTGTTCCAGCAGCTTCTTGAGCTCGATCGTTGCCTCTTTCGGGTCGCCGCGAGTGTCAGGCGCGATCAGGTCCAGTTTGTAGGTGGTGTCACCGACCTTGAAGCCGCCGGCCTTGTTGATCTCATCGACGGCGATCGGAACGCCTTGGGATGACATGTAGCCATAGATGGCGTTCGGTCCGGTCTGAGCTTCGATCTGCCCAAGCTTCACCGTTCCGGTTTGCGCAAAGGCAAAATTGGGAATTGCAGCCGCCAGCAGACCGACTGCCAGACAACCCTTGAAGATGCTCTTCATTTCCTCGACCCCTCTGGCGGCTATGTCTTGTTTGATGTCCAGCCCGTCGCCGCTGTTGGGCCGTCGCATATCGATTGATCTCAGATCACAGCGCCATCCTTGCGCAACGCGTCGCGGAGGTCGGAGACCGAAAGCTTGCGGGGCGAGGTCCCATCGCGCAGCGACATCGCCGCCGCCATGCCGATGGCCTGGCCATAGGAAAAGCATTGTGCCGTGACCCGCGCGGAGGCCATCGCCTCGTGCTCGGCCGAAAGACAGCGCCCGGCAACCAGGAAACCCTCGCCCGCGACCGGAACGAAGCTTTCGTAGGCGATGTCGTAATAGTCATCGAGCAGCCATTTGAGCTGTGGTTTTTCGCCGGAATGCAGCTCGATCGGCCATGCCGACCGCGCGATGGCGTGCTTGCTCTTGGCGCCGGCCACGACGTCTTCGTTGTTAAGGGTTGTGACGCCCCTGATCTGCCGGGTCTGGCGCACACCGACCTGCACACCGGTGTCGTTGACGAACGATTCTTCGCAACCCACCAGGCGGGCTTTGAAGAACCTTGCGTATTCACGGACCTGCTTGCGGCCCTGGATCTCCGCTTCCGTAATATCCTCGACCAGCAACGGATTCAGCTCACGGCCGTCCCGGCCGATGATACGCGTGCAATTGCAGAGCAGTTCGTTCGGGCGAGGCGTCGAGAACAGGAAAATCTTGGAGCGCGGAAGGTCATACTCCCTGCTGTTATGCAAATTGCGGATCATCTGCGAAACTTCATCGCCCATGATGGTGTCGTTGCCGTACTGCGCGCGAAGCCGCTCGATATCGACGCCCATCAGGCGAAACAGCATGGTCGGATTTTGAACCTTGCCGTCCTGGCCCATGAAGGTCTCAAAGCCGGCGAGTGCGGCAACATCCGCGTCCCCGCTCGCATCGATGGTCAGCCGGGCCCGGATCTCCGCCCGCCCCTGCTTGGTCCAGGCCAGCACGCCACGGACCTGCTCGCCTTCGGTCAGCACGTCAATAACCGTGGTGTGGAATAGGACCCGAACGCCCGCTTCCTCAAGGAAATGATCGCCGGCTTCGCGCCAGACGAGGGGATCGTGCGTCAGCGTATAGGTATTGCCGTATCGTTGCGGTTCGGTGATGCCGCCTTTGGCCTTCATCGCGTCGACGAACCGGCCGGCAAAGCCGAATACCACCTGCTCGGGAGGTTTCGCTGCGCCCTCGGTCGCCGCGTACAGACCACAGACCGTTCCGGACAATCCGGCAACCGCGGCGCCGCCGCAGAATCCGTATTTCTCCAGCAGCAGAACACGGGCGCCCGCCTTGGCTGCCGTGAATGCCGCGGCGACGCCGGCCGCGCCACCGCCGACAACCAGCACGTCGGTGTCGAGGGCGAGCTGCGCCCGCCGGTCCCTTTTTTCTGCCATCGGCTTTCTCTTTTTCGGTAATATATTAGAGATATTTCCAGATCGCTGTCAACAGGGTGGCAAAAGCGGCGATAAAACGGAGGAAGCCAGTCTGGCTGGGCTCGGTTGGCCCCACTTTGAAAAGTTACGAAATCACTGATATATTATTACGATACCATCGAGGTGACGGGATGCCGGTCGAACTTACGGAAGATGAAGCCGCGCTGCTGACGGCCGCCGACCGCTTCATTGAGCGAGAAATGAAGCCCTCGATCGGCGCCTATGTGCGGGAGCACCAGTTCCCCACCCCGATTGTGCAGGCCTTCGCCAACGCCGGATTCATGGGGGTCGCCTACGATCCGGTTTTTGACGGAGGCGGGTTGGGCGCACGCGGCGCCGCGCTATTGAGTGCCCGGCTGGCGGAAACGGAGCCGGGCTTCGCCGCCATCTTTCTCTGCAACAGTGCACCGATGACCGTGCTTGCCCGGTTCGGCTCTGACCAGATCAAACAACAATGGCTTGGTCCGCTGTGCCGCGGCGAAACACTGGCATCTTTCGGCGTTACGGAACCGCACGGCGGCTCAGACGTGGCGCAAATCAAGACCAGCGCTCGCCAAGACGGCAATGACTTCGTGCTGGACGGATCGAAAGTGTTTTCCACAAATGCCGGCACTCCGCTCCATGGATTGACGACGGTTGTCGCGGTCACCGATCCAGACAAGGGCCCCAAGGGATTGTCGACGTTCGCCGTGCCGGTCGGCACACCGGGATTCTCGATCGGCAGACCGGGCCGCAAGATCGGCTGGCGGATTGCTCCTTCCTGCGAGTTGTTCTTCGACGGTTGCCGCCTGCCCAAAAGCTCGATGATCGGCAACCGCGGCGACGGCCTGAAGCAGATCCTTACCACGCTTGCGATCGGCCGCGTGCTGGTTGCGGCAACCGCGCTGGGACTCGCACGCAAGGCAACGCGGCTGGCGATTGACTATGGTTCGAACAGAAAGCTGTTCGGGCACGATATCCTTCAGAACCAGGGCTTGTCCTTCCCGCTCGCTGACATCCTGACCAAATGCTACGCTGCGGAACTCATGATTCAGGACGCAGCGAAGCTCGTCGATGAGGGGCGATCGTTCCGGGGCGAGACCTCGATGGTCAAGCTGTTCGCCTCGGAGTTGGCGGTCGAGGCGGCCACTCTCGCAATTCAGATCCACGGTGGATACGGGGTCTTCGAGGAATATGATGTTTCGGGGCTTCTCGGCGAGGCCAAGGTTCTGACTCTGGTCGAGGGAACGAGTGAAATTCAGCGGCTTGTTATTGCGCGAGACCTCTCCGAATTTTAAGGACGAACACATTATGCGCAGCGCGAACAATCGCGGCACGGCCAAGGGCGGCCCTCCCATCGCTGCGCCGTGGATGCCTGATATGGCGCCGCCAACGGCCTCGCGCGGATCGAAACCGCGTCCGGACCGGCTGGCCGACATCGCGCATGGCAAACTCGAAGAGCTGATTGTGACGCTGGAATTGCCGCCGGGGAGTCTGTGGTCCGAAGCGATGCTGAGCGACCGCATCGGGATCGGCCGGACGCCGGTCCGGGAAGCGCTGCAGCGGCTGGCGTGGGAGCGGCTGGTCGCGATCATCCGCCGGCATGGCATTCGAATATCCGATATCGATCCCCACGAGCAGATGCTGGTGCTGGAGTTGCGGCGGGAGTTCGAGCCGCTGGTTGCGTCGCGTGCGGCCCGCCGCGCAACCGTCGATGAACGGCGATATCTGTCCAAGATCGCCGATTCCTTCATGGAAGCCGGCGTGACGGTCGACGTCATGAAATTCCTTCGCGTGCATTTCGAGTCCAAGCGCTTCGTCATTGCCTGCGCGCGCAATCCTTTCGTAGCCAACGCGTTTGCGCCCATCAATGCGCTGACGCGGCGATTTTATTTTGTGTACCAGCGTGAAACCAAGGACGTTGCCAGAGCCGCGGCGCTGCACGCAGCTGTGCTTAAGGCGATCGCTTCCGGCGACGAGGTTGCCGCCGCCGACGCCGCCAAGGCAATGGTCGACTATGCCGAGTATTATACCCGGTCAGTTATCACCGGACGAACAAATGTCTGAAGCGCTTCGCCGCGCGGAGTGCCGCTCAGGTTCGAGGATTGCGCGATGAGGATCCGCGGGCGGCGCGGGCGGGCGGCTTGCGCGCGGCGTCGGCCGCGAGACAAACCATTTCGGAAATTTGCAGGAGCTGTCTCGCCAGCGGATTGGTCTTGCGCCAGACCATGCCGATGGTTCGCGAGGGTTGCGGGTTCTTGAAGCGGGCGACTGACACCGATGCCGAGCGTGTCTCGACCGCAACGGCGATTTCCGGGATCAAGGTGACACCGATGCCGGCGCCGACCATTTGGACAAGCGTCGACAGAGAGCTTGCGTCCAGCACCTCGCGTGGCGGCGACGATCGCATTTTGCAGAATGACAGCGCCTGATCGCGAAAACAATGCCCCTCTTCCAGCAGCAGCAGGCGCATCTCGCGCAGCGCTTCGCCGCTCGGCACCGCCGTTCCCTCGTCCTCGCCCGGCCGCACCAGCAGAAAGTTTTCCGCAAACAAGGCGACCTCGGCAAGCGAGGGCTCGGACACCGGCAGCGCAACAATGGCGGCGTCAAGCCGACCTTCCGCGAGTTCCTCGATTAGCTTCCGCGTGAGCGTCTCGCGGACGTGAATGTCAAGTTCGGGATGGGTTCGAGTGAGGTTCCCAATGACCGCAGGCAGCAGATAGGGAGCAACCGTCGGGATCATGCCGATGCGCAGCCGGCCCACAAGCCGGTCCTGCGACGCCCGCGCGAAATCTCCGAGTTCATCGACCGAGCGCAGGATGTCGCGGACGTGTTGGGCAGCCTCTTCTCCGAAGTTCGTAAGCCCGACTTGTCGGGCGCCTCGCTCGATCAGCATGCCGCCCAGAGCTTCCTCCATTTCCTTGATCTGCATCGACAAGGCAGGCTGCGAGATCGCACATGCTTCTGCCGCGCGTCCGAAGTGGCAATGACGGGCCAGCGCATCGAAATAGCGAAGCTGCCTGAGGGTAAGGCGATTCATCAGAATATCTTATCGCAACGATCATTAGAGTCAATTTCACCTGATCGCTTGCGTTGCTTACAAACAGGGAAGAGGGTGGAAAGCATCAAGACCACCGCGACAGGAGGCAATAATGGATGAGACAACCAAGTGCCCGTTCACGGGCGGCGACCGCGCACATGCGAACCGCGACTGGTGGCCGAACCAGCTCAACCTTCAGGTCCTCCACCAGCACTCCACCCTGTCCGATCCGATGGGCGAGGCGTTCGACTATGCCAAGGAATTCAAGAGCCTCGACCTCAATTCCGTCATCAAGGACCTGCATGCCTTGATGACGGATTCGCAGGATTGGTGGCCGGCCGACTTTGGTCATTACGGACCGCTGTTCATTCGGATGGCATGGCACAGCGCCGGCACCTACCGCATCGGCGACGGCCGCGGCGGCGCCGGAGCCGGACAGCAGCGCTTCGCGCCCCTCAACAGCTGGCCGGACAACGCGAACCTTGACAAGGCGCGCCGGCTGTTGTGGCCGATCAAGCAGAAATACGGCCGGAAAATCTCCTGGGCCGACCTCATAATTCTCGCAGGCAACGTTGCGCTCGAGTCGATGGGCTTCAAGACCTTCGGTTTCGGCGGCGGACGCGCGGATGTCTGGGAGCCCGAAACCGACATCTACTGGGGCCCCGAGGGCAAGTGGCTTGCGGACGAGCGATACAGCGGCGACCGCGATCTTCAGAATCCCCTCGCCGCCGTGCAAATGGGACTGATCTACGTCAATCCGGAAGGGCCGAATGGCAAGCCGGATCCCCTCGCAGCGGCCCGAGATATTCGCGAGACCTTCGCGCGCATGGCGATGAACGACGAAGAAACCCTGGCGCTCATTGCCGGCGGTCACACCTTCGGCAAAACCCACGGCGCCGGCGATGCCACACTGGTCGGTCCCGAGCCCGAAGGCAGCGACATCGAGCAACAGGGCCTCGGCTGGGCCAGCAAATATGGCTCGGGCAAGGCAGGTGACGCGATCACCAGCGGCATCGAGGTGACCTGGAGCACGACCCCAACAAAGTGGAGCAACACCTTCTTGGCGAACCTGTTCGGCTACGAATGGGAACTGACCAAAAGCCCGGCCGGTGCGCATCAATGGAAACCGAAAAATGGTGCGGGCGCCGGCACGGTGCCGGATGCACACGACCCCTCGAAGCGTCACGCGCCGTCCATGCTGACCACCGACATCGCCTTGCGGCTAGATCCTGCTTACGAAAAGATCTCAAGGCGCTTCCACGAGCATCCGGATCAGTTCGCAGACGCGTTTGCCCGGTCGTGGTTCAAGCTCACCCACCGCGACATGGGTCCGGTCGTGCGTTATCTCGGGCCGCTCGTTCCGAAGGAGGAACTGCCTTGGCAAGACCCCATCCCCGCAATCGATCATGAACTGATCGGGCAGCAGGACATTGCCGCTCTGAAGGCGAAAATCCTCGGCTCTGGCGTTTCCATTTCCCAGCTGGTCTCGACCGCTTGGGCGTCGGCATCGACGTTCCGCGGCTCCGACAAGCGCGGCGGAGCCAATGGCGCGCGCATTCGCCTCGCGCCGCAAAAGGATTGGGATATCAACCAGCCCTCCGAGCTCGCGAAGGTCCTGGGGAAACTCGAAGCGATCCAAAAGGAGTTCAACGCTTCGCAGTCCGGCGGGAAGAAAGTCTCGCTCGCCGACCTGATCGTTCTCGGCGGCGGCGCCGCGGTCGAGAAGGCCGCCCGGGACGCCGGCCATGATGTCAAGGTGCCCTTCGCGCCAGGCCGCATGGACGCATCGCAGCAGCAAACCGACGCCGCCTCCTTTGCGCCGCTCGAACCGGCCGCCGACGGTTTCCGCAACTATCTCCGCGGCACGCAGCGCTTCTCCCCCGAGGAGCTGTTGGTCGACCGGGCGCAATTGCTGACGCTGACGGCACCCGAGATGACCGTTCTGGTCGGTGGTCTGCGCGTCCTGGGTGCGAATGCCGGGAAGGCCGCGCATGGCGTCTTCACCAGGCGGCCGGAGACGCTGACCAACGACTTCTTCGTCAACCTGCTCGACATGCACACGCAATGGCAGCCGTCCGCTGGTTCTGAAAGCGTGTATGAGGGGCGCAACCGGAAGACGAACGAGGTGAAGTGGACCGGCACCCGTGCCGACCTGATCTTCGGCTCCCACTCGCAACTCCGCGCGCTCGCCGAAGTCTACGCATGCGCAGACTCGAAGGAGAAGTTTGTGAACGACTTCGTGGCGGCGTGGACCAAGGTGATGAACCTCGATCGCTTCGATCTCGCCTGAGATACTGACCGAAGGCAGATTGAAAACATCATGGCCGGGCTTGTCCCGGCCATCCACGTCTTTCTCCCTGCGGCCGCGAATAGTCTAAGTTGTGGCCGCGAGCTGTCGGGAAGATGGACCGTCCGGCCATGCCTCAAGTTCGCGACTACCGAGGGGATTTCTTTCTTCGACCTGTTGGCACAGGTGAGGCCATCTGTCGGGACCGCGGGAGCGCTTGGTAGAAGGTTTGGCTATGTTCCGGGTCTCCCTGAGCGCAAATGGCGTTTCGCAACGGATGGCGAGTTGCCGCTCAATTCGGATTCACCTCTCGAGATGTGCCAGTCTCGCGCTCGTCCTGCTGGCGAATCCGGCCGTCGCGGGTCCTCCCTTCGTGTCCGACGATCCCGAGCCGACCCCTTACCAGCATTTCGAGATCTATACCTTCAACAATGGAACGAATTCCCGCCACGGCACCGGGGGCGAGGCCGGGATAGATTTCAATTACGGCGCCACGCCCGACCTTCAGCTCACGGCGACCTTGCCAGCAGGCTATGATCGCTCCCTCGGTGGCGGAACCAATATCGGGATGAGCAACGTCGAGCTTGCCGCCAAATTCCGCTTTCTGCATCAAGATATTTTCGGTCTCGACGTAGCCGTTTTCCCGCGCGTTTTCCTCCCCAGCGGTTCGAACCGTATCGGCGACAATCATGTCTCGCTGCTGCTGCCTGTATGGTTGGAAAAGGACTGGAATGGCGGATGGTCTGCCTTCGGAGGCGGCGGATGCGTCGTAAACGAGATCCGCTCAGCGGATTTTTGCGAGGCAGGTGCGGTCCTCACTTATCAGGTTCTTCCCAAGCTTCAGATCGGCGCGGAGATTTTCCATCAGACCGCGACTTCCGGCGGCACTTCCGCAACAAGCAGCGTGGGGGTCGGCTGGCGTTACGACCTGAACAGGAATTTCCATCTGCTTGGATATGTCAGGCGCGGAGTCCAGAATACGGACGAGACGGATCGCTATTCCTGGTACTCGTCCATTCTGTTCACCTTCTGAGCGAACGGCGTGCGCCACCGTAAGCAAGCCGGCATCGACAATTGTTTGCGCAAGCACGATAAAGCCCGCCTCAACTTGCGCTTCTGGCTTGCGGTTCCCCCGGATGCCTCCCCGCACGCTGGGGCAGGACCAGCATGCAACCGACGATGAACACCGCAATGACTGCGGAAGCTAGGGGCCGGCTGAGCGCCAGACCGCCGTGGCTTACCGGCTTGTCGAGGAAGTCGCCGACGGTCGCGCCGAGCGGTCGCGTCAGGATGAATGCGGCCCAGAACAATGCGACGCGGGAAATGCTCGTCCAGTAGTAAAGGGCTGCAAGAACAGCCAGCCCGGCCGCAAACACGAGCGCGCCGCCTTCGTAGCCGAGGCCGGTGGTGTCGGCCATCCAATCCCCGAGCGCCGTTCCCAGCGTCTGCGAGAAGGTGATGGCGGCCCAGTAAAAGGCTTCGACTCTGGGCCGGTACACGGTCTCGACCGAGATCGAACCTTCGAAATAGTACCAGAGCGCTAGAGTACCCAACAGCAGGGCCAGGAGCAGCGAGGAGCCTCCGGTGTATCCAATACCAAGCGACCGATCGCAGAAATCCGCCATGGTGGTGCCGAACGTTGTCGAGGCAACGATCGTTGCCCAATACAGGAACGGATGGAAGCGCTTCGCGAGGATCTGCGCGGCCACCAGCATGACCAGTGCCCCGAGGAAAATTGCCGTTCCGATGAGATACCCCCAGTTCAGCGTCATCGTCACGGAGTCGCCGCCCGTCTCACCGAGCGTCGTGGCGGCGATCTTGATGATCCAGAAGACGAGAGTGACTTCAGGAACTTTTGTGAGGGCGTCGCGTAGCATCTCGGACTTGTAAGCTGTCATGGCTTCACATTCAGTTGCATATTGCCAACGGGGAACGCACTGTTCCGTTTCCTTTGAGAGTTAGCGCAAGGCCCGAGGACTCGACATCGAGTGATCGGCCCCCTGGGCCTCGCGAATGCTCGCTCAGTCCGGATTTGGACCTTCCTTCTTGTTTTCGAGCACCGTGCCCGTCCGCGCGTCGACCCCGACCTCTTGGGTCACCGCGCCGCGCTTGATGTCGAACGAGTAGCGAAGGCCGCTGCCGCCCGCTTCCCGTTCAAGTTCCTCGTCCGTGACCTTTCCGGGGTGCGCTTTCAGGGCGATTACTCTCGCTTGTGCGATCCCGATTCTGGCCCGGTTTGCCAGCTCCTGCCCCGTGTATGCCTGCGCGGCCATCGTGCCCAACGCCAGGCTCGCGGCGGTGAGGCCAGCCAACGTCGATAATCTTCTGCTCATCTCTGATCCTTCTTCTGCTTCGCCGCCCCCTGCAACGGCCAAGCTGTTGCTCGCTCTCTCGTGCCGCGGCCGACTTAGGAGCGGCTTAGGACGAAGAATTTTTCTTGTGCTGCGTTAATCCGGTTTCCGGCGACATGTTCCCAGCGTGACTCCGCCCCTAAGTCTGCACTAAGTCAGGGAAACAATGCTGGGCTCGGCTTTGCGGCGTTTCGGACCGAGGATTTCAGGAATGCGAGTTCTACTCATCGAGGACGACAGGATGATCGGTTCAGCCGTCCAGCAGGCGCTGAGGGACGCGGCTTACGCGGTCGACTGGGTGACCGACGGCGAGGCCGCGGTCCACGCGGCGGAGAGCGAAACCTATGAACTCGCTTTGCTCGATCTCGGACTGCCGAAAGCCGACGGCCGCGACGTGCTTCGGCGCTTGCGCCTGCTTGGTCGCAAGCTTCCCGTCATCATCGTGACCGCGCGAGATAGCGTCGAGGACCGGATCGACGGGCTCGATCTCGGAGCCGACGATTACCTGATAAAACCGTTCGAAATGCGCGAATTGCTGGCGCGGATGCGCGCCGTGCTCCGGCGCGAGGCCAGCGGCTCCACGGCGCTCCTCAGCAATGGAAAGCTCCGTCTCGACCCTGCGACGCGGGAAGCGTGCTTTCTAGGAAAAGCCGCGCTGCTCAGCGCCCGCGAGTTCGCGCTTCTGCAAGCCCTGTTGGCGCGGCCAGGAACGATCCTATCGCGCGGCGAGCTCGAACGGCAAATCTACGGCTGGAACGAGGAGGTCGAGAGCAACGCCATCGAGTTCCTGATTCACACGGTTCGCAGGAAACTCGGAGCCATGGCAATCCGCAACGTGCGTGGCGTCGGGTGGATGGTGGAGCGCGCGTCATGATCGGGTCCTTGCGCGGACGTCTCTTCATTGGCCTGACTGCCATGATCGTATTGACTGGCGCGATCGGGGGCGTATTCGCCTATAAGTGGGCGTTCGATGAGGCCATCGAAATCCAGGATTCGGCCCTGATTCAGATCGCCAGCCTCGCCCAGAATGGCAGCTTCAACGGCGGCAGGCCGTCTCCCGAAATTGAGGAGGATGCGCAAGTATGGCTGATCGAGCTGGGAAATATCCCGCACGGCACATCGGACGAACGTCAACTTTTCGGGTTGAAGGATGGCCTGCACACAGCGAACTGGAAGGGACAAGCGATCCGCGTGCTGCTGAGAACGCGACCGGATGGAAGCCGATATGCCGCCGCGCAACCGACCGCGGTTCGAGATGACACCGCAGACGACATGGCAGTTCGAACCCTTCTGCCGATTGCCGCGCTGATTCCGTGCCTGTTGATTGTCTCGGCGCTCGTCATAGCGCGCTCGCTGCGCCCCATGATCCGGCTGGCGGGAAATCTCGATGCCAGACGCGCCGATGACCTCACGCCGTTGCCGGAGGCGGGAGCACCGACCGAACTGCATCCGTTTATCACCTCGATCAATGGATTGCTGGCGCGGATGCGGCTCTTGATGGATCAGCAACGGCGCTTCATTGCCGATGCGGCGCATGAGCTACGCACGCCGGTTACCGCGCTGAGCCTGCAGGCGGAAAACCTCGATTCGATCGAACTTCCCGAGGAGGCGCGAGACCGTGTTGCTGCGCTCAGGCAAGGCATGCATCGCACCAAGCATTTGCTTGAGCAACTGCTCGCGGTCGCACGGTATGAGGCAAAGCCCTTCTCCGACGACATGCAGCGGTTCGCGCTCGACGACGTGGCAAAGGAAGTCGCGGCCGATCTGCTGCCTCAGGCAGTCGATCGTGGTATCGATCTTGGCTTTGAAATTGTTGAAACGGTTACGGTCCGCGGCCAACCGGTCATGCTCGCGACCATGATCCGCAATTTGCTTGACAATGCGCTCCGCCATACGCCGCACGGCGGAAGGATAGATATCGGCGTCTATCACCAGGATGGCTCGGCGGTCCTGCAGATCGAGGACACAGGCCCCGGCATCGCAACCGCCGACCTGGAAAAGATATTCGAGCCTTTCTTTCGCGGCTCCCGCCCGGAGGGAGAAGGGACCGGCCTCGGCCTTTCAATCGTGAAGCGCATCGTCGAAAACCTGGGCGGCAGAATCACATTGGAGAACATCTCGGGCGCCGGCCAGTCGGGGGTTCGGGCCACGGTTCGGCTGCCGGTTGCCGCGAACTCAAAAACGAACGACCGCCGCCAGGACGCTTGATTTCGGCCATCAACCGCGGATATTCCAAATCCATCATTACGCGAATCATCAGTGTTGCGCCTCGCGGACGGGATCGTGATGCGATGCCTTTCTCGCGGAAGGCGCTGCGCGTTCGATTCAATTTTATTCAATCTTGCGGCGGCGAGTAACCTTCAAAAGTTAGGTTAAAAATCGAGTCAGATTGCGCGCCGGACCGCAAGTTGTATGGCTGATCGATGTCCTCGTCATTTCACAACGCCGACAAGCGAACGCACCGCAAGGTCATGCTGGTGGGCTTGATGTGCTGTGCGCTGTTTGTCGCGGTCAGCTTCTTCGCCCGCAAGCAGCCCGCCAATACCTACGTCTTGCAAAAGGCGGACAGGCTGGTCCGCACCGCCGGCAGCCCGGCATCCGCTAACTAATGCGTGACCGGTCGGACGGGCGGAACTCATCGCCAGACTCGACATTGTTTCCAGAGTCTTTTCAGGAGGCGACCATGTCTGAGTGGCGCGATACCATGGTGGAGCGACCGGCAGCCGATGACGCGGCGTACATGACGGGCTGGACGATTTCAGGCCTCGCCGTGCTCGCCACCATTATCGCCATCTGGATTCTCGGGATTTAGGCCGGCCGGTCCGCGTTTCCGAACATCTTCCCCCGCGTCGGGTCTCTGCGTAATACGTTGATAAAACACAGATATTTTTCCTGTGCCGTCTCGTCCATGGCTGGTTGGGCGCCTTATGCCGTGCTATTTTCTTGCCATGAGCGCATTCGAGACAGACAGCCTGCCTGCAGACCTGGCGTCTGAACTGGAAAGCAAGTTTTTCTGGTGGGAGCCGGTTGGCGTACAGCCCCGATCGCAGGCGCGAATTCTCGCCCAGGCGATGAATCTGGCGCCATTCGGCGAGGTGCGGCGACTTGAAAAGACACTGGGTCCTGAGCTGTTGGCCGAAGCGATGCTGGCGGCGGAGCCGGGATGGATCAGCGAACGGTCGTGGGAGTTCTGGCGCGGACGCCTGACGCTCGCGACCGGCCGGGCGATTCCTGACGCGCCTCCCCGGAGAACGTTCGATGCCGGTCAGTTTTGAGCCGAGGACGGCTCGCGCATCCAGGGGCCTCGTGGTTCGAGACGCGTGGCGTTGCCACGCTCCTCACCATGAGGGTCGAAGTCCTCGTCCTGAGGAGCGCTTGCGCGCGTCTCGAAGGATGAGGCCGCGGTGCTGGAAGATGGTCCAGATAAGGCGCGATCAACGCTAAGTCGGCCGCGCCCGTCGGCGATACGGACTGCTGGACTGGCAGGTCTGCGGCGATCGGACTAAAGTAGCCGCGAGCAAGCACCGGAGCATCGTCATGCGCGTCTTCACTTTGTTCGCCGCAATATGGCTTAGCCTAGTTTTACCCGCTCAGGCGGCCGATGATGTTGCCGCCGCGCAAGGCGTCATTCGCTCGCAGGTGGAAGCGTTCAGCCGTGACGATGCCACTGCCGCCTATTCCTACGCGGCGCCCGAAATCCAGGGCATATTCCCGCAAGCCGAATCTTTCCTCGGGATGGTGCAACGAAGTTACGCGCCGGTGTACCGCCACAAGAGCTTCGAGTTCGGAGAGGCCCGCGTGTCGGGTGGCCAGATAGCCCAGCGCGTCCACATCATCGACGCCACCGGCAAGCCGTGGGAGGCGCTGTATACGCTGGAGCACCAGCCGGACGGCAGCCTGAAAATCGTCGGCTGCGTGCTGTTGAAGGCGGGCCAGGACGTGTAACCGGCGCGCTCATGCCATCGCCAGCCGCTGCCGCGCCCGGATCAAGAGTGACACCATGATGGTGACGTTGAGCGCGTTCCAGCCGAGGCCGTTGAGGAACGCGGCGCCGTAGGAGCCGGTGGCATCGAAGATCACGCCGGATACCCAGCCACCGAACGACATGCCGAACACCGAGGCGAAGATCACGATGCCGACCCGGGTGGCGGCCTCGCGCGCCGGCATCGCCTCGCGCACGATGATGGCATAGCTCGGCACGATGCCGCCCTGGAACAGGCCGAACATCGCGGAAATGACGTAGAGCGAACTGAGGCTGTCGAAGAACAGATAGAACAACAGCGCAAAGCCCTGCGCCACCGAGCCGATCAGCAGCGTCCGAATGCCGCCGATCCTGTCCGCCAGAAAGCCCGAGCCGATGCGGCTGACGATCCCGAACGCCATCATCAGCGACAGCATCTCGGCGCCGCGCGTCACGCCGTAGCCGAGATCGCCGCAATAGGCGACGATGTGGACCTGCGGCATCGCCATTGCCACGCAGCAGGAGATGCTGGCGATGCACAAAATGACCGTCAGCGCATTGGTGCTGATTTGCAGGTCGACCCGCGGTGGCGGCGCGTTCTCGTGATTCCGCCGGGTGGCTTCGCCGATCTGGGCGCGCAACACCAGCAGCACCAGCGCCATGCTGACGGCGCAGAATATGCCGATGGCGATATGGGTGGTGCGCCAGCCGGCCGACTGCACACCCCAGTTGACCAGCGGCGGCCAGATCGTGCCACCGACGTAGTTCCCGCTCGCGACGATGGTGACGGCGAGCCCGCGATAGCGGTCGAACCAATGTGACGCCTCGGCCATCAGCGGCGCAAAGGTCACCGCCGTGCCGAGCCCGATCAGGAAATAAATCGCGATGAATTGCGACAGCGTGGTCGAAAGTCCGGCGATGACATAGGCGAGCCCGAGCAGGCCGATGCTGACCGCCATGGCCGTCACGATGCCGAAGCGATCGGTGATCCGGCCGGTGACGACGCCGCCCAGGCCGAAGCCGAGCATGGTCATGGTAAAGGCCAGCGAAACCGCGCCCCGGGTGGCCGCGAACTCGGCCTGCACCACCGGCAATACCACCACCACCGACCACATGCCGACGCTGCCGATCGAGCCGATCAGAAGCGCAAGCGCAAGCCTCACCCACGCCTGACCGGAATCCGGGATGAATGTTGCTGGAGCCGGCCCTGAATCGCTGGGAGCATGCACGGCTGGCAACTTCCCCGCCCACCGCCTCGCGGTCAAGCAGCATGGCGCGATATTGGGCATGCGTATGCCGTGGGGCAGTCGTCCAAACGGCCCGAGTTCGGATCGGCACCTCCCGAAAGGACGGCAACCGCTCGCCGTTAACCCTTTCCTAACCATAAACCGGGCAAAAATTGCCGGGTGAAGTCGAGTGTCGTCGACCGCGTAGAACGGGAGCTCCCGTGGACGCCAGTGCGGTACCTCAATTTCGAAACGGTGGTCTTCCGGCCGCCGCTCAGACGTTTGGGGCCGGCGGGCGTCATGCGCGGGGGGAAACAGCAACCATGGTCGATGTCACGGCGGGTGCGGGCGCAGGGGCGTCGAGGAGCGGGCTTCCCAGTCTCGGCGAGATCGTAAGAATCCTGAAGCGCGGCGACCTCGCGCTGGCGTTCGGCGTCCTCACCATCCTGGTCGTGCTGATCCTGCCGCTGCCCTCGGTGGTGCTCGACCTGTTCCTGGCGATCTCGATCACGCTGTCGATCCTGATCCTGATGACGTCGCTGTTCATCCAGGCACCGCTGGAATTCTCGTCGTTCCCGACCATCCTCCTGATCTCGACGATGCTGCGGCTCTCGCTCAACCTCGCCTCCACCCGGTTGATCCTGTCGCGCGGCCATGAGGGGACCGACGCCGCCGGCCACGTCATCCAGGCGTTCGGCAACTTCGTGATGGGCGGAAATTTCGTCATCGGAATTATCGTCTTCGCGATTCTCGTGATCGTGAATTTCGTCGTCATCACCAAGGGTTCGGGACGCATCGCCGAGGTCGCGGCGCGTTTCCATCTCGACGCCATGCCGGGCAAGCAAATGGCGATCGACGCCGATCTCTCCGCGGGACTGATCGACGAGAAGGCGGCCAAGGAGCGCCGCAAGGCGCTGGAAGACGAAAGCGGCTTCTTCGGCGCGATGGACGGCGCTTCGAAATTCGTCCGTGGTGACGCCGTCGCCGGCCTGCTGGTCGTCTTCATCAACATCATCGGCGGAATCATCATTGGCGTGGCCCAGCAAGGCCTCAGCTTCGGCGAAGCCGCGCAAACCTACACCCTGCTGACCGTCGGCGACGGTCTGGTGACGCAGATACCGGCACTGATCGTCTCCACCGCGGCCGGCCTGCTGGTCTCCAAGGCCGGCGTCAGCGGCGCCGCCGACAAGGCGCTGATGAAGCAACTCTCCGGCTATCCGCAGGCACTCGGCATGTCGGCCGGCGTGATGCTGGTGCTGGCGACGCTGCCGGGCATCCCGATGATTCCCTTCCTGTTGCTCGGCGGCGGGGCGGCGGCACTGGCATTCAACGCACGCAAGAGCAATCGCATCGCCAAGGCGGCCGAGGCCAGCGCGGCAGCCGCGCCGGCGGCGGCGGCCGCCGCGGCGGCGGCGGCGGACGA
>Ga0208356_1000038_pt1 | contig 52378 bp, 56 predicted proteins | sample NGESurshal072012_4_FD_184467 | JGI IMG/M metagenome (GOLD analysis project Ga0208356, IMG submission 184467) | Arctic peat soil microbial communities from Barrow, Alaska - NGEE Surface sample 53-1 shallow-072012 (SPAdes) | ecosystem: Environmental > Terrestrial > Soil > Wetlands > Peat ... | reverse complement strand
GAGGCCAAGGCCTGGCTGGTATCGCTGGCGTGCGACAAGGCCAAGGATCACGGTTAAACCAGGCTTTCCGTGATCTGGCACGTTGATCCTTTTCGCGAGTCCGACCTGTTCGAACTGACGTAGGGCATGACGGAGAAGGCCGTTGATCGGACTCTGGCGCCAAAAAAGGTCAGGCTTGTTCCGCCTGAAAAATAACCCGGCTAACAATAGGTTGCGACGCGCGGTTCACTCCTTTTGCTCGGGATGGAGCGCGATCTTCTGCGCTTCCAAATCGGCGATCAGCTCTTTGGCTCTTTGAACCGTGATCTCATCGCCTATCGCCAGCAGCAACCTGCGATACCGTTCAATCCTTTCATCAATCTCGACGCACTTTTCACACATATTCCGCCCTCACCAAGCGCTGTGGAAGCGATCGGTCTACTGTTAAGCCTATGACGCAACAGGAGAACCGTCCCGGCTGCTCCGCCCGCAGCACGTGCGCCGAGTTGAACGAGGCGACGCATCTCGTCGCGATGAAATTAGGTCTGGAATTGGTACAACTGGAATCAGCCACATGTACCGGCGCGCGTGAACTTCGCGTGATTGATCCGGTCGGATTCTACACGCTGAATATGCGCATAAGGGCGATCCAGCCTTCCTTGCTAATCACGCCGCTGGTCGAGGTCCACGTCGATACGGCCAAAATGCCCACGCCGATTAGCAGTGTCACAAGAACCGCTATAATGATGCCTTGGCCAATACCGATGCGCTGCATGCTCGTCCTCTTGCCACGAGGGATTAGAACTTGCGGACCGCAAGATCAACCATGTCGAAGCAGTTGCGCTCTGGAACTTGGCTTGCCCCGATGCCGGTCCCGCCGCAAGAGCCGCTTTGACTTTGATCCACGTCAATTCGGCAGGAAAACGTCGTGGTAGGAAATGCTCCTGTTCCAGCAGGAGATACACCGATGCCCACCTCAACCATCATCGTGCTTGTCGGCGTCGTTGCCGCATTTACCGCACTCGCCCTTGCGCTGGCATGGGCCGACTTGCGAACGCGCGACCTCTAAAGCGCATCGTCCAATACCTCTACGGCCAACGTCAATGGACGATGGCGAAGATCGGCAGGGCGCTGAATGTGAGTAAGGCGACCATCAGCGGGCGACCTAAGTAATTGTTCAACGACTGAACAATTAAAACGCGCCAAGACGCCACCAACCCAAAGGCGGAAGGCCGAAGGGCAGCACCAAGCGGCAGACACCGAAGCTGAATAAGGCGCGGGATGTCGTTCGGCCGCTGATCGGGCTAGCCATCAGTCTTGCCCTTTGAAATCTGGCCGCGCAGCAATGGCTTCGATCTCAGCGAGATTGCGAATTGGCGGCTCCCCCGCTCTGAAAATTGCCACACCAAAACGCTCGCGCTCCGGCTTTGCCATCACTCTGGCTACCGCAGCACAAAGCTTCAATCGGCCACCGACCGAGAGCGTCACTATCTCGTCGAGATCAAGTTGCGCAGGATCAAAATCGGGCATCCCCGATTACCTCTAGGGGACGACTGCGAGATAGCCCACGGCAATCACGCCGAGCAATACGACCACGATCACCGTACCCCCAGATCAGTGCCGTGCCCCAGTCCATCAATTCATCCGGCTCGCTCATTCGCAAATACTCGTGGATTGAAGGCGTGTTTTGAGATTTCTCGCGCCTAATTGTCAAGTGCAGCTTGCGATGGCTGTCAAGAGAAACCCTTATAGAATGGACATAACTTGAATTTTTGTGAATTTTAGGACTTGACGAACCGGGGCGACGCGTGGCTGTGGTCGTGTCGTGCCCGATCCTGGGCAAAATGGGGGAGCCCGAAAATGCCGGCCGTCATGGACAGTGCCTTATCTCGGGAATTCGCCGAGAGGTTCCGGGAGCCTTATGATGCCGAGGGAGCCGAGACTATCGATGCGGAGGGCTCGCAGGCGATGGTGAACATGGGGGCGATGCTCTACCGAGTCGTCGGTCCCGACCGCTTCCTCCAAGTCGTCGATATGGTCCTCCATTCCGTCGAGCGGGACGTACCGACGATACTCCAGCGCTGGGCCTACCAGATCATTCCCGCCGACGATGCCGAGCCGATACGTATCTGCGTCGCCATGATGAGCGATACGCCCGATTACTACGAACTGCGGCAGATCGTCGAACCGCACCTCGGCCGTTTCCCCACGCCGAACCGCATTTTGGGCGAACTGATCAATCTGCGCGAGGTGGACGGCAGCGAGCGCGATATGTTCGCGGAGGAACCTTACGGCCACGACGCCAAGGGCTTGCCGCGCAACCGGCGCGCAACGAAACTGCTACTCAGGGGCGAGACGTTCAAGGGATTTGTCGCCGGCACGGCCGTCCTGTTCGAGGAGCGGGTCGTGCTGTAGGCCGCCAAACGGGCCACAGTGACTCACCATGAGTCCGCCCGGCTCGGGCCGGTAGATACGCCGCCCCTGGAAATAACGAATGTGGGGCCGTTCTGGCCGTTTGTCGCAAGCCATCGCGCGCCGGCCGTAGAGCGGCGCCCTTGCATAAGTGATGCATCATTTATCGTCACACCGAGGATCACGGTGCGACCCTTCCAGAACGCGCGGGTTTCTCCCTATTCCTCGCGCATGTTCTCTGTGGACTTGCCCCGCCCGTTGGACCCTCTCCGGGCGGGGTTTTTTCGTCGCCGGAACAAGGCTACCGTCCAGCCCATTGATGCCGTCCTTGCCCGTGCGCGTTTCAACTGCGTCATGTGACGCAGTTGCCTTTCTAGCGCGCCGCACCGTCGGTTCACTGACGCCGGTTTCGGCGGCTACGACGCCCACGAAATCGATGTGCAGCGGGAAAATCCGTTCATGTCCCGGACCGAGATGTTCCGCGTGATGGGACGATCGCTGGATGTACCGACGCCGTCACTCAGGCCGTTCGCCCCGGAGAGTGACGGTGCACAAGACGACGGAGTTCAAGAACGATGAGATCGACGGCTGCATGGAAGCGCTGCATCTGTGCGAAGCGGTCGATCTCGTGCAGGTCGTAGAGGAAATCGGCTGGCGGGGTGTCCGCATCGATCGCGACCGGCAAAGCGGCAAAGGCAAGCCGACGGGTTATCCGGTCGACCGCGGCACCCTGATCCCGCTCGGAGACCGCGAGTGCCTGCTCTGGATGCACGGCGACGTGAAGGGTGTCGTGGAGCGTTCGTACTCTCGTCCGGCGTGACGAAGAGATAGAGACCGCCGCCGGTCACGTCGGAGATCTTGGCGGGGCTCCACGCGTCCTTGTCGAATTTCGGTCGGGCGGTGCGGCAGTCGACGTCGGTCCTGATCTGCTTGGGGTTGGCGCACGCGCCATCGTTCTTGCGGGCCATCTGCTCAATTCCCTTCGGTCGGAATAGCGAAAGTCGCCGTGAACGTTTGTTCTCCCGATACCAACAAAAATACCAACAAATCGGACGGCTGGGATCGGATGAGAACAAACGGTGACGAACACCGATGTACGCGGAAGTGCCTATTTTTCAAGGGTTTCTGAGCACGGCGCGGACGGTTGCGGACGCTTTGGAACGGGCTTGAACAGCCTAGTTGGTGCCCCTGGCCGGAATCGAACCAGCACTCCTTGCGGAACTCGATTTTGAGTCGAGCGCGTCTACCAATTCCGCCACAGGGGCGTTCGCCGATCGGCCCGAAGGCCGGCGCCGCGAAGCCGGCGGAATATAGCGGGCACACCCTCGGGGTCAACCCGCGGTGCCGCCGGGGCGGGCGGCCCGAACGCGCCCCCTCGCCGCCGAAGCAAAACACTCCAGTGTGATCGCGCTTCGCCTCGACAGCGATGGGCGCGCGGGATAGGACGCTGTTGCGCAGAGGAGACCGAATTGAGCTTGCAGGCGACCGCGAATCGATCGCATCCACATGCCATCGCCAACCCCGCGCTGACGGCGGCGCTGGCAATCACGGCGATCGCGGCGGCGACGCTGGCCGGCGCCTGGTTCTTTCAGTTGGTGCTGGACATCCGCCCCTGTCCGCTCTGCCTCGAGCAGCGCTACGCCTATTACCTGGCGATCCCGCTCGGGGCGCTGACCGCGCTCGCGGCGGCAAAGGACGTCTCGCGCGCGGTGCTGCTCGCCGGTCTTGTGCTGCTGGCGTTGGCGGCGCTCGGCAATGCCGGGCTCGGCGCCTACCATGCCGGCGTCGAATGGCATTTCTTCAAGGGGCCGACCGATTGCACCGGGCCGATCGGCGATCTCGGCAGCGCCGGCACCCTGTTGCAGCGCCTCGACACCGTCAAGGTGATCCGCTGCGACGAGGTGCAGTGGCGCTTTCTCGGCCTGTCGCTCGCCGGCTACAATGTGCTGATCTCGCTGTTGATGGCGGCGCTGGCGGCGTGGGGAATCGTCAGGACCGCCGGCCGGTCCTGAGCATTTTCCAGCCGTGGCTTCATCCTTCGAGACGCGCGCAAGCGCGCTCCTCAGGACGAGGTCTCACCCTCATGGTGAGGAGCGCGGCAACGCCGCGCGTCTCGAACCACAAGCCATAGACCCTTCCCGTGAGGGGGAAGGGAGAGGAGGCCGGACGAAATCACTTCGGCTTGTCAGCTGCGGTCTTCTTGCACTCGGAGCGGAATTTCTTGCGCTCCTTGCCGTGCAGTCCCTTGGCGTCGGCCTCCTTGGAGCATTCCAGCGAGGCGGCGCTGTGAACCGCCGGCGGCTTTGTCTTGGCGGCAGGGGTCGCCGGCGCCGGCGTCTGCGCGAAAGCGGAGCCCATCAGGAACAGGGATGCAAAAGCGGTCGCGACCGCGCGGGAAGATAGGGTCATCATGGGAGCACCTCGGGTTGAAGAGGGCCGCAACGTCGCGCCACAATGCTGAACCGCGGATGAATGAAGCCGGCAGGATCGGCATTTTCGCGGCTGCGAAATTTCGGCCGGGCGGTTGATCGCCGTTGTCACGCGCCGTCGCTCGGCTAGGATGGGGGATTCGTTCAGCCATGCCCAGGGGAGACCGAGGATGACCATTCAAGCAAAATTATTGTGCGCCGTCGCCGTGACGGGATTTGCCGCGCTGGCCGCGACCGCGCCGGCGCAGGCTTTGACCACCCAGGAATGCAGCGCGAAATATCAGGCCGCCAAGAGCGCCGGCACGCTGAACGGCCAGAAGTGGAATGAGTTCCGCAAGGCCGAATGCGGTGCGGCTGCGACCGCGGCTCCGGCAGCAGCCCCGGCTCCCGCGCCGGCGGCGGCGCAAGCCAAACCCGCTCCGGCACCGAAGACGGCTGCCGCCCCGGCCGCGCCGATGCCGGCGGGCAACGCCGTATTCCCGTCCGCCGTCGATCCGAAATATTCCAAGGAATCCGCTGGCAAGGGCCGCATGCATACCTGCGTCGATCAGTACAACGCCAACAAGGCCGGCAATGGCAATGGCGGCATGAAGTGGATCCAGAAGGGTGGCGGCTATTACAGCGAATGCAACAAGCGGCTGAAGGGCGCCGCCTGATCGTCGCGGGTTTGCCGACGTGGGCGCCCATTCGCCGGCATGCCCGCGTTTTCCGGTTTTGGTCTGGGCGGCGCGATGCTGGCGGCACCGCCGATGATTTGTGTTACGCGCCATGGGTTGGCGCGTAACTTATGCCTATATCGGGCGTAGAGAGTAAGCCCGCTTACGCCAGCCGAAAGACCGACCATGACCGAAATCACCGATCCCGCGAGGCCGAGCCCGGTCCGCAGCCGGCGTGAGGCGCTCGGCCTGCTCGGCGCCGGCGTGGCCATGCTCGGGCTTGCGCCCGGCCCGGCGCGGGCGGAAAGCGACGGCGACGATTACGTGCTGACGGAAGCCCTGGTGCTGCGCGACCCCGATATTCCGGTCGCCGGAAATGCCGATGGCGACATCACGATCGTCGAATATTTCGACTACCAGTGCCCCTATTGCCGCAAGATCGAGCCGGAGCTGCGGCAGGTGGTGCAGGATGACGGCAAGGTCCGGCTGATCTGGAAGGACTGGCCAATCCTCGGGCCGGTTTCGGTGACCGCGACGCGAATGGCGCTGGCCAGCAAATATCAGGGCAAATTCACCGAGGCGCATGACGCGCTGATCGGCGTCAGCTCGAAGCTGACCGAGCCGCGCATCCATGAATTGCTGGCGGGCGCCGGCATCGATGTCGATCGCGCGACCCGCGACCTCGCGGCCAACGCCAAGGCGATCGACGCGATCATGGCGCGCAACAACGACCAGGCGACGGCGTTCGGCTTCCAAGGCACGCCGTCCTTCATTGTCGGCAAGTTCCGGGTGCCCGGCGTCCTCACCATGGCGCAATTCGATCAGGCCATTGCCGATGCGCGGAAGGCGGCGGCGAGCAGGAAATAGCGTCGGCTTTGTCGCGAAAACGCCCCCGCCAAAGGCGAGGGCGCCAATGCTGTGTGTCGATTGGAATGGATTATTTCGAGGACAGCCTGATCCAGTCGTTATGGGCGCGCATCTTGACCGCGTTCCAGTCGTTGGCGGCGACGTCCCAGTTCACGATGGTGCGGCTGTTCTGCGCCACCTCGCCATTGGCGACCGACGAGGTCGACATCGAATCGGCGATGTAGACGCCTGCGATCAGCAACAGCGCACCCAGGATCATTCCCAGAAAAGTCTGCATGACATACCCTCCATGACCGCGGACAACGCGGTTGCCCGGACGATGGTTCCCGATGACCGTTCAGCTGTATTGCTGTGCGCCGGCCGCCGCATGCGCCGACATTTGTCGCGGACGGTTGAGCCAGTCCAGGATCGCAGCGTTGATCTCGCGCGGATAGCAATGGCTGAGATCATCGATCTCGCGATAGGTCATCTCGGCCCCGGCCGCCGATAATGCCGCGCGCGTCTGCCGCGCCATTTGCACCGGAAACATCCAGTCGAGCCGGCCGTGGACGAGATGCACGGGCAGCCCGCGCAGCCGTTCCGCATCGGCCGTCTCCGCCATCAGCGGATGAAACGCGGCGGCGATCGGAGCAAGATGGGTGAAAGGCGAGCCGCGCTCGAGCCCGGTGACGTAGCAGAACGTTCCGCCGTCGCTCATGCCGGTCAGCAACAGCCGGCCCGGATCGATGTTCCAGCGTGTCCGCACGTAATCGAGAATGCGGGCGAGGTTCGGGGTATCGTTATCCTCGCCCATCAGGGCCCAGGTGCTGCCGGTTGCCGTCGGCGCGACCAGGATGGCGCCGCGGCTGCGGGCGTCGCGCAGCCAGCTCCACAGGAAGCCGCGGCCGTTGCCGCTGCCGCCATGCAACGCCATCACCAGCGGCCAGGCCCGATCGGGCGTGTAATATTCCGGCACATAGAGCGAGAAGCCGCCGCGGCTGCCGGGCTCGTTGCCGTCGTGGACGATGCCGGAGTTTTCAAGGGCGGGGAGGGCGAGACGCGCCGTGAGATCGGAATCCTCGCGCACCGCAGGATCGAGAAAGAAGTCGCTCACCGGCGGCAGTTTCGCGGTCAGCGGATACAGCGCCTCCTGCGCGCGGGGGCCGTGGCGCAGCGCGCGAAACACGGCCACCAGGTCGCCATGGCCGTGCTGGACTGCGCGCAACCCCTCGAACGCTGCGAGCGCCGCATCGCTTGCCGTCGCGAGCGATGCCTGCAGGTCGCTGAATTCTCCGGGCCAGCCGGCGAGCCGCGGCCGCGCCGCGCGCAACGCCTCATCGGGCAAGCCGGCGGCTTCCATGACTGAGCCAAAATCCGGCGGGTTGAGGTGGCGGGCGATGAAACCAAGCGCTTCCAGCGACTGCAGCAGCGGCGGCAGTATGGCCACGATGTCGTCCACCACGGCCTCGCTCATCGCGTGCTCCATGATTGGCAATTCCCGCGGGTTCAGTGCAGCCGGGGCGCCTTGAGCAGCTTCGCCCGATCGGTTGAGGCCAACACGACGTCGAAGGTGACGCCTTCATGATAGATGGTCAGCGGCACGTCGACACCGGCAGGTCCGAGCGACCACAGCTTGCGGTAGAACTGCGCCTGGCCTGAGATCTTTTCGCCCTTCACGGCCAAGATGACGTCACCGGCCTTGAGTTCGGCACGCGCCGCCGGCCCCTTGGCGGAAATACCGACCACCACCACCTTGTTCTCGATCTCGGTCGAGTACATGCCGAGCCAGGGCCGCGCCGGCCGGTTGACGCGGCCGAACCTGCGCAAATCCTCCAGCACCGGCCTTAGCAGATCGATCGGCACGATCATGTTGACATAATCGCTCTTGCCGTCGCGCTCGCGTTCGAGCTGCAGCGAGCCGATGCCAATCAGTTCGCCGCGGTTCGAGATCAGTCCGGCGCCGCCCCAGTTCGGGTGGGCGGGCTGGGTGAAGATCGCATCGTCCAGCAGATATTCCCAGTAGCCGGCAAACTCCTGCCTCGCGGCGATCTGGCTCGCGACCGAGCGGGTCCGCCCGCCCGCGCCGCCCAGCACCACGCGGTCGCCGATTTGGGCAGCGGCGGAAGAGCCCAGCGGCAGGGGGGCGAGATCGATGCCGCCAAGCGCCTGCACCAACCCGAACCCCGATTCGGGATCGACGCCAAGCGCATGGCCTTGCACCACACGGCCGTCGCCCAGATGCAGCCAGACCGCGTCGGCTTCGGTGATCAGATAACCAATGGTCAGCACCAGCCCGTCGTCGATCAGCACGCCATTGCCGGCGCGCTCGGTGCCCAGACTGTCGGCGCTGAAGGCGTCGGTGGGGACAATCGAATGCAGGCCCACCACCGAAGCCAGCGCCCGGTCGAGGTCGAAGCCGTAGTCGCTGGCGCGGGGCTGGTTTGCCGGCGGCACTTTCCATTCGGTCAAAGAGGGCATCGAGGCTCTCCCGTTCAGTCAGGGCAGGATCGCAGCCGCTGATGGCTTTTTGATTGCCGGGTTGCGCACCGCGTCTATTTCGGCATTCGCGCTCCGGATTTCAACGGTCGCCGATCTCGGCGATGCTGGTTGATCGCTCCGTAGACGACGACGCCAGGCAGAATACCGATCGCCATTTCAAGGCCCGGCAGCGCAGACCGGATCGGGCGCGGCCCGACCCCCGCGGCAATATCGCTCGCAGCGGAGTATTCCCGCAAGCGCGACACAACCGTAATCACGGATCGAGTTCGGTGTCCCAGTAGAGATAGTCGAGCCAGCTGTCGTGCAGATAGTTCGGCGGGAATAGCCGGCCATTGCGATGCAGCTGATGCACCGTCGGTGCGAACGGCGGCTGCCGCGGAAACATCCGTGCCTGCTGCGGTGTCAAATTGCCCTTGCGCAGGTTACACGGCGAACAGGCGGCGACCACGTTTTCCCATGTAGTCTGGCCGCCTTTGCTGCGCGGGACGATGTGATCGAAGGTGAGTTCATCGCCGGCCGAGCAATACTGGCAGACGAAGCGGTCGCGCAGGAACACGTTGAACCGGGTGAAGGCGGGATGGGTGGACGGCCTGACGAAGGACTTCAGCGACACCACGCTCGGCAGCTGAATCTCGAACGACGGACTGCGCACCGCGCGGTCATAGTGCTCCACGATGTTGACGCGGTCGAGAAATACCGCCTTGATCGCGTCCTGCCACGACCATAGGGACAGCGGATAATAACTGAGCGGCCGGAAGTCCGCGTTCAGCACCAGCACCGGCCAACCGCCTTGCGAGACATGTGCGTTCAAGTAACGCTCCTGGCCCCCGTTTTGGCTGCGAAGCAGCGTGAGTTGACATACTACAGGCAGCGTGACGGGATTGTGAAGAGCGTTGGGGGCCTTATCCGCGGTTGCACCGGCCCGCATCCGGATTGCATGATCGCCGCGAACACCGCTAAATCGTCACGGACGGCGCTTTTCGGCTGCCCACGGACCCGCCAAATGGTCACCACCTCCCGCTATCTGGAAGCGCCGCGCCGGCTGCGGGCATTCGTTCGCGCGCATGAATCAAGCCTGGTCCTGCTGGCGCTGCTGATCGGAACCATCGGCGGACTGGTGGTGTCCGCGATGAGCGCGGCGGTCGAAGGGCTCCATGTGCTGCTGTTTAACCTCGAAATGGGGCAGCGTCTCTCGAGCCAGTTCAGGATCGAGCCGCTGCGCGCGCTGCTGGTTCCGAGCCTCGGCGGATTGCTGCTCGGCATCGCCTTTCTGCTGCTGCAGCGATGGCGGCCAGCGCGCGAAATCGATCCGATCGAGGCCAATGCCCTGCATGGCGGGCGGATGTCGTTTCGCGGCAGTGTGATCGTCGCGCTGCAGACCATCTGGTCGAGCGGCGTCGGCGCTTCGGTCGGGCTTGAGGCAGGATACACCCAGCTGGCCAGCGGGCTCGCCGCCTCGCTGGGCCGCGGGTTTCATCTGCGTCGCGCCGATCAACGCATCATGGTCGGCTGCGGTGCCGCAGCGGCGATTGCGGGCGCCTTTGGCGCGCCGCTCGCCGGTGCCTTCTATGCCTTTGAACTGGTGATCGGAGGATATACTCCGGCAAGCCTGACGCCGGTCGGCGTCGCCGCGGTCGCCGGCTATTTTGTCGCCCATGCCTTCACGGTGCTGTCGCTCGGCGTCGGCGTCGGTCCGGTCGGCGATGTATTGGGACGTGATCTCGCCATTGCCACGCTGCTCGGGATCCTGTCGGCGCTGTTTGGCATCGCCATCATGCGCGGCGTGGCGCTGTGCGAGATGCTGCTGTTGAAGACCAGGCTTTGGCCACCGCTGCGCCCGGCGCTTGGCGGCCTTGCGGTAGGACTGCTCGCCCTGGTGACGCCGCAGGTGATGTCGTCGGGGCACGGCGCGCTGCATTTTGCCGGATTTGTCTCGATCCCGCTCGGCGTGGTCGCGACGATCTTCGCGCTGAAGGCACTGGCCTCGATCGCGTCGCTCGGCAGCGGCTTTCGCGGCGGGCTGTTCTTCGCCACGCTGTTCCTGGGCGCGCTCGGCGGTCACCTGTTCGCCGCCGGCTTTGATGCGATCTGGCCGGGCCTCAAGCTCAACCCGAACGTCTACGCGATCATCGGCATGAGTGCGCTATCGGCCTCGGTGATCGGCGGTCCCTTGACGATGTCGTTCATCGCGCTGGAATCGACCGGCAATCTCTGGCTCACCACGGCGGTGCTGGTCGCGGTCATGATCTCGACCCAGATCACCCGTGAGCTGTTCGGCTACTCGTTCGCGACATGGCGCTTTCACCTGCGCGGCGAAACCATTCGCAGCGCCGCGGATGTCGGCTGGATCCGCGATCTCACGGTGCGCAGCCTGATGCGGCCGGACGTGACCACCGTGAACGCCGGCATGCCGATCGAAGAATTCCGCGACAAGTTTCCGCTCGGCTCGAAAACCCAGGTGGTGGCGGTCGACGCCGCGGGCCATTACGCCGGGCTGGCGCTGGTGGCCGAAGCGCATGCGCCGGACATCGAGGCGGCGAAAGGGCTGGTCGACATCCTGCACTATCGGGATGTCACGCTGCATCCCGTCATGAACATCCAGGAGGCCATCGCCGTGTTCGACGCCGCGGAGGCCGAAACGCTGGTGGTGGTCGAAGCCGACGGCGAACATCGGCCGATCGGCATCCTCAGCGAGGCCCACGCGATGCGCCGCTATGCGGAGGAGTCCGAACAGCGGCGGCGCGAGGCGGTCGGCGAAGTCTGAGGCATTTTCCAGCAGCCCCCACGGCTTCATCCTTCGAGACGCATCGCTTCGCGATGCTCCTCAGGATGAGGTCTTAAACCCTCATGGTGAGGAGCGCGGCAACGCCGCGCGTCTCGAACCACGAGGCCACCGATGCGTGTCATTATACAATCCAGCGATTGTCCGATCCAGGGCACGCATGGCGGCAATTTTCTGCCGCAGAGCATGAACAAGTTGTAACGACCCGGTGCAGGAAGCCGGTGAGACTTCAACCGTTTCGAGCTGGCGGGCGTCGCGGCGCGGCCTATATCCCGGCAAAAGGAGATTGCCATGTTGAAAGTCGCCGTCGTCGCCTTCGCGCTCGCGATCTCGGGCTTGATGCTGTGGATTGCACACGAAAATGCAAACTTTGCCGAGCTGCCGCGCGCGACCCTGGTCAAGCGGGCGGCGTGAGGCAGCGCTGCAGCTTCTGCAGGCAGCGAACCACGGATGGCATCGGCGTATCCGGAAAGCTGGTCTTCCAGTCGGTCACGCCGACTTCGCCGACATAGATGTCGCCCCTCGAATCCACTGCGATGCCATGCGGAGCGAGGAATTGACCGGTCGCAAGGCCGGGACCGTGCTCACCACCGAGCCGCGCGATACGCTTGCCCTTGCTATCAACGATGGTCAGGCGAGGGCCGAGGTTCGGAACCCGGCGATTGACCGGCATGCCCGGTCCGAGTTCGCCGACAATGAAATTGGGATGCTTGCCGCCGCAGCAATGCAGCGCGCAGGGACGGTGCAGATTGTTCCACTGCGTTTCATATTTGCCGTTGCCGTCGAACACCTGCACGCGATGATTCTCGCGATCGGCGACATAGACAAAGCCATCGGCATCGGTCGCGATATTGTGGACGATGTTGAACTGGCCCGGGTCGGTGCCGGGCTCGCCCCAGCTTTTGAGCAGCCTGCCGTCGGGCGTGTATTTGTGGACGCAGGCATTGCCGTAGCCGTCGCTGACGTAGATTTCGCCCCTGGGCGACAGCGCCGTGTGGGTGCAGCGGTGGAATGGCTCGCCGCTCATGAAGGGCGCGGGCTTGTTCGGAATCCCGATCGTGAGCCGTACCTTGCCGTCGGTCGAGCACTTGCGCACCGTATGGTCGCCGTCATCGGTGCAATAGAGGTTGTCGTCGGCGTCGATGTGCAGGCCGTGCGCGCGGCTGAACAGGCCTTCGCCCCAGCTGGCGATGAAACGACCCTCGCGATCGAGCACCACCATCGGATGCGCGCCGCGGTTGAAGACGTAGACACGATCCTTGCTGTCAACCGCGACCGAGGCGACATCGGTGAGATTCCACCCGTCCGGCAGCTTCGCCCAGTTCTCCGCCACGCGGTAGCGATGCTCGCCCGATCCGAGAATGGTTGGCATGCAGTGCTCCCCAGAAGTCATCCCGGAATGACGTGGCGCGGTCATGCAGCGGCGGGCGCCGAGACCGAGCCGCGCGGCAGCAGTCCCTCCTCGATGGCCTTGATCTGCAGGGCGAGATATTTCGAGTTGATCCGGCACTGTGCCAGGCTACCGGCGATGAACCACAGGCCGGGTTGCGCGGTGCGTGCGTACATGTTCCGCAATTCCTGTCCGTCGCCGAAACCCCAGATCGGACCGACACGCTCGGTAACCTCGTCGCCGAACAGCCGGCGCACCAGATATTCCCAAGGCTTGTAGCCGGTGGCCAGCACGATCAGGTCGGCGGCGATGGCTTTGCCGTCTTTCATCCGCACGCCCTCGGCGACGAAGGATGCGATATCGGCAAACTGGATCAGTCCGATCGCCCTGCTGGCGACGAGATCGGAGCAGCCGACGTTGAAATAGTAGCCGCCGCCGCGGGTCAGATATTTGAACTGCCAGCCGGTGCCGCCGTCGCCGAAGTCGAGCTTGAATCCGACGCGTTCAAGGCCACCGAGCAGCTGCTGATCGAGTTGCTTCGATTGCTCGGTCAGCAGCACATGGCTCCGTTTTGCCAGCGTCAGCGGCATCGAGGCTGCAATCAAGTCGTTGTCTTCCAGCGTGCCTTCGTTGTAGGCGGAGTAGGCAAGCTGTGCCGATGGTTCGATATTGGTGATCAGGGTCGGGCTGCGCTGGACCAGGCTGACTTGGGCGCCGCTCGAATGCAGATCCTGTGCGATGTCATGCCCGCTGTTGCCGGTGCCGATCACCAGCGCCCGCTTGCCCTTCCATGCTTCGCCATCCTCGTACCGGCTGGAGTGCAGTACCGCGCCGACGAAGTCCTTCAAGCCGGGAATATCCGGCAGATTTGCAATACCGCTGACGCCGGTGGCCACGACCACATGCCGCGGATGCATCGTGCGCGTGCTGCCGTCGCCGCGACGCAGCACCACCGACCAGCGTCCCGCTGTCTCATCGTAGCTGCCGCCCTCGAACTCGGTGCCGGTCCAGAAGTTCAGCTCCATGCTCTCGACATAGGCCTCGAACCAGTTGGCAAGCTTGTCCTTGGGAATGTAGGTCGGCCAGTTCGGCGGAAACGGCATGTAGGGCAGGTGGTTGACCTGCACCTGATTGTGCAGCGTCAGGGCATGATAGCGCCGGCGCCAGTCGTCGCCGATCCGCGCCTCGCGGTCCACGATCAGGGTGTCGACCTGTAACTGCTTGAGGCGCGCGGCGATGCAAAGCCCGGCCTGTCCGCCGCCGATCACCAGCACGGCCGGATCGCGGTCGGCATATTGAGCCGCGGCTTTCCGCAGGTCGAGCCAGTTCGGACCGCGAAAATCACGCGAATAGGAGCTGCCGCGGGGCCGCGCCATTCCGAGCTGCTCTTCAAACCCCCTTAATTCCTCAAGCGCCGTCAGCAACGTCCAGGCCTTCAACTTGCCGCCGTCGCCGGCATCGGGAGTGAGGCGCAGGATTCCGTCGCCGCGGCCTTGCGCCGTTTCAAATCTGAAAATCGCTTCGATCGCGTGCGTGCCGGCGCGGGTGATGCGGCGCGGTGCGGCACGATCCGGATCGACACAAAAACCGTAGGGAGAGGCGCGCCCGGCGTGCAGCTTCAACTCTTTCAGGATTGCGTCCGCGCCGTTGATCGTCTGCAGGCTCCAGCTCAGCGCCAGCACGTCGCGCCAATAGCTCTCGGCGTGAAACAGGGCTTTCAGCAGGATGCCGTCGGGCTCCGCGAGGGCTTGTTCGAACTGCGCCAGCCAGCTGTCCACGGCGAGCGAAATATCGTCGGTTCTGTCCAGCATGCGCGTTTCTCTTCGCCGGCGGGTTGCGGCGTTTCCCTACCGCAAGCCTATACCGGTTTGGGGTCGCGCAGAAAGCGGGTCAGTCCAGCACGGACAGCATGTGGCCCTGATCCGGCGGAACACGGCCATCGAGCGTATCCTGGTAGACCTGGTTCACCGCCGCGGTGGATTTCATTGGCTCGCTCCCGGCTTTTTCCCCGCCGGGATTGTTGCCTTCGCCGATGACCGTTTTGCGACCGGCGGTTTGTTTAAAACAGTGTTCGCTTTTGGCTCGCTTGCGATAACGCCTTCGCGCTTGCGCAGCACCCGGTAATAGCTCCACCACAGATGCGCCGCGGCGCCGCGCAGCGGTCGCCACGGCTCCGCCAGCGGCGCCATCTGTTTGGCGGTCGGTCGGGTGGTCAGCCCGAGCCCGACCTTGATCGCTTCCTGCACGGCGAGGTCGCCGGCCGGCCACGCATCGCCGTGACCGAGGCAGAACAATAGATAGACGTCGGCGGTCCAGGGACCGATGCCGTGCAGTGCGGTCAGCGTGTTGTGGGCGGCGTCGGCGTCCTCGTTCGCCAGCACCTCGAGGTTCAGTCGCTCGGCGGCGAGTTCGCGGGCAAGGCTCTTCAAGGTCTTGATCTTCGCCGCGGACAGCCCGAGCCGGCCGAGGCGGTTGGCGCGCGCTTTCCGCAGGCTCGCGTGATCAAATGGATCGAACGCCGCGCTGACGCGCGCCCAGATCGCCGCCGCACTCGCGGTGGATAGTTGCTGCCCGGTGATGATCGCGGCAATGCCGGCAAAGCCGGGCTCGCGCCGCCGCAATGCCGGCATGCCGGTGCGTTCAAGGATGGGCTTGAGCCGCGGGTCCCGCGTGACCAGCGTGCGGATCGCGTCCTCGAGATCGGCCTGGGTGTTGAGATGGATGGTCATGAGGCTGTGATCAATCAACTTGCGGGGGCCGTCATGGGCGGCCTTGACCCGCGCATCCATCTCATATCGTAACAGACTCTTGAAGGATGGATTGCCGGGGTCAAGGACTCAACATCAAGCCCGGCAATGACGAAGGTCGAGAGTTCAATGCCACCCGTCTTCCGCTTTGCGCCGAGCCCGAACGGTTATCTTCACCTCGGCCACGCCTATTCAGCCCTGCTGAATTTCGATCTGGCCCGTCAGACCGGCGGCCGGTTCCTGCTGCGCATCGAGGATATCGACCCCAGCCGCTGCAAGCCGGAATTCGAGGCCGCGATCTACCAGGACCTCGCCTGGCTCGGGATCACATGGGAGACCCCGGTGCGGCGGCAGTCGCAGCATTTCATCGACTATCGCCCGGCGCTCGAGCGCCTCGGCAGGCTCGGCCTGGTCTATCCAGGTTTTGAGAGCCGTGCCGAGTTGGCGCGACGGGTGGCCCGCCAGGAAGCAGCCGGGACGCCGTGGCCGCGCGATCCCGACGGGGCGCCGCGCTACCCCGGTGCGCTTCCGCCCGCCCGGCATGCGCGCCCGCTCGAAACCGCCGCGCCCCCGGCATTGCGGCTCGATATGGCGGCGGCCCGCGCCCGGGTCGGCGATCTCGGCTGGATCGAGCACGGCGAGGGACCCGGCGGCGAGACCGGCGCGGTGGCGGCCGGCCCGGACGCATGGGGCGACGCCGTCCTGGCGCGTCGGGAGACGCCGACCAGCTATCACCTCTCGGTCGTGATCGACGACGCCCTGCAGGGCGTGACGGATGTGGTACGCGGCCAGGATCTGTTCTGGTCGACCAGTCTGCATCGGCTGCTGCAAACACTGCTCGGCCTGCCCGAGCCGGTCTACCGGCACCATCGCCTGATTCTCGACAGCGCCGGACGGAAGCTGTCGAAATCGACCGCAGCCACCGGCTTGCGCGAACTCCGCGCCGCCGGAGCGGCGCCGGCCGACATTCGCAGCGTCGTCGGCTTGCCATAATTTCGGGCGCTCAACATCGGTGGGAAAACTTCCTTCGGCGTGGCTCCCGCAGCCGCGCCATGCCATGCTGGCGCCGGCCAGGGCGGGGGAATCATGGCGCCGAAATCGCGCTCACAGCGCACCACGCGGCCAGCGAAACGGCGGGCGACGAAAAGGCGCGTCCCGGCGGCGGTCGCCCGCAAGGCCCGCGGCAAGCGCGCCGCCAACAGGGCGGCCTCATCCGGCGTGGTCGAGGCCGCACTTGCCGCATTCGCGCATGAGGTGCGCACGCCGCTCACCGGAATCCTCGCCATCAGCGATCTCCTCGCAACGTCGGACCTTGACGAGCGCGAGCGGCGCTGGGTCGATACCATCAAGGCCGGCGCGGAACATCTGGCGAGCCTTGCGACCCTGTTCGTCGATGCCGCGAAAAGCGGCGAATCCGGACTGGCGGTTCGGCGGGACTTTTTCGATTTGCGCGCCCTCGCCCGCAACGCCGGCGATTCGTTGGCGGGCCGGGCGGCGGCCAAGGGCCTGCGCTCGGCCGTCGAGATTTCGGACAAGATCCCGGCCTTCGTGATCGGCGATCCGGTCCGTCTCCGCGCGGCACTGGAAAACCTGATCGACAATGCGGTGAAATTTACCGAACGCGGCAGCGTCACATTGAGGGCCGCGGCGGCGCCAAGCCCGAAAGGCGCGGTCGGTGTCACCTTCGCGGTCTCCGACAGCGGCATCGGGCTGACGCTTGCCGAGATCAAGCGCTTGTTTCGGCCGTTCTCGCAGGCCAACGTCAACATCGCGTCGCGTTTCGGCGGCGCCGGGCTCGGGCTGTCCTCGGTGAAGCAACTGGCCCGAGCGATGGGAGGCGACATCGCGATTGCGCCCCGGCGCGGCGGCGGCACCACCTTCACCATGACCGTCGTGCTGGCGCGGCCGAAGGGGGCAGCGGTCACGTCGGGTTCCGACGTCGATGCCTCGTCAAGCGAGGCTCGCGCACTGCGCGTTCTCAGCGTCGAGGACAATCCGTTCGGCCGCGTCGTGCTCAACACCATCCTGACCGAACTCGGCCATCACGCGGAATTCATCGGGCAGGGGGAGGCGGCCGCCGAGCGGATCGCGCGGGGCGAGTTCGACGCGGTGCTGATGGACATGGTGCTGCCGGGCATCAACGGCATCGAGGCGATCCGCCAGATTCGCGGCCTGCGCCCGCCGCTGGGGCGCATTGCCATCATCGGGGTGTCGGGCCGCGCCGATGATGAAACGGCGTCGCGCGCCGCCGGCGCCGATGCCTTCCTGGTCAAGCCCGTGAGTCCGCGGGCTTTAGCGACTGCGCTGCTTGAAGCGACACGCCGTGCGGCAGCCGCGACTTGATGATCGCGGCGTTCAGTTCGCCGCCATATACGAAGATCGCGGCAATGAAATAGAGAAACACCAGGGCGATGATGACGGATGCGAGGCCCGCATACATCGTGACGTAGTTGTTGGCGAAACGCGCCAGGTATTGTCCGAACACGATGCCCGAGACAAGCGACGCCACCATGGTGAAGATGATGCCGGGCAGAATCTGCAGAAATCCGCGGCGGCCTGCCGGAAGCCACGCGTGCAGGATCAGCAGCGCCACGATCAGCGCCGAGATCGTGATGCCGTAGCGCGCGATATTGAGAAAATTCTCGTTGCTCTTGATAACCAGCGGAATGTGGCGCCGCGCGGCTTCCAGCATCAGTGGGCCCAGCACGATCAGGAATGCCATCGCCAGCGCGGTAAAGGCGGCGACCAGCGTGTAACCGATCGATTCCAGGCGCAGCCAGTACCAGCGCCGCGGCTCGACCACCGCATAGGCCCGGTTGAGCGCAACGCGCAGGCTTTCGACGCCGTTCGAGGCGAAATAGACCGCCAGCAGCGCACCGATGGTCAGCGCATCGCCGCGGGTCGTGGTCAGCACATCGTGAATCTGGACCGACAGCGAATCGGCGACCTGCTTCGGCCAGATCTGCAGCATCAGCTCGGCGGCCTGGTCGGCGAGTTCCTTCGACCCGAAAAACCCGGCCAGCGACGTCAGCACGATCAGAAACGGAAACAGCGCCATCAGCGTCGACAGCGCGATATGGCTCGCGATTGCCCAGCCGTCATCAGCGAGAAACGTGTAGAACGCATCCAGTGACACCAGATAGACGTAGCGAAGCTGCCTCACATTTCACCTTGAACGGCAGAAAATCGGTTCACGCGGCGCGCCCGGCTACCATCTGATATTATTGGGCAAAAAGCCAGATCGTTGCCGGCCGGCGGCGCGCTGCGAAAGATGGCGGACCGCGCGGCGAGGTGTTATGTAACGGTCATGGCTTCCTTCCTGAGCACGTTAATTCTCCCCATTGCCGTCGGTGCCGTTGCCTTCGTGCTGCTGCTGGGTCTCATCAACATGATGCGGGGCGGGTCGCCAAACCTGTCCCAGAAGCTGATGCAATGGCGGGTGCTGCTGCAATTTATCGCGATCGTCATCACCATGCTGACGGTGTGGGCGATGGGGCGTTGAAAAGATGAGAACGGCTTGCCGGGACCCCAGCGAAGCCGATGTGCTCGCTCTTTCACCGGGAGAGGCGGCCGAGAACACGGGAGCCACGGATGGTCGTTCTCAACCGTATCTACACGCGAACCGGCGATGACGGCACCACCGCGCTTGGCAGCGGCGAGCGTCGCCCGAAATACGATCTGCGCATCAGTGCCTATGGAACCGTCGACGAAACCAACGCCGCCATCGGCATCGTCCGGCTGCATCTGTCGGATGCGCGCGGTCTCGACGCCATGCTGGGCCTGATTCAGAACGACCTGTTCGACCTCGGTGCCGACCTCGCGGTTCCCGAGCGCGAAGGCAAGGCGGAGCGGTTGCGGATGCTGTCCAGCCAGGTCGAGCGGCTTGAGCGCGACATCGACAGCTTGAACGAGGGGCTGGCGCCCCTGACCTCGTTTGTGCTGCCCGGCGGCACGCCAGCGGCGGCGCATCTGCATCTGGCGCGCACCATTTGCCGCAGGGCGGAACGCGTCATGGTGGAACTCGCGGCACGGCCCAACGAGCCCGTCAGCGCCGCGGCGATCCATTATATGAACCGCCTGTCCGACTTCCTGTTCGTCGCAAGCCGTTCCGTGAACCAGAATGGCGCAGGAGACGTGCTCTGGGTGCCCGGCCAGAACCGCTAATCGCGCCGGTCCGGAAGCGATTTTTGGCCTTCGCTCGTTGACCGGGGTTGGCGGGACCTTTAGGTTCCGCGCCCAAGCTGATCAAACCTGAAATTCAAGCGAAAGACGGTCGATGAAGGTTCTGGTGCCGGTAAAGCGGGTGGTCGATTACAACGTCAAGGTCCGTGTCAAGAGCGATGGATCGGGCGTGGAACTTGCCAACGTCAAGATGTCGATGAATCCATTCGATGAAATCGCCGTCGAGGAGGCCTTGCGCCTGAGAGAGGCCGGCAAGGCGACCGAGGTGGTGGTGGCTTCGATCGGCTCCGCCCAGGCGTCGGAGACCATCCGCACCGGGCTCGCCATGGGCGCCGATCGCGGCATTCTGGTCAAGGCAGACGGCATGGTCGAACCGCTGGCGGTGGCGAAGATCCTCAAGGCCATTGTCGATGAAGAAAAGCCCGGCCTTGTCATTCTCGGCAAGCAGGCGATCGACGACGATTCCAACCAGACCGGCCAGATGCTGGCCGCGCTGCTCGGCTGGCCGCAGGCGACCTTTGCCTCCAAGCTCGAGGTCGATGGCTCCGATTTCAAGGTGACGCGCGAAGTCGATGGCGGCCTGCAGACCGTCAAGCTCAAGGGACCGGCGATCGTCACCACCGATTTGCGGCTTAACGAGCCGCGCTACGCCAGTCTGCCCAACATCATGAAAGCGAAGAAGAAGCCGATCGCCGACAAGAGTGCAGCCGATTACGGTGTCGACCTCACCCCGCATCTTGAAATCCTCAAGACATCCGAACCGCCGGGCCGCAAGGGCGGCGTCAAGGTCAAGGACGTCACGGAACTGGTGTCGAAGCTCAAGAACGAAGCCGGGGTTCTCTGATGACCACGCTGTTGATTGCCGAACACGAAGGCGCCACCCTGAAGGATTCCACCAACAAGGCGCTGACCGCGGCCGCGCAATTGGGTGCCGAAGTCCATGTGCTGGTCGCCGGCGGACGCGAGGGCACCAAGGCGGCCGCCGAGGCCGCCGCCAAGCTCGCCGGCGTCAAGAAGGTGTTGCTGGCGGAAGGCGACGCCTACGCCCACGATCTCGCCGAACCGCTGGCCGCCCTGATCGTCGCGCTGGCGCCGGCCTACGATGCCTTCGTCGCGCCGGCCACCTCGCGATTCAAGAATGTGATGCCGCGCGTCGCCGCGCTGCTCGACGTGATGCAGGTGTCGGAAATCATCAAGGTGGTTTCGCCCGACACGTTCGAGCGGCCGATCTATGCCGGCAATGCCATCCAGACCGTGAAATCGAAGGACGCCAAGAAGGTCATCACGGTGCGAACTTCGACCTTCGCCGCCACCGGCGAGGGCGGCAGCGCGCCGGTCGAGACTGCCGCCTCCGCTGCCGATCCCGGCCTCTCCAGCTTTGTCGGCGAGGAGGTTGCGAAGAGCGATCGTCCCGAACTGACGTCGGCGAAGATCATCGTTTCCGGCGGCCGCGCCATGCAGAGCCGCGAGAATTTCGCCAAATATATCGAGCCGCTTGCGGACAAGCTCGGCGCCGGCGTCGGCGCCTCGCGCGCCGCGGTCGATGCCGGATATGCACCGAACGATTGGCAGGTCGGCCAGACCGGCAAAGTGGTGGCACCGGAACTATATGTGGCGATAGGTATCTCCGGTGCGATCCAGCATCTCGCCGGCATGAAGGATTCCAAGGTAATCGTTGCGATCAACAAGGATGAGGACGCACCGATTTTCCAGGTCGCCGATTATGGCCTGGTCGCCGATCTGTATCAGGCGGTTCCTGAACTGACCGAAGCGCTTGGCAAGCTTGGAAAGTGAAAATGCTCCGGCTGGATGAACGGATTCCGGCCGGTGTTTTGCAAGGGACGGGCAGGCGCGCGCCGCGCGCCGCTCCGGGTGAGATGACGAGATGGCGGTTATGATCAAGAAAGTTGGCGTGATCGGCTCGGGCCAGATGGGCAACGGCATCGCGCATGTCGCGAGCCTCGCCGGGTTCGACGTCGTGCTCAATGATATATCCGCCGACCGTCTGAAATCCGCGATGGCGACCATCAACGGCAACCTCTCGCGCCAGGTCGCCAAGAAGATCATTACCGAGGACGCGCGCAAGCAGGCGCTGAACAGGATCGCCTCCACCGAGGGAATCGATGGGCTCGCCGATTGCGATCTCGTGATCGAGACCGCGGTCGAGAAGGAAGAGGTCAAGCGCAAGATCTTCCACGATCTCTGCGCGGTGCTGAAGCCGGAAGCCATCGTCGCCTCCAACACCTCGTCGATCTCGATCACGCGGCTCGCCGCCTCCACCGACCGGCCCGAGCGCTTCATCGGCATTCACTTCATGAACCCGGTTCCGCTGATGGAACTGGTCGAGCTGATCCGCGGCATCGCCACCGACGACAGCACCTTCGAGGCCTCGAAGGAGTTCGTCACCCGGCTCGGCAAGCAGGTCGCGGTGTCCGAGGATTTTCCGGCCTTCATCGTCAACCGCATTCTGCTGCCGATGATCAACGAGGCGATCTATACGCTGTATGAGGGGGTGGGCAACGTCGAGGCGATCGATGCCGCGATGAAGCTCGGCGCGCACCATCCGATGGGGCCGCTCGAACTGGCCGATTTCATTGGGCTGGATACCTGTCTGTCGATCATGCAGGTGCTGCACGAGGGGCTCGCCGACTCGAAGTACCGGCCGTGTCCGTTGCTGGTGAAATATGTCGAGGCGGGCTGGCTCGGCCGCAAGACCCAGCGCGGCTTCTACGATTATCGCGGCGACAAGCCGGTCCCGACACGCTGAGACGTCCGGCGCCATCCCATATTCGAATTTTCTTAACCGCCGCCGGGTAGTGTGCCGGCGTCGGAGTGTTGGTGGATGGATATGATGAGCATGGTCAGCAGCATTCTCGCCGCCCAGGCGGGGAATGTGCAAATGCAGGTCGCGACCTCGCTGCTGAAATCGAACGCCGATGCGGAGAAATTCGCGGTCCAGACCCTGCTGGGCGGCCCGAGCGCATCATCGCCGGCCAACCTCGGCCCCGGTATCGGTGGCAATCTGGATGTTTCGGCCTAAAACGACGCCGCCGATGGTTTGATCGCCGCCGTGATCAGCTTGATCGCGTCGTCGCTGGCCCAGTCCGCCGGACCTGCAATGGTCGCGATCTCGCAGCCCTGGCCGTCGACCAGTACCGAAGTCGGCATCCCCAGCGCCCGGCCTATGCTCTTAAGATCTTGGAAAACCTTGGCTTTCTGATCGCTGAAATAGCCGAGCCGGGTCAGTTTGGCGTCTTTCAGGAAGTTCTTCGGCTTGTCGGGGTCGCGGGTGTCGATATTGACGGCCACCACCTCGAAATCGGGGCCGCCGAGCCGCGTCTGCAGGCCTTCGAGCGCCGGCATTTCGCGGCGGCAGGGCACGCACCAGGTCGCCCACAGGTTCACCAGAACGGTGCGGCCGTGCCAGTCCGAGAGCTTCCTGGGCTTGCCATCGGCGTCTTCGAAGGCGAGATCCGGCAGCTTCAGCGGCGCAGTGGCCATGGTCAGTGCGGCGACCTCCCCCTGCGCCAGCGGTGCCAGTCTGTGGGCCAGCGCCACCGCCGGACGGCAAGCCGAATCGCCGGCCGCGTTGCGCTTGAGGCTGCCGATCCCGTATACCCCGGCAAATCCGATCGCCGCGCCGATCAGCACCGCTCCGATCGCACGGGGGATCCGGCGCGTGGCCGTTGGCGGTGGTGCGGGTTGTTCAGGCATATCGTTTGTCATCCTGTATCAGATACGGCTATGCAGGGCCTATATTACCGCCCGGCGCATCGTTAACGAAACGGGCGCTGCGTTTTCGGGTCACGATGGGCGGCGGGTCACAGGCAGGTCATGAGTAGCAGGTCATGAGCAACAAGATGTGGGGTGGCCGGTTCACCGAGCGCCCCGACGCGATCATGGAGGAAATCAACGTCTCCATCGACGTCGACCGTCACCTTTTTGCCCAGGACATTGCCGCGTCCAAGGCCCACGCCGCGATGCTCGCCGCGCAAGGCATTCTTACCGCGAACGATGCGAAAAATATCGCACGCGGTCTAGACACGATTCTGTCAGAAATCGGCTCGGGATCGTTCGATTTCAAGCGCGCGCTCGAGGACATTCACATGAATGTCGAAAGCCGGCTCGGGGAGTTGATCGGCCCCGCCGCCGGGCGGCTGCATACCGCACGCTCCCGCAACGATCAGGTGGCGACCGATTTCCGGCTCTACGTTCGCGACATCATCGATGCGGCGGATGTGGCACTGGCCGCGTTCCAGCACGTGCTGGCGGAGCGGGCTCTGCAACATGCCGGTACGGTGATGCCCGGCTTCACCCATCTGCAGACCGCCCAGCCGGTGACCTTGGGGCATCATCTTCTGGCCTATGTCGAGATGGCATCGCGCGACCGCGGTCGCTTCGCCGATGCCCGCAAGCGCCTCAACGAATCCCCACTCGGTGCCGCGGCGCTCGCCGGCACCTCGTTCCCGATCGACCGTCACGCCACGGCCAAGGCGCTTGGCTTCGAGCGGCCGATGGCCAATTCGCTCGACGCGGTATCGGATCGCGACTTTGTGCTTGAAACATTGTCGGCAGCGGCGATCGCGTCGGTGCACCTGTCGCGCTTTGCCGAGGAACTCGTGATCTGGACCTCGCCGCTGGTGGGGCTGGTGCGCTTGTCCGACAAATTCACCACCGGCTCGTCGATCATGCCGCAGAAGCGCAACCCCGACGCGGCCGAACTGGTTCGCGCCAAGACCGGACGGGTGATCGGCGCGCTGACCGCGTTGCTGATCGTGATGAAGGGCCTGCCGCTCGCCTATCAAAAGGATATGCAGGAGGACAAGCAGGGCGCCATGGAAGCGTTCGGCGCCCTTTCGCTGGCGGTGCGGGCGATGACCGGCATGGTGGCCGACATGCTGCCCGACGAGGCGCGGATGAAACTCGCCGCGGGCGAGGGCTACGCCACCGCGACGGATCTTGCCGACTGGCTGGTGCGAACGCTGAAAATGCCGTTTCGCGATGCCCATCACGTTACCGGGCGAATCGTCGCCACGGCGGCCACGGACGGCGTCGCACTGCACGAGCTGCCGTTGCAGGCGATGCAGAGCATCGAGCCCAGGATCACGGCGGAGGCCTTGAAGGTGCTGTCGGTCGAGGCCTCGGTGAAGAGCCGCACGAGCTATGGTGGAACAGCGCCGAAGAATGTCGTGGCGCAGGCCAAGGCCTGGCTCAAGCGGCTGGAAAAAGAGCGAAAATCGGGCTGAGTCACGGATTGCGCCGCAATTTCATCACCGTCCGGGTCTCGCCAGAACGGGGCAATCTTTGTATGGTGCCGCCGCTTTGGGGATGTCGCCGTGAATCGTGTTTCTAGCTCTTTGTCGCCGAGATGGGCCGTCGTGCTGCTGGCCGCCGTCGTGCTGACGCTGGCCGGATGCGGGCGCAAGGGCCCGCTTGACCTGCCGCCGGCCGCGACGCCGCAATCGTCTGCCGCGATGCAGGGCGACACCGACGCCGAACAGGCCAACAAACCTACTGTTTTCAATCCTACCTATGGAGCCGAGGCGTCGCCGGCCGCCCCCAAAGGTGGCAAGAAATCATTCGTACTCGATCCGCTCCTGGGTAACTGAGCCGCCATGAATCACTTCGACTATCGCAACGGCGTGCTGCACGCCGAGGCGGTGAACCTGATCGAACTGGCGACCGCGGTCGGCACGCCGTTCTATTGCTATTCGACGGCGACGCTGGAGCGTCATTACCGGGTGTTCAGCGAGGCCTTTGCCGGCGAGAAGACGCTGGTGTGTTACGCCATGAAGGCCAACTCCAACCAGTCGGTGCTGCGCACGCTGGCCAAACTCGGTGCTGGCGCGGACGTGGTGTCCGGGGGCGAATTGAAGCGGGCGCTGGCGGCCGGCATTCCGCCCGACAGGATCCTGTTCTCCGGCATCGGCAAGACCGAAACCGAACTGCGCGCGGCGCTGGCGGCGGATATTCTGTGCATCAATATCGAGTCGGAACCCGAGCTCGAACTGCTGTCGCGGCTCGCCACCGAGAGCGGGAAAACGGCGCGCATCTCGGTGCGGATCAACCCCGACGTCGATGCCGGCACCCATGCCAAGATTTCAACCGGCCGATCGGAGAACAAGTTCGGCATTCCGCTGGCGCGCGCCCGCGCGGTCTATGCCCGCGCCGCCACCTTGCCGGGCATCCTGGTGACCGGCGCCGACATGCATATCGGCAGCCAGATCACCGATCTCAGCCGGATGGAAGCCGCGTTCCGGATTCTGGCCGAATTTGTCCAGACGCTGCGCGCCGACGGCCACGCCATCGCCCATATCGATTTCGGCGGCGGCCTCGGCATTCCCTATTACATGGACCGCGAAGCGCCACCGGCGCCGGCGGCCTACGCCGCAATGGTCAAGCGGGTGACGCATAACCTCGGCTGCACGCTGATGTTCGAACCGGGCCGGATGATCGTCGGCAACGCCGGAATTCTCGTCGCCCGCGTGATCTATGTGAAGCATAGCGATGCCAAGAATTTCGTCATCATCGACGCGGCGATGAACGACCTGATCCGCCCCACGCTCTACGAAGCGCACCATGACGTCCTGCCGGTGCGGCAGCCCGCCCAGGGCACCCGCCCGATCGTGGCCGACGTGGTCGGGCCGGTCTGCGAAAGCGGCGATTACCTCGCGCTAGACCGCAGCATGCCCGAACCCCGGGCCGGCGATCTGGTGGCGATCATGACGGCCGGCGCCTATGGCGCGGTGCAGTCCGGCACCTACAACACCCGTGCGCTGATTCCGGAAGTGCTGGTCAAGGACGACCAATACGCGGTGGTGCGGCCCCGCCTCGAGGCCGAGGCATTGATCGCGATGGACCGACCGGCGCCCTGGCTGTGAAGCTCTCTATAGCGGTCGTCCCGGCGAACGCCGGGACCCATAACCACGGATATTTGTTGTTGCACTGAGCTGGGGCTCCAGCTTCGACAGTCACGTACGCCTGTGGTTATGGGTCCCGGCTCAAGGCCGGGACGACGACGGAATCATTTGCTGCCCTTCGCTGCACCCACCACCACGCCGGCGGCTTGTTCAATCGGCTTGATCGCGGAAGTAAAATCGGATTCCGCGCCCATTTCGCGGATCACCACTTCCCACAGCCGTCCGACCGCTTCGGCGACTTCCATCGACATTCCCAGTGCCCTGGCCTCTTCGAGGCAGAGCCGCACGTCCTTGACCATCAACCCGGTCGCGAAACCGAAATCGAAGCTGCGCGGCAGGATCGAGCGGGGAAACTTGTCGCGGCTCGCCGTGTTCATGCCCGAGCCCGCATTGATGACGTCGATCATGACGGCGGCATCGAGCCCCGATTTGACGCCCATGGTCACCGCCTCCGACGTCGCGACCAGGGCGGTGGCGGACAACAGATTATTCGCAAGCTTCATGGTCTGGGCCGAGCCGGGCTTGGTGCCGATGAAGAACACCTTGCCGATCGCGTCGAGCGCCGGCTTGACTGCTTCGAAGTCGGCGCGCGGACCCGACACCATCACCGCGAGGGTGCCCTTTTCGGCGCCGCCGACGCCCCCGCTCACCGGGCTGTCGAGCTGCACGGTGTTGCGTTTCGCCAGCAGATCGTGGATTCGCACCGCCATGTGCGAGCCGACGGTGGAGAGATCGACGAAGCGCTTGACCCGTTTGCCCTCGATCACGCCGCCTGTCCCGGTCGCCACCTCGAGCGAGGCCTGCAGCGACGGCAGGCTGGCCAGCACGGTCTCGGCGCGGTCCGCGATTTCCCTTGGCGAGGACGCCGCCTGTGCGCCGAGCGCGACCAGTCTGTCGACCGCTTCCTGACGCTGGTCGAATACGACCAGGCGATGTCCCGCTTCGATCAGGCGGCGGGCCATGGGAAAGCCCATCTTGCCGAGACCGATGAATCCGATGTCCATGGTGATGCGCCTTCAGCCTTTGTCGATCTCGGCGAACACTTCGCGGGCGATCCGGAAACTGTCGACGCCGGCGGGAACGCCAGCATAAATCGCCACCTGCATGAAGATCTCGCGAATCTCGTCCTTGGTGACGCCATTGACCAGCGCGCCCTTGATGTGGACCCGCAGTTCGTGTGGCCGGTTCAGGATCGAAATCATGGCCAGATTGAGCATGCTGCGGGTCTTGCGCGGCAGTTCCTCCCGGCCCCACACCGCGCCCCAGCAATATTCGGTGACCAGTTCCTGAAACGGTCGGTTGAAATCGTCGGCATTTTTCAACGCGTTGCTGACATAGGCGTCGCCCAGCACCGCTTTTCGGATTTCCAGCCCCTTGTCGTGCGTTTTCTTGTCCATGACATTTCCTTTCGTGGATGACGGGCCGACGTTACGGGGTCGCCGACCCGCAGTCACGCCTTCGTGTTATGCGGATTCCCGGGTGTGGGTTGCCGCCCAGGAGCGGGTGCCTCACTGCCGCCGCCGTGCTAGACTGTTATTCGCGCAAACCCGGAGATTTTATTGAACGGCACGACCCCCAACCCGCCAGAGCCCGTGCGTGACCCGGATGCTGCCGCCCGGCTGCAGCTGACCCAGGCGCTGCAACGGGCGAGATATGCCATCGCATGGGAACGAAGCTGGCCGCATCTGGCGCGGCTTCTGACGGTTGTCGGTCTGTTCCTGGCGGTGTCCTGGGCCGGATTATGGCTGGCGCTGCCATTTGTCGGGCGCGCCATCGGTCTCGGCTTATTCGTGCTGCTGGCGCTGGCTGCACTGCTTCCGCTGGTCCGGTTTCGCTGGCCCAGCCGCGAAGAAGGACTGAGCCGGCTCGATCGCGGCACGGGCATCCGCCATCGCCCAGCCACCGCGCTGGCCGATACGCTGGTCTCGCAGGACCCGGTTGCACGGGCGCTGTGGCAGGCCCAGCGCGAGCGCACCCTGGCATCGATCAAGCGGATTCGTGCCGGCCTGCCGTCGCCGCGGCTTGCCATCCACGATCCCTGGGCGCTGCGCGCGCTGGTCGTGATGTTGATGGTTGCGGCCTATGTGGCGGCGGGCGACGAGCGCAGGCTGCGCATGGCGGCGGCGTTCGACTGGAACGGCGTGCTGTCGCCGGCCACGATCAGGGTCGACGCCTGGGTGACGCCGCCGCTCTACACCGGCAAGCCGCCGATCATCCTGTCGGCAGCCAACAAGGAAGCCGGCACGCCTGCCGCGGGACCGCTGCCGGTGCCGGTGGGCAGCACGCTGATAGTCCGCTCCAGCGGCAGCACGCTCGACGTCGTTGCCGGTGGCGGCGTCACCGAGACGGTGCCAACCGAGCAGGCGCCGAAGGGGACCAACGAGCGGCATTTCACCATCGCCGGCGACGGCACCCTGCATGTCCGCGCGCCCTCCGGTCAGCCGCAATGGAAATTCAGCGCGGTGCCCGACCGTGCCCCGACGATCGCCTTGGCGAAGGATCCGGAGCGCCAGGCCCGGGGGTCGCTGCAGATGTCCTACAAGATCGAGGATGACTACGGCGTCACCGAAGCCCAGGCGCATTTCGTCCGGCGTGACGGCGAGGGGCCGAAAGCCACGCCGGAAGCGCGGCCGCTGTTCACCCCGCCGCAATTTTCGCTGGTGCTGCCGAACGCCCGGACCCGCAACGGTGTTGGGCAGACCGTCAAGGATCTCAGCGAAGACCCCCATGCCGGTGCCGATGTGACGCTGACCCTGACGGCGAAGGACGAGGCCGGCAATGAGGGCCGCAGTGAGCCGTTCAACATGCGGCTGCCGCAGCGGCTGTTCACCAAGCCACTGGCGCGGGCCCTGATCGAACAGCGCCGCATCCTGGCGCTCGATGCCAACCAGAATTCGCAGGTTCAGGCGGCACTTGATGCGCTGATGATCGCACCCGAAATGTTCACGCCGGAAGCCGGCCATTATCTCGGCCTGTACAGCGTCGCGCGGCAGCTCGAGGCCGCCCGTACCGACGATGCGCTGCGCGCGGTCGTCGCCAGCCTGTGGTCGCTTGCCGTCACCATCGAGGATGGCAACATCACCGACGTCGACAAGGCGTTGCGCGCGGCGCAGGACGCGCTCAAGCAGGCGCTGGAACGCGGCGCCAGCGACGAGGAGATCAAGAAGCTCACCGACAACCTTCGCGCGGCGCTGGACAATTTCATGCGTCAGCTCGCCGAGCAGATGCACAGCAATCCGCAGGCGCTGGCACGGCCGCTCGATCCCAATACCAGGATCATGCGCCAGCAGGATCTCGACAACATGATCGAGCGCATGGAGCGGCTGTCGCGCTCCGGCGACAAGGATGCTGCCAAGGATCTGCTCGAGCAGCTGCAGGAGATGCTGGAAAACCTGCAGATGGCGCAGCCGGGCCAGTCCGGCGACGGCGACATGGAGCAGGCGCTGAACGAACTCGGCGACATGATTCGCAAGCAGCAGCAGTTGCGCGACAAGACCTTCAAGCAGGGCCAGGATGCGCGACGCGATCGCCGGCGCGGCAAGCAGGGCAATCAGGCCATGGGGGACCTGCAGCAGGACCAGCAGGGCCTGCGTGACCGGCTGAACAAATTGCAGCAGGAACTCGCCAGGCGCGGCATGGGACAGGGCCAGCGCGGCGAGAAGGGCCAGCAGGGCCAGGGCGCCGAACCGCAACAGGGCGAGGGCGAGGATGGCCTCGGCGAGGCCGACAGCGCCATGGACGACGCCGGCGGCAGGCTCGGCGAGGGCAATGCAGATGGCGCGGTGGACGCCGAGGGCAAGGCCCTCGAAGCCTTGCGCAAGGGCGCCCAGAGCCTCGCCGACTCGATGCAGCCGGGGGACGGCGACCAGCCGGGTGACGGCCAGGGCAATCGCGTGGGCCGGCAGCAAAGCGGTGGAAACCAGAGCGATCCGCTGGGCCGGCCGTTGCATGGGCGCGAATTCGGCGACGATCTGACGGTAAAGATTCCCGGCGAAATCGATGTGCAGCGGGTTCGCCGCATCCTGGAAGAGCTGCGCCGCCGGCTCGCCGACCCGTCGCGCCCGCAGATCGAACTCGATTACATCGAGCGGCTGCTCAAGGATTATTAGAGCGTTTTCCAGCACTGTGGCTTCATCCTTCGAGACGCGGCCAAGTGGCCGCTCCTCAGAATGAGGTCTTCTTGGATCGCGGGATGAGGTCTTGTTAGACCCTCATGGTGAGGAGCCGCGCTCTCGCGCGGCGTCTCGAACCACGAGGGCACGGAAAGGCGCCAGGGCGATTTGACCGAGCGTCAATATGCCTAGCGATTCCTTGCCGCCAGCGCGCCGGCGACGGCGGCGCGGATCTCGGCCACTGAAAACGGCTTGGTGACGACGTCATGCACAATGGCATTGAGGCCGGAGGCGCGTTCGCGCTGTGCGGCAAAGCCGGTCATCAATAGAATCGTCAGGTCCGGAAAATCGCGTGCCGCCGCCAGTGCCAGCGCAATCCCGTCCATCACCGGCATCTGGATATCGGTCAACACTAGGTCGAAGGCGCCCGGCTCGCGGCTCAGGACCTCCAGCGCTTCGGCGCCATCTTCGGCGGTGACGGTATCATGGCCGTCCATGGCGATGGCGCGCGCCACCAGCGTCCGCATCGACTCCTCGTCGTCGGCGATCAGGATGCGCGGCATCGAGCCACCGTCTTGCGCAAGCGCGACTGTCTTACCCAGTTCATGCGCCGCCGCCGCCGCCGACGTCCCTGTTGTTGAAGAATCGCACGTCGATATTGCGGCCTTCGGGCGGCGGCGAAGCCAGCCGCGACTTGAACCAGGCTTTTTCACCCGGTTTCAGCACGGCTTGCTCCAATACGGCGTTCCAGACGTAGATCTCCACGCCATGGGCGTCGCGGACACTGAAGCGCAGCCGCGGCAGCTCGACCGGTTTCTGGCTGCGGCCCTCGATCATGCCTTCGATCGCCAGCGCTGGCTTGCCTTCCACGGTTTCGTTGGTGATCTTGACGTCCTTGAACACGAGCCCGCGCAGGTTCACCTCGAGGCCGGCGATTTGGTAGAATGCGGCGGTCTGCGGCAGCAGCCGGACCACGTCGACACGCCAGATCACCAGCGCCAGCACCAGCGCGCCCATGGCCGCGCAAACCGTCGAAAGGCGCGCCGCCGGCCTACCGGTCGATCCCGGCCGCTTCAGCGGATTGCGCCGCCATGGCCGGCGCCGCCGACCCGCGGCGCGAGCCTCCGTCACCTGGTGGCCGGCGTTCGAGGAGGCTGGCGGCAAGCCGTCGCCGTCGGCCGGCCAGTCGCCGGAAATTGATGGGCTGTCGACGATCGGGGGGGCCTGCTCGCCGCGGCTGTCCTGGCTTGCGAAGGCCTCCGATTCCGCCGCGGTATCCCGATTGCGGGCCTCAGCCATCGCCGGCACCGAAGCGGCGACCTCGAGGGCGTCTTGCGGCAGCGCCTGCCAGACTTCCTTGCAGCGGGAACAGCGCACGGTGCGGCCAGCCGCGCCCAAAGTAGCCAAGTCAATGGCATAGGACGTTGTACAATGGGGGCAAACGATATGCATGGAGCCGATCTCCACAATGACGCTGCCGGGATGTTACAAGGCGACCGTTAACGAATCGGAAACCATAATCGAAGCACAACCATTTTACCGGGCTCGCAACCGCCGCGAAGCCGGCGTGCCGCAGGGCTCCGGCAAGGGGCTTCCGGCCGCGCCCCACCTCGAACGGAGCTGAGCTTGGTTCGGTTCGAAAATGTCGGATTGCGTTACGGGCTCGGCCCGGAGATTCTGCGCGACCTCAGCTTCCAGATTCCCGCCCATTCGTTCCAGTTTCTCACCGGTCCCTCCGGCGCCGGCAAGACCTCGCTGCTGCGGCTGTTGTTCCTGTCGCTGCGGCCGACGCGCGGCCTGGTCAATCTGTTCGGCCACGACGTCTCGCTGCTCGGCAAGGATGACATCGCCGGCCTGCGCAGGCGAATCGGCATCGTATTGCAGGATTTTCGCCTGCTCGATCACATGACCACCTACGAAAACGTGGCGCTGCCGTTCCGGGTGATGGGCCGGGACGAATCAAGCTACCGCAAGGAGGTCATCGATCTCCTGAAATGGGTCGGTCTCGGCGAACGGATGGATGCGCTGCCGCCGATCCTGTCCGGCGGTGAAAAGCAACGCGCGGCGATCGCGCGCGCCGTGATTTCGCGGCCGCATCTGTTGCTGGCCGATGAGCCGACCGGCAACGTCGATCCGACGCTGGGACGGCGATTGCTGCGGCTGTTCATCGAACTCAACAAGTCCGGCACCGCGGTGATCATCGCGACCCATGACATCACGCTGATGGACCAGTATGAGGCGCGGCGGTTGGTGCTGCACCAGGGACGGCTGCACATCTATGAGTAGACCTCGATGAGCCGGCTTGACGACGAACACGGCCCGCTGGTGGATCTGGGGCGCGAGCGCCCGCAGGTGCCGGCGCGGGCGCGCAACCTGTCGCCGATCGTGCCGCGGGCCTCGATCGCCGGTCGCGCGCTGGTCGCGGTCGTCGCCATCATGACGTTCCTCGCCTCGATCACCACCGGCGCGGTGCTACTGGTGAGCGCCTCGGCGGCGGAGTGGCAGTCGGAAGTCGGCAGCGAACTCACCATCCAGGTGCGCCCCTCGGCCGGCCGCGACCTCGAGCGCGATGTCGCGGCGGCGACCGAGGCGGTACGCGGCCAGGCCGGCATCGTCGAGGTCAGGCCTTTCACCCGGCAGGAGTCCGCCAAACTGCTGGAACCGTGGCTGGGCAGCGGGCTTTCGCTTGACGATCTGCCGGTGCCGCGCGTCATCGTGGCGCGGGTCGAGCCCGGCGCCACGCTCGATCTGGCGGCGTTGCGCAGCCAGGTGACGCAGGCCGCGCCGACCGCGACTGTCGACGATCACCGCGCCTGGATCGAACGGATGCGGTCCATGACCGGCGCTACGGTGTTCGCCGGCGTCGGCATTCTCGCGCTGGTGATCATTGCGACCATTATCTCGGTCTCCTTCGCCACCCGCGGCGCGATGGCCGCCAACCGTCCGATCGTCGAAGTTCTGCATTTCGTGGGGGCCGGCGATCGCTACATCGCCAACCGGTTCCAGCGGCATTTCCTGCGGCTCGGGCTTGAGGGCGGCGTGATCGGCGGCGGCGTCGCGATGCTGGTGTTCGGTTTCTCCGAATCGATCGCCGGCTGGTTTTCGGGCACGCCCGTCGGGGATCAGTTCGCGGCGCTGCTGGGAACGTTCTCGCTGCGCCCCTCGGGCTACCTCGCGCTGGCGGCGCAGGCGGTGCTGATCGCCGCAATCACCGCCTGGGCGTCGCGCCGAACGCTGTTTGCCACGCTCGACGACATTGACTGAGATGCGCAACGCCAGCCGGACTGCTAGTGTGGACAACGTGAATTGGTGACACAGCATCGCATGAGCCTGCAGGACGACGATACATCGCCGGTTGCCGCGCCGCGCCGCTGGCTCCGCGCCGCGGCCGTCACCGCGCTCGCGTTGCTGTTCATCGCTACCGCGGTCGGTTTTGTCGGTTTCCTGTCCCAGCTCCGCGGGGCCGAGGTGAAGCCGGCCCGCCACGCCGACGGCATCGTGGTGCTCACCGGCGGCTCATCGCGGGTGTCCGATGCCATGGAGTTGCTGGCCGCCGGCTACGGCAAGCGGCTGCTGATCTCGGGCGTGCATCCGACCAATGCAGTCAGCGACATCTCACGCTCGCTGCCCGACAACCAATCGCTGCTGGGCTGCTGCGTCGATCTCGACCGCTCTGCCATCAATACCCGCAGCAATGCTGCGGAGACGCGACGCTGGGCGCACGAACGCGGCTTCAAGTCGCTGATCGTGGTAACGTCGAACTACCATATGCCGCGGGCGATCGTCGAATTGTCGCACGCGATGCCCGACATTGCGCTGATCCCGTTCGCGGTGGTCGGCGACAAATGGCGCGATGAGCCGTGGTGGACCAGCGGCACGACCCTCCGCCTGCTGCTGTCGGAGTACGTCAAATACGTCGCCGCCGAGGTGCGGGTGCGCCTGGCCGATGCCGGCCTCGACCTTCTGCCCGAACTTCCCGACCAGTCGACCGGGTGGTTGCCGCCGCGCCGGCCGGCAACGGCTCAAGCCAACTGATCGGGGCGCCGATGGTGTCGATTTTCCTGCGTTCGCTGCTCTACAACGTGTTGTTTTACCTGCTGCTGGTGTTCTGGATCATTGTCGCGATCCCGACCTTCCTGTTGCCGCGGGCGGCGGTGATGACGGTTGCACGGTGGTGGGCACGCAGCAGCATCTGGCTGCAACGCGTGATCTGCAACACCAGGGTGGAATACCGCGGGGTTGAAAAAATTCCGAAGGGCCCGCTGATCGTCGCCTCGAAACATCAGTCGATGTGGGAGACCTTTGCGCTGCTGCAGTTCTTCGATCAGCCGCTTTTCATTCACAAGCGCGAGCTGACATGGATCCCGCTGTTCGGCTGGTATCTGATCAAGTCGAACATGATCGGCATCGATCGCCGTGCCGGCGGCCGCTCGTTGCTGGCGATGGCGCGTCGCGCCGGAGAGGAAGTTCGGCGCGGCCGTCAGTTGGTGATCTTTCCCGAGGGCACGCGAACCCCGGTGGGCGCGCCGGCGCGCTACAAGCCCGGCGTCGGCCTGATTTATGTCGACAGCGGCGTGGCCTGTCTCCCGGTGGCGCTCAATTCGGGGCTGTTCTGGCCGCGCCGGACCTTCATGCGCTATCCGGGAACCCTGGTGGTCGAATTTCTGGATCCGCTGCCGCCCGGCCTGTCGCGCCGTGATTTCCTCGCGCGCGTCAGTACCGTGATCGAGAACGCCACCGGCCGGCTGGTCGAGACCGCACGGCTTGAGCAGGCGCAGTTGTTCGGCCGGGTGCCGAGTTCAGGATCGGTGGAAACCTGAGGCCTGTCGCGGAAGCGCACGGCTATCGATGCAAGGACATATCGTCGCGCAGCATCACGGCGAGCTGATGCAATTGCTCGTCGCGGAAGCCCTGTGCCTCGATCGACTTCACGGTGGACAGGACGTAATCGCGATTGTTCCCGGAACGACCATGGCCCTGCTGCACGTGCCGCAGCTGTTCCGGCAACGACAGCCGGCCGGCATATTGCACATGGCCGCGATCGACCACGTAGGTCAGTGCGCTGACCCGCTGCCGGGCTTCGTTGTCCAGCCAGACCGACCGCATTACCTCGCGATAGACGTGGGTGGTCTGCTCGCGGCCGCGCAGATATTCGACGGTGTCGCTGCGCCGCTTGGCGGCAACCCGGAAGGCGACGCCACGGCAGGCGCCGCCGCGGTCGAGCCCGAGCACCAGGCCGGGCTTTTCCGGCGTGCCGCGATGGTCGAACGAATAGACACAGAGCGCGCGATGTTCGCCGATCAGCCGCGCCGGGGCCTGTTCGATGAACTCGAAGCTCGGCCGCCACATCAGCGAGCCATAGCCGAACACCCAAAGGTCGGCACTGGACGGATCCGGTTCGGAGAGGATTTTTGCTGGCATCGCCGCGACGCCTATCAGAATCCGACCTTCAATGAAAATGCGGTAACTTGATCGTGGCTTGTATGCATCGCTTAAATGACAAAATCACCGGTCAAAGGTCGCCCCATGTCCGATACGACCCTGGCGCCGCGCCGCCACCCGCTTTGGCGCCTTTTCTTCATGCCCGTCCTGCTGCTGATCGCCGCTGCGGCCTGGAGCGCGTTCTGGTTCTATTCCGCTTCCCAGGTCGATATCATCGCCGACGCCTGGCGGGCGCGGGAGGCCCAATCCGGCCGGGTCTATGATTGTGCCCGACGCTCGGTGGCCGGCTATCCGTTCCGCCTTGAAGTCCGCTGCGACGGCGCCAGCGTGTCGCTGGTTTCGCAGACCGCAGGCGAGGCCCCGACCCAGGCGCCGATCACGGCAAGGCTTGGCGAAATCCTGGTGGTGGCGCAGATCTACGACCCGAAGCTGCTGATCGCGGAATTCACCGCGCCGGCCACGATTTCCGATCGCGGCGGCCAGCCCTCGATGGTGGCGAACTGGCGCACGGCCCGCAGCAGCGTGGTCGGTCTGCCGGCGGTTCCGCAGCGCGTCGCACTCGTCTTCGATGACCCTTCGATCGATCGGGTCGAGGGATCGGCGCAGACGCCGCTGGCCCGCGCCCGGCATATCGAGCTGCACGGCCGGTTGGCCGAGGGGGCGCCGTCGGATCACCCCGTGATCGAAACCGCGCTGCAGATCGAGGGCGGCAGCGTGCAGGGCGTGCATCCGCTGCTGGCGCAGCCATTCGACGCCGACGTGCGCACACGGCTGAGCGGTCTGAAGGATTTTTCGCCAAAACCGTGGCCGCAGCGGTTTCGCGAAATCCAGGCCGCCGGCGGCCATGTCGACATCGTGCAGTCCCGGATCCAGCAGCGTGACGTCGTTGCGATTGCCGCCGGCGCGCTCAGCCTCAACGCTGAAGGCCGTCTTGAGGGCGAACTGCAGATGACGGTTACCGGCCTTGAACAGGTGGTCGCGGCGCTTGGCATCGAGAAGATGCTGGAGGAGGGCGTGCCCCAGGCGACGCTCGACCGCGTCGCGCCCGGCGTCAGGACGCAGGACCTCAACAATCTGTTCGGCGCGCTCGACCGGGCGATCCCCGGTCTCGGGAAGGCGGTCAAGCAGAACGCCAATGTCGGCGTCGCCGCCGGGCTCAATGCGCTCGGCAAGGAGGCGGTGCTGGAGGGAAAAAAGGCACGATCGTTTCCGCTGCGCTTCGTCGATGGCGCGGTCTTGCTGGGCCCGCTGAAAGTGGCGGACATCCCGCCGCTGTTTTAGCGCAATTTCCACATCAATGGCTTCATCCTTCGAGACGCCTCGCTTCGCGATGCTCCTCAGGATGAGGTCTTCTTCCTGGATGAGGTACTAGACCCTCATGGTGAGGAGCGCGCCTGCGCGCGTCTCGAACCATGAGGCCTCGAGAGAAAGCGAACCGGAAAACGCTTTTGGATCTTCTCAATCGGCCTTCCTTGCGAGATTGGCGTGCGGTCGGCCGAAGTCGGGCGCCGCGGAATCCTGGCCGATCTCGACAATGCCGCGGCGGATGGCGCGGGTGCGGGTGAAGTGCTCGAACAGCGCCTCGCCGTCGCCGCGGCGGATGGCGCGGGTGAGCTTGGAGAGGTCCTCGTTGAAGGTGCCGAGCATCTCCAGCACGGCCTCCTTGTTGGCGAGGAAGACGTCGCGCCACATGATCGGGTCGGAGGCCGCGATGCGGGTGAAGTCGCGGAAGCCGCCGGCCGAGAATTTCATCACTTCCGACGACGTCACCTGGCCGAGCTCGTCGGCGGTGCCGACGATGGTGTAGGCGATCAGATGCGGCAGATGGCTGGTGATGGCGAGCACCAGATCGTGATGGTCGGGCGTCATGATCTCGACTTTGGCGCCGAGTGCCGCCCAGAACCCGCGCAGCCGCTCGACCGCGTTGGCATCGCTGCCTTCGGGCGGCGTCAGGATGCACCAGCGGTTGATGAACAGTTCCGCGAAACCGGAATCGGGGCCGGAATGTTCGGTGCCGGCGACCGGATGCGCCGGCACGAAATGCACGCCGGCCGGCAGATGCGGCGCCATGTCCCGCACCACCGCGCCCTTGACCGAGCCGACATCGGAAACGATCGCGCCCGGCTTGAGATGCGGCGCGATCTCGCGGGCGACCGGGCCGCAGGCGCCGACCGGGATGCAGAGGATCACGAGATCGGCATCCTTCACGGCATCGACGTTGGTTTCCACCACGCGGTCGACGATGCCGAGTTCGCTCACCCGCGCGCGGGTCCTCGCCGAACGCGCGGTGGCGACGATTTCTCCCGCCAGGCCTTGCGCGCGTGCGGCGCGCGCGATCGAGCCGCCGATCAGGCCGAAGCCGATCAGCGCGACGCGTTTGAATAGCGGCGCCGCGCTCACTTCGCCGCCATGAAGTCGCGCAAACCGTCGAGCACGAGGCAATTGGCCTCTTCGGTACCGACGGTCATGCGCAAGGCGTGCGGCAGGCCGTAATTGTTCAGCGCTCGCAACACCAGGCCGCGCCTGGTCAGGAATGCATCGGCCTCGGCCGAGGTCTTGCCCTTGTCGAGCGGGAAATGGATCAGCACGAAGTTCGCCACGCTCGGCGTCACCTTGAGGCCGAGCTTGCCGATCTCTTGCGTCAGCCAGTTGCGCCATTTCTCGGTGTGCGTCTTCGACATCTGCTGGTGCGCGGTGTCCTCGATCGCGGCGACCGCCGCCAGCATTGCCGGGGTCGAAACGTTGAAGGGTCCGCGAATCCGGTTCACGGCGTCGACGATATGGGCCGGGCCGAACATCCAGCCGATCCGCAGCGCCGCTAGCCCGTGGATCTTGGAAAAAGTGTGGGTCATCACGGTATTTTCGGTGGTCGCCACCAGTTCGATGCCAATCTCGTAATCGTTGCGGGACACATAGTCGGAATAGGCGGCATCGAGCACCAGCAGCACCTGCGGCGGCAATCCGGCGCGCAGCCGCTTGACCTCGTCGAAGGGCAAATAGGTCCCGGTGGGATTGTTGGGATTGGCGAGCCACACGAGCCTGGTGCGCGGCGAGACCCGCGCCAGGATGGCGTCGACATCGGCGGTGAACTCGGTTTCCGGCGCGACGACGTTGCGGGCGCCGTTCGCCATGGTCGCGATCGGGTACACCAGAAAGCCGTGGGTCGTACTGATCGCCTCGTCGCCGTGGCCGAGATAGGTGTGCGCCAGCAAATTGAGGATTTCGTCCGAGCCGGCGCCGCAGATGATGCGGTCGGGGTCGAGCCCGAAGGCGCGGCCGATCGCCTCGCGCAGCACGCGCGAGGTGCCTTCCGGATAGTCCTCCAGATGCGCCGCCGCCTTCTTGTAGATATCGATCGCCTTTGGCGAGGGGCCGAACGGCGTCTCGTTGGCCGACAGCTTGAACACCTTGCGCCCCGGCTCCGGCACCGGGCTCTTGCCCGGCGTGTAGGGCGCAATATCGAGAATGCCGGGATTCGGCACGGGTCGGGACATCTTCAACTCCGGATGATCGGGAGGCAGCCTTCAGGATTTCGCCGCCCCGTTCGGGGGCACCGTATAGCGCGTTGCGTGGCTGCCGACGAGAGCCGATGAGCGCACCGAGGCGCCGGCCTCGATCAGCGCCGATTTGATCTTTTCGAAGCTGCTTGGACCTGCAACCGAGACCAGCAGCGCAGCTCCGTCAAAGGCGCTATCGGGCACCGCGACGATTTCCGCCAGCGGCGACAGCGCGCGGGCGGTGTCGGCGTTCCAGCCGGATACCCGCACGCTCCACATCTCGACTTCGGTCACCATGGCGCTGTCGGCGACGCGCGACACCACGAATACCGGCAGCGCGGCCGGATGATCGGCGCGTTCGACGAAGGGCAGCCGGGCGATGATCTTCGGCGTCCCCTCCGCCTCGAGCGCGATCCACCACGGGGTACGGCTCGAGGTGGCGGAGACGAGTGCCAGGTCGCCCTTCGACCTCGCGACCGCCTCGACCGCGGCGGTGGCACTGAAATGCGACACATAGGGAACGGTGAAGCCGAAATGGAATCGCGCCGAATCCCGCATCGCGGACTCGCCGTGCGAGACGTCGGCATGGATCGAAAACGGCGCCTGCACATAGGTGAAGGTCGAGATGATGACGCGCCAGATGCTCTCGACCGTGTCGAGCGGCAGGATGCCGCGGTGGCGTTGCACCAGCCGGCGCATCATGTCGGCCTCCCGCGCCGGGCGGAACGCGGAGCCGACTTCCTGGGTCTGTTTCACCGAAATCAGACGATCGATGATATCGCCCCGCGCCATCAGCAGGCTGTGGACCTGCGCATCGATGGCGTCGATCTCCTTGCGCAGTACCTCGAGCGAGGGCGGGGCGGGGGGCGGTTGCGGCATCTTCAGACCTTCGGGCCGGATCGGGCAAATTCGACCGGCAGACCACGGTACTGATTAGGTAAGACGGCCGCCGAAAGCAAAGAGAAACCTTGCATGTCGGGTCGGTGCTCGGTGGCTCGGGGCTCGCGGCAGGCGCTGGCCCGCCTTGACGAAGAGCCTGCCCCGGACTAGTTTTAGGGTCGTTCCGTGGTCATTTGAGCCGGCCGGCTTGCAGCCACGTTAAACAATTCGCTAAACAGGCCGGGGACAGATGTGATCCCGGCCGAACCCGTGTTCAGGCCGGGTTTTTTATGGCCTGATTTCGGATGTTGGTCTGTGATGCCTCCGAAGGAGGGCGGTGCCAGGATGGTCAACGTGCAATCGATACCGAGCCCGGCGATTCATGCGGAGGATCGCGCGCATGAGGCGGATCACCCGAGTTCGCTGCTGGCGCTGTTTGGCGCGGAGCAGCCGCTGAAGCTCGACTGCGGCATCGATCTGGCGCCGTTCCAGATCGCCTACAACCTTTATGGCGAACTGAATGCGGAGCGTTCCAACGCGATTCTGGTCCTGCATGCGCTGACCGGCGATCAGCATGTCGCCAACGTTCATCCGGTCACCGGCAAGCCGGGTTGGTGGGAGACCATGGTGGGGCCCGGGCGACCGCTCGACACCAACCGATATTTCATCATTAGCTCGAATGTGATCGGCGGCTGCATGGGCTCGACCGGACCGGCCTCGACCAACCCGGCCACCGGCAAAGCATGGGGATTGGATTTCCCGATCATCACCATTCCCGACATGGTGCGCGCGCAGGCCATGCTGATCGATCGGCTCGGCATCGAGACCCTGTTCTGCGTGGTCGGCGGTTCGATGGGCGGCATGCAGGCGCTGCAATGGACGGCGGCCTGTCCGACGCGCGTGTTCTCGGCATTGGCGGTGGCGTGCAGCACGCGGCACTCGGCGCAGAACATCGCATTCCACGAGCTCGGCCGGCAGGCCGTGATGGCCGACCCGGACTGGCGGCACGGCCGCTATTTCGAGCAAGGCAGCTTTCCGCATCGCGGCCTCGGGGTGGCGCGAATGGCCGCGCATATCACGTACCTGTCGGACGCCGCCCTGCACCGCAAGTTCGGGCGGCGGATGCAGGATCGCGAGTTGCCGACGTTTTCGTTCGATGCGGATTTCCAGGTGGAGAGCTATTTGCGCTACCAGGGTTCGTCCTTTGTCGAGCGGTTCGACGCCAACAGCTATCTCTATCTGACGCGGGCGATGGATTATTTCGACATCGCCGCCGATCATGACGGCGTGCTGGCGCGGGCGTTTCGCGACGTCCAGACCCGGTTCTGCGTGGTGTCGTTCACCAGCGACTGGCTGTTTCCGACCTCGGAGTCGCGCGCGATCGTGCACGCGCTCAACGCCTCGAGCGCAAGGGTGTCGTTCGCGGAGATCGAGACCGATCGCGGTCACGACGCGTTCCTGCTCGACGTGCCGGAGTTTTTCGACATCTCCCGGGCGTTTCTGGAATCGGCGGGCAAGGCGCGCGGCCTGACCGTGGATGGGCGACCGACATGAGCCTGCAGCAGCAAACCTTGCCGCTGGCCAGTCCTCTGGCGCGCGGCAGCGAAGGCTATCGCGGCGATCACCTGCTGGTCGCCGAGATGGTCGAGCGCGGTTCCAAGGTGCTCGACGTCGGCTGCGGCGACGGCGATCTGCTGCAACTGCTGGAAACGCGGGGCATCGACGGGCGTGGCATCGAGCTGTCGCGCGAGGGCGTCAATCGCTGCGTCGCCAAGGGCCTTGCGGTGGTGCAGGGCGACGCCGACACCGACCTCGTCAACTATCCCGACGACGCCTTCGACTATGTGATCCTGTCGCAGACGCTGCAGGCGACGCGGCAGCCGCGCGTGGTGCTGGAGAACCTGCTGCGAATCGGACGCCGCGCCATCGTGTCGTTTCCCAATTTCGGCTTCTGGAAAATGCGGCTGCAACTTTTGGTCGGCGGCCATATGCCGCGCACCGAAAACCTGCCGGCGACCTGGTATGACACGCCGAACATCCATTTCTGTACCATCAAGGATTTCGTGCAGCTCTGCGACGAGATCAACGTCAAGATGGAGCGCGCGGTCGCACTCGATCTGTACGGCCGCCCGCTCCGGCTCAGCATGCCCTGGTGGTTCTGGAACATGTTCGGCGAACAGGGCGTGTTCCTGCTCAGCCGCGCCGGCTAGCAGGGCAGCGCTCGAAAAACCGTAGCCGGGATGGAGCGCAGCGCAATCCGGGAATCGCGAAGCGGGCGAGACCGCCCCCGGATTTCACTGCGCTGCATCCGGGCTACAATTCTCACCGTTATTGCAGCACAGGGAGGGCGGAATGACGGGCAGGGCCTAACCCGGCGCCAGCGACCTCGGGTCGCGAACCGGCCAGCGCCCGGCCTCGACCAGCGCAATGAAGCGCTCGACCATTTCGTTGAACAGCGCCGGCTCCTCGAGATTGAGCACATGACCCGACTTCGGAAAGAACGTCAGCCCGGCGGCGGGAAGCTGTCGCTTCAGGAACAGGCTGGGCTCGACGCAGGAATCGTCCTCGTCGCCACAGATGATCAGGGCCGGCGTCGCGACTTTGCGGATCGCCTCGGTCAGCGTGTAGATCGAGGGCCGGCCGCCCTGAAAGCCGCGCATGGTGTGGGCGGAGCCCCTGGAATCGTGCCGGGCCAGTGCGCTGTAGAAATCCGCATGTCCGCGCGGGTCCTTGATCAGGAAGGGAATCCGGCCCGGCGCCTCGCGCGTGACTTTCGCGACCTCGGCGGAGCCGATGGTCGCGAATTGCTCGGCGGTGGCCTGGCATTGCCTGCGGAAGGCGTCGAGGTTGTTGAGGTCGGACCCGGAGCCGACGCCGGCCAGGGTCATCGACAGCGCGCGGTCGGGTGCGTTGAGCGCGATCTGCAGCGACGAATAGGATCCCATCGACAGGCCGACCAGATGCGCCCTGGCGATCCCGAGATGATCGAGCACGGCTAGCGCGTCGGTGTAGAAATGCCGGTAGGTATAGGCCTCCGGCGACGGCGGCACATCGGACGGCGCATAGCCGCGGGCGGAATAGGCGATGCAGCGGTGGCCGCGCGCGAAATAGCGCATCTGCGGCTCCCAATTGGAGTGGTCGGCGGCGAATTCGTGCAGGAAGATGATCGGTGTCCCGCCGCCGGTCTCCTCGAAATAGAGCCGGACATGATCGCTGGTGACGGCATAGGGCATTGGGCTGTTCCTTCTCGCGGGCGGGGTGCGAAAATCGCAGTTAATGCTCGCGCCTGCAATGCGGCGATGCCGGGCTTTTTTCGCCACGAAACGATCGCGCAAAGGCCCCGGAATCAGTCGTGCCTTGCCAGAGCATGGTAAAGGCGCGTCAACAGGTGGCCCGGTCGGAGCAGCCGGCTTGGCGGGGTGCGGAAGCCGACGCACGAATTTGTGAAGACGGCCCTTCCGTTTGGCGAACCCTGTTCCCACATTTGCCTCAAGCCGGCGTAAGCGTCGGCGACGACCGCTGGCTCGTTGAGGAAAGTCAATGCGGCCTGCGCAAACCCAATGAAGATGCTGTATCCGTGCTTTCGAGGCGGAACGGCAGGCTGAGGGAAGAGCCATGAACATTGAAAAATACACCGAGCGGGCGCGCGGTTTTATCCAGTCGGCGCAATCGCTCGCGATGCGCGACGGCCACCAGCAGTTTTCGCCGCTGCATATGCTCAAAGTGCTGCTGGACGACAGCGAGGGCCTCGCCGGCGGTCTGATCGACCGTGCCGGCGGCAATTCGCGCGCGATCCTGAAGGCGACCGAGGACGCGCTCAACAAACTCCCGAAGGTTTCCGGAAGCGGAGCCGGCCAGGTCTATCTCGCGCCGGATCTGGCGCGGGCGTTCGACGCGGCGGAAAAAGCCGCCGACAAGGCCGGCGACAGCTTTGTCACGGTCGAACGGCTGCTGCTCGGGCTGACGCTGGAGAAAGACAGCGACGCCGGCCGCATCCTGAGCAAGGGCGGCGTCACGCCGCAGAACCTGAATGCCGCGATCGAGGCCCTGCGCAAGGGCCGTACCGCGGACAGCGCCACGGCCGAGAACGCCTATGACGCGCTGAAGAAATATGCCCGCGACCTGACCCAGGCGGCGCGAGATGGCAAGCTCGACCCGGTGATCGGACGTGACGAGGAAATCCGCCGCACCATTCAAGTGCTGTCCCGCCGCACCAAGAACAACCCGGTGCTGATCGGCGAACCCGGCGTCGGCAAGACCGCGATCGTCGAGGGTCTGGCGCTGCGGATTCTCAATGGCGACGTGCCGGAGAGCCTGAAGGACAAGAAGCTGCTGTCGCTCGATCTCGGCGCGTTGATTGCGGGTGCAAAGTACCGCGGCGAATTCGAGGAGCGGCTGAAGGCCGTGCTGCAGGAAGTCACCTCGGCCGAAGGCAGCATCATCCTGTTCATCGACGAGATGCATACCCTGATCGGCGCTGGCAAGGCGGACGGCGCGATGGATGCGTCCAACCTGCTCAAGCCGGCGCTGGCGCGGGGCGAACTGCATTGCATCGGCGCCACCACGCTCGACGAGTACCGCAAGCATGTCGAGAAGGATGCGGCTCTGGCGCGGCGGTTCCAGCCGATCTTCGTCTCGGAGCCGACGGTCGAGGATACGATCTCGATCCTGCGCGGCCTGAAGGACAAGTACGAGCAGCACCATGGCGTGCGGATCACCGATTCGGCGCTGGTGGCGGCGGCCACGCTGTCGAACCGCTACATCACCGACCGATTCCTGCCCGACAAGGCGATCGACCTGATGGACGAGGCCGCGGCGCGGCTGAAGATGCAGGTCGATTCCAAGCCGGAAGAACTCGATTCGATGGACCGGGAAGTCATCCGGCTCAAGATCGAGCAGGAAGCCCTCAAGAAGGAAAACGACGCCGGCTCGAAGAGCCGGCTGCAGACGCTGGAGAAGGAACTCGCCGAACTCGAGGAGAAGTCGGCGGCGCTGACGGCGCGCTGGAGTGCCGAGAAGAACAAGCTCTCCAACGCGCAGAAACTGAAGAGCGAACTCGACGGCTTGCGCATTGAACTCGCCAACGCCCAGCGCCGCGGCGAATATCAGCGCGCGGGCGAACTGGCCTATGGCCGGATTCCCGAGCTTGAGAAGCGGCTCGCCGACATCGAGGCCAGGGAAAACGCCGGCGAGATGATGGAGGAAGCCGTCACCGCCAACCACATCGCTCAGGTGGTGTCGCGCTGGACCGGCGTGCCTGTCGACAAGATGCTCGAGGGCGAGAAGGACAAGCTGCTGAGGATGGAAGACAGTCTCGGCGAGCGCGTGGTCGGGCAGGCGGAGGCGGTGCATGCGGTTGCGACCGCCGTTCGCCGCTCCCGCGCCGGCTTGCAGGATCCCAACCGCCCGATGGGTTCGTTCATGTTCTTAGGGCCGACCGGCGTCGGCAAGACCGAACTGACGAAAGCGCTCGCCGAATATCTGTTCAACGACGACACCGCGATGGTGCGTCTCGACATGTCCGAATACATGGAGAAGCACTCGGTCTCGCGGCTGATCGGCGCGCCTCCGGGCTATGTCGGCTACGACGAGGGCGGCGCGCTGACCGAAGCGGTGCGGCGGCGGCCCTATCAGGTCGTGCTGTTCGACGAGATCGAGAAGGCGCATCCCGACGTCTTCAACGTGCTGCTGCAAGTGCTGGACGACGGCCGACTGACCGATGGTCAGGGCCGCACGGTGGACTTCCGCAATACGCTGATCATCATGACGTCCAATCTCGGCTCGGAATTCCTCGTCAACCAGCCGGAAGGCGAAGACACTTCGGCGGTGCGCGAACAGGTCATGGGTACGGTGCGCGCGCATTTCCGCCCCGAATTCCTCAACCGCGTCGACGAGATCATCCTGTTCCATCGCCTGCAGAAGAGCGAGATGGGCCGGATCGTCGAAATCCAGTTCGCGCGGCTGCAAAAGCTGCTGGAGGAGCGCAAGATCGTGCTTACGCTCGACGCGGCGGCGCGCGACTGGCTGGCGGCCAAGGGCTGGGATCCGGCCTATGGCGCGCGGCCGCTGAAACGGGTGATCCAGCGCAACCTGCAGGATCCGCTGGCCGAGCTGATTCTGGCCGGCGAAGTGCGGGACGGCGATCAGGTCGCCATTTCGGCACAAGGCAACGTGCTCACCTTCAACGGCAACGCGCCGCAAACCGCGGAGATTGCGCAGTTCGAGACGCCGAAGCCGAAGCGGAAGCTGCACTGATACTGTCATTCCGGGGCGGCTATCCAGGGCGAGAAAAACAGAACCGCGCCGAGGACCAGGTTCGCGACGTCGCACAATCGCGCATTGGTCCAATTCTCCATGACACCCTCCATTGAAGGTCTTCCTACGCCAATCATCCCGCGGTTCTGTTGAGCTGGACAAGATTTAATGAAACTTGCTGTGACCACAGCCGTTTTTCTTTCTCTACGGCTATAGCTGGTTAGTTCAATGGCAGGTTGGCGCCAGCCCGTTGCCGCGCCCCGCGGCGCGGCGCCTCGGCCCTTCAAACCGGCAAGCGCGCTGCGCCACCGATCCCCAGGAAAGGTAGCAATCATGACCAGAGAACTTGCCAACCATAATCGTCCAACGTTCGAACAGCTTCATCCCACCGTCATCAAGGTGGCCGCCGGCCTCGTTGCCTGGTTCGTGCTGATGGCATGGGTCTTTTTCGACCGGCAGAGCGTCGTCGGGCTTCCGCTGGCCTTCGTCACCGTGTTGCTTCTGGTGGTCGGCCTGCTTTTCGGCGCGTTGTCTCTGGTCTGGTACAGACACCGGCCGGCCCACAGCAGGCACCCGACCAAGATCCCGTTCCGGGATTGGAGCATTGGCAATTTTGCGGTCTGGGACGGCAAGCTTCAAGGCGGCCAGGCGGCGATCCAGATATTGCTGCCGGCTGCGGCCGCCGCATTTGGCCTCACGGCACTGGGAATTGTATTCCTGATCTGCGCCAGCGCGGCTAGCTAAAGCGTTTGGTTCACTCGAATCATGGTCGCTTCTTCCGAGGCCTCATGGTTCGAGACGCGCGAAGACGCGCTCCTCACCATGAGGGTCTGAGACCTCATCCTGAGGAGCATCGCAAAGCGATGCGTCTCGAAGGATGCAGTCAAGCTCATCGTTGCGTCACTCAGGGAGCCCCGCCAGCCGCAATCCTTCCCGCACTCTTTCCATCTTGCCGTTGAATGCGGCGGTTCCGATCGTTGGCCCAAAGCTTTTCAAAGTTGTATTCGGCCACAGCTGGAGGTAGTGACCCAACGCCTCGTGGGCCTCCTGCTCCCGGCCAACCAAAGCATAGGCCGAGGCCAGATAAGCCGCAGGGTGTCCCGCATTCGGCGCCTCAAGCGCCGCGCGCGACAACCACTCGATCGCTTTCTGATCCTGTTCCCCCATGAGATAGATCAAACCTATTCCCTGCTGCCAGCTCCAGCGCAACTGCGAATCCGGCGCCAGTCGATCGGCTTCGAGAAATTCGGCAAGCGCCTCGTTGGGTTCGCCCATCATCAGCCTGTCATATCCGATTTCCTTGTGGAGGTACGCGTATTTGGGGAAGCTCTGGGCAAGTTCGCTGCACGCCTTGATCGCCGCTTCGAAACGCCGCATCGCACGCAGGATCTGACACTGGGCGCCGCGCACCCGCACGTTCCCCGGTGCAATAAGGAGGGCATCCTGCAAGGTGAGATCGGCCGCGTGAAGGTCGGCGACCTCATCGACCGACCAATGGTTCAGCACACCAGTCACAATTGCAAAAGGCAACGATGGTTGTGCCAGAGCGCAGCTCGCGCCTGTCCGGGTCGAGCGCGTAGTTGTCAAAAATATAAAGCAAATTCAAAGCTCCCGTTACCTGAACGGTCATCCATCAAGTCTCTGGCGCAGCTTCGCAAAACAAAAATAAAGCGTTTCGTAAGAAAAAAATAAGGTGTCCTGAAGGCACCGCGCGAGGACTTCGGGCAGGCTGGTCCATCGATGTGACATCAGGTTCGGAGCCACCCATGCCAACAACCCTCAGCCGGCGGAAGCCAGAAAACAACGGTCGCGACTGGACGGGAAAGGTGGGCGTTTTCATCATGCCCATTTTCGCCCTGACCATCCTTGCCCTGCTGGCGATCCACTATCCCATGGCTTCAATCTGGATATCGGACGCCGCTCAGGCGGAGTTCGTCGGCACAACGGGTCCGTCAATTTCCGATCTCGAACCCGGGCCCAAAACTTCTGTGCTCCAGGCAGCAAAGTAGTTGACCGGGCGGGTTCTGTAACGGGACCGCAGGGAACCCCAATCAGCGATTGCTGATCTGCCGGACGCCGGTGCTGCCGGTGGCATCGGAGATGCGCGGGGCATTGCTGCGATTGTTCATCTGGGCATCGAGCCGGTCGCGTTCCTTCTCGAAGCTTGTGAGCATCGGCCCTTCGAGTGAACGGCCGCGTGGCAGCTTGATGCGCATCGGATCGACGAAACGGCCGTTGACCAGGATTTCGTAATGGACGTGGGCGCCGGTCGATTCTCCGGTCGAGCCGACAAAGCCGATCACCTGACCTTGCCGAACCCGCTTGCCAACCTCGAGGCCCTTGGCGAACGCCGACATGTGCCCGTAGGCGGTCTCGTAGCCGTTGCTGTGCTTCAGCTTGACGTATTTGCCGTAGCCGCCTTCCCAGCCGGCAACTTCGACGACGCCGTTGCCGGATGCGAAAATCGGCGTGCCATAGGCCGTCGCCCAGTCTACGCCGGTGTGCATCTTGACGTAACCAAGGATCGGGTGGCGGCGGATGCCAAAGCCCGATCGCATGATGGCGTTGTTGACCGGCTTGCGAACCAGGAACTTCTTCGCGCTCTTGCCGGTCTCGTCGTAGTAATCGACCACGGCGTCGTCCGGGGTCTGGAAGCGGTAATATTTCTTGGTCTCGCCGCCGACGGTGAGCGAAGCGTAGAGCACCTCGTTCTTGTCGGTCGCGGTCGAGCCTTCATCTTCGCCGGCATAGAACACGTCGAAGGAGTCGCCGGGCTGCACCCTGCGCTGGAAGTCGACGTCATAGGAATAGATGCGGATCATGTCCTCGATGACCGTCGCCGGCACCTTGTTGCGCAACGCCGTCTCATAGATGCTCTGGTAGAGTCGCACCCCGGTGCCGTCGTCATCGTCATCGTCGCTGGCGTCGGCCGTCTCGGCGACGTTGTTCATGCTCTGCACATCGACCGCGACGTATTTGCCGAGATCGGACAACGCGGATACGGCTTCGACACTGGTATCGTTGGCGACGATCACCCGGTAAGGCTGCAACCGGGCGCCTGCTTCCGGACCGACCGGGCCCATCAGGATGCGCAGCTTCTCGCCTTCCTTCAGTCCGCCGTCGCGGCCGCGGGGCCCGAGCGTCGCGGCGATGGATTTCGCCTCTTCCGGGGTCGCGCCCTGGTCGCGCAGGATCGAGACAACGGTATCGCCCTTCTTGACCAGATGAACGCGTTCGCCAGTCGGATTGCCGCCGGTGATCTGGTCCTTGGTTTTCGGCAGCAGCGTGACGTTTTCCGGCACCACGCGGGTTTCAAACCCGGCATAGGGATCGGCGGCGGTGCCCTCGGCGGCATAGGCCATCTTGAAATCGGACTGGACGCCGCTGGCGTCGGCCGTGGCGTTGGCAAGCGCCGCGTAGCGGACGCCGGCGCTGTTGCCGTGCCAGTTGGCGGCATCGCGGACCCGCATCAGGACATCGTCGAGCGCGACCACGGCCGCGAGCTTCGCCTTGGGCAGGATTGGCGCAAGATCCTTGGTGACGAACGAAACCTCGGCATCGGGTTCGGCCGCATCGGCGGTGCTGCTGGCATCGCCGGTGGTGCTGGAAGTCTCGGCGCCGACATCGGTCAGCAGGCGCTGGGCGTTGAAGGGCGGAATCTTGGCGCTGAGATCGCTGGCCGCCATCGACAAATTGCCGGAAATTCGCACGAACGGCCGCACCCGCATCACATCGCGGTTGCCGACGCGGGTCACCGTCGAAACCCGGACCACATTGCGCGAGGCGGTGGAGTCACCGGGCGGCGGCAGGCGATCGCTCTTGTGCAGGCTGGCATTGCGGTCGTTGGCGCCGAATGCGCCGCGCAACGCCCCCTCGACGCGTTCCGGCACTTTGGCAAAGGTCATCTCGCCATCGAGCGACGCAAAAACGGCGCCGCCGATGAGAGCCGCGCCGCACAGACCAGTCAGGATGGTGCCGCTAAACCACTGGACCGAAACCCGACGGCGGTCGATCACCGCGGCTTCGGAGCCATCGACGGAAAGCGGCGGTTCGTGGCCAAGGTCGATGACCCCGGTCTCGCGTCCGTAAGCGCCCCCGCGTGACGTCCTGTGGTTCAAACCACCATCCCCCCAAATACGCTCAACATTCGCAGCGACCTTCGCCCCTTCCGACCCCGCATTCGCCCTCTGCAGGGGAGAGTCGGGAGCATGGCGTGCCGCATGGCTGTTCGGGAATCAAAGGCCAACGGGTTGGCCGGAGGCTCGAACAACAATGGTGCGCAGGTCTCTCGATGTTTCCAGGCCGCAGGAACAGGGCGACAGGTTCATGGAAGATCGCCAATCCCCGAACAGACGAAACGCCGGCAACCCCCACTGGCATCCGGCGATTCAATGCTTACGTACAGTCAGAACGTCGCAGGATTGTGGCTCAAGTACGGCGCAAGGTCCTTAAATATAGAGGCTTCTTCGCCGCGCGCGATTCCGTTCGATGGCGTGACGATTTGTTTACGACAGGCGTTGACAACGCCAATCGGGCGGGCTTATAAACCGCCCACTGAGCGCGGCGCTGTCTTGGCCCTTGGCCAAGGCAAGTTTTCGTGCCCGTGAAGCTCCTCACTAAGATGAGTGAATCAACAGCCGATTTCCATCGGTTGTCATTTGCCGTCGAATGAGGGTCTTCCGAGGCTCCCTACCATGGGAGAGGGGTTTTCGGGCCCCGGGCTGTTTGACAAGTGAAGATGAAGAAAGAGAAACGTGGACGGCGGAGTCCTTGCGAGTCTCGATTACTTGAAAACTTCGGTTTTCACCGATCGAGACTGGACGAAAGACTTCGGCGGTACACGTTTTGAATAAGGTTACACCATGATCTCTTGATTGAGATCGCGTCGTCCGCGATGTGAATCGCAGGCGATAAATATGGTGGGACCTCGTCAAACGTTGTGATCAGCCGGTTCAAAGTTTCAAGTCCAACTTGAGAGTTTGATCCTGGCTCAGAGCGAACGCTGGCGGCAGGCTTAACACATGCAAGTCGAGCGGGCGTAGCAATACGTCAGCGGCAGACGGGTGAGTAACGCGTGGGAACGTACCTTTTGGTTCGGAACAACACAGGGAAACTTGTGCTAATACCGGATAAGCCCTTACGGGGAAAGATTTATCGCCGAAAGATTGGCCCGCGTCTGATTAGCTAGTTGGTGAGGTAACGGCTCACCAAGGCGACGATCAGTAGCTGGTCTGAGAGGATGATCAGCCACATTGGGACTGAGACACGGCCCAAACTCCTACGGGAGGCAGCAGTGGGGAATATTGGACAATGGGCGCAAGCCTGATCCAGCCATGCCGCGTGAGTGATGA
>Ga0208356_1000037_pt1 | contig 52698 bp, 44 predicted proteins | sample NGESurshal072012_4_FD_184467 | JGI IMG/M metagenome (GOLD analysis project Ga0208356, IMG submission 184467) | Arctic peat soil microbial communities from Barrow, Alaska - NGEE Surface sample 53-1 shallow-072012 (SPAdes) | ecosystem: Environmental > Terrestrial > Soil > Wetlands > Peat ... | reverse complement strand
TTCGCGTCTGCGGCAGCCTTTTCCTGGTCCGTCCTTTGTGCACCCTCGGTGGAGAGCCGCGCTCGCTCTTGCTCGGCCAGCCGGGCCTTCTCAGTCGCTGCAACCTGTGTCTCCTCGGCCGCAATTTTGGCAAGCTGAAGCTTGGCCAGGCTTGCATAATATCCGTCTGGATACTGGGCGAGGAAGGCGTTCAATGCGTCCTTGTTGCCAAGCTGCAAAGCCAACTCGAAATCCCGGCGGATCTCCGACGGAGCATTGGCCGTCGGCGCCGACGCAACAGGCTTGGCAGGCACCAGCGCGACATCCGCACCGCCGAGCGAGCCATAGACATACGGTTCCTGGCGGTTACCGGTAGCTTGCAAGACATCGTCGCGGATGAATCCAAATGCCCTGCGCAAATCCAGGCCCGGCGTCGCAATATACTTCACTAGGGCTATTGCATAGGGACTGTTCTTGCTGTTGCCATCGAGTGCCGTCAAACCAGCCTTGGCGGCGAAGGCAACCAGCGTATTGGTCGTTGTCGGCTCGATCCTGGCGAGGCCACGGCTTACGGTCCGCGAGGTGACTGTTCGTTTCATCGTCTCCGCAAAAGGATTGTTGCGGCACGCATCGACGATCACAAGTCGCAGCTGCCTCGCCGGCTCGATTGCCAATAAAACGCGATCAAGCGAAAACGCCTCGTCATAGACGTCTGTATCACGCTCAAGCGTAGCGTCCGTCGGGATCAGATAATTCGTACCATCTATCTCGATACCGTGACCCGCGTAGTAAACTACGGCCATGTCGGAGTCTCGAGCTTGATCAGCGAAATCTCGCAGCACTCGCCGCATGTCCGTGATTGAAAGATTGAGCCTTGAGTCAACGATATCGAAACCCGCGCGCTTTAGGGTCGCAGCGACGGCTGCGGCGTCATTGGCCGGGTTCGGAAGCGCCGCCGCGTTCTTATAGTTGGAATTGCCGATCACCAGCGCCACGCGCTTCTCGGCTGAAGCCGGCTGACAAACTAGCAGGAGCGCAGCGACAAGAAAAAACCTGCAACAAAAATTCATGGCGAAACGTCCAGCAATACCCGCCTCTTATACCACATTCCTTGGGATGGATGGCGGTGGCAAGAATGTCTCGTTCGCATCTTGCTATCGACCAAGCCGACTTCCGTTGATTAGTCCCGCTCCCGCCCCCAAACGTTCTATCACGAACGTGTTACCATAGCGCCCGAAGCGATCCGAACCTGACTGAAATGGGAATAGGTGGCCGGCCGCTCTTGTGCCCTGCATAGCGGACGTCGGCTCTGGCTCGCTACTTGCCCTATTTCTCATCTGTGAAGCTTTACACGGCTCCCCATCCATCACGGTGTGTCCAGAAGAATACGTTGACAAAGAGCGCAGAGGTCGGAGGCCGCCCGGCGGTCATGCCGCCGTTGTTGATCCTCTGCAGTTGCCATTTGTCGCCGCTGCAGCCGCGGCAATAGGGGCCTCCGTCCCTAATGGGCCAGGCCGCACCGCTCCGCTGTGATCAAACGGTAGGATTCTGGCGACCCGCGCTCTTTTCGGACTAGCCGCGCGAGGCGTCGTAACCGGCGTCCTTTCGCGAGCTATGCCACGAGAACTCCTCATGAGCTATGAAGCTTATTTCCGTCAGCAACTTGATAACCTTCATCGCGAAGTGCCCAACAGATCGTGCGTCCCGCTGATGCTCACCGTGCCCGAGCACTCGAACCCGCCGAAAATTCCGCAGGAGCCGGTGGCGGTCACGCGCAAGTCCTTACGCCGGTACATGTCGACCGAAATGCCCACGCGCGAAAAGTCATTCGCGCTGTTCGGCAGGATCAGGTCGATGTGCTCGGCCGCCCAGCGCGGCAGGGGCAGGCTGGTCTTCCAGAACAGTTCATTGCCGGCGTGGTGTCCGAAGTTCGGCCCGACCGTGGGCGCACCGTCTGCGCCCTCGAACACGAAGCCCGTTTCGTCGATGTGAACGTTCACCCGGTCGCCTGCCACTGCGAAGTGCAGCGAGGTGATGTCCAGCGGTTGCGGGTCCTTGCCGAATTGCGCGCTGTAGGCGTCGCTCCACTGCCCGCGGTCGCGTCCAAGCCCGAAGCCGTGCCGGCCTGGGAGGTCGCGCGTTGAGAGCGGTCTGTCGGACAGCTTTGGGCGCCAGATCTCGCGAAAACCCTTGCCGATCGTCGCAGCCATCGACAGGTCGAGGGCCCAATGCGCCGGTTTCTCCGGGCTGCGTCCTTCGGCGAACGCGTCGAATCCATCCGCCGTCTTGGCAATGCGCAGCGCGATGATCAGGCCTTCCCAGTCCTTCGCCAGGAAGGTGACGCCGTCGAGCGTATTCGTCGCGGCCGCGACACCGTACTTCTCTAGTTGGTCGCGGATGTAAGGCTTTTCGTCATAGAGTCGCACATCCGGGTTGGCCCCCGCGAAGTATTTCGTCAGATCGATCGGCGGCCGAAACATGGTTAGCCGCGCCGCGATCTTGCGGTAGGTGTCGGTCATCATGGTTGGGTTGGTCATGGGGCCGCCTTCGAGCGTCAAGCCTAATCCCCGTCTAGTCTGGCCCAAAACGGTCCGGATCTCAATGGCAAGCCCCCGGCACCACCTTCAATTCCCCGTCGCGGGCATTATTCTTTCAGGATGAGTCGTCCTCGACACCAAGATTACTTGCACTGCCCCTTAGACTTACGCTCCTGAATCATCTGCAGGCACGTGGTCGTGCAACCTTGCCCGCTGCCATAACTGGGATTCTGCTTCTTGCATACGTTTATACAAGCATTGACGTCGCAATTAACCGCCAGCGCGGGCGGCGCGAAGACTACTGAGAGCCCGTAAACGAATATCGTCGACAGAAATGCAATTGACAAACGACGCGACATGGAAGTCTCCTCTTAAACTTTGAAAAATGGGACTGCGCTGCACAGGTCGATCGTCGATCTTATCAAAAGCTAGATCGTTCGTGAATAGTCTACATGACGGTTGCGTTCGCGCGATTTTGTAGAATGAAACATCGCGGCCGATAGCGGTGCCCTAGCGCCCTTCAGGCATACGCGGCAATCGAGGGTGGCGTGAACGTCATCGGTATTCACCTCGGGGCTCATAAATCGGCTTATACCAGCACTTCCTTTCGCTTGCGGAGTTGCGCATCCATCTCGGCACGTTTGTCTTCCAACAGCCCGTCGTCGGCTGCCTCGATCACTGTGAACAGCTCGTGGGCATCGCTGAGGCGCGGCACCGTGACGTAGTCCGCGCCGGCGGCGTAGAGATCGTCTACATCGGAAAGCAGGTCGGCGGTAGAGACGATTTTTGCGGTCGGATTGAGTGAGCGTACGTGACGGACCAGCCTTTCGTTGTTGGCGCCCTTCAACAGCGAATCGGGCACGCTCAATATGATGATCTGCGCCTTTGCTACCCCAGCATGCACCAGGGTTTCGACATTGCTGATATCGCCGTAAATCACATGCAAGCCACGGTCGACCAGCGTTCGAAATACGTTGGGATTGAAATCGACCACGCTGATCTGATCCAGCAACAATGGATTCCTTCGCTCGATCTCGGTCAGCAGCGCGCTGGCCGCGCGGAAAAATCCCAGGATCACGATCCGCCGGGTCTCGCCATGTCCCTCTTCGTGTTCCGCGTCGGTGGTGTGGCCGTGATCCAGATCGCGAATCCCGATCCGCTTCAGCAGGCCAATGGCAACCCGCGTGATCGGGTCACTGCGCATTATCACAAATGTGCTCAGCACCGCCAAAATCACGAATGCGAACGACACCGCACTGGCGGTTTCGGCCTTGATATGCCCGCTGGCGATCCCGGTCTGAATCACCACCAGCGAAAACTCGCTGATCTGTGCCAGATTGATCGCTGGCAGCAGGCTGGCGCGCAGACCCTGCTTCATCAGATAAAGCGGCGCGAAGGTCGTGAGCAGCCGGCTGGCGACCGTGAAGGCCGCGATCAGCAGCGCGAGGCCGATCACCGAAAGATCAGGGATGGGGATCGTCATGCCCAACGCGACAAAGAACAGCGTGATGAAGAAATCGCGTAGCGTCGTGACCTTCGCGGTGACATCCAGCGCATAGGGAAATGTCGATAGCGACACTCCGGCCACCAGCGATCCCATCTCGCGCGACAGATGCAGCCGCTCGGCGATCTCGCCGATCAGGAAGCACCACGCCAGCGCGCCAAGCAGTATCAATTCAGGGCGGCGGGCGATCTGGTGAAACAGCCGCGGCAAGGCGAAGCGGCTTATCGCCAACGCTACGGCAACCAGCAGGCCGACGCGGCCGATCGATAACAGGACGACGCTAAGCTGGAGATTGCCGAGACTTGGCTGCACCGCCAAAAACAGGATTGCGAAGATATCCTGCAGCACCAGGATGCCAAGCGTTATGCGCCCAGGCACGGTGTCGAGTTCGCGTTTTTCGTACAAAACCTTCACGATAATGACGGTGCTGCTCAGGGCACAGGCGATGCAGAGATAGAGTGCATCGAACCGGCCGCCGCCCATCGAGAACCCTATCGCTACGAAGAACAGGATGCCGAGCAGGCAGGCACCCGCTAATTGCCCACCCGCGGCAACCAGGATCACCCGGCCGGCGCGGACGATCTTCTTCAGATCGATTTCCAGCCCGATCATGAACAGCATGAAGATCAGGCCCAGCTCGGAGATGATGCTGATCGACTCCTGGGACTTGACCCAGCCGGTGCCGAATGGACCAATGAAGAACCCGGCGATAAGATAGGCGAGGATCAGCGGCTGCCGGAAAAAATGGGCCAAAAGCCCAAGAGCCCATGCGAACAGGATGCATAACGTGATGTCGCGAATGAGTTCATGCATGTCTCAAAACCGATCCGTGTGGGTTCCGATCCCTCAACCTAAGGGCCTGACGGCGAAGATCAAACGAGCGATGTGTCACATCCTGATCAGACGGCTTGTTAGTGCGGGGCTGACCTGCCTCCTGACAATGTATGTGGCGATGGCCAACGCCCAGCCTTCCGTCGGAATCGAGCAAACCTTTTCCGGTTCGCTGACCGCGATGCCATCGGAAAATCTCGGCGTGTCCGGTGCATTCTATGTTCCGGTCTATTCGAGCGTTTCGATGAGCCAGGGCAAGCTGCGGGCGGAATTTTCGGTCACGCTGAGCATCCACAACGCCTCGGAAACACGACCGCTTGTGCTTCGCCGTATCGCCTATTTCGATACGAGCGGGAAGTTGGTGGAAAGCTATCTCAAGGGGCCGGTTGCGTTGAAGCCATTTTCGACCGTTGAAGTGTTCGTTCCCGTCACGGATGTCCGTGGCGGAACCGGCGCCAACTTCGTGGTGGATTGGGCCGCCTCCGGCGAGATCGCCGAACCGGTGGTCGAGGCGCTGATGTTCGGCGGGCTCGGCAGCGGGCACTACGCATTCGTCAGCCAGGGCCGACCGCTGAAGGTCGTCGGCAAAAACGAGCGATGACGACCCTATTGAATAACAAGTCGGGTATACCCAATTGCGCGCCTTTCGAGATCTCCGGCAACGCGCAACAGCAGCAAGGGCCTATATTGCTGACTGCAACCAGGTCGCGAAAGCCTGGATCGTTTTCTCGCGCGGATGACCAGGCGAACGAACGAGATAGAAACGATATCCCGGCAGACACAATTTAAGGGGTCTTACCAGCGTGCCGGCGGCGAGTTCGCGGGCCACCAGCACATCGCTAAAGATGCCGATGCCCTGTCCGGCAATCACTGCCTCGATTGCATGCAGCTCCTCCCTGAAGCTGAGGTGATCCATGTCCTTGGGTTGCGGCACGTCGCGCCACTTGCGTCGCGCAGCGGCGAGCCATCTCTGCCAAGTTGGCGCCCCGAGATCGGATGGTGACCACCAGCAATGAACGAGGACCTGTCCACGAAGGCCTGCAGCGCGCTTCAGGCCCGAGTTAAGCAATTCGGGGCTGCAGACGGGCCAGAAGGAATCGCCCAAGAATTCCTTGGCGATGCCATCCGTCGGCAACGTGCGGGCATAGCGGATGGCGACGTCGGCATCACCGGCATGCAGGTCCAAAACGCCGTCCGTGCCGATCACGTCGAGAGGCGCATTGGGGCGCAACTTCCTCCAGCGCGGCAGGCGCGGCACAAGCCAGCGGCTCGCAAAGGCATTTGTCGTCGTCACTCGAAGGGGCTGCGTGTCCCCGTCGCGCTTGACGGCGGCGAAAGCGGTGACAAAGGCTTCGAGTCCATCCCGGATGATCGGAAGAAGGCGGGCTCCGGCTTCGGTCAACGATAGGGGCCGCGGCCTCCGACGAAACAGAGCCCGCCCGCAATAACGCTCCAACAATCGGATCTGATGGCTGATCGCTGTAGGTGTGACGCCGAGTTCGGCCGCGGCCTTCTTGAAACTCAGATGCCGCGCCGCGGCATCAAAGGCGCGCAACTCAATGAGGGGCGGCAGCTTGTTCATGTCTCGATTGTAGATGAAAATGGTTCATCTTGGGCTGAATTATTCGAGTTTGCGCATCCTCCGGCCGGGGCGGAAGAAGGCATTGGCCCAAATGAGGAGAGCCCCCATGACCTCAGTTCGATCGGTTGCAGACGGCGCCGGTGAACTTTCCGGCACGTTCTCAGGGCGACTCTTGAGGCCGGCGGACATAGGGTATGAGGAAGCCAGAAAGGTCCACAACGGTCTGGTGGACAAGCGCCCGGCATTGATCGCGAGATGTCAGGGCGTTGCCGACGTGGTCGATGCGATCAACCTCACGTGCAAGCTCGGCCTCGAAGTCGCGGTTCGCGGTGGTGGCCACAACGTGGCAGGGCGCGCGACCATCGATGGCGGATTGGTGATCGACCTGTCCACGATGAAGGGAATTCACGTCGATCCCGTCAGCCGCACGGCACGGGCGCAGGGTGGCGTCACCTGGGCCGAGCTCAACCGCGAAACCCAACTGCACGGTCTGGCGGTCACGGGCGGGGTCGTTTCGAGCACCGGCATCGCCGGGCTCACCCTCGGTGGCGGCCTGGGCTGGTTGATGAGCAAATATGGCCTCGCCCTTGACAATCTACTGTCCGTCGAGCTCGTCACCGCCGAAGGCAAGGTCGTGAAGACGAGCAAGGATGAAGAACCCGATCTGTTCTGGGCCGTTCGCGGTGGAGGAGGAAATTTCGGCGTGGCGACTTCGTTCGAATATCGGCTGCATGCGGTAGGTCCCACGGTCACCGCCGGCTTGATCGCGCATCCGTTCGACAGGGCCCGCGACCTGCTGAAATTCTTTCGCGACAGCACCGCATCGCTGCCCGATGAACATACGATATTCGGAACCCTCACTCATGCGCCCGACGGTTCGGGCACGAAGGTGGCAGCCATGGCGACCTGCCATTGCGGCTCACTCGAGGCCGGCGAAAAAGCAATGCGGCCACTGAAAGGATTTGCGTCTCCCGCTCTCGATGCGATCGGTCCGATGTCCTACTGCCAGCTCAACGGGATGCTCGATGGTGCCTATCCACGAGGGGCATTGAATTATTGGAAATCGAGCTTTCTTGCCGGGTTGAGCGACGATGCCATCGATACAATGATCGCGTGCTTCGCGCGCTGTCCGACCCCTATGGGCCAGTTGCTCCTCGAGCACGTCCACGGCGCCGCCGCCCGTGTCGACGTCCGCGACACCGCGTTCCCGCACCGCGGGGAAGGGTACAATTTCCTCGTTCTTTCTCAATGGACGGATGCGGCCGGTACCGAGGCGTGCGTCGCATGGGCGCGGGAGACTTACGCGAAGATGCAGCCCTTCGTTGCCTCCGGCCGATACGTGAATTACCTGGATGACGATGAGGCGGGCAACCCGGTCCCCGCCGCCTACGGAGCCAACTACCGGCGGCTCCAGGAACTCAAGACGAAGTACGATCCAAAAAACCTCTTCCGCATGAACCAGAACATTCGGCCGCTGACTTGAGTCAATCTGACGCGCAGTGAACGCACCGGGGAATTGTCCAATGTCGATCCTGTGCCGACCCGCTCGCGAGGAGGACTTGGAGAGAAGCGATCAGCTTGTCGTCGCCAGCATCAACGACCTCACCCAACGGCATGGCTTTGGCCCAATGGCGACGTCGCACCCGCCCGAGTTTCAATTGTTTTCGCTAAAAGATGATGCCGGCGGATTGTGGGTAGCGGAGGAGGCCAACGAAATCGTCGGATTCGCATGGAGTTGGGTCTGCGAGGACTTGTGGTTTCTCGCACAGCTTTTCGTGTCGCCCGGTCATCAGGGCCGCAGCCTGGGTAGCGAGTTGCTGAAACGGACATTTGAGCATGCGAAGAAATCCGGCGCTACCAACAGGGCGCTGATCACCTTCACGTTCAACACCGTATCCCAGGGACTTTATATTCGGAACGGCTTATTTCCTCGCTTTCCCATCTACAATTTCAGTGTTTCGCGCGAACTCCTGATGGGCCGCTTGCACGGCCCGCAATTCCGTCCCGTCTCTCTCGAGGAAACAGCTTCGGACTTGCAAGAGCTTGCCAGGATTGACGCCCGGGTTCTGGGGGTCTCGCGAGAGAAGCACCACCGGTATCTCATGAATGATAAGACGACGAGAGGTGTGCGCCTTTATTCCGGAGAAGACTGCGTAGGCTACGCCTATGTCAGCAGCGGCGGCCATATCGGACCGCTCGCGGTCGCGCGATCCAGCGCGCTCGGCTCTGCGTTCAGGACTGCGCTGGCTCTTGCAGCTGAGATTGGCTCTCCACAGGTGTCTGCCTTTCTTCCCGGCGTGAGCGAAGCGGCCCTATCGGCCGCTGTCGAGCATGGGATGCGCATCACCTTTCCGATGGTCTTGATGTCGACCCGCGGTTTCGGCGATTGGACCGGTTATCTGCCCCGCAATCCGGGTTTCATGTGACGCAAAGGAGTGCTTCTGGGAGCACTTTTCGCACTCCGCACGACAAACGGCCTTAGTCGGATGCCGACCCCCCTCTGCGTTTCAGAGAATTTCCTTCTTTGGTAGCAGAAAGGCCAGCCCATGGCGGGCTCTTCCTCGCCTTGGAGACGCTGGAATAAATGCACTGCATGGTAGACGTGGCAGTGCGCTTTCCTCAGTATCTGAACCGGCGCGGATGTAACCTGCTGCCATTTACGACACTGAACCTACCGGATATCAATCTTGAATCTGACGGACGAGGACCACCCGATCGACGAGATTTCACGGATCGAAGCACAGCTCGAGGAGCTTGCGGAGGTCTCCGAGCGATGCCGAAAGATTATATTGGTTTCCAAGGCGGCAATCGCCGGCGGCGTCGCATTACCGTTCTTTATGATGCTCGGCTTATCCGGATCCAATCAGGTCGCCGCGATCGGATCGATTGCCATGGTGCTAGGCGGAATCGTGTCGCTCGGATCGAACGTCAGTACTTTGCAACAGACGATGGCCGCAATGAAGGCCGCTGAGGCGCTCCGTTCGGATCTGATCAGCAGGATCGACCTTCGAGTGGTTGGTGCCGTCCGCTTGAGGGAAGGGGGATGACCGGGCAAAACAAAATGTCCCGGAAACCGCGGCCAAAACAAGGCTTTTCGGCAAGCGCCGATGCTGCCACGTGATTGAGCGGCTGCAAGCACCGGCGCCCGAGCCATGCCCGGTCTATGCTAAAGGGCGACCGCGAATTCGGCATACAATGCCTGGGATCCAATCATTCTGAAGCATCGTAGAAGTGGATTCGCTGCTTGCGCCGCCAGGGGGGGAACAAGGCGGACGGGAAATCTGCCGCGAAGCGCCGGTCGCGAATCTCGGGCAGGGAGGGATCGGTTTCGGATTGGGTGGGATCCGGTGCGACCACCTCGCGATAGAGATGCCAGGTGGCGTGGCCGAGCAGCGGGATCACGACCGCAAGGCCGAGGAAGAACGGCAGCGATCCCAGGACCAGCAGCACCGCGACGATCAATCCCCATGCCGCCATCGGCACCGGGTTTCGTGCCACCGCGCGGAGCGACGTCACCATGGCGTCCCCGGCGCCGGCGTGTCGGTCGAGCATCAGCGGGAATGAGACCACGCTGACGCACAGCGCCACCACGGCGAACAGGAAGCCGACGCCGCAACCGGCGACGATCAGCCACCATCCCTGCGGTGTGGTCAGCACGCGCGCGGCGAAGTCCGGAATTCCCGCCGCGGGTTTATAACCGAAGGCGGCGACGTAGATCGCCTGCGCGGTCGCCACCCAGGTCACGAACAGCGCCAGCAACAGCGTGCCGAGCCCGAGCATGGCGCCGAATGACGGCGAGCGCAGCACCGAGCGCAGCACCTCGAGCGCACCCCATGCCGGCGCCTGTTCGCCGCGCTCGAGGCGGCGGCTGAGTTCATAGAGACCAAGAGCTGCGAACGGACCGATCAGGGCAAAACCGGCCGCCAGCGGAAACAGCAACGGCAATACCGAATAGCCCAGCACGGTGCGCGCCAGCACCAGTCCGAGCACCGGATAGATCACGCAGAGAATGATGGCGTGGCTGGGCACCGCCTTGAAATCTTCCCAGCCGAGCCGCAGGGCCTGGTGCAGGTCGGATAGGCCGATGGTGCGGATGATGGGCGCAGTTGCGGCGCCTTGCGCCGGCTGAGCCATTAGCGAGACATTGCCTGACGGGGTGGTCATGGTCGTTATCTCCTTGCTACGGCCGCTGGTTTTGGCGCCATTGCTGGCGCAAGCGGGCCGTCTGCGAAAACGATCACGATCAGGCCAGACGCGAAAACAGAAAACCGAAACTGGCCATGTCGCGAACTGGACGGTCAGGGTACTCCCAATCGCTGCCGCCGCCGCTCACGCTTCGGTGAAGGCTTCATTGGCAAGTCACAATGAGGTGACATCGCGGGTCCATTGGTCGCAAACGATGAGCATTTTCGGAAAAATCATGGGTGCGATCTTCGGCTCCAAAGCCGCCGCCACACCCGACCCCCGGGCGCCAGGCACAATAGCCGGCCTGCGATACCCCCAGCACCTCGCACAGGATCCTCACCGGGTATTCAGCGCGGCGATCTTCGATGAAGCGGAATCTCATGTCCGCGTTCCAGCAAAGATCGCGATCGACTTTTTTAAAATGTCGCGCTCCATGCGCAGCCGCTCGTTCTCTCGCTGCAAACGGCCGATCTCTGCCGTGTAGTCCGGTGACCCATGGCAGATATCCGGCGAACACCAGGGGTTACCGGGTTTGAGGGTTTTCTGACCCACATTTCCAAGATACCCTGTGATGCGGAAAGCAGATTGCCGCGCCAAACTTTGACTGCATTACTGCATGGACCATTTGAAACTCTGATCAGGTTGAGGAAAAAGATTTGGACAAGCTCAATTTGCAAAACCCGGTGTTTGCCACCTACGTCATCGCCGCTACGATTATGATCCTCAAGGCTGTCAGCATGTCCTGGTTGACCGTGCTTCGGATGATGCAAGCGAAGGGTGGGTTTCGTTCGCCGGAAGACATTAGAAAGACGCCTCTCAATCCCGAGCCTGATCCGAAGCAGCTCGAGCCCAACGAACGTGTCGAGCGTATCAGGCGAATTCAGTTAAACGATCTTGAGAACCTGCCTTTCTTCCTCGTTGCGGGCTTCCTTTTCGTTCTGACCGGGCCATCCCTGATGGTCGCGCGTCTGCTTATGTACGGTTACGTAGTGTCGCGACTTTTGCACTTTGCCGCCTATTTCACCGCGCGGACCCATGACACGCGCGCCACATTTTGGACTGTAGGCTCTTTAATCCTGATTTTCATGGCTTGCCGGACGTTGGTCGCTGCATTGGGTTACTGATGTCGGCAGATAGGTTCTCTACGGTTGTCCGCTGTTGTGAAGGTTTGCGGATGCCGGCGGCATGATGGTGGTGCGGTGCGCACGGGGACCGGCGTCCGCAAACCCCCGCCGTCGCGCGGCGGAGATTGATTCGCACCTCGAACCGGCCCCATAGTCTCCACCGTACTGCCTTGCTTTGGTCAAACCGGAGTGAAGGGTGGGGCCGGAACGCGGTTGATCGAACGTAAATCCGCCGGCCGCCGCCATGCGGTGACATTGGACTGAGTACGGAGCGTCAATGCTTTCAACACCAAAGCTGAAACAAAACGATGATCCACACGACGTGCTTGTGGTCGCGCCCGATGTGGCCCTGGTCGTGCCCACCGACGAAGAGCTTTCCAAACTGGCACATGCCTTGCGCCATCCTTCGGCCCCGCAGATCCGCACCGGATCCGAGCCCCCCGCGGGCGCAACGGTCCCGCCGGTCGATGCGACGTTTCGGCCTGCCGTCAGCGATGTCCGTGTACCGGGCCCGCGGCGGGCGGCACGCGTCTTTACGGCTGCGCTGCTGTTGGCTGGATGCGCCGGTGCCGCTGCCTTCGCCTGGCAGTCTTACGGCGATGCGGCCAGACAGATGATTGCGCAATGGACGCCGCAGCGCATCCTGACCTCACTCCTGCCGCTGGAAAAGTCGGCGCCCTCCGCGCAACCGGCCCCACCTGCCGCGGAGACGGTCACGGCGAACGCAGCACCTCCGCAACCGGCAGTTCCGGCTCAGGCCGCACCACAACCGGCAACTCCGGTTCAGGCCGCACCGCAAGCTATCGTGCCGAGCGCTGCCGACCCATCTGTCGAATCTGCACAATCGCTTTCTGCGATGGCGCACGACCTCGCAAATGCGGCACAGGAGATCGGGCAGCTCAAGACCAGCATCGCGCAGCTCAAGGGCGGCATCGAGCAGCTCACGGCTGGCCAGCAACAAATATCCCGCGACATCGCCAAGGCTTCGGAGCCGAACCTGCGGCCGAAGATTTTACCGCCCCCGCGGCGGCCGGCCGTGGCACGGGAGCGCAGGCCGCCGCCACTTTCGCGACCGCAGGCGACGCTAGCGCCGATGTCGACGCAAGCTGCCGCGCCTTACATACCGCGGCGACCCGAACCGCTGCCGCAAGACACCGGTACGGTTGAGCCGCAGGCCGATCCGGAGTTGGCATCGGTGCCGCGGCCGCCGATGCCCCTGCGCTAGCATCGGGGCTGTTTCCGGTCATACTCTGAGGAAATTTGCTCACGACCGTGGTTATCGTCGGAGAGGGCGCGTTCCGAAGCGCTCGGGGTCAAACCCGGCGCTGCCGGTTCCTTCAGAATCCAGCCGCGCTTGCTGACGGGCGGGCACCGGTCCGATTCAGGTGACAACCGGAAGAGAAAACCATATAAAGGCGGCCAAATTCGCGCGACTTCCGATCTGGCTGGCCGGAAGCCGATAGCGGTAAAAAGAGGGGCGCCAATGGAAACAGGCCGTTTGGGTAGGTTTCTGCGATTGCGGCCGTGGTCGGCTGGTGCATTCCTGCTCGGCCTTTCCGTCCTGGTCGCTTCGACCAGCCTTCAGGCGCTGTTCGTCGCCTTTGGCGCCAAGGCATATTTCGCAACCTTCTTCCCAGCGGTTTTCGCGGCAGGATTTCTGGCGGGAACACCGGCCGCCGTATTCGTCGCCCTTCTTGCCGTCCCCCTGGTTTGGTGGGGATTCATGCCGCCGGTCTTTGAGTTCAATCCGCTGACCCTGGCTCACATCGACGCCATCAAGCTATTCTCCTTGTTGAGCGTGTTGTTGATCTTTCTGGCCGACGTCTGCCGGCAAACGGTCGCCGTCTTGAGAATTTCAGGATCAGGAACCAACACCGGTTCTTCGAGGAACTGATCCGGGCAAAGCATTGCAATTTTTACCCAGCCCGCTCGTGGTTACAGGGTCTGCGAACTTGACGTTGGAGTGAGCTGGATGCGCGTTTTGGTGATCGGAGCCGGTGCCCTGGGTGGGTATTTCGGCGGATGTCTCGTTCGCGCCGGACGCGACGTCGCGTTTCTGGTACGTCCGCGCCGCGCCGAACAACTCGCCCGCGATGCCCTCCAGATCGCGAGCCCGAATGGCGACTTCCGTGTTTCCGCGACCACCGTTCTGGCCGGTGACCTGCGCGAGCCGTTCGACCTCATCCTGGTTGGCGTGAAGTCCTATTCACTCGATGACGCCATGGAGCAGTTCGCCGCCGCGGTTGGCCCGGACACCGCGATTCTGCCGATCCTCAACGGCATAGGGCATCTCGACCGGCTGAGCGCGCGGTTCGGCGCCGAGCACATATTGGGCGGCATGGCGAATATCAGCGCCGGCATGGATGCCGAGGGTCGTGTCGTCCAATTCTTCCCCAACCATGATCGTGTTCGGTGAAATCCGGGGCGGTTCCAGCGACCGAACCCGCGCGATTGAGGATTGTTTCAACAATGCGGGCTTCAATGGGCGGCCCAGCGGCGTGGTCATGCTGGACATGTGGGAGAAGTTCGTGCAGCTCGGTCTCGGCGCCGGGATCACCTGTTTGATGCGCGCCAGCATTGGCGACATTCTCGCCGCGCCAGGCGGACGAGAGGCCATGTTTCAGATCTTCGGCGAGTGCTGCGCCGTCGCCACCGCCTCGGGCTTCACGCCGCGGACTGCCTTCATCGAGTTCGACACCACCCTGATCACCACCGTGGGATCGCCGCTGAAGTGGTCGATGCTGCGGGACATCGAGCGGGGTTCAACCACCGAGGGCGAGCACATCCTGGGTGACATGGTCGCGCGCGCCCGCGCCCTCGGCGTCGAGACGCCAATCCTCAATCTGGCTCGCACCCATGTCGCCGCCTATGAGATCGGCCGCGCGCGAGCCGCCGCGGCGTGATGACCCGCGGCGTTGGCTTCGGCCCAGCCCTTGATGAGTTTGACAAGGGTCTCCTGGTTGGCATCGCGCTCAGATGGGCGTCGAAAGGAATATCGAACAGCAAAGCGTGCGCGACACCGCTGAGTTGCGAGATGGCCGCGACCAGAACGCCGCTGATCAACCCGATCGCGACCGCGACCACGCCGGTTTCGCGGCTGCGGACAAAGTTGCGCAGGCCGATGGGCAGCAGGTAGCCCGCGACATGCGGCTCGTTTGCGCCGTCGGTGGGGGCGACGTAGGTCATGGCGTTTTCCACCTGTCGCCAGCCTGAACCTGCCCGGCGCGGGCGCCTGTGCAGCAACGGGGCACACCTTCAGTCATTCCAAAGAAGGCCGCGGCTTCTCACGCGGTATCACACCGCGGCGGCTCGCCCAAAGGCTATATTGCCCGCTCATGTCACGAACGTGTTCTCCCGGGACCGGGTTATTTGCGCAGCTGCTTTGACCTTTCCCGGTGAAATTCCCGGCGATGCCGGGTACGATGTCGAGCCCTGTCCGAAGGCGGCGGGTGGCGTTAGAAGGCCTGGACTTTGTCCATGACCAAGCACGCGGCACCCGATGGAGCGTTACCATGACAGTCGCCAGGACAGGCGCACAACACATCGCGTCGCTCAGGGATGGCCGAACCGTCTATATCGACGGCCAGCTGGTCCCCGACGTGACCACGCATCCGGCGTTCAAGAACTCGGTACGCTCGGCGGCGGCGCTGTATGATTTCCAGGCCCAGCCGGAAAACATCGAGCTGATGACGTTCACGCCGGAAGGCTCGGACCGCCGGGTCAACCGCGGCTGGCAAATGCCGCGCAATTATGAGGAGATGGTTCAGCGCCGCAAGGCTCTGCAGGCGTGGGCGAGGCTGTCCTATGGCTTCATGGGGCGCTCGCCCGATCATGTTGCCTCGGCGCTGATCGGCCAGCGCATGGGCATCGAGGTGTTCCGGAAGCATGGCCCGGATCGCGCCAGGGCGCTGATCGATTACGTGGACTATGCGACCAGGAACGACATCTTCCTGACCTATGTCATCATCAATCCGCAGGCCGAGCGTACGAAAGACTGGGGTGCACAGGCGGACGATCTGGTGGCCCGCATCGTCGATGAGGACAGCAGCGGCATGACGATCCGCGGCGCCAAAATGCTTGGGACGAGCTCGATCATGGCGAACGAAGTGCTGGTGGCAAACCTGCAGCCGCTCAAAGCCGGCGAAGAAGATCTGGCATTTTCCTGCGCCTTGCCGATGAATGCCAGCGGCGTTCGCGTGCTGTCGCGAAAATCCTACGAAGCTTCCGCGGTGTCGATCTTTGACAATCCGCTCTCGTCGCGCTTCGACGAGAATGATGCGCTGGTCTATTTCGACGATGTGAAGGTGCCATGGGATCGCATTTTTGTTTACCGTGACACCGACGTCTGCCGTCAGCAGTTTCACGAAACCCACGGCCATGCCTACCAGAACTATCAGGCACAGATCCGCCTTTCGGTGAAGATCAAGTTCCTCGCGGGGCTGGCGCGCCGCCTGACCGAGGCGATCGGCACCACCAGGATCCCCTCGGTGAGCGAAAAACTCGGTTACCTCGCCGCACAGGCCAGCATGATCGAAGCGATGCTGTCCGGCATGGAGGCGAGCGGCTTCAGATCCGGCGAATACTGGGTGCCGAACAAGCACTTCATGTATTCCGCCCAGGTGCTCACGCAGGAGCTCTATCCGAATTTCGTCAATGCGATCCGCGAGCTGTCGGGGGGCGCGTTGATCATGTTGCCATCCTCGATCAATGACTTCGAGGATCCGCTGCTCAAGAAGATCATCCATACCACCCAGCGCGCCGCAGCCATGGAGCCGGAGGACAAGGTCAAGTTGCTGAAGGCTTGCTGGGATGCCATCGGTTCGGAGTTCGGATCGCGACACCAGCAATATGAGATGTTTTACGCAGGCGCGCGGTTTGTAACGGCGGGTCACAGTTTCCGGACCTACGACTGGAACGGGGCCACGGGCCTGGTGGAGAACCTGCTCGCTTCCTACACCCTCGGCGACGAATTGGCCGGGCACTGAAGGGAGTCGTGAAGGGCATGAAAATCGCAATTACCAATCTCGGCGAGATCGTCTCCGGTGACTGGCGCCATCCGATCGCATCCGGCGACACCATCCTGGTTCATGACGACAGGATCGTCCGCGTCGGCACGGCTTCCGCCGCGGAAGTAGAGGCCGTTGACGTGGTGATCGATGCCGGCGGGATGACGGCGATACCGGGGCTGATCGACTCGCATGTCCACATCACCTTCGGCGACTACACACCGCGCCAGCGCGCCGTCGGCTACCTCGAAAGCTATTTGCATGGCGGCGTCACCACCTCGATTTCCGCATCGGAGGTGCACGTCCCGGGCCGGCCGCGCGACGTTGAGGGTGTAAAGGCGCTGGCCATTGCCGCGCAGCGTTGTTTTGTCGATTACAGACCAGGCGGAATGCGTGTGATTGCCGGCTCCGTGATCCTGGAGCCGGGCCTGGCCCGGTCCGACTTCGACGAACTGGCGGCCAAGGGCGTCGGGCTGGCCAAGGCCGGCTTCGGTGCGGTCAAATCGGCTTATGACTATGTTCCGCTGGTTGCCGATGCCAAGGCGGCCGGCCTCATCACGACCTGTCATACCGGCGGCTCGTCGATTCCGGGCTCAGGCGCGATTACCGGCGACCATCTCCTGAAGATGCACCCCGACGTTTCCTTCCACATCAACGGTGGCCCGACCGCGATGCCCGACGCGGACTTCGAACGGATCATCAGGGAAAGCACGATGGCGCTGCAGGTATGCACGGCGGGCAACCTGCGCACGACGCTGCTCTGCGGGCGGTTGGCCATGCAACATCAGGCATTCGATCGCTTGATCATCGCGACCGACACGCCGACCGGCAGCGGAATCATGCCGCTCGGGATCCTGTACACCATCGCTCATCTCGCCAGCCTCACGGACATGGCGGCGGAGTTGTTCATTTGCGCGGCGACCGGCAACAATTCGCGCGTGTATCGGCTCGATAGCGGCTTCCTGCAGCCCGGCCGCGCCGCCGATATTGTGTTGCTCGACGCGCCCGACGGAGGCACGCAGCCGACCGCGCTGAAGGCGATCAAGCACGGCGATATTGCCGCGATCGGCGGCGTCATCAGTGCCGGTGTGCCGCGTTTCATCGGCCGCAGTCGCAATACTCCGGCGACGACGCGCCGCGCGCAGGTGGTGCGATCAAACGTGATGCAGGACTTCGCCGCTACCGCCCACTAAAGCATTTTCCGGCTGGGTCGAATCATGACCGCGCATCAAGGGGGCCTCGTGGCTCGAGACGCGTGGCTTTGCCACGCTCCTCATCATGAGGGTCGAAGTCCTCATCCCGAGGAGCGCGCTTGCGCGCGCCTCGAAGGATAAGGCCGCGGTGCGCGAATCATGCCGGTCCTCAAACCGGGTCGTAATAATGGATCTCGAACAGCAGGCACCCGTTTTTCGACTTGAACGGCCCGTGATACGCGCCGGGCGGCCGCGACGCGTAGGTGTTGGGCGCAAACGGAGTGCCGCCACTGCCGCGCTCGTCGTTGCCGACCGTCAGATCGCCGGAAACCAGATAAACCTCTTCCCAGTATTCGTGCACGAATGGCTTGGTGGTATAGACGCCTGGCGCAAAGCGCAGGAGTCGCGACCGGGTACCGCGCTTCTTCACCTCGTCGAGGGCACCCGACAATATCTTCTGCTCAATTCCGGCGGGGTATCCGGCGGGTGTTTCCCAGCCGGCGGCCATATCGACGGCGTGGAATTCCTTGTGTTCCTTGTTTACGGCCATATCGTCTCCTTGGTCTGAAATCCCTGGTCGAACACCCGGTCACCATCCGTGCAGGGCCACCCGTGTCGTCCGGCAGCCTATGTTGATGCATTGCCACGACGCGACCCACATAGCTATGTTACAAAGCATTTTTTTCGTCGAGATTGATGTGCCCATGCTGACTTTCCGCCGCTGCTCGCTGCGTGGCAACGACCAAATCGATGTCGATCCGGCGGCCCTGATCGTGGCCGGCTGGACCGGGCGGGATGAAGCCGCGTTACGTCACCATATTGAGGAATTGGCGGCGATCGGAGTCCCGCGTCCCTCAAGCGTACCGGTGTTTTACAGAAACAGCTCTTCCAATCTCACGCAGGCCGATGCCATCGAAGTGCTCGGCCCCGACACCTCCGGCGAGGTCGAGCCCGTGGTACTTTCACTTGCCGACGGTCTCTGGCTTGGAATGGGGTCGGATCACACCGATCGGAAGGCCGAGACCACGGGGATCGCGCTGTCCAAGCAGCTCTGCGCAAAGCCGCTCGGTCGCACGCTGTGGCCTCTGGTCGAGGTGGCCGATCACTGGGATCAGCTGCTGCTTCGTTCGTTTGCCACGATCGGAGGCAAGCGTCAAAAATATCAGGAAGGGTATCTGTCCGCGATGCGGACGCCAGCCGACCTGATCGGACGATACGGCGCCGAGCTTGCGATCGATACGGTCATGTACTGCGGAACGTTTGCGGCGATCGGCGGAATTCGGCCCGCATCGCGATTTGAAATGGAAATGGAAGATCCGGTACTCGGCCGCACCATGACATCGGCTTACGACATTCGCGTCATGCCCGTCGTGAGTTGACCCGCTAGCGCAACAATTTTCCTGCCGCCGATACGTTCAGGTTCGGAACAAAGCTGACTTTGACCGGTACCTTGTGCGGAGGGAGGGCTTCCCGGCATCTATTCAGGATTTCCTTCGCAATCTCCTTCTCGGGCAAATCCGAAGACGTCCGTTCCAGCACCACATCGGCGACCACCAATGCGCCCATCATCGGATTTCGCCGGCCGTGAACCATCGACATGCGGACGGCCGGGTGACCGTTGATCACGTTCTCAACCTCTTCCGGAAAGATCTTCTGGCCACCGACATTGATCACGCCGCCTCGCCGGCCCATGAAATAATAGCGATCGCCCCGCAATTCGACGATGTCGCCGGTGTCGACGAAGCCTTCCGGGCCGATGATCGCCGGCTGATCGTCGCCAAGATAGCGCGAAGCCGCGCGCTTCGAGCGGATCTGCAGCGAGTTGTCGACAATCCTGAAGCAAACCTCGGCATCGGGGGACTGCCCCTCGACGATGGTCGCCGGAAAGCCTTCCTTGCGATCGATCACATTGAATCCAACCCCGGCCTCCGTCGACGCGAAGGCGTGGGATACCGCAGCGTTCGGGTAGGTAGCCTGCAATGCGTCCAGAATGCTCTGGTCGGCGATCTCGCCGGAAAGGCGCACATAGGTCGGCGATATCATGTTGGCGACGCCGCTCAGAAGCACCCATCGCCAGTGCGACGGCGTTCCGGAAATATGCGTTACACCGCTTTGCTGAAGGCGCGCCAGATAAGCGCTGACCGGTTCACCAGCCTGTGACAGGATCATCGAAGTCCCAGTGACGATGGCGCGGAGGAAAATCTGCAGTCCTCCATATCGTCGAATATCATAGAAGGTTGCCCAAACCACGGTGTTGACGGTTTCGGCCCGCGGCTTGATCGCACCGATCAGACTGGCCAGATCGTGCAACACCAGTTTCGCTATTCCGCCGGTTCCGGACGTCAGCAGCACCCATTCCGTGTGCCTCTCTTCGGCCGGGGGCGGACGCTGCGGCTGCAGTTTGAGTTGGGGACCCACCGACACCACCGGCAATCCGAGCTGTTCGAAATCGGAGCTGTCTTCGCCACATACGATGGTGTCGACTTGTCCAGCAGCGACGATGCCCGCAAATTGTTTGGGATCGACATCAGGGGGACAAAGGATAACCCGGCCGGCATGTCCATCCATCTTGATCATTGCGATCGCGGTCGTCAGCTGATCGGGCGTCGCAAGAAATACCGAGCGGCCATCGAAGCTGCGGGATTGATCGGAAAAACAGCTGCCGGACAGGACATCGCTGAATCGTACGCTGCCGTTCGCGGCAAAGCAGGCGCGGCGATCGAGTTGATTGCTGCGTTCGAGGAGCGCTCGAAGCGTGACGGTGCCGGCTGGCTGCATTGTCTTTCAGCGCAATGGAATTCGAGAGATTACAGGGCGATCGACGCCAGATCCACCGAAGCAAACCGCACGCCCCGTGCCTTGTCACGCGCATTTGTTTCGATAGCTAATATCATCCTTCGCTCTATTGAGATAGATCGAGCGCAACCGGGTCGGGGGGCAGGGGGCCACCGCGCGCGCGACGATCCCTGCTGGTCGTGCCGTGGCGCGATGTCGCGCTCCGCAATCGGCGATGCCCGGCAGGGTCCGGGAACCCGGAACCGTGCAGACAGGCAAGCCCCTTTTAGCCGGCAGCGCGCATGTTATAACCGGCGGCGAGCATGCTATAATTCGCACCGTGCCGGAAGGAGGCCGGCGTGGACGGCGACGGTGGTTGAGTATTTCGCAGCTTGCCCCGGACCTTCCTCACTATTTACTTCGCGCTCACCTGGGTTTGCTTCAAAATCATCCGCTCGATCGTGTCGACGGTCTCGAAATTCTTCGGCGTGATATCGGCCTGCGGAATGGTCAGATCGAACTCGGCCTCGATTTCGAGCATCAGCTTGACCATGTCCATCGATGTCAGACCCGTGTCAAAAAGCCGCGAGCCCGGCGCGACATCGACAACGATCGAACTCTCCCGAAGAATGGTGGTGACCAGAGCAAGAAGCCGGCCGCGAATTTGACTATCAGAACCTGCGTGCATCCTCTATCCACTCCAACTATTGAACGTTAAGCATTGCAGATCGATGATCGATCAGACTAAAGACAAACGGGGGTGGCTTGGTCGGCCAAGCCGCAACAGGGCCGCGAATTAACCACCAGGATCAAAGGCGAAATCGTCCGTCCCGATTTTACTCGACCCGTTTGAATTAAATCATTAACTTAATATTATTAACCGGCCTGGCGACAGAAATCAATGCCCTGGCGCGTCATGCGCGGTTTGTAACAAGGAGCCTTCGAGGTCATGTCGATCATTCACCTGCAGCAGCCCGATGCGCTGACTGAGACGATTTTGCAGCGGACCGCGAAGGTCGCTGCAGTGGCCGCCGCGGATGCCGAGGAAGTCGATCGCGCGGCGAGTTTTCCCAAGGCCGCAATCGATGCGGCCCGTAACCACCAACTGCTTGGGGTGCAGATCCCCCGTGAATTTGGCGGCGAGGGTGGAACCATCTTCGACGTCACCGACATGTGCTATGGGCTTGGGCGAGCCTGCGCATCGACCGCGATGATCGTCGCGATGCATCAGACCAAGGTCGCCTGCCTGGTGCGGCACGGCCGTGGCAGCGGATGGCACGAGGCGCTGATGCGCCGATTGGCGGCGGAGCAGATGCTGCTGGCGTCATCGACCACCGAAGGGCAGGGCGGCGGCAACGTCCGTTCCAGCGCGGCTGCGGTCGAGCGCAATGGAACCGGCATTACGCTGGTCCGCGACGCCACCGTGATCTCCTATGGCGAGCAGGCCGACGGTATCATCAGCATCGCCCGGCGCGCCGCCGACGCTGCAGCATCCGATCAGGTCCTGGTGGCGCTTGTCAAAGACAACTACACGCTCGAACGAACCCTGGAGTGGGAGACACTCGGCATGCGCGGCACCTGCAGCGCGGGCTTCAAGCTCAAGGCCGCCGGTTCGGCCGAGCAGGTCTTTCCGGAAAGCTACGACAAAATTCATGCGCAGACCATGACGCCGGTGGCGCACCTGTCCTGGTCCTCGGTTTGGGCCGGGATTGCCGCTGCCGCCGTCGAGCGCGCGCAGATGTTCATTCGCAAGGCGGCGCGCGGAGCGGGCGGACAACTGCCGCCGGGGGCCGCACATTTCACCGCGGCCAAACTGTCGCTGACCAAGCTGCGCGCCGTCATCACCACTACCATGGATACCTATGCGGCCAATGAGCACGATGTCGAGGCGCTCAGCTCGGTCGCATTCCAGTCTTCGATCAACCTGCTCAAGGTTCAGACTTCCGAACTCGCAGTCGAAGCCGTCATGCACGCGATGCGAACCTGCGGTCTGTCGGGTTACCGCAACGACGGAGAGTTCAGCGTTGGCCGGAATTTGCGAGACGTGTTGTCGTCACCGCTGATGATCAACAACGACCGGATTCTTGCCAATATCGCGACCGCCAGCCTCATGAGCGGCGTGCCCAGCCGACTGCGGGACTAGGTCGAGTTTTTGCAACCGATGAATGCAGGCCTATCAACATGACGACAGCGACTTCTACCCTCACGTCCGACAGTGCGCCACCAGCCGATCCCCTCGATCCCCTCCGCGAAGCCCTGTTCCACAACATGGGGGCTGACGGGGTTTACGCGCGGACCGCCCTCTACGAGGAAGTGATCGAACGGCTGGCGGCGCTGATCACTCACCATCGCGACCCCGGCACGGAGGTGATGCGTTTCCCGCCGGTGATGAGCCGAAGCCAACTCGAGAAATCCGGCTATCTGAACAGCTTTCCGAATCTTCTGGGATGCGTTTGCGGCCTGCATGGGACCGAACGTGACATCCACGCGGCAGTCAGCCGGTTTGACGCCGGCGGTGACTGGACAACGTCGCTTTCCCCGGCTGATCTGGTCCTCTCGCCGGCGGCCTGCTATCCCGTCTATCCGATCGCGGCCCGCCGCGGCCCGCTTCCGGCCGGCGGCCTCCGCTTCGACGTCGCGGCCGAATGTTTCCGCCGCGAGCCGTCGCGTCATCTCGATCGTCTTCAGTCGTTCCGGATGCGCGAATATGTCTGCATCGGCAGCCCCGAGGATGTATCAGGCTTCCGCGAGCGCTGGATGGTGCGCGCGCAGAACATCGCGCGCAGTCTCGGGCTGAGCTTCCGCGTCGATCACGCCAGCGATCCATTCTTCGGCAGGGTTGGGCAGATGAAGGCGGTGAGTCAGGTTGAACTGTCGCTCAAATTCGAACTGCTGGTGGCGCTGCGGTCGGAAGAGAGTCCGACCGCCTGCATGAGCTTCAACTACCATCGCGAGCACTTCGGAACCACATGGAACATCGTGGATTCGGCCGGCGAAGTAGCGCATACCGGCTGCGTCGCCTTCGGCATGGACCGTCTTGCCGTCGCGATGTTCCATACCCACGGGATCGATCTTGCCGCCTGGCCGTCCAGCGTTGCCAGGGAACTCGGGCTGTAACGCCGATCGCCGGTCGGTCTGCTCAGGCCGTACCGCCGGCGTCGACCGTCAGGACGGTTCCGGTGATGTTGCGCGATTTCTCGCCCATCAGGAATTCGACCGCGTTGGCGATGTCGGCGATTTCCGGCATCCTCCGCAATGCGCTTCTGCGTGCGATCGCGCTTCGATGATCGTCCTGCAGCGAGGCCGTCATCTCGGTGTCGACGAATCCGGGCGCGACCGCGTTGACATTGATGCCGAGTTGGCCGACCTCGCGCGCCAGCGATCTGGTGAAGCCAATCAGCGCCGCCTTGGTGGCGCTGTAGACGGAAAGTCCGCTGTATCCCGTGAAACCGACGATTGAGGAAACATTGACAATTCGTCCGTGCCCATGCGTCATCATCGAGCGAACCATGTACTTGGTAAGGATGATCGGCGAGACCGTGTTGAGTTGCACCATGCTGCCGACCTTGTCGTTGCCCATGGTTGCGAGAATTCCGCTGGTGCCGATTGCCGCGTTGTTGACGAGGCCATAAATTCCACCAAAGTCGCGGCGCAAACGCTTCGCCAGATCCGGAATGCGATCGACCTCGCTGAGATCAAACGGGACGAAGTGCAGCGCAGGTGAATTCTGATTGGCTCGCTCCGCGGCTGCGGCGAAATCCTTTGTGGTGTTGCGGGCGATGGCGATGACTTCGTAACCCGCGCTCACCAGCCCAAGCGCGATGCCAAGCCCAAGACCGCGGCTGCCGCCGGTGACGACGACCTTATTCATGGTGGCGCGCCTGGGCTTTGGCCTGGCTCGAATCGGTCACGCCGGAGTTCAATCTACTGCTGCGCGGCATGTTCATAGAGCTTGATGAAATCCCCCAGCGTGACCGGGAATTCGACCTGCTCCGAGCTGAACGGATCCAGCCCCAGATCGTCTTCAAGCTGAGCGACCAGCATGGCGAAACACAGGGAGTCGAGTCCCGAATCCAGCAAGGTCAGGTCATCGGTGAGGGGGGCAATGGTGCGGTTCTGCCGGACCGCGATTTTCTGCATTTCCGACAAAATGGTTGATCGTATCGTCATGATCGGCGAGATCCCTGTCCTTATCGCTGTCCAATTATCCGATGTCCGCCCGGTATCACAAGGTCTTTCTGGACTCATGGTCAATGCCGCGGATTCTCCGCGCGCGTCCACGCGTGGATATCGTCGCGGTCATTCGGGGTCCTGCTCTCTCACTGTGATCGCCTGTGTTGAACGTTGCAACGACGTCGGTTGCCGGAGTCGGCACGTTTTCGTGCCCGGCGAAATAGCTGAAATGCGGCCGCGCAGTCGCGAGCCGATTGCATAGTCAAATAGTCGCACGGGCCGCTGTGGCGGTTCCCTCCGGTCCCGGCGGGACGGCAACTTCGGGCCTCCTCGGGTTTGAAATGTCGGGAAAAGGTGCCCATAAACAATTCTGGCGGCGCCAGGACGTCGGTCGCGGTCTTTCGCGCCGAATGCGCATTGAATATCGCCGCGTGCGGATGTAAATTGACTTAAATCTGAATAAAGTTATTATTAATTTCAGGATTATTTCATCGATTATCGTCTGCTGCTCGATGCACTCGCGGTCGCCAAAGAAGACATTGAAAGCAGCCGGTCGGTTCTAGGCGGCGTCGTCGGTCGCACGGGTAAGCACATGCGTGATGAGACCATTGCAATTCATGCCGGCTTCGAGCCCGATCCGACCACCCATTCCGTCGCTGTTCCGATATACCAGACCGTCGCCTATGCGTTCGACAGCGCTGACCATGGCGCAGCGTTGTTCAATCTGGAAACCGAGGGTTATCGCTACGGCCGGATCGCCAACCCGACCACGGCTGTTCTCGAGGCGCGGATCGCCGAACTCGAGGGCGGCGTCGGTGCGCTTGCGGTCAGCACCGGCCAGGCGGCGTTGCATTTCGCCATTGTCAATCTGGCCGATACCGGCGGCAACGTCGTGACGGTCCCGCAGCTCTACGGAACGACGCATACGCTGTTGGCGCACATATTGCCGCGCCAGGGCATCTCCTGCCGCTTTGCGGAGAGCGACCAGGCCGATGCCATCGACCGGCTGATCGACGAAAATACCAAGGCGGTTTTTTGCGAGTCCATTGGAAATCCGGCCGGCAATGTCTGCGACATCGAGGCGCTGGCCAAAGTAGCGCACCGTCACGGCGTCCCGCTGGTGGTCGACAATACGGTAGCGACCCCCATCCTTCTCAAGCCGATCGACTATGGCGCCGACATCATCGTGCACTCGCTGACGAAGTTCCTCGGAGGTCATGGCACGACACTGGGTGGCGCGATCGTCGACAGCGGCCGCTTTCCATGGACGGAACAGCCAGAGCGGTTTCGTACCTTCAATGAGCCCGACGAATCCTATCACGGCCTGCGCTACACCCAGCAGTTCGGAGCCAGCGCCTATATCCAGCGCGCGCGCAGCGTCTACCAGCGCACCATGGGTTCGGTGCTTTCACCCTTTAGCGCATTCCTTTTGCTGCAAGGCATTGAAACCGTCGCGCTTCGGATGGAGCGGCATGTGGAGAATGCGCAAAAGGTCGCAGCCTTCCTGAGGCGCGACCCGCGCGTGGCATGGGTCAACCATGCGGGCTTCCCGGACAGCCCGTATTTTCAGCTGGTCCAGAAACTGCTCAAGGGACGCGCCTCGTCGCTCTTCACGTTTGGCATCAAGGGCGGGCTGCAGGCCGGGAAGGATTTCTACGACTCCCTCCGGCTGATCACGCGGCTCGTCAATATCGGCGATGCCAAATCGCTCGCCTGTCACCCGGCATCGACCACCCACCGGCAAATGTCTGCCGAACAGCAGCGCCATGCCGGTGTCCTGCCGGAGACGATCAGGCTTTCGATCGGGATCGAGCACATCGACGATATCCTGGCAGATATCGATCAGGCACTCGAGCAGGCGTGCCCGAAATCCCGGCGGATCAAGGCGCCGAACGTCGTGGAGGTCACATGACCATCCGCTTCGACAATTCCGGATCGAGCGCCGGCGCCACGCGGCAAAGATCGAAGACCGACGCGGTGATCGAGATCGGGCTCGTCAACAACGTGTCGGATGCGGCGCTTGAAGCCACGGAACGCCAGTTCACGCTGCTCCTCAACAAGGGCGCGGGAGATATTCCGTTCCGGCTTCGCTGCTTCTCGCTGGCTGGCGTCAGGCGATCGCCGGAGGCGGCGATTCGTATCAAGAACCGGTACTTTGGTATCGACGATCTCTACCGAACCAAGGTCGATGGCTTGATTGTCACCGGAGCCGAGCCGGGCGCGCCGTCCCTTCCCGAGGAGTCCTATTGGCCGGCTCTGACCGAAATCATCGATTGGGCGCAGGCAAACACGCTTTCCACCATCTGGTCGTGCCTCGCGGCTCACGCCGCGGTGTTGCATCTCGACGGCATCGAGCGCCGACGCTTGCCGGAAAAGTGCTCGGGCATTTTCGACTGTTCCAAGGTGCGTGAAAGCTGGCTGACCGAGGATCTGCCGTCATCGTTCAAGATATCCCACTCGCGCCTTAACGGCTTGGACGAAGGCGAGATCAGGGCCCGAGGCTACCAGATGCTGTCGGTGTCGAAAGGCGCCGGCGTCGACATCTTTGCCAGGAAGCAGCCCAGCCAGTTCATTTTCTTCCAGGGTCACCCGGAGTACGAGGCGTTGACCTTGCAGCGCGAATATGTGCGCGACGTTCGGCGGTATCTGGCCGGCGAACAGGAAATCTATCCGTGCATCCCCGCAGGATATTTCGATGCGGCAACGACGGCCGCCCTGGAGGCATTTCGGATTGGCGCCTTGACCAGGCGCGATCCGGCGCTCATCGGCAATTTTCCCAAGCTCGTTCTCCAGCCCAATGTCCTGACCGGGCTTTCGGTCGCCGGAGCGGGCATGTTCCGGAACTGGGTTGGATATCTTGCAGGGCGCAAGCGGCATCTGGCGTCCGGCGTGACGGTTCTCGACAACCGGCGGGCAATGGCCGGGTCGCCGAGAAATTAGGGCTGCTGGCAGGCCTCGGCGGGGCCCGGCGTCTCCTTAAGCCCCTTCCTCGCGCAGGCTTGCAGCGCGGCGGCGGTGGGCATTTCACCCGATCACCCCCGGGAACCGGTGCAAACGCCCCTTGACCGGCCCGCGGCGAGATCGATACAATTTGATGGTTTTGGGGGATTATCGCGTTTTTCGCGGCCGCCCAAGGACCTCGGCCGACGCCTTTGTCTCGATAATGCCTCACTTTGGCTCCCATGATGGGGCCGGCTTTTCGGCGAATCCCCGCGGGGGCGGGGAATGACTGAGGCGTCGAGGCGCGGGGGTGGATGGCATACGCCACGTTGACAGCTGACCGGCCGCGGTCGCGCCGCAGAACTCCATCATCCGAATGGATGCTGGGGGTTCTTGCTGCCGTTGCCGTGGCGTCTGGAGCGGCCGCCTGGATCACCGATCCCGATTCACACGATATAATTGCGTCGCGCCCCCAACCCGCAGGTCTGAAAAGTAATCCTCCTCTATCGTTCGATGAGCGGTTTTCGGCCGGGTCGGCCTCGGATCCGCTTGCCTCGGGCATCCAGCCGCGCTCCCTGAGCAAGATTGTATTTCACGAGCTCGATCTCAAAATCCAGCAAGCCAAAAATCGGCTGGCGCAGAAACTGCAAGCTGAGGAGTGGCGGGCCGCTTTTGTCGAGCAACCTGTGTCCGCCGAGGAGCCCACGGCACCGAAGTCCACGATCGTTCCGCTTCCAAGGTCACGTCCGGTGGTAGCGGACCTCGAACCGCAGAGCAGCGCTGCAGCTCCAGTTGCTCAGCCCGAAGATCGCACATTCCTGCAGAAGCTGTCCGACCTGCTCCCGGCCCACATCACGCTGGCCTCGCTCGCTCCCGATGGCGGACTGCTCGCAGGGCGCGGGCCGAATCTTGCTTCGCTTGGCTACGACAATTTCACCGCCGTCTATGATATTTCCGCGCACGCCGTTTATCTCCCGAACGGCTCCAAACTCGAGGCGCATTCGGGATATGGCCGCTTGATGGACGACCCCGAACATGTCAGCGAGCACATGGTTGGAGCGACGCCGCCGAGCGTCTATGACCTGAAGCCCCGCGAACGGCTGTTTCACGGCGTCGAGGCGCTTCGCATGCTGCCCGTGGGAGGCGGCGATACGCTCGGACGAACCGGATTGCTCGCCCATAGTTACATGCTCGGACCCAACGGCGATTCCAACGGCTGCGTGTCGATCAGGAACTATGAAAGCTTTTTGCAAGCTTACAAGAATGGCGAGATCAAGCGGCTGGTCGTGGTGCCAAACCTGAACCAGGGCGCAACCGCGTCGCAACGGTCCAACTCGCAGTCGTGAGGCGATAGCGGGGGGCACGGCATGCCCGGAGGAAGGCATCCAACGGGCGGCTTGACCGACCCATTCGTTGCCGATCGCATCAACCCTGCCTGTCGCGAATGGCGCGGTAGACCGTATTGCGCGAAACGCCAAGCCGGCGCGCAGTCTTGCTGATGTTATTGCCTGTTTCCGCATATGCGCTCAGCACATGCGCTCGCTGAATCTCGTGCAGGTCGAGGTTGGGTCCGCCCTTGATTGACGTTTGGCCGGGCGGTCGATCGGTGCACGACTGTCCGATCAAGGTTTCGACCGCTGCCTCGTCGATCAGGCTGCCATGCTGGGTCAGGGACAGCCTTGAGAGCATATTGCGCAATTCGCGGATATTTCCACCCCAATGCAGTTCGGACAACCGATCAATCGCGCTCTCTGTCAGATCGGCGGAAGGATCAATCTTTTCGATCAGGTGCCGGGAAATTTCGGCGAAGTCCGAGCGTTCGCGGAGGGGCGGCAAGGTCACCTCGAGCGTGTTCAGCCGAAACAGCAAATCAGATCGGAAACGTCCCTTTGTGACGGACTCGTCCAGATTGGCGTTGGTAGCTGACACCAGCAGGACATCTACCGGGCGTTTTGCTCCGCCGACCGGGCGGACGGTCCAATCATCGAGAAAGCGCAGCAGTACCGCCTGCAGCGTCACCGGCATGTCGCCGATCTCATCGAGGAAGAGGGTGCCGCCGTCCGCTTCCTTGAACAAGCCCGGAGAACCGCCCTTTCTTGCACCCGTAAAGGCGCCTTCGGCATAGCCGAACAACTCCGCTTCAATCAAGCTGTCCGGAAGCGCCGCGCAATTGACGGCGACGAATGATCCCGAACGACTGCTGGCGGCATGGGCGTGCCGGGCCAATTGTTCCTTGCCCGTGCCAGTCTCGCCGCGGATGAGAATCGGCATCTTTCGCGATGCTGCGCGCTCGACCTGGCGCACAACTGCTGCGATGGCCGGATCGGCAGACACGAATGGTGTGACGATTTCTTTCGGTGGCGGCGGCCGAGTTTTAGGAACTCCCTGAATCATTGGAAACTGACGTGTGTTTTCGATTGTCGAGACAAACTGACTTCCGACATGGTCTTCAAGGCGTTGCCGCTCCTTGCGCCGGCCCTCATCGACAAACGCAGCGAATTTCGTGCGGAAGATGTCAGCGAAGCGGCGTCCCGGTGAGGCGGGCAAACCGTGCAAGAGGACGCCCGCGGCCCGATTCGCTGCAAGGATGCGGCCCTCCTTGTCGACGGCGAGCAGGCCTGCGCTCAGCGTGTGCAGATATTCGCCACGGTTGTGAAGGGCAACCAGGATGTTTCCGCGATGGTGTTCGCGGAACAGGCCATTCTCAATTTGGGTCGCTGCCATGGCGACGAGAGCCTGGGTATGCGCGTGCCTGGACATGCAATCCGACGACGCATCCAATATTCCCGTCAACTCGCCATCGGGCGCGAAGATCGGGGCCGCGGCGCAGGTGAGATTGTTGTAGCGCGAAAAAAAATGCTCGCGTCCATGCACGACGATGGCTCGCTTGAGATGTGCCGCGGTACCCAGGCCGTTGGTGCCGCAAATGCGCTCCGTCCAGACCGTACCGGGTCGAATGCTCGCGGCGTTCGAAGCCTCAGCAAAGCTCGGATCGGAGACAACGTCGAGCAACAGGCCGTCAGCATTGGCGAAGGCAATCATGAAATTAGAGCCGGCGATCTGCTGATGCAGCGTATGCATCTCCGCCAACGCGAGGCCGCGCACCAGCGAACAGCGTTGCTGCTCCTGGCGAAGTACGGCGGGACTGACCAATTCGGGCAAGGGCGGTCGCAACGTATCGAGGCCAAACGAAATGCACCGCATCCAACTATCATAGATATCGGCAGATAGAAGCTCGGCAGGCGGTGCACCGCGTTGCTCAAGCGCCGTCCACGTATTTTCGACGCGTCGGTTGGCAGGCAGCATCATCGGTCCTCCCCGGAGTGCCGTTCGGCAAATTATTCGCGATGATGGCTCGTTGCAGGTCGCCCTTGCGCGTGAGCGCTCCGCCTAACATAGAGCACACGTTCAGAATTCCAAAACTCACATTTGTTCTACGTGTGTGTTCCGTCCCGGAACAATCGCACCGCCAATTCTGGTCCGATGCGGATCGGGTCCGATCTGCCGAGAAGCGGATAACCCAACAAATATCAACCTCTTATTGGTTTGGCACGGCGCTTGCTAACCTTCCTGCACAAAGGCGTCCGCGCGCCGTGGTCACAAATAAAAACTGTCCAAGGGAGAGCTACGTACATGAAAGCCGCAGTTCTCCATGCCTTCGACGAAAAGCTGACGGCTAAAGAGTTCGTCAAATATGAAGACGTAACGGACCCGAAGATTACGCGTCCAGCAGATGTGATCGTGCGGGTCGGAGGCGCTGGCGTTTGCCGAACAGATCTGCATATCGTCGAAGGCATCTGGCGTGCCAAGGTTGACGTCAAACTGCCCTACATCATGGGTCACGAAAACGCCGGCTGGGTCGAGGCGATCGGACCTGGTGTCGAGGGCGTCAAGGTTGGCGACAGCGTCATCTGTCATCCGCTGGTGACCAGCGGACATTGTCTCGCTTGCCGGCGGGGCAATGACATGCACGCCCAGGACAGTTCCTTCCCCGGCATAAACGCCAACGGTGGTTATGCACAATACCTGCTGACAGGTCAGCGCTCGCTCATCAAATTACCTAAATCGCTCGCGCCGAAAGATGTCGCACCTTATACCGACGCCGGCCTGACGGCCTATCGCGCCGCCAAGAAGGCCTCACGACATTTGTTACCCGGCGAGTATGTCGTGGTGATCGGAGCCGGCGGTCTCGGACATATTGGAATTCAGGTTCTCGTGGCGCTCTGTGCGGCCGAGGTTATCGTGGTTGACCGCGCCGACAAATCGCTCGAACTCGCCAGGAAATGCGGCGCCCATCATCTCGTAAAGGCCGACGTCAACGAAATCGAAGCCGTGTTGGCGCTGACCGGCGGGCGCGGCGCCGAAGCCGTCATCGATTTCGTCGGTGAGGGCGACGCGATCGCCAAAGGTCTGTCGATGACGGCGAATGGCGGCTGCTACTATATCGTGGGTTACGGCGGCAAGATTGAGTTGCCGACCATCGACATGATTACCACCGAAAAGTCCATCATCGGCAATCTGGTTGGCACCTACGCAGAACTGGTCGAGTTGATGGCCCTTGCCGATCGCGGTCTCGTCAACCTCCACACCACAGAATACAGGCTGAACCGGGCCAACGATGCTCTGCATGACCTGCACAACGGGCACATCCATGGACGCGCTGTCCTGATCCCATGACAATTGCGAGGCCGGAGTTCTCCGGAATGTCGAACGAAAGTCACCACAGTGAGTGCCAGCGGTCGCGGACCCCAAATTACTGCCGAAGATGCAACCAGGCTGGCGAGTGCGCAGGAGCGGATGTTGTCGCGATACAAGCTGATCGAAGACATAATTCGGAACAATGAGATGCAGTTAAAAAACGAGAGCGTACGCGGCGGCGCGGAAATCGAGCTCGAATGTGCCCGGCGCGATGCAGTGCGAGAAGATACCGGAGTGGAGACGCGAGCGGAACTTGAGAGGTTGACCACGCGTCTGCAGGCGCTCCGGGAGGAGCAACGGCGCCTCGTTTCCGAGCGGGAATGGTTGAACGCGTCGCTGCTGGAATTCGAAAGCGGCCCGTCGTCCACCGAACATGATCGATCGGGGCATGCATGATGACCAAGTTCGTGAAAACAACTGGAAAGACCGCGCAAGCCGAGCCGGGATATTTGCCGGATCGGCAATCAGAAATAAGCGAGGAAGACAGATCGAAAGACGTCTTCTTCGCTCAGATTGCAGGGGTCGTTGAAGCCATGATGGTGCGGCATGGCAAGGAGTTCGCAATCGGCACGCTGGTCCTGGCGGCAAGATTCATCGCCGAAGGCAGGCCACTGACCAACAAAGCCAGCGGAGAGGAGAAGACGGGCGGCAACATCAAGCCGGATTGAGATGAAGCGATGGTTTCGGAAATCAAAGTACATTTGCCGAACTTAAAGTTCATTTTTGCAGGCGTGAATGTAGGTAATGCGGTCAGGAGTGCCAACGATTTCGGGTTCTTTTGACTCGATAAGTTGGGTGGAAATGCTGGAACTAATGCAACGTTCAAAGATCAAGGGAGAAAGAAATGTCCGCAAGTCTGACGCTAAACAAGATCAAAGCCCAGAAGGGCATAAGCATTGCCGAAGCGGCAAACCGCGTAGCCGATCTCGGCTGGACGCCGAGTTACGTGCAGGAGGCGATGACCTTCCCGACCGACTACAAAATATCGAAGACGCCGCGCGATCCGATGAAGCAGGTTCTGCGGTCATATTTTCCGATGCAGGAAGAAAAGGACAACCGGGTTTACGGCGCCCTGGATGCAGCCTTGCGGGGAGACATGTTCCGCAATGTTGAACCGCGGTGGGTCGAATGGATGAAATTGTTCCTTGCCATTATCCCGTTCCCGGAGATCTCGGCTGCGCGCTCGATGGCAATGGTCGGTCGGCTGGCACCGGGCGAGGAACTGCGGACCGGCTTTACCATGCAGATGGTCGACGAGTTTCGACATTCGACGATCCAGATGAACCTCAAGAAATGGTATATGGAAAACTACATCGACCCAGCCGGATTCGACATTACCGAAGCGGCGTTCGGCAAGTGTTACGCTACCACTATCGGCCGTCAGTTCGCCGAAGGGTTTCTGACTGGTGACGCCATCACCGCCGCCAACGTCTATCTGACGGTGGTTGCCGAAACCGCCTTCACGAACACGCTGTTTGTGGCAATGCCGTCAGAGGCGGCCCGCAATGGCGACTATGCCTTGCCGACCGTGTTCCTGTCGGTGCAGTCGGATGAATCGCGCCATATCGGTAACGGCCACTCGATGCTGATGGCGATGATCAACGATCCGTCGAACCATCAGCTGCTGGAACGCGATCTGAAATATGCGTTCTGGCAAAACCACGCGATTGTCGATGCCGCGATCGGAACCTTCATCGAATACGGCACGACCAATCGAGACAAGAACAAGGAATCCTATGCCGAGCTTTGGCATCGCTGGATCTACGAGGATTATTACCGGACCTACATGCTGCCGCTCGAAAAGTACGGCATAAAGATCCACCACGACGACGTCGCCGCGGCCTGGGATCGTATTGTCAAGAAGAATTATGTGCACAAGACCGCGCAGTTCTTCGCGGTCGGCTGGTCGGTGAATTTCTGGCGAATTGAAGCCCAAACCGAGCGGGACTTCGAGTGGTTTGAGCACAAATATCCGGGCTGGTATGCCGAATTCGGCGACTTCTGGAAATGGTATGCCAAACTCAGCGTGCCCGGCGAAACCAACATCCTGTTCAACAGCGATGTGGGCTATGGGTACCCGCACCGCTGCTGGAGCTGCATGGTTCCGTGCCTGATCCGCGAAGACTTCGTCTGCGACGAAGTTGACGGCAAGATGTACACCTATTGCTCGGAAGGTTGCCGTTGGACTCACAAGGTCGCGTTTGCGGCGGAATACGAAGGCCGCGCCACGCCGGCAATGGGCCGCTTCAGTGGTCGGCGTGAATGGGAAGATTGCTATCACGGCTGGGATGTGGCCGACGCCATCAAGGATCTCGGATTCGTCCGACCTGATGGCAAGACCTTGATGCCGCAACCGCATCTACGCTTCGACTCAAAGGACATGTGGACCCTGGACGATGTGCGCGGACACACGCTTGGCAGCCCGCTTCGCGCGTTCCGGGCACTCTCACCCATCGAGCGCGAGGTCGCGGTTGCCGACTATCGCAAGGGCTTCAAGATCAATCCTTGTCACTGAAGACGAAGACGGGAAGGGGCCGCTTCGGCGGCCCTTTGCCCGGAGCGGCGCGATATTCCGGCCGTTCTGTTCAACTCTGACCATGAAAGCCGATGATGACGGTGCAGGTACACAAGGTCAGGTTCGAGCCGGTAGGCGTCGAGATGGAGGTAGAAGAGGGCGAAACCGTGCTTAACGCCGCTTTTCGCCAGGGTATCTCGCTGATGCATGGTTGCAAGGAAGGACAGTGCGGCAGTTGCAAATCCAGGCTGATCGATGGCGACGTTGAACTCCTGAAATATTCGACCTTCGCGTTGCCCGACTACGAGCACGAGACCGATCACATCCTGCTGTGCCGTACCCATGCGTATAGCGATGTCAGCATCGAGTTGCTCAACTACGATGAAGACCTGCTCAGTCGGTCGATTGCCGTGAAGGCATTTCCGGCGCGCGTTGCAAAGGTCAGCGCCCTGACGTCCGACATCAGGTTGCTGGAAATCGAAATCGAAGAGCCGTTGAAATTCTGGGCTGGCCAGTATGTGGATCTTGCGCTCGATGGCGGGGCCGTCACCCGGGCATTTTCGATGGCAAACGCACCCAGCGAAGGCAAAAACCTGCGTTTCATCATCAAGAAATATCCAAACGGGGCATTTTCGTCCCGGCTCGATGGGGAGCTGCGAGTGGGTGACGCGCTGATGGCCAAAGGGCCTTACGGTACCTGCTTCCGGCGGGAGGCGAGATCCGGGCCGATGCTGTTAATCGGCGGCGGATCGGGAATGTCACCGCTCTGGTCAATCCTGGCCGATCATATTGAGAGTGACGAGCACAGGCCAGTGCAGTTTTTCTACGGAGCTCGCACGCGGGCCGATCTGTTCTTCCTCGACGAACTCGCCGCCATTGCCGCGAGGCTCAAGGACTTCAAATTTGTACCCGCCCTGTCGCACGCGGCCGCGGATGACAAATGGGATGGTGAATCCGGTTTTGTTCACGAGGTCGTCTTGCGCCATTTGCGCGCAGAAAAGCTGACCGGAGCGATCGACGCCTATGCGTGCGGACCGACGCCGATGATCGACGCGGTGTTGCCCATCCTGCAAATGAATGGTGTGGAACCGGAACACATCTATTTCGACAAGTTTACGCCGGCGATGCGATGACGGCGTCTCGGTGTTCGTCGCAGCAAAGATATCACAGGGAGGTACACCATGAGCGCACAAGCGAGCAGAACGGCGGTGAAGCCGGCAGTCGTCAAATCCGGGGCCGCGGGTGCGGCGACGTTCCCCGGCTCCGATAGTCGCAGGTATAATTACTTCGAGCCCAAAGGTCGCAAGGCGACCCATTACGAGGACATGACGGTCGATGTCCAGCCGGATCCCGAGCGCTACCTCCTGCAGGACTGGATCATCTCCTTCCCGGACGGCACGCCGACCTATTGCAAGGATTGGACGGCGGCAAAGAGCTCGAACTGGCACAAATTCCGCGCCGTCGACCAGGAATGGGAGCGCACGCACTACCAGCGGCAGTCGACCATTTGCGGCATGGTTCAGAGCACCATCGAGAACGGACGAAAATCCGGCGCACCCGCCCGCTTCGACGCCGCCTGGGTCAAGATATTGCAGAACCATCTCGGCGCCTACAAACATGCCGAATTCGGCCTCGGCACTTCGACAATGCAGGCGCAACGTTATGGCTACACCCAGATGGTCAACAACGCGATCCTGACCAACTCCTCCTACAAGTTGCGGTTCGCCCAGGATATCACGCTCTATCTGAGCGAGATTGGTCTCGACCTCCCGGGTTTCGACATTGCCGCGGGCAAGCAGCACTGGCTCGAGGATCCGATCTGGCAAGGTGTACGCAAATCGGTCGAATCGATCATGGGTTCAAACGACTATCTGGAGCAATATTTTGCGACCAATGTCGTGTTTGAGCCGCTGGTTGGGGAGTTATTCCGCTCCGGGTTCCTGATGCAGGCGGCGTCGGCGCAGAACGATTTCATTACCCCTGCCGTCGTCTCTGCGGCGGAGGCGGATTACGAGCGCAATCTCGCCAATACCGTCGAACTGTTTCATCTCCTTGGCGAGGATGCGACACATGGCGCCCATAATATCGCGCTGTTCAACAAGTGGTTCGCCAGACATTCCGATCTCGCGCTTGATGCCGCCAATCATCTGCAGCCGATCTGGTCACAGCCACGTGTCAAGGCCACAACGTTTAACGATGCCTTGGGACATGCGAAGAACCGCATCAAGGGTATAGCGAGCGAGCTTGGCCTGAAAGTGCTAGCCGGCCTTGCTTCGTAACCGATTCGACACCCTCAACCCGACCCTTCAGGAGATAGCCATGCTGCAAGAGAACGACAACATCTTCAAGTCGATGAAAGACATCACGTTCGAGGATACGATTTCGCATCAATGCGGCGTCACCATGAACGACAGCGTCGAGGCACGCGCGATCGCTGACGTCATGAGTCGCCACGATCACATTAGGGTGACGTACATGCCGGCGATGATCCGCATCGACGGCGACGGAAAAATGGAATTCAGGATGGATGAGATCTCGGAAGAGCTTGGTCGTGTCATGACCCCGCATCTCTTCGAGATATCAACCTCGACGCACTACGGCCGCATGGTCATGACCGACGACAATACAGTCGTGCTGTTTGGCGACATGAACGAGGTGATGAAATACATCGCCTGAAGTCACAACGAATGACGTCATGGCCGGCTTGGGTGCCGGCCAGGTAATCCGGCTGCGCCAACGGCGCGCCCCATCATATTGACCCGCAGACGGGAGGAGGAACGCCATGTACAGGACAGCCGAGGGTGAGGAGATCTTCATCATTGATGGCCACACGCACTTCTGGGATGGAAGCCCTGCAAATCAGAAGAACGTCCACGGCAAGCAGTTCATTGATTGCTTCTATGCCTACCATTCGAATTTAAGCCCCCCGGCGGAGCTGTGGGCAAAGGAGAAGTTCGAGAAATACGATGCAGAGACGATGTACAACGATCTGTTTGTCACCGGCTACGACGATATGGCGATTTTACAGCCGACCTATCTCACCGATTTCTACAAAAATGGCTTCAACACGACCGAACGCAATTCGGCGATGAAGAAAAGCCACCCGGACCGTTTCATCCTGAATGGCGCCTTCGATCCGCGCGACGGCAGCAAAGGCCTGGAGGATCTGCATGCCCTTTCAGAAAAACACCAGCTCAAGGGTGTCAAGCTTTACACGGCGGAATGGCGCGGGGAGTCCAAGGGTTACAAGCTGACCGACAAGGCGGCCTACAAATATCTTGAGGCGGCCCAGAAGCTCGGGATCAGGAACATCCATGTGCACAAGGGCCCCACCATCATTCCGCTCAATCGGGATGCGTTCGATGTCGCCGATATCGATGACGTTGCGACCTCGTTCCAGGATTTGAATTTCATTGTCGAGCATTGCGGCTTGCCGCGGCTCGACGATTTTTGCTGGATCGCAACCCAGGAAACCAACGTCTATGCCGGCCTCGCAGTGGCTTTACCTTTTATTCATTCACGCCCGGGTTACTTCGCCCATGTCATTTCTGAGCTTTTGTTCTGGATCGGGCCCGACAAGATCTTGTTTGGCAGCGACTACGGGATCTGGACGCCGAAGTGGCTGATCGACAAATTCATGGCTTTCGAGATACCGGCCGACGTCACCAAGGAAACTGGTTCGGTTCTATCCATGGAGACGAAGGCCAAGATTCTCGGCCTCAATGCTGCGCGGCTCTACGGTATCGACGTCGAAGCTCAGAAGAAGAAGATCAGGTCGGGCGGCGGCTATGCCCATTTGCCCGAAGCCGTCCACGCTCCCCGTTGACCGCCATGAGCAGTCAAGCCGAACCAAACGAACAGACGAGAAACCGGCTGCGCCAGGACCGGCAGGCCGAAGTCTGGGCCTGTCTGCAAGCCGTGACCGACCCGGAACTCGACGAGTCCGTCATCGACATGAACTTCGTCACAAAGGCCTATGTGGATCCGGAAAACCGGGTCCACATTGAATTTCGGCTGCCGACTTATTGGTGCGCCGCCAATTTTTCGTTCCTGATGGCGGACGATATGCGGCAGGCCGTGAACGCGCTGGACTGGGTCGAGGGCGTCAGCATCGTGCTAGGCGAGCACATGTATGCCGGTAAAATCAACGCGGGTCTTGCCAGCGGATTGTCGTTCCAGGAAACGTTCGGCCCAGAAGCGGACGGCAATCTGGACGATTTGCGTCGGACATTCCTGGTCAAGGCATTCCAGCGCCGGCAGGCGGCCTTGCTCAATCATCTCATCGAGGCCGGGATCCCGCCGGCAAGCATTGTCGGCCTGACATTGCCGGAGCTTGATCATCTGCCGGTCGATGAGGAAGGCGGAAAACTGCTGCGGCGCTACCTTGAACGGCGCTCCGCCGTTGGGACGCTACGTTCGGACGCGCCCGCCTTTGTCGACACGAACGGAGCGGCGCTCAACGCCGATGGCCTTCCCGTCTATCTTTCGGGGTTGCGGCGTGTTGGCGTCAATGCCGAATTCAACGGCGCGCTCTGCCGCGGCCTGCTCGCCGCGCGGTTCGATCTCGAAACGCCATTCGTACCGGCATCGAGGACTTCGTCTAAATCGACGGACACCGGGCATGGCCTCGAAACCAGAGCGCCCGAACTCGAATAGCCTTTAGGCACTAACCCTTCAGGAAAAGGTGAGAACATGCCGAAAATCATGCTGCATGACGAAGCGGCGCGGGCCGCGCTGGGCCGGGGTGTTGCCAAACTCGCCAAAGCCGTGCGCGGCACGCTGGGCCCGAAGGGCATGAACGCGATCATGGATCGGCCGATCGGCACGCCGATAGTATCGCGCGATGGTGTCAGCATCGCCAGCGAGATCGAGCTTGAGTGTCCATTCGAGAACATGGGCGCCCAGGTGCTGCGCGAAGTATCAAAGCAGACCAATGAAGTCGCCGGCGATGGCACCACCACTGCCACTGTCTTGGCCGACGCGCTGGTGCAGGATGGCCTGAAATGCCTTGCCGCAGGGGTTAACCCGGTTGAACTGGCCCAAGGCCTCGAACTGGCAGCTACCGAAACCATCGCTGCACTGAAGCGCTCGGCCAAGGCGCTTCAGGGGTCTGCCAGTCTGCGTGCTGTCGCTGGTATTGCCGCCAATGATACGGCCCTCGGTAATATGGTGGCCGAAGCCTTTGAACGGGCAGGCAGCCAGGGAATAGTTGCAGTTGAATTTGGCAATACAGTCGAGACGACACTGGAGATCGTCGAAGGCATGGCCTTCGAACGTGGTTACCTTTCACACCATATGGTCACCGATGTGGAGAAGATGCAGGTCGTTCTCGACAATCCGTTTATTCTTATGACTGATCACAAGATCCAGGCTGGCGAGCAACTTGCTGTCGTTATCTCGCTGATTGAAAAGAGCGGCCGGCCATTGCTGATTGTCGCCGAAGAGGTTGCGCCACCGGTGATCATGCAATTGCTGGCGCGCCGGGAGAAAGGCAATTTCAAGGTTGCCGCGATCCATCCGCCTGAGTTTGGGCACTGGCGCAAGGCGATGCTCGAGGATATCGCGATTATTACGGGAGGCCGCGTGATCTCGGTGGACCTTGGCGGCAAACTTGAAAATGTGGAACTGCACGATCTCGGCTCCGCGCGCCAGGTACGAATTTCCGCCTCGAAGACGTTGATCACGGCGGGAGGGGGCGACCAAAAGAAGATTGCCGCACGTCGCGAGCAGGTCATGCGCCAGTACGATTCGGCCCCGGAAAATATCGAACGAGACAAGTTCAGGGAACGCATCGCCAAATTGTCCGGCGGTACCGCGATGATCCTGGCAGGCGGTGCAACTCCGGTCGAGCAAAAGCGCCGCATCCAGCTGATTGAGGACGCGATCAATGCCACCCGTGCGGCAATTGAGGAAGGCATCGTGCCGGGGGGTGGGCTGGCTTTGCTCAGAGCAGCGCCACAACTCGACAGATTGGTCCGCGAGTTGAAGGGCGGGGCCAGGCAGGGTGCCGAACTGCTTCAGCGATCGCTGAGCCGTCCGTTTTACTGCATTGCCGCCAATGCCGGCCTTAACGGCGATGCCGAGACCACGAAGGCTGCTGAGGGCAAAAATGGCCACGGCCTCGACGCACGAAACGGTGCGTCGGTCGACCTTATCGAGGCCGGCATCATTGATCCGGTGAAGGTCTGTTGCAGCGCCGTTCGCAATGCGGCCTCCGTTGCGGGTTTGATCCTGACGACGCAAACGCTGATAGCCAAGAAGCCCGACGACTTCGATCCGACGGCGGGACCGGCCTTGGGCGGCGGAGCCGAGTTACTTTGACGTCGCGGCGACGGTAACCGTTGCGCGCGGCGGTGTTGAGACGCTAGACCCTTTTCCAGCAGCGCGGCTTCATGCTTCGAGACGCGCGCAAGCGCGCTCCTTCAGGATGAGGTCTTGACCCTCATGGTGAGGAGCGTGGCAACGCCACGCGTCTCGAACCACGAGGCCCTCTGGATGCGCGATCATGATTCGACCCAACCGGAAAATGGTCCAGAGCAGGTCTGAGCGCAATAAGCCCAGCGCAGCATCTGCGTCAGGAGCAGTGGTCAACAGATCCCAACGCGCCCCCTCATCCGGACACCCGTTGGTACGAGCTACTGGCAGCGCCGGTGCGGTAGCTGTCATCCAGTTCCGGGATCGGCGCTTTGCCGGGGAGGGGAATCAGCAGCTTGCAGATCAGGCCTTCGGCACGCCAATCAAACAAGGCCTGGCCGCCGAGCTGCGATTCGACGCTTGCCATCAGGCTTCTCGTCCCGAACCCGCGCGTTGTCGGCGCTCGGACCAGCGGACCGCCGGTTTCTTTCCAGGTGAGGGCGAGGATGTCGTCCTCGCTCTTCCAGGTGATGGACAATTGTCCCGAAAGCGCGGAGAGCGCGCCATATTTGGCGGAGTTGGTCACAAGCTCGTGCAGCGCCAGCGCCAGGCTCTGCGCGGTTGCGGGCTGCAATTCCACCTCCGCGCCCGACAGCCTGATCTGCTCGCTCATGGAATACGGCGCCAGTTCCTGATCGACCAGCTTGCTGATTTCGGCGCCCTGCCAGCTCGACAAGGACAGGATGGTGTGAACGCGGGCAAGCGCGTTGATGCGACCTTCCACGGCATTGACATAGGTTTTGACATTGTCGGCGCGGGTCAATCGAACGATCGATTGCGCCAGCGCCAGCGCATTCTTGGCGCGGTGGTCGACCTCCCGCGTCAGCAGGTTCTGGCGTTCTTCGGCGCGTTTGCGTTCGGTAATATCCACCGTTACGCCGCTGACACGCACCACACGACCTTTGCCGTCGATCGTCGCCGCTGCGGTGGCGGCACACCAGCGCATCTCGCCGTCCGGCCGATGGATCCGGAATTCCGCCTCTGACGATCGCGCCCCCTCGGTGAAGGCAGTCACAATGCCGCGCAGCGCATCGACGTCGTCCGGATGCAACAGCGCCTGAATATTCGTAGACGTTACTTCAAAGCTTTGGGGGGCGACGCCAAAGATCCGGTACTGTCCTTCGTCCCACATCCAGTCGCCGTTGAGCCAGTCCCAGTCCCATGACCCCATCTTGCCGGCGGCAATCGCCATGCTGCGGCGCTGCTCGCTCTCGACAAGCTGGGCCGTCGATTTCTGAAGCTCGGCGGTTCGCGCGCGAACGCGGTCTTCCAGTTCGGCGTTGAGACGCTCGAGCTGCCTGGTTTTGCGATAAAGTTCGGCAAAGACCCTTATCTTTGCCCGCAGCACCTCGGGCACGACCGGCACCGGAACGTAGTCGACGGCGCCCATCTCGTAACCGCGCAGGCGGTCGATATCGCTGACCTGAATGGCCGAGATGAAGATCATCGCCGTCTTCTGGAAACGGGGATGCTCGCGGATCATGGCGGCGAGCTCGAACCCGTCGAGTTCCGGCATGCAGACATCGACCAGGATAATCGCGATTTCGTTCTTGAGTAGGAGTTCCAGCGCTTCGCGGCCGGAGGCCGCGACCACGAGGTTTTCACCCAGCTCCTTCAGGATGACCTCATAGGCAAGCAGCTTGGCCGGCTGATCGTCCACCAGAAGGATGTTTACCTTTTCATGGTCCATCATCGTGCTCAGCGATGCAGCCACATGCGTATGGCGAGCAGCAGTTGTTCGGTGTTGACCGGTTTGGCCAGATAGTCGGAAGCGCCCGCTTCCAGACATTTCTCCCGGTCCCCCTTCATGGCCTTGGCAGTCAACGCGATGATGGGAAGGCGGCTGAACGACGGGTCTTGCCGGATCACCCCCATCGTCTGATAGCCGTCCATTTGCGGCATCATGATATCCATCAGGACGATCGCGATCTCCGGGCTTGACCGCACCAGCGCGACAGCCTCGTTTCCGGTGGTGGCGGTGAGCACCTTCATGCCGCGCCGCTCCAGCACGCTGCTGAGCGCGAAGATGTTGCGGGCATCGTCGTCGACCAGCAGCGCGGTCTTGCCGACCAGATCCTCATCGGAACTGTTCAGCTTCTCGAGCATTCGCTGCTTCTCGACCGGCAATTCCGTGATCACACGGTGCAAAAACAGTGACGTTTCGTCGAGCAGGCGTTCCGGCGATTCCACGCCCTTGACCACGATGCTGCGCGCCATGGTGTGGAGTTCCGCGTCTTCCTCGGCAGACAGTTCACGACCGGTAAACACCACGACCGGCACATTCGAAAGTTCGCCGTCGTTGCGAATCCGGTCCAGCACCTCGAATCCGCTCATGTCGGGCAGGCGCAGGTCGAGCACGACGCAATCGCAGGGGTTGTCGCGCAGCGCGGAGAGGGCGCCCGCGCCGGTATCGGTCGTCACGATCTCGATGTCGTTGTGATCGAGAAGTTCCCGGATACTCAGCTGTTCGGCTGCGTTGTCTTCGACGATCAGCAATCGCTTGCGACGCGGCCGGGCGTACTCCCTGATCTGCGACAGCGCGGCACTGACGCCTTCCGTCGTCGTCGGCTTGTTGACAAAGGAGAACGCGCCGCGCGCCAATGCGTGCTGGCGGTCTTCGTCCAGCGTGATGATCTGGACCGGGATGTGCCGCGTCAGAGGATTGTGCTTGAGCTGGCTCAGCACCGTCCAGCCGAGCATGTCGGGCAGGAATACATCGAGCGAGACCGCCGCCGGCTGGAACTGCTTGGCGAGATCCAGCGCCTCGGCGCCGCGCGCGGCAACCAGTACCTTGAAACCCTTGTCGCGGGCCAGATCGATCAGCACCCGCGCGTAGTGCGGGTCGTCTTCGACGATCAGAAGGATGGTGTCGCCGGGTTCCAGATTGAGCCGGTCGTCGGGCAATTGCTCGATCACCCGTTCCTGGGTTGCCACCTGCAGCATCGGCGTGGTGCCGTATCGGGGCGCGGCATTGACGCGCGGCGCCACGGTCGGTCCGGAATATTTCAGCGGCAGGTAGAGCGTGAAGGTGCTGCCCCTGCCGGGGGCGCTGCGAAGGTGGATTTCGCCGCCGAGCAGGCTCGCGAGCTCGCGGCTGATGGCGAGACCAAGACCGGTGCCACCGTATTTGCGGCTGGTGCCGGCATCGGCCTGCTGGAACGCCTCGAAGATCAGTTTCTGCTTTTCCGGCGGGATGCCAATGCCGGTATCCGACACCTCGAAGGCGATCACGGCGGGGGAACTGTTGAGAACCGGATGTTCGTTGCTCCAGCCCCCGAGGGCTCCGGAAACCTTGAGGCTCACGCCGCCCTCGGCGGTGAACTTGAAGGCATTGGACAACAGGTTCTTCAGCACCTGCTGCAAACGCTTGGAGTCGGTGACGATGCTGCGCGTCAGGTTGGGGTCGAGCTCGATGTTGAACGACAGCTGGCGGTTTTCCGCCTCGTGCCGGAACGGGCGTCCCACCGTGTCCAGCAGGTTGGAGGTGAGAATTTCCTCGGCATCGACGGTGACGGTTCCGGATTCGATCTTGGAAAGATCGAGGATGTCGCTGATCAGATTGAGCAGGTCGGTGCCGGCGCCATGGATGGTTCGGGCGAATTCGACCTGCTTGCCGGTCAGATTGCCGTCCGGGTTCTCGGTGAGCTGCTGGCCCAGGATCAGGATACTGTTGAGCGGCGTACGCAGCTCATGGGACATGTTGGCGAGGAATTCGGACTTGTATTTCGACGTCAGTGAAAGTTCGGTCGCCTTTTCCTCGAGCGCGCGCCGCGCCTGCTCGATCTCCTGGTTCTTGCGTTCCACCTCCACGTTGCGTTCGGCAAGCTGCTGCGCCTTTTGCTCGAGCTGCTCGTTGGTCTGCTGCAGCTCGCGTTGCTGGGTCTGCAACTCGCCGGCAAGCTGCTGGGACTGCTTCAAAAGCCCCTCGGTCTGCATGGTGGCCTCGATGCTGTTCAGCACGATGCCGATGCTGTCGGTGAGCTGCTCGAGGAAGGTCATCTGCGAGGTCGTGAACGAGCTGACGGAAGCGAGCTCGATCACCGCCTTGACCTGGGTCTCGAACAGAACCGGCAGCACCACGAGGTTCTTCGGCACCACCCGCAGCAGCGCCGAGTTGATCGGGACCGCATCGGACGGGATGTCGGCGACGAGGCGCTGGCGCTTGTCCATCGCGCATTGCCCGATCAGGCCTTCGCCAAGCTGCACGATCGGCTGCTGCGGATAGATGCCGTCGCCTGCGTAAGCCGAAAGCAGGCGCAGTTGCGGATGGTCTTCGTTTTCGACCTGGTAGATCACGCCCATATGCGCGTTCACCAGCGGGGTCAGCTCGGTCAGCAGCAATCGGCCGACCGTGGTGAGATCGCGCTGGCCCTGCAGCATGTTGGTGAACTTGGCAAGGTTGGTCTTCAGCCAATCCTGCTCGGTATTGACGTCGGTGGTGAGCCGCAAATTGCCAATCATCGTATTGATGTTGTCCTTGAGTTCCGCCACCTCGCCCCTGGCGTCGACCTGGATCGAACGGGTGAGGTCGCCCTTGGTGACGGCGGTCGCCACCTCGGCGATCGCGCGCACCTGCGAGGTCAAATTGGCCGCCAGCAGATTGACGTTGCCGGTCAGATCCTTCCAGGTGCCGGCCGCGCCGGGCACGTTGGCCTGGCCGCCGAGCCGGCCTTCGACGCCAACCTCGCGCGCGACGCTCGTGACCTGGTCGGCGAACGTCGCCAGCGTCTCCGTCATGTTGTTGATGGTATCGGCGAGGGCGGCGACTTCGCCCTTCGACTTCACGGTCAGGTTCTGCTTCAGATCGCCATTGGCGACCGCGGTCACCACTTTGACGATGCCGCGGACCTGCTCGGTCAGGTTGGCGGCCATGAAGTTCACGGTGTCGGTCAGGTCCTTCCAGGTTCCAGCCACGCCGGGGACCTGCGCCTGGCCGCCGAGCTTGCCTTCGGTGCCGACTTCGCGAGCGACGCGCGTCACCTCGCCGGCGAAGGCGTTGAGCTGGTCGACCATCGTGTTGATGGTATTCTTGAGCTCGAGGATTTCGCCCTTCACGTCGACGGTGATCTTGCGCGACAAATCGCCCCGCGCCACGGCAGTGGTAACCTCGGCGATATTGCGCACCTGCGTGGTGAGGTTGGCGGCGAGCAGATTGACGTTGTCGGTGAGGTCCTTCCAGGTGCCGCCGACCCCGGGCACCACCGCCTGGCCGCCCAGCCGACCCTCGGTGCCGACTTCGCGCGCCACGCGTGTCACCTCGGCCGCGAAGGAGCGGAGCTGCTCGACCATGGTGTTGAGCGTGTCCTTGAGCAGCAGGATCTCGCCGCGGACGTCGACCGTGATCTTCTTGGACAGGTCACCGCCGGCGATCGCGGTGGCGACCTCGGCGATGTTGCGCACCTGGGCGGTCAGGTTCGAGGCCATGAAGTTGACGTTGTCGGTGAGATCCTTCCAGGTGCCGGCGACCTCCGGCACTTCGGCCTGACCGCCGAGCTTGCCCTCGGTGCCGACCTCGCGCGCCACGCGCGTCACTTCGGAGGCGAAGGCATTGAGCTGGTCGACCATCGTGTTGACGGTGTTCTTCAACTCGAGAATCTCGCCCTTGACGTCGACTGTGATCTTTTTGGAAAGGTCGCCTTTCGCCACCGCTGTGGTCACCTCGGCGATGTTGCGGACCTGGCCGGTGAGGTTGCCGGCCATCGAGTTGACGTTGTCGGTCAGATCCTTCCAGGTGCCGGCGACCCCGGGGACGTTGGCCTGGCCGCCCAGCCGTCCCTCGGTGCCGACCTCGCGCGCCACCCGCGTCACCTCACCGGCGAACCGGTTGAGCTGATCGACCATGGTGTTCAGCGTTTCCTTGAGCTGCAGGATCTCGCCGCGCACGTCGACCGTGATCTTGCGCGACAGGTCGCCGCCGGCGATGGCGGTCGCCACCTCGGCGATGTTACGGACCTGGGCGGTCAGATTGCCGGCCATCGAATTGACGCTGTCGGTGAGGTCTTTCCAGGTACCGGCCACCCCGGGCACCTCGGCCTGACCGCCGAGCTTGCCGTCGGTGCCGACTTCGCGAGCGACGCGCGTCACCTCGCCGGCGAAGGCGTTGAGCTGGTCGACCATCGTGTTCAGGGTTTCCTTGAGCTGCAGGATTTCGCCCGACACGTTCACCGTGATCTTTTTCGACAGGTCGCCCTTGGCGACCGCCGTTGCGACCTCGGCGATGTTTCTGACCTGGCCGGTCAGGTTGCTCGCCATCGAGTTGACGCTGTCGGTCAGATCCTTCCAGGTGCCGGCGACGCCACGCACCAGCGCCTGGCCGCCGAGCTTGCCTTCAGTACCGACCTCGCGGGCGACGCGCGTCACTTCGCCGGCGAAGGCGTTGAGTTGGTCGACCATGGTGTTGATGGTATCTTTCAGCTCGAGAATTTCGCCGCGGACGTCGACCGTGATCTTTTTCGAGAGGTCGCCATTGGCGACTGCGGTGGTCACCTCGGCGATGTTGCGCACCTGGGCGGTCAGGTTGCTCGCCATCGAGTTGACGCTCTCGGTCAGGTCCTTCCAGGTGCCGGCGACGCCAAGCACGTTGGCCTGGCCGCCCAACCTGCCGTCGGTGCCCACCTCGCGCGCCACGCGCGTCACTTCGCCGGCAAAGGCGTTGAGCTGGTCGACCATCGTATTCAGCGTTTCCTTGAGTTGGAGGATTTCGCCGGACACGTTTACCGTGATCTTCTTGGAAAGGTCGCCGCCCGCGATCGCGGTGGCGACATCGGCGATGTTGCGCACCTGGGCGGTGAGGTTCGAGGCCATGAAGTTGACGTTGTCGGTGAGATCCTTCCAGGTGCCGGCGACGCCGGGGACCTGGGCCTGACCGCCGAGCTTGCCTTCGGTGCCGACCTCGCGCGCCACGCGCGTCACTTCCGACGCGAACGAATTGAGCTGGTCGACCATCGTGTTGATGGTGTCCTTCAGCTCCAGAATCTCGCCGCGCACGTCCACCGTGATCTTGCGCGAGAGGTCGCCACGGGCGACCGCGGTGGTCACGTTGGCGATATTGCGCACCTGGGCGGTGAGGTTGCCGCACATCGCATTGACGGAATCGGTGAGGTCCTTCCAGGTGCCGGCGACGCCGGGCACGATCGCCTGGCCGCCGAGCTTGCCGTCGGTTCCAACCTCGCGGGCGACGCGGGTCACTTCCGATGCAAACGAGCGCAGCTGGTCCACCATGGTGTTGATGGCTTCCTTCAACTGCAGAATCTCGCCGCGAACGTCGACTGTGATTTTCTTGGAAAGGTCGCCATTGGCCACCGCAATGGTGACTTCAGCGATGTTGCGAACCTGGCCGGTGAGGTTGTTGGCCATGGAGTTGACGCTTTCGGTCAGGTCCTTCCACACCCCCGTCACTTCGGGGACCTGGGCCTGGCCGCCGAGCTTGCCTTCGGTTCCGACCTCGCGCGCGACGCGCGTCACCTCCGACGTGAACACGCTGAGCTGCTTGATCATCGTGTTGACGATATTGGCCGATTGCAGGAATTCGCCGCCCAGCGGGCGGCCGTCGATGTCGAGCTGCACGGTTTGCAACAGGTCACCCTGCGCAACCGCGGCGACCGCGCGGGTCACTTCGCGGGTCGGCCAGAGCAGATCGTCGATCAGCGTGTTGACGGAGCCCTCCATGTCGGCCCATGAGCCGCTGGCAAGGCCGAACCTGACGCGCTGCCGGGTCTTTCCTTCCCGACCGACAACCTGGCCGACGCGCTCGAGTTGCTGCGCCATACGCTGGTTGGCCGCGATGATTTCGTTAAAGGTATCGGCGATCTTGCCGTCGATCCCGAGATGGTCACCGGTCATTCGCGCCGAGAAATCGCCGCTGCGCATTGCCTGAAGCGCCTGCAGCAGATCCTGCCGCGAGTCCGGTTCGGGGCCTGCCGCGGACTTGCGCTTTGGGACGGGATGAAGGGGCGGACCAGCGGCTCCGCGATCAAGGTCGCTCATGGCATTTCCCCCCGCGCATCGTTACCGAATCCAAATCAGCGCAGCAGATCAGGCATAGAAGCCTTTTGCAAAACGCCAAAGCAAGAAAGACGAAAGAGAGTTGTTTGGGCAATTGGAACTCGCCCATGCGGGCCAAGCCGCATGGCTGGCAAATGGTTCCACCGGTGGGACAAGATTTTTCCTGGGGCCAATCCCCGACGAAGGAGGGTCGGGCCATCCGGCCGGACGCCAGTCAGGTCCAGGACCGAATCCCCGCGCAGGTTCAGCGCGTCGGTTAATTTAACCCTGTCTTCCAACTCCGTCTTGCTCAGCTTTGGCAGTCAGCCGCTAACGTTTGTCGTAGAGGTCCGGTTCCATCGCCCAAAGCCCTTGGTCATGGCCGGCCGCATAGGTCTGGTTGGTCTGGGTCGGGTTACGGTTGACCAGCGGCCGCAAATACATCGGGTGGGTGGCGCTGCGCACCTCGTGCTCGATGGTGAACAGCGGCTTGCCGTCGGCGAGATCGACGATGTCGCGGAAGCGGTATTGATACTGGTTGTCCTCGCTGTAGATCAGGCTGCGCGCCGACAACTCGCGGTAGGGGCCGGAGAAATTCGTGATATACATTTGCACATGATGGCCGTCATATTCCGGCTGCGGCCGGTCGGTCTCACGAAATTGCAGGTATTGGTCCCTGCCCATCTTCACCCGCGCAAGCCTGCCGTCGCCGTTGCTGAACTCGGCCGGCATCCCCATCACCTTCGGATAGAAGCCGCAAATGCCCTTTACCGTGCCGGCCGGCACGTCGAATTCGACATAGGGAATGCCGAGCGTGATGCGTCCGAACCGTGCCGCGTCCGGCTCGTAGCAACGCACGCGATTGCCCCATGGACAGGTCGCCTCGACGTAATCGTTATTCTCCCGGAAGCTGAACGCCGTGCCTTCAAGTTTCCTCGCCACCGAGGCGAGGCGGTCGAGCAGAGCCTTGCGGCCCGACATGACGATCCCGGTATGGCCGCGCAGCACCTGCGCGTCACCGCTGGGCAGATGAAACTGGCTTCTGCCGACATTGATCCACATGTTGCTGTCGGAGACCATCAGATAGGGGTCGCGGGTCAGCCCAAGCCCGGCGACATAGAACAATGTCGCAAGGCGCTGATCCGGGACCTGAACGTTGACATGTTCGAGGTGGATGGCATTGCCAAGGTCTTCGGCGGTGCGGTCATATTGCTGCATGGGCGTGGTTCCGGATGCGAATAAGGGCCTACCCTAGCTCAGCGCGCCGTGCCGATCCAACCATTCAATCAGACAAGGAGCGGAGGCGTTGCGGCAAAAGCCGGCCAAAGACAACCTGCGGGACGGCGGGCAAATTCCTGAGACGGCCGCGGCTATAGCGATTTCCGGTTCATTCGAATCATTGTTGCTTCTCCCGGGGCCTCATGGTTCGAGACGCGCAAAGGCGCGCTCCTCACCATGAGGGTCTGAGACCTCGTCCTGAGGAGCATCGCAAAGCGATGCGTCTCGAAGGATGAAGCATTTGAGGTGAAAATTGGGCGTCGTCGGCAATACGTGTTTCGGTAGAGCCAATGCTGCAACTCCCTGGGACACAGCGCGGCACCTGAGGCCGGCTGACCATCTTGCACCGAATGTACAGGTGATTGCGCGCAGGTGTAAACGCTGGGGCGCTATTTCCGCGGTCGGTTCAGCGGGCCAGCCAAATCAAATGGCGGATCATGCCATCGATGCTGGCATGGTGGCGGCGAATGTGGGACCGCGAGCCGGCCGGCTGATCTGACGATGCGGCTCGGCGCGGCCCGATCGCTTCGAACTGCGCCTTCTGTTCGTCACTGAGCTTGCCATAGAAGTCATCCAATGCCGTGCGCACGGTCTTGACGGCGTCCAGCATGGTGTTCAGCCGTTTGCCGACCGCTTCGAGCCGCGCCGGCGGCGTGATGGCGTCGCTGGGCTGGCATGACGCCTTGAGCATGTCCGCAGCTTTCGCCGTAGCGTCCTGGAGTGCGGCAAGGCTGGTTCGTTGGGCGTCGGTCGGATGTATTTTGGCGTCGATTTCAGCGGTCGGCCACGTCAGGGCGCCGGATTGCGCAGCGCCGCAGCTTTGCGCCAGCGAGCCGGCGTTATTTTGCGCGGCCTTGCTTTGACGCTGGTCCTGGCCGAGCGCGTTCAGGCGGGCCTTCTGATCGTCGTTCAGGAGATCGTAGAATTTCTGCAAGGCCGGCTGAACCGTGCCGACCGCGGCAATCATCGCCTCGATCCGTTTTTGCATGGATTCAAGGCGCGCGGGGGCCGTCGCCGCGATCTGTGTCGGGCATGCGGCCTTGATGTCCTGCGCTGCCTTGACGGAAGCATTGGCGAGGTCATCGAGCGCCGCGCGCTGTGCGTCGTTGGGCTGAATTGCCTGCTGGATCTGATCGATCGGCAGGCCCGCGATCTCGCGAGTGTCGTCGCCGCACATTTGCGCCAATTGGTCGGAGGCTGCGGCCGCGGCCGGGGCGCCCGATGCCGGTCGAGAGCCGTTCACGCGCGGCGGCAAATAGCCGGCGAGGTCGTCATAACCGTAAGGAGCGAAAATGCCGGCATAGATGTCGTTGTAACCGTAGTCCCAGAACGACGCGTCGTCGCCATAGCCCCACATCGTGTAGTCGTACCAATCGTTGTAGGCGAACGGCCAGAACAATGGGCCGACCCAGCCATAGCCGCCGTTGCGGTGTCGCCACCAGCCGTTTCTGCCGCGGCTATGCTGCCATCCGGCCGTGGCTGCACTTGCCGCGATCTGAGCGCGCGTATGTGGATTTCGCAGCGCGGTTCGATTGTGCAGTGCGCCAGCGACCGAACGCGAGTTCAGCGCGTGTTGCACTGCGCGTGACCTCACGCTGGCGTTGTGGTTTCCGCGGAAACCTGTATTCCGATTTCCCCTGAGCGTGGCGTTGCGATTTTGCGGCAGCGTCGCTCTGCGGCTGGCGCGGCTTGGGTTGCCATGGGTGGCAGACGAGCGCTGACCGCGAAAACCGGGCCGCGCTGCAGAATGCGATATCGCCGGCCTGCCGATATGCCCTCCAGGTCGTCCGCCGATATGTCCTCCGCCGATATGCGCGCCACCGAAACGCGCGCCACCGCCTGGGCGCGCACCGCCGAAATGTGCGCCACCACCGAAGTGGCCTCCGCCGCCACCGATGTGACCACCACCACCGAAGTGACCGCCGCCGCCGCCGCCGCCAATGTGACCCCCGCCACCGCCAATATGACCACCGCCACCGCC
>Ga0208356_1000035_pt1 | contig 54885 bp, 56 predicted proteins | sample NGESurshal072012_4_FD_184467 | JGI IMG/M metagenome (GOLD analysis project Ga0208356, IMG submission 184467) | Arctic peat soil microbial communities from Barrow, Alaska - NGEE Surface sample 53-1 shallow-072012 (SPAdes) | ecosystem: Environmental > Terrestrial > Soil > Wetlands > Peat ... | reverse complement strand
CCTCCCATACACCTGGGACGAGCCATGGCTCCAGGGATTCGAGAAGGTCGTGCCGGCGCTCCTGCGCCGCTTCAAGCCGACCGTGCTCGTGACCCAGAACGGCTGCGACACGCACTACCTCGACCCGCTTGCGCACCTGGCGGCGACGACACGAATCTGGCCGCGCATAGGCCAGCTTTTCCACGAGCTGGCGCACGAGCTCTGCGATGGCCGCTGGCTGGCGCTGGGCGGTGGGGGATACGCGATCTACGAGGTGGTGCCGCGCGCGTGGACCCTGCTGTTTGCCGAGATGGTGGAGCGCCCCGACCTGGCGGCCGAGGTCAACGACCCGTCAGAGGTCGTTCCAGGCGTCGAGGTGCAGGAGCGGGTGTGGGGGGCTCTGCGGAAGGATCTCGCGCACCTAGGAGAGGTGCACGGGCTCGACTTCGGCTAGAGGCTAGCCGGCGTAAGTACGCAGGCAGCGCGTGCAGATCCGCGCCCGCACGCTCTTGCCGGCCACGGTCACCCGGCCCATCTGGAGGTTGGGCAGGAACCTCCGGTTGACCCGGTTCTTGGCGTGACTGACGTGGTGTCCGTATTGCGGCTCTTTGCCGCAGATCGCGCAGCGTTTGGCCATGAGGCACCTTCCGATTGGGAGTACAGACAAAAAGACCCGCGCGACCGTCGCGGGTGATCCAAATTGTACCATGGGCTTCCATGGCCTCAAAGACCACCACCGCTCTCATCCAGGCCCGCCAGTGGGGCCGGATCGAAGTTTTCCCGTCCGCCGTGGGCGCGATCGCGGCCCACGCCGCGCTGGGCTGCTACGGCATCACGGGCATGGCTGCGCGCGGGCTGCGCGACGGCGTGGCCGAGCTACTGCATCGAGGGAACGTCGATCGGGGCGTCGAGGTGGTCGACATGGAGGGCGGGCTGGCGATCGACGTCTTCGTCATCGTCCAGTACGGCATCCGTATCTCGGAGGTCGCCCACAATCTCCAGCAGGCGGTCAAGTTCGCGGTGGAGCGGTCGGTCAACGTCCCGGTGGCGCGGGTCAACGTGAACGTCCAGGGCGTTCGCGAAGAGCGGCGCTGACCCGTGTCTGAGCACAGGACTCCAGGGGTGGACGGACCCCTCTTCAAGCGGGCCCTTCTGGGGAGCCTGAGCTGGCTCTCCTCCAACCACGAGGAGGTGAACCGGCTCAACGTGTTCCCCGTCCCGGACGGTGACACCGGCACGAACATGCTCCTGACGCTTCAATCCGCGGTCGAAGACATCAAGGAATCGAACGCCGCCGAGGTGAGCAAGATCGCCAAGCTGGCGTCCCACGGCAGCCTGATGGGCGCGCGCGGCAACTCGGGCGTGATCCTGTCGCAGATCTTCCGCGGTTTCGCCCGGGCTGTCGAGGGCAAGAGCTCCCTGACGCCGGCAGAGCTGGCGACCGCGTTCGAAGAGGCCGCCAACGCCGCATACCGGGCCGTGAACAAGCCGACCGAGGGCACGATCCTGACCGTCGCGCGTGAGGCGGGCCGGGCCGCGGCGGCGGCGGCCGGCAGTCCGGATGCGACCGTGCCGATGGTCATCGCTGCCGCGGCCTCCGGCGCCAGGGACGCGGTGCTGAAGACACCCAGCCAGCTCCAGATCCTCCGCGATGCGGGCGTCGTCGATGCCGGAGGTTTCGGTCTACAGATCATCCTCGAAGGCATGCTCAAGACGGTCGAGGATTCGGAATCGTCACTCGCGGCCCTGGCCGCGGTCCGGCCTGTGACGCCTCCCGCCTCTCAGGTGTCCGTTGCCCTGCCTGAGGGAGGTTGGGGTTACTGCACCGAGTTCCTCATCGAAGGCACCCACCTCGACCTGGACCGGATCAAGACGCAGATCGAGGCGCTGGGCAACTCGGTGCTCGTCGTCGGCGAGCCGGAGCTGGTCAAGGTTCACGTCCATACGGATGACCCGAGCCGGGTCATCACCCTCGCCGGCGGCTACGGCAAGCTGCTCAAGCTAAACGTCGGCGACATGTCGACGCAGCACCGGCGAATCCTCGAGGGCGAGGGCCAGGCCTCCGCAGCGTCGCGATCGAACGGCGTCGGAGTAGTCGCTGTCGTAGCTGGTCGCGGGCTCGTCGACATCTTCCGCGGGCTCGGCGTCGATGCCATCGTCGAGGGGGGGCAGACGATGAATCCCAGCACGCAGGACATGCTGACCGCGATCGAGTCCGTGCCCTACGACGAGGTGATCCTTCTGCCCAACAACAAGAACGTGATCCTCGCGGCCAAACAGGTGCTTGGGCTGACCAAGAAGAACGTTCACGTGATCGAGACGCACAGCGTCCCCCAGGGAGTCGCGGCCGTCGTGGCATTCCGAGGCGACCGGTCCGGCGCCGACAACCGGACCGGCATGAAAGCTGAGGCGGAACGTGTGCAGACGATCGAGGTCACGCATGCCGTGCGGGACACGCGCTCCAACGGCCTGAAGGTGAAGAAGGGCGATGTCATCGGCCTGATCAACGACAAGCTCGAGTTTGCGGGCACCGACTACGGCGAGGTCGTGAACAAAGCGCTGGGCAGGCTAGGCGCCGATTCCTACGAGCTCGTCACCGTCTATCGCGGCGAGGGTGCAAGCGATGACGAGCTCCAGAAGCTCGAATCGGACATTCGATCGACTCACCCAGGTCTCGAGGTCGAGGTTCAGCAGGGCGGGCAGCAGCACTACCCGTTCATCCTGTCGGTCGAATAGAACAGCAGGGTGAAGCGAACTTTCGCGGTCGTCACCGACTCGACTTCCGACCTGCCCGACGCGTGGCGTGAGCGTTACGACATCGAGGTCGTCCCGCTGAAGGTCCTGTTCGGCGAGGAAACGTTCCGCGACGGCGTGGACATGAACAACGAGGAGTTCTTCGCCAGGCTCGCGGCATCGAGCAAGCTGCCCACGACCTCGGCCCCGTCTCCGGGCGAGTTCGCCGAGCTGTACACCCGGCTGGCCCAAGACCACGACGGTTGCATCTCGATCCACATCGGAAGGCAGCTGTCCGCCACCGTTGAAGCCGCACGGGTGGGCGCTGAGTCTGTGGAGGGCTTTCGCGTCAACGTCATCGACAGCGGTACCGTGACCATGCCGATGGCGTTCCTCTGCAAAGTGGCGGCGGAGTGCTCGAGCCTTGAGGAGGCAACCGAGGCCGTCGAGCGGCGCGCTCCGCATTGTCGAGTCCTCGCACTGCTCGACACGCTGCGCTATATCGAGATGGGCGGCAGGGTGAACAGGGCGACGGCAATGATCGGCACGATGCTCGACCTCAAGCCACTCCTGCTCGTTGCCGGCGGCGAACAGGTGAAGGCGGTCGATCGCGTGCGAACTCGGTCTCGCGCCATCCCGCGGATGATCGAGTTCTTAGAGAAGGATCTTCCCGTCGAGCACGTTGCCGTGGTGCACGCGCAGGCGCCCGAGGAGGCCGAGCGGATCGCCGCCGACCTTCGCGGCCGGCTCCCCGACCTCGAGGTGCCGGTAGGACAGATCGGCTGTGTTCTCGGCACGCACACGGGCCCCAAAGCCCTGGGCGTCGTCTACATCAAGAAGTAGTCGTCGCCCGCCCGCTGGCTGTGAAAACGATGCTGCGGCCCGGGCGAGGCCACACCCGAAGCAGCGGCGGCGTGAGTGCGATGACCCGCGGCAGTACCTTGAGCGCGAGCCTGTACGCTCGTTGCTGACCAGGCCCCCAGGGCAGGCCGTACTGCTCGCGCAACGCCGGCGTCAGGAGTCCGGTCGTGACCACGTTCAAGGGGATCATCACCGGGCCGGGCAGCAGGCGCACCCTCGGCCGCATGATCTGCTCGGCCAGCTCGCGTGCGCGCGCATCTACGCGCACCGGCCCCTCCGACACCATCTGCTCGAGATAGGCGTCGAAGTCGCTCACGGTGCTCGGGAAGCGATCGCTGGGAATCCCCAACAGCTCGCCCAGCAGCTTGAACTCCTGATGGAACTCCTCGCGTTCGCGCGGCAGCAGGCGCTGCACGAAAGCCTCATAGGTCACCAGGGCCGTGTCTGCCAGCGTCGCGTAAACCCACAGCAGGAGGTCGGGATCCAGCGCGCGGTAGCCGGGGCCCTGAACTTTTGCGTGCGCCTGGTTGACGCCGCGAGCGGCGGCCAGCGCGGTGTCGCGATCGCCGAACACGATCGCCATAGTCATGCGGATCGTCCGGCGCAAGCGCCTGATCGGATGCGCGCGGAAGTCCGAATGCTCATCGACACCCGCCGCCACCATCGGATGCGCCAGCTGCATCAGCAGCGCACGCCCTCCACCCAGCAGAAGGATGTTCTCCCGGTTCACTCGCCGGGTGATCGAGTGGTCTTCGAACAGGCCGGACCTCACGCCGCCGCTTTGGCCATCTCCGAGTCGACGGCGTCGAACATCGGCTTGTAGTAAGCCCCGATCTCAGCCAGGATAGTGTCCATGTTGTACGTTCCAAGCTTGGCGGCGTCGGTCTGAACGGCGTTCTCCGCGCTGGTGATGGCGGAGTCGTCACCCGCCGCAACCCCGGCCAGCAGCTTGCCAAAATCGGTGACGAATGTCCCGAAGTCGACCATCAGGGCATGGAGCTCGGCCGGCAGGCCAGGCGCACTCGAGAGCTGGAGCGCCTTGTCGACGTGCGTCTTCATGGTGGTCAGTGTCGTCGTGGCACCGGAGAGGTCGGCGTTGGCGACCTGCGAACTTAGCATCTCGAGGTCGATCGCTGCGTCGAAGTAGGCCTGAAAGAACTGCCCGTCCTGCACATAGCCGGCGGCTGCTGTCTTGGCGATGGAAAGGGCTTTGCGCGCGTGGTCGATCTTCGTTGCCTCTTTGTCCAAGTTGCCGCGGGCTGCCAGCGTGAGCCACTGCTGCTCACCAAGGCTTGCCCTGGCCGACACGAGAGACTTGTCGTCCTGGGTATCCGTCGTGCCCGCTGCTTTCTCGTTGGCCACGAACTGGTCGAACAGGGCGCGCTCCTGCTGGGGATCGGGGCTCGAGCTGCTGCTAAGGGTGTTGAACTTGGCGTTGAGGTCGGTGAAAGTGGCAGTGAGGCTGTTCTGATGCGAGATCACCGTGCTCAGCGTCCTGTTGGCATTCCCAACCCTGGTTTGGGCATAGGCGAGGCCAGTAACCGCATAGCCGATGATTCCGGCCAAGACGATGACGATGATGACTGCGGCGATGATGGTCGTACGCAGGCCTCTTGACCTCCTGGAGGCCCGTACGGGTTCGCCGGCCGGCGTTGGAGGCGGAGGCGGTGCGTCCGGAGGAGGTATCACTCTGTGAGCATAATTGTCCTTCCGCGGACGCTCGACGCGCCGGTCTCCGCGTTGCCCAAGGTCAAGCCGGCCGACGTGAAGCGCCTGGCCAGGCTCGGCATCGAGACGATTCGCGACCTACTCCTGACCTTGCCGTTCGATTGGGAGACGTTCGGAGCGCCGGCCGAGGTGGCGCGGCTTGTGGCCGGCCAGCAAGCGACGGTGATCGGCACCATCAGCGCGATCAATGCCAAGCAGTCGCTTCGCAAGCGGATCCGCCTCACCGAGGCGACACTCCGCGACGACTCGGGCGCGGGCCTCAAGGTGGTCTGGTTCAACCAGCCCTTCATTGCGCGGCAGCTGCACAAGGGTGATCGGATCGCGGTCGCCGGAACGGTCAAGGAGTCGCGATACGGCGCGATGCTCGAGATGCAGAACCCGCACCACGAGAAGCTCGAGGACGACGATGATGCGCCGCCCTCACGCGTAGGCGGACTGATGCCCAAGTACCACCTCGTCGCCGGCCTCAGCTCGCGAAAGATGGCGGGGTGGATCGAGTCGGCGCTGCCGATTGCAGGGGAGCTCGAAGACCTGCTCCCGGAGCGGGTGCGGGAACGCCACCGGCTCCTTCCGGTCGCGGACGCCGTCCGCCTCGGGCACCGGCCGGACACATATGACCAGTGGCGCGACGCTCGCCGGCGCATGGCGTTCGCCGAGCTGTTCGAGCTTCAGGCGGCCTTCGCGCTCATGCGCGCAAGCATCGCGGCCGAGCCGGCCACGCCAATCCCATACAGGCAGGAGGTGATCGACACGTTCAAGGCCGGCCTCGGTTTCGAGCTGACCCGCGCGCAGCGACGCTCCACATGGGCCGCGTTCCAGGATATGGCGAAGCCGGTGCCGATGAACCGACTCTTAAATGGTGACGTCGGGTCCGGGAAAACGGCGGTGGCCGCCGCTTGCGTGGCGATGGCGCACGCGGCCGGCCTCCAGTCGGTGGTCATGGCGCCAACGGAGATCCTCGCCCGCCAGCACCTCCACCGTTTCCGTACCTACCTGGAAGCGAGCTTTCCGGGCCTCACGGTCGAGCTCCTGGTCGGCGGGCAGAGTGCGGCCGAGCGACGGCGGGTCAGGGCGGCTGCCGCCTCCGGCCACTGCGCGCTGGTCGTGGGTACTCAGGCGCTGATCGAGGAGGATGTCGAGTTCACGGACCTCGGCCTCGCGGTGGTCGACGAGCAGCATCGATTCGGCACGCGGCAGCGCGAGTTGCTCCGCGCGAAAGGACGTGGCCGGCCGCACTTCCTCGCCATGACCGCGACACCCATCCCACGCACTCTTGCGCTCGCCTCCTACGGCGAGATGTCGGTGTCGGTGATCGACGAGCAGCCGCCTGGCCGCACGCCGGTCGAGACCGAGGTGCTCGAGCCCGATCAGCGCCAGCGCGCCTACGACCTCGTGCGGGAGCACGTGCAGGCCGGGCGCCAGGCATTCGTCATCTGCCCCCTGATCGAGGAGTCCGAGGCGGTGGTCGCCAGGTCCGCGACCGCCGAGTTCGAGCGACTGCAGAAAGATGTCTTCCCCGACCTGCGCATGGGCCTGGTCCATGGGCGCCTCAAGGAGAAAGATGAGGTGATGCGCGCGTTTGTCTCGGGTGAGGTGCAGGTGCTGGTTGCCACGGCGGTGGTCGAGGTGGGCGTCGACGTGCCGAACGCTACCGTGATGATGATCGAGGGAGCTGACCGCTTCGGGCTTGCACAGCTGCATCAGTTCCGGGGCCGGGTTGGCCGCGGAGCGGAACAGAGCTACTGCCTGCTGCTGACCGATGATCCAACCGAACCTGCCCTGAACCGCTTGAACCTCATGAAGCAGATTCGCGATGGCTTCAGGCTCGCTGAGGAGGACATGCGCATTCGCGGGATGGGCGAGCTGATGGGGTCGCGCCAGCACGGCATGTCCGACCTGGCGATGCAGGCTCTGCAGCAGCCCGAGCTGCTGAGCGAGGTGCGGCAGGAGGCGGAGAGCCTGCTGCAGACGGACCCGGGGTTCGATCAGAATCCCCTACTCAAGGCAGCCGTTGCGCGCCGCCTGGATCTGACCTCGATCAGTTAGGCGAGTAAACCGCCGTCAGCATCCCGAAGTACGTCGGGGCCTCGTATGAGATGAGCCGCCCGGTCCAGCCGGCCGTCGCGCCGTGCAGGATGAGCATCTGCCACCAGCTGTCGGCCTTGGCCTCCTCCACGAGCTCCGCCGGGATCTCACTGAGCCGGTCGAGGCCGCCGGTCCGCACGAGCTCGCAGATCAGCGCGTCGTATTTCTGCGCGCTTGCGTGGTAGCCGTACGGACCGTCCTCGAGGTGCGCGTGGCCGTGGTCGGCGCTGGCGATGAACGCCACGCGGCGGCCGCATCTCGCCGCGGCCTGCGCGATCGCGGCGCCGGCGGCGATATGCGCTTCGGCCGGGAGGTCGCGAGCAGGGGTTACCACCACGAGCGGGACGGGAGGGTCGTGCCGGCCGCCCATGAACCAAAGCGGTATGAGCACCCCCCAGTCCATCGGCGCCACCGCTGTCTCCGGGTTGTTGGAGCCGAAGCTGACGCCAACCGAAGGCACTTCGGCGGCGGCCAGCGACTCGAGCACCAGCCAGGCCAGGTCATTGGCCGACGGTACGTCCAGTGCCACCGACGGAGGAGCGCCGGCGAGGCGGCCCGCCACCCGGCCCGCCACGACGACGCCGAGGGCGTTGGCGATGTGGACGTTGTGCGGGGTTGCCACGATCACGGCCTCGGGCCGTGCATCCGCGAATAGACGTCCGAGCTCTTCCATGCCGGCGCGGGTCGATGTCGCGAGCAAGCGCTCGCCGGGTGAGCAAGCCTCGGCGATCGCAATCCCACCGTGAGGAGCGATCGCGGCGAATACCAACGGCATCCGCCGATACTAGCCACCTATGGAACAACTCTCGCCGCTTCGGTTGACGGAGTACAGCCACGGGGCCGGTTGAGCCTGCAAGCTCAGCCCGGTGGAGCTAGGGCAGGTGCTGGGGGCGTTGCCCCCGATCGTCGACCCCAACGTGCTGGTCGCGACGGCCGGCCGCGATGACGCGGCGGTCTATCGAATCGCGCCCGACCGCGCACTCGTGGCGACCGTCGATTTCTTCACGCCCATCGTCGACGACCCGGCGGAGTTCGGCGCGATCGCCGCTGCGAACGCTCTCAGCGATATTTACGCGATGGGCGCCCGGCCGCTCTTCGCGCTCGGCATCACGGCGTTCCCTCGCGAGAAGCTGGGCACCGGGCTGCTGGAAAAGATCGTGGCCGGTGGAGCGGGCAAGATGGCCGAGGCTGGAATCGCCGTCGTTGGCGGGCACTCAGTGGACGACGCGGAACCTAAGTTTGGATACGCCGTGACCGGTGAGGTGCACCCGGACCGCGTGATCGCGAACGACGGGGCGAATCCCGGCGACATTCTCTTTTTAACCAAGCCGCTTGGCTCGGGTCTGGTCGCCACCGCGATCAAGCGCGGCCTCTGTCCTCGCCCGCTCGAGCGCGAGGCAGTGGCTGTGATGTCGCACCTCAACCGCGCCGCATCTGAGGCGATGCTCGGGGCGCGGGCGACCGCGGCCACAGACGTCACCGGCTACGGGCTCATCGGCCACCTCTCCAACCTCAAGGGAGGGGCCGACATCGAGCTGAGCGCTGTCCCGTTCATGAGCGGCGTGAAGGAGCTCGCGGAGAAGGACTTGTTTCCCAGCGGCAGCCGGCGCAACCACGCCGCGTATCGCGAGATGGTCGATTGGGGTGGGATCTCCGAGCTCGACCAGCTGCTGCTCTGCGACGCGCAGACGAGCGGTGGCCTGCTGGTCGCCATCCCACCGGAGAATGCGGCAGGTTTCGAGAAAGCGATGAGCGCGGAGCTGTACCGGCCGGTTCGTATCGGCACCATCACCGGCAGAGGCACGATTCGGGTTTCCGCCTGATACATGCCTGGTCTGCGCGTCAGCGGGGGAGAGGCTAGAGGCCGGCGGCTGAAGGCGCCGAAAGGAATCCGGCCCACCCAGGGCATGGTCAAGCAGGCCATCTTCAACCTGGTCGGGCCAGGCATCGAGGGAGCGCACGTGCTTGACCTGTTCGCGGGGTCAGGAGCTCTCGGGATCGAGGCGCTGTCGCGCGGCGCGGCGGGCGTCACGTTCGTGGACCACCAGGCCCGCGGTCTTGCTATCCTGCGCCAGAACTTGGACTTACTCGGTTTCAAAGAGCGCGCGCATGTCGTTCGAGGAGATGTCGTGCGGTGGCTCGAGGCGTCGCCCGACGAGGTTAAGCGCGCGGGCCTCGTGTTTCTCGATCCTCCGTATGACGATGTCGTGCTCGATCGCGCGCTGCGGGTGCTTGACCGAAACGCGGAAGAGGTGACAGTGGTCGCGGAGCACTCGAGACGTCAGCAGATACCGGCGCTGGTCCGCCTCCAGGTCGATCGCGAGCGTCGGTATGGCGACACGATCGTCACGGTGTTCAGGGCTTGAACGCCAAGGTGCAGGGCGGCTCGCTGCGTCCGAAAGCGAAAACCGCTGTTTATCCCGGCAGTTTCGACCCTTTGACCAACGGACACCTTGACGTGGTCGATCGCGCGCTGGGAATCTTCGACAAGCTCATCGTGGCGGTGGCCGGCAATCCTGAGAAGCGCCAACCCCTATTCACGGTGGAGGAGCGCATGCACCTGATCAGCGCATCGCTGAAGGGCCGCGAGCGCGTCGAGGTGGCGAGCTTCAAAGGGCTGACCGTGGAGTTCGCCCGCTCCCGAGGCGCGAACACGCTGGTGAAGGGGTTGCGTGCGTACTCAGACTTCGACGCCGAGCTTCAGCAGGCCCTCATGAATCGCAAGCTCGCGCCCGACATCCACACCGTGTTCCTCATGTCGAGCTTCGCGCACATCTACGTCTCGTCAAGTATCTTGAAGGACATCGCCAGCTATGGCGGGAACGTGTCCGACCTCGTTCCGCCCCCGGTTGCCAGAGCGCTCAAGGAGAAGTACAGATAAAGGTCGACGAGCTGCTTGACCGTATCGACTACCTGATCCAGAACGCGCGCCACGTTCCGCTGTCCACCCAGGTGATGGTCAACGAGGACGAGATGATGGAGTTGATCGACCAGGTCCGCTTCAACATGCCTGACGAGATCAAGCAGGCCAACTGGACTGTGTCGGAGCAGCAGCGCATTATCAGCGAGGCGCATGCGGAGGCGGCCCGCATCATGTCCCGGGCGAACGAGCGCGCGGAGGAGACCGCCTCGGAGCACGAGATCCTGCGCAGGGCCGAACGTCACTCCGCCCAGGTGATCAAGGATGCCCAGGCGAAGTCCGACCAGATCATCCGCGAAGCAGAGGGCTACGCGATGGAGCAGCTCAAGCAGCTGGAAGCACACCTGGGCCGCACGCTGGCAACCGTGCGCCGCGGGGTTGAGGCGCTGCAGACGAACCAGCCGCCGTCCGAGGAGAACGCCGACCAGGCCACCGGTTCCTGAAGGGGACCAGCCGGTTCCCGTAAACTTCTCAAGCTCATGGCTCTACCAAAGGTCAAGCTATCCAAGTCCAAGAAAGGACGCCGCCGCTCCCATCTGGCGCTGGCGCTCGTGCAGATCCAGCCGTGCCCGAACTGCAAGAAGCCGAGGCGGCCGCACTCGATCTGCACCAACTGCGGCTTCTACAAGGGCCGCGAGGTAATCAAGACCGCGTAAAGAATGAGAGGAAACCCGGATGGTTTCCTCTCATCGCCCGTGCGGCTGCGCCGCAGGCGCTGCTCTCCTTCCGGTATATGGATGGGATTATTTGATCTGTCTCTCCTCACCACGAGAAGGCCGCATTCATGGGCGCGGGTTAGACGGCCTGGCGAAGCCAGGCCTACATGCAGCGCTTTGAGCGAATAGATGGCAAAAGTCGCCTTCATCTACCCCGGCCAGGGCTCACAGCAGCCTGGCATGGGGGCCGAGCTGCTCACCGACCCGGAGGTCGGAGATCTCTGCGACAGGTGCTCATCCTCCGCCGGCGTCGACCTGCGGCGGCTGCTCACCACCGCCGGCGATGACGAGCTGCGGCTGACCCAGAACGCACAGCCGGCTCTGTGCTTTGTCGGCATCGGCCTGACCATCCTTCTTCGCCGCCACGGCGTGGAGCCGACCGCGGCCGCCGGTCACTCGGTGGGTGAGTACACCGCTCTGGCGGCCTCCGGGGCGGTCAGCGCCCACCAGGTGATCAGGGCCGTCGTCGAGCGTGGCAAGGCGATGGCTGAGGCCGCTCCCGCCGGCACGAGCTCGATGGCCGCGGTACTAGGTCTCGACTCCCAGGCTGTCGAGCTCGTCCTTGCGGGGATGGACGACGCCTGGCCGGCCAACTACAACACGCCGACCCAAACTGTGATCGCGGGCACGACGGCCGGTCTCGAGGAGGCCACCAAGCGCCTCCAGGCCGCCGGCGCGAAGCGCGTGATCCCACTCAACGTCAGCGCTGCGTTCCACACCCCACTGATGGCGCCGGCGGCTGAGCGGCTGCGCGCCGCCCTCGATCGCATCGAATGGCGGGCTCCCCGCGTCCCGGTCATGGCGAACCTCACCGGCCGCGCTCACCAGGGAGGCGACCGCATCCCGCAGGTGATGGAGATGCAGCTCCGTTCGCCAGTGCTATGGGCCGCCTGCGTCCGCACCCTGGCCGAGATGGAATGCTCCACGTTTCTCGAGGTCGGGCCCAAGCGCGCGCTGACGGGGATGATGAAAGAGCTGGCGCCGACAGCAACCGCGGTCGCAGTAGGCACCCCCGAAGCCGTTATGCAGCTGCAGATCGCATAAACGCATCCCGTCCCTCCGTTCAGGGGGGAGGGCTAGGGTGAGGGGCGGGAAAGAAGGCCAGGGCGGGAAAGAAAGCATCTGATCCGGGCCACTTGGAGCCGGGGTCCCCGGCCGTGTAGAGTAAACGCGAGATGGAAACTCAAAAACTCAGCTTCGAGGATTTCAAGAACATCGTGGTCGAGCGCCTGGGCTGCGAGCCTGAACAGGTGACGATGGACGCCTCCTTCCAGGAGGACCTCAACGCCGATTCGCTCGATCTGGTCGAGCTGATCTACGCTTTCGAGGAGAACACTGGATTGGAGATCCCCGACGAGGACGCGGAGAAGATCACGACCGTCGGGCAAGCGTGGGAGTACATCCAGGAGAAGGCCGCCTCATAGCACAGCCCCAGGCCGCACCCGCGGCCCCGTCCCTACAGCAGCTCCAGCAGAAGATCGGAATTCACTTTCGCGACCCGAGCCTCCTGCTCGAAGCCGTAACGCACAGCTCGTTCGCCAACGAGAGCCCGCATCTCTCCCCTCGTGACAACGAGCGCCTCGAATACCTCGGCGACGCCGTCCTGCAGCTGATCACGGCGGAGTACCTGTACAAGCACCACCCCGGAGCGGCTGAGGGGGAGCTCACGCAGACTCGCTCGGCGATGGTGAACACAAACACGCTGGCTCAGCTCGCCGAGCAGCTGGACCTGGGCAGCTATCTCTACCTTGGCAAGGGCATCGCCAAGGGAGGGGGGCGCAGCTTGAAATCGTTGCTCGCGAACGCATTCGAGGCCGTGCTTGGCGCGATGTTCCTTGATGCCGGCTACGACGCCGCTTATCACTACTACCTGAATCGTTACCGCGCGCTGGAGTCGCCGGTGCGCGACGAGAACTTCAAGGGACGGCTGCAGCAGGTGGCGCAGGAGCGCTTTGGGGACACGCCCTTCTACGACAGCGAGGGCGCGAAGGTCGGCACGCATCGCGAGTACACCTCGGTCGTCTTCGCAGGCGCCGAGCCTCTTGGCACGGGACATGGTGCGAGCAAGCAGGAGGCGGAGCAGGACGCCGCACGGGCCGCTCTTGAGAGCCTGCTGGGTACGGCGGAGTTGGGCCAGCCCAAGCCTGCAAAGACGCCTCGGCCGCGCGCGCGCCGGGCGCCGCGCACGCCTCGGAGCTCAGCTAGGCCTGAAGCCGGCTCGGCCCCAGAGGTGGCTGAGGTGATCCCGCTCCCCGAGCCTGCCGCCCAACCTCTGCCCGAGCCACAGCCCGCTCCGGAGGTTGTGCACAGGGAGCCGCGGAGCCGCCAGTTCGGCGAACCCCTGGAATAGCCCCTTTCCACATGTTGTACCCGGGGCGGAATTGACCCCTATATCTGCGACAATGTTGGAGTTGCAACCCGAGATGCCGACCGGAGCTTTGGAGCCCATGCGGACCGATCCGAGCGTTAGGGGGCCCGGCACGGCGTCGTCACGCGCTTACAGTGCGCTCCTGGCCATGCCACCCCTGCCTTCGGCCCTAGCCACCTGGATCTCCAAATCTCTCGGCCGGCCCTCGGGCCGCAACTCCTGATTTGTTCCTCCGCTCACTGAGCCTGCTCGGCTTCAAGACCTTCGCCCGGCAGACCGAGATCCGGTTCGAAGGCGGCGTGACGGCGATCGTGGGCCCCAACGGCTCCGGCAAGACCAACATCGTCGACTCCATCAAGTGGGTCCTCGGCGCCGGCCAGGCCCGCGACCTCCGCGGCAAGAAGATGGAGGAGGTCATCTATGTCGGAGGCGAAAGGCGGTCGCGCGCGGCTTTCGCGGAGGTCACCCTCGTTTTCGACAACACGGCGGGCCGCCTGCCGGTCGACTACCACGAGGTCGCGATCAAGCGGCGGGTGGAGCGCGACGGCGAGAGCGATTACTTCCTCAACGGGACTCGAGTGCGGCGGCGCGACCTCATCCACATGCTCTCCTCGACAGGCCTCACCGTGGACTCCTACGCCATCATCGACCAGCACGATATCGAGTCGATCGTCGTGTGCTCGCCTGGCGAGCGCCGGCAGCTGCTCGAAGAGGCGGCCCAGGTGCGCGGGGTGAAGGCGCGCCGGCAGGAGGCCGCGCAGCGCCTGGCCGAGCTGGCCGCGAACCTGCTCCGACTCGAAGACCTGAGGTCTGAGATCGAGCCTCGTCTCGAGGTCCTACGCGTGCAGGGGGCAGCCGCCCAGGAAGCGTCTGAGGCATCCGCCCGGCTGGAGCTGCTTCGAGGAAGCATCGTGTGGGAGGAATGGCGAGAGGCGCGCGACGCACATCGACGGGCGACGTCCCAGGTCCAGGGGCTGGAACGTCGCCTTGTGGAGGCGCGCGAGCTGGCGCAGTCGTCGGAAGCGGAGTTTCAGACCTGGCGCACGGAAATCCAGGCCGCGCAGGATCGCCGCCTTGCCCGGCAGCGCAACCTGGGCCATCTCAGGCTCGAGGTGGCGGAGGCGGACCACGCGCTAAGGCTCAATGAGGAGCGCGCGCAGAACACGGTCGCTCTGGCCGACTCTGCACGCCGCGAGGAGGCGGACAACCGGTCGGTTTCAGCCGCTGCCGAAGCGCTCAGAGGCCAGCTGACGGAGGAGCTCGAAGAGGCTCGTCACGCGCTGGAGAGCGTGCCCGAGGCGCCGGCCCTACCAGAGGCGCCTGACGCGGCCGAGGTTCAGCGCGCGCGGCGCGGTGCCGAGCAGGCTCGCCGATCCGCGAGCGCGGCCTCTTCCACCATCGCGGCCCTGCGCACGCGCAGGGAGTTCCTGGAGGACCAGGCCGCCCGCCTCGAATCGATGGCGGAGGCGGCGAAGCTCGTTCCGGGCGCGCAGGCGCTGCTCGAGCGCGCCAGAACCGAGTCCGCCGAAGCCGAAGCCGCCGCCGTGAAGGTCGCGCGGCTGCGCTCGGAGCTGGATGGCCTCGACGCTCTCCGGCCTGAATCAGCTCCCGGGCTCAGCAGGCTGTGCGATGTGGTCACACCTGAGGCCGGCTACGAAGCGGCCTTTTCCGCCGTGCTGGGACCGCTGGTCGACGCCCTCGTCGCGCCCGATGAGTTGAGCGCCGTCAAGACCACTGCGGACCGGCAGCGGACGGTGTTGTTTCCAATCGCCGTCCCTGACGCACGAGCCGGATCGCTCTTCGAGCACGTGCGCTGCCAGGATGGCTACGAGCAGATCGCGCGCCGGCTGCTCGGCCACGTCGTCGTGGGCGAAGAGGTCTCTCTGGACGGCGTCTATCGAGAGCCGGGCCTGGTGCGCGCCGGCACCGATCCTCGGGTCGCCATCGACGTCCGGCGGCGTGAGCTTCGGGAACGACTCGAGAGCCTGGAGCCTCAGGCGGCGCGCGCCGCGGATGCGAAGAGGCGGTCCGGCGAGGCCGAGGCCGCCCTTGCGGATCTGAGGGCCCGCACCGCCGGCGCGGCTCGTTCGGAGGAGACCGCCCGCCTGCTCGAATCGGCACGGGCGGCCGAGGTCGTTGAGGCGGAGAAGCTGGCCGAGCTCGAGCGCGCCGCGCACGCCGCCGAGGAGCAGGCGTCAGTCCTGGCGCGAAACCTCGAGGCCGGCCTGGAGGCGATCGGCGAGGGTCGTGCCGTGGCCCACCACGCCGAGCTGGACAGGGCGCGCTGGCGCGACCGCATCGAAGATCTTCGAAGGCAGCTGGCCGCGGTTGGAGACGACCTCGCGCGCCTGCAGGATTCAGCCGCCGAGCGAGCGACGCGCGTCGCACACGCGGAGGCCGCCGCCGCCGCCGCGACCGAGTCACTGCCGGCCCTCACCACCTCAGCGGAGGCGGCACGGGCACAGCTTTCCGCCGCGGAGCTGGATTCACCTGAAGATGAGGCCGAGATGGCCGAGGGCGCGCGGCGCCTGGTCGCCCTCGAGGAGGCGCGCATCGACGCCCGGCTCAAGGCCGGCACCCTGGAAGGCAACCTCGAGCTCATCGCCCGCGAGGCGGAGCTGCTCCAGGCGCGCATGGAAGAGATCCGCACCCGCATGCCGGACGGTGTGGCGCCCGAAGAGATCCCCGGCGGTAAGGGCCGCGAGCGCGAGATGCGCGCGCTGGAGCGCCGCCTCGAGGAGATCGGCCCCACCAACGCACTGGCTGGTGCTGAGTGCCGCGAGCTCGAGGAACGCTTCGAGACGCTGCGCACGCAGCTCGACGACATCGCGGCGGCTCGCGCAGATCTCGAGCAGCTGATCGGGAAGCTCCGCGAAGAGGAGGAGACGCGGTACGAGGCGGTCTTCGGAGCCGTCGCCGCCAACTTCCATGAGTATTTCTCGCAGCTCGCACCCGGCGGACGCGCGACGCTCAAGCACGCGGACGGCGACGACGGGCCACGCTCGGGGGTCGAGATCCTCGTCCAGCCCGCGCGCAAGCGGCTGCAGAACGTCACGCTTCTGTCCAGCGGCGAGCGTTCGCTCGCCGCGCTCGCGCTGGTGCTCGCCCTGGACGAGGTCAACCCAAGTCCCTTCACCGTCCTCGACGAGGTCGACGCGGCCCTCGACGACGCCAACGTCGGCCGGTTCGGCGAGATGCTGGCGCGCCTGGGCGCGCAGCGCCAGTTCCTGGTCATCACGCACAACCACGTGACGATGTCTCACGCCTCGTCGCTTTACGGCATCCACCTCGACGAGAGCGGATCCTCTCACCTGGTCTCGGTGCGGCTCGAGGACATTCGCAAGCCGGTCGCCCGCGTCGCCGGCGTGGCCCACGCCGGCTAGGTAGGAAGAAAAGCGAGCGTTTGGGACCGCGTCAGCAGTCGGACTCGCAGCGTCCTGGCTGCGAGCCTTCGCTCCCTCAAGCCCCCGCTTGCGCCCGGCTACTACCAGGAGCTGGAGGAGGTGCTGGTCGCGGCGGATCTCGGGCCGGCGATGGCGGGTCGCCTGGTCGCGGGAGTCCGGACGCGCGCTCCACGCACGAGGGAGGAGGCAGCGGATGCACTGGTCACGACCGCGCTCGCATTGATGTCGACCAGGCCCCGGGACCTGCTCTACTCCCTCCCCCGCGAGGGGGAGGGCGGGGGGCCGTCGCTATTGCTTTTCTACGGGATAAATGGGGCGGGAAAAACGACCACCATTGGCAAGCTGGCCCACCGATTGAAGTACGAAGGTCGCAACCCCATGATCGTGGCCGCGGATACCTTCCGCGCTGCAGCAATCGAACAGATGGCGGCCTGGGCCCACCTCGCCGGCGTCGACCATTTCGACGGGAGGACCGGCGCAGACCCGGCCTCGGTCGTGTTCGATGGAATCAACGCCGCGCGCAGCAGGGGCAGCGATGTGGTGCTCGTCGACACCGCCGGACGCCTGCAAACACAACGCAACCTGCTCGAGGAGTTGGCCAAGGTCGGGCGCGTCGCGACCAAGGCGCTGGATGGCGCCGCGTACGAATCGCTCCTGGTCATCGACGCGGTGCTCGGCCTCGCCAGCCTGGTGCAGGCGCGCGAGTTCAATCGAGCGGTCCCCGTCACCGGCCTCGTGCTGGCCAAGCTGGACAGCAGCGCCAAGGGCGGCGCCGTGATCGCCATCGAGTCCGAGCTCGGCGTACCGGTCAAGCTGGCCGGTGTGGGGGAGGGCATCGACGACCTGGCCCACTTCGAGCCACAGGCCTTCATACGTTCATTGTTCGAGGCCTGACCGATGCCGCTCGCCGACCCTCACTGCCACACCGTCGCGTCGGACGGCATGGTCACACCGGCCGAGCTCGTGGATGCCGCGGTCAAGGCGCATGTCGACCTCATCGCCGTAACCGACCACGACACCATGGCCTGCGTCAAAGAGGTCCAGCAGCGAGGCGAGGGCGCGGGCCTGATCGTGGTCCCGGGCCAGGAGATCACCACCAGGTGGCCCGCCACGACTCACCTGATGGGATGGTTTCTCGAGAAGCCCGTCAAGCGAGGGATGTCGCTCGAGGACTCGGTCGCGGCGATCCACGACCAGGGGGGACTCGCGATCATCCCCCACCCGTTCATGCCGGTTTACTTCGGCTCGATCCAGCCCTACATGCTGCGCCGCCTCCTGGAGCGCCATCACGTCGACGGCATCGAGATGATGTTCACGGTGCCGATCGGCGCTCGTCGCCGGCGCCAGCTCGATGAGTTCTACGCGCGCGACAGGGAACGGCTGGGGGCGGCGATCGGAGGCAGCGACTGCCACTTCGGGGCTCGCGACATCGGCCAGGTGCTCACCGCGTACGAGGGCGATTTCAAAACCGCCGTCCAGCTTCGCGCGACCCGACCCCAGGCGGGTCGCAAGAGGAGTCCGATCCCCGCGGGCATCGTGCTTCGTCAGCAGTGGCGGGCGCTCGTTGATCTACCGGTTAGGCGGCTCTCCGGCAAGCTCTAGGAGAACCTTGTGCACCGCCGGCCCGGCGGCGAGGACGTCGCCGGTCTCGACCCAGTTGTCTCCGCCCGACCAGTCGCTCACCCGGCCGCCCACTTCGAGCACCATAGCAGCGCCCGCGGCGACATCCCACGTGTTGAGGTTCAGCTCGAAGTAGCCGTCGAAGGTGCCGGCAGCGGTCCAGGCCAGGTCGAGCGCGGCGGCGCCGGCGCGCCTCAGGTCTTCGAAGCGAAGCACGGCGCCCTCCATGACCGGCCGGTAGCGCGGCATTCGCTGCTTGTTGCGAAAGGGAAATCCGGTCGCGACCACGGCCTTCGATGGGTCGATGGCACGCAGGGCCGGAAGCCGGTCGCCGTTCAACGTCGCTCCCTTCCCCTGTGAGGCGGCGAACTCCAGCTGGAGAAATGGCGCGATGACCACGCCCGCGACCGGGATGCCGTCCTCGAGCAGTCCAACCGAAACGGCGACCACGGGAAATCCGCGAGTGAAGTTCGTGGTGCCGTCCAGCGGGTCGACGGCCCACATGGTCCCCGCCCGCTTGCCACCGCGCTCCTCGGCGACGACCGCGATGCCCGGCGTCTCGCGAGCGAGCACCTCGACGATGGCGGCCTCCGATTGCCGGTCGAACGCGGTGACGTAATCCCCCGCGCCCTTCACGTCGGCCGGACCACCTGGCCTGGGCAGTCCAACGTCGATGAGAACGCGGGCGCCGGCGCGCGCGGCGCGCAGCGCAACCGGCAGCAGATCGTTCAGGCCCGCTTGTCCTCGAGTCCCAGCCCGAACATAGCTTCCAGGTCGTGCGCGGAGAACTGCTGAAAGGCGACCATCGTCTGGGTGCGTTCGATCCCGTCGAGCCTGGTCAGGTGCTGTGTCACCACCTTGGCGAGATCGTCGTGCTCTCGCACCCGCACGATCGCGATAAAGTCCCAGTCGCCGGTCACCGTGTATACCTCGGCGACACCCTCAACCGCGGCCAGGTCAGAGCCCAGGTGAGCCAGCCCTTCGCGAGTCGATTCGACGAGGATGAAAGCGGTCAGCACCGCATCGAGTCTATCCGCTTACGCCACGAGGTTTGGGACCGTTCGGCACAGTTCAAATCCCCGGCCGTGATTTCACCCCGGCGCCGAAAGATCATCGCGTAGCGCCGTAGTGGGCCCTCTAGGTCTTTGACGCGATCTGAACGATCGCGCCCGTCGCCTGACCGTACGCCCAGACATCCACGTCGCCGTAGGGGATGCCGTGCTGGCCGAGGATCGTGCACATGTGCGTGCGGTGGTCGGTGCCGTGGTGTATCGCCTGCACGAGCACGACGCCGAGGTGCAACCTCATGAGCCGGCCATCCCTTTCCTCGTCAATGGTGTCGTCGGGCATGATCCGGCGCGCAGCCTCGATGAGCTTGTCTCCGCTTCGAACAGCGTGCTCTCGGAGGGTCGCGATACTTGGCGCCGGCTCGCGCTCGTTGATGTCAGGTTTGGTGCCGTCGAGGCGCCTCAGGTACCTCTGCTCTGCGGACAGGAGGTGCAGGAGGGTGTCGGAGACCGTTCCATAAGTGCCGGGTGCGGTCAGCTGCATCTGCTCCTCGGACAACGTCGCGCATACGTTCAGCAGGTGCAGGTTCGCCCACTTGTTGTACCGGAAGGCCTCGATCAGCAGCGGTTCCAAAACGCTGTCATTCTAACTTGGTAAGCTGTCAAGGCATGCCCCTTGACACCCTTCAGGCGCGAGGCCGCTCTCTGGCGCTCTACGAGCGGTACGGCTCGCTGCTGACCGATCACCAGCGCGACGTCGTCGACCTCTACCTTCGCCAGGACTGGTCGCTCGCGGAGATCGCGGATCACCATGGCACCTCGCGTGCCGCCGTCCACGACATCGTCCGCCGCTCGACGCAGGCGATGCAGGAGTACGAGCGGCGCCTCGGCCTCCTGGCCGAGTCCGCCCGCAGGCGTCGCGCAGTGGAAGCCCTCGAGCGCGAGCTAGACGGTTTGAAGCGCCGGCTAGTGCGGTTGGACGGGGCCACCTAGATGTTCGAGTCGCTGAGTGAGCGGTTGACCGCGGCGTTGAAGAAGATCTCGGGGCGCGGCGTCCTGCGACCTGAGGACGTGGAGGCCGGCCTGCGCGAGGTCAGGCTCGCCCTGCTCGAGGCCGACGTCAACTTCAAGGTGGTCAAGGAGTTCGTGGAGCGGGTGCGGGCCCGCCTGCAGGGCGTCGAGGTTGCGCCCGGGCTGACCGCCCCGCAGCAGGTCGTCAAGGCGGTGAACGAAGAGCTTGTGGAGCTGCTCGGAGGGAACTCCGAAGGCCTGCGCTACGCACCCGCGCCGCCGACCGTGCTCATGCTCGTCGGGCTGCAGGGATCAGGCAAGACGACGACCGCCGTCAAGCTCGCGCTCCTCGCGCGCCGCGAAGGCCATAAGCCCCTGGTCGCCGCGCTCGATCTCAGGCGCCCTGCCGCCGTCGAGCAGCTCAAGACCCTCGCAGGCCAGAACCAGGTCAGTTTCTACTCGGGTCAGGGCGACGTGGATGCGATTGCCGGCGCTGCGATCCAGGAGGCGAAGAGGCTGCTGTGCGACGTTGTGATCCTGGACACCGCGGGCCGCCTCCACGTGGACACCGACCTGATGCAGGAGCTCAAGCGCCTCAAGGCGGCGGTCCCTGTAACGGAGACCCTGCTGGTCGCCGACTCGATGACCGGCCAGGAGGCGGTCAAGGTGGGCGAGGCCTTCGGCGGCGAGATCGGGCTCGACGGCGTGATTCTCACCAAGCTCGACGGCGACGCGCGTGGAGGAGCCGCCCTCTCGCTTCGTGTGGCGACGGGGCAGCGCATCCGCTTCGCGGGAACCGGAGAGAAGCCGCAGGACCTCGAGGTCTTCCAGGCCGAGCGGATGGCGTCCCGGATGCTCGGGATGGGTGACGTGCTCACCCTGATCGAGCGGGCGGAGCGCACGCTCGACAAGGACAAGGCGGTCGAGGTCGAGCGGCGTATGCGTGCGGGGCAGCTGACCTTCGACGACATGCTGGTGCAGATGAGGCAGGTGAGCAGCATGGGTTCGCTCGAAAGCGTGCTCGACATGATGCCCGGCGGGGGAGCCCTCAAGAGTCAGATCGCAGGCCAGGACACGGAGCGGCATGTCAAGAAGATGGAAGCCATCATCCTGTCGATGACTCCGCGCGAACGATCGCACCCCGAGCTCATCGATGGTGCGCGGAAGAAGCGGATTGCGCGTGGAAGCGGGTCCGAGCCCGCGGACGTGAACCGGGTATTGAAGGCGCGCGACGCGATGCAGAAGCTCGCCAGACAGTTCGGTGCGGTCAACCGCAAAGGCAAAGCCGTGGGCCTTCCACGGCTGTTCGGAAAAGGAGGCACAGGTTGGTAAAGATCAGGTTGAGGCGGATGGGGGCAAAAAAGCACCCGTTCTACCGCCTCGTGGTGGCGGACTCGCGCTCGCCGCGCGACGGCCGGTTCATCGAGCACCTCGGGTACTACGATCCGATGACGGACCCGGTGCAGATCAAGATCGATGTGGACAGAGTCAAGCTCTGGCTCCAGCAGGGCGCTCAGCCAAGCGAGGCCGCCCGGAGCCTGTTGAAGCGGGAGGGAATCCTTGAGCGACACGCAGAGAAGTCGACCGGCACGGCGTGATTTTCGCGGCGGCGGATCCAACCGCGGCGGTTTCCGGCGCGATCGTCCGGAAGGCCCGGCGGGTCCTGGAGTGGACTACAAGGCGCTCGTCGAGTACGTCGCCAAGTCGCTCGCAGAAAAGCCCGAAGAGGTGCTCGTCGAGTCGTTCGAGCGCGGTGGCGGAACCGTGGCGATCAAGGTCAAGCTGGCCGACGGCGACGTGGGCCGATTCATCGGCAAGGCGGGCCGGAACATCGAGGCCATCCGCACGCTGGTGCGGGTTGCGTCGCTCAAGGACCGCAAGCGCGTGTTCGTCGACCTCGCCAACTCGCCGCTGGCGCAGCACGAGCCTCGATCACGGGGGCCACGGAACGGCGGTGCCACCGGATGATCCGCGTCGGCCAGGTCACCGTCGCTTATGGCACGGACGGTGCTGTCAAGGTATTGCCCTTGACAGATTTCGAGGATCGGTTCAGCCGTGGCGCGAAGGTGCTGCTTGATGGCGCAGAGCGCGAGGTCGAGTGGAGCCGTCCTGGGCTGCCGGGCTTCGTCGTGAAGTTTCGCGGGATCGACAACCGTACGGTGGCCGAGCTGTTTCGCGGTCGTTATCTCGAGATTCCCGAGACGGAGGCCCGCCCTCTTTCCGAGGGTCGCTTCTATCACCATCAGGTCGTTGGGCTCGCGGTCCTGACCAGCTCAGGCCGGACGCTCGGCACCATCGCCGAGATCCTGGAGCGACCCGCCAACGATGTCTGGGTCAGCCGCGATGGAACGGTGGAGCACCTCATCCCGGCGACTAAAGACGCGGTGGTCCAGGTGGACGTCGACCACGGCCGGGTCGTGGTCGCCGACTGGCTGGTCAGCGTCGAGGACGCGCGGGACTAGGAACAGATGAGATTCGACGTCGTGACCATATTCCCGGCGATGTTCGCCCCGGTGTTCGACCAGGGCGTGGTCGGCCGTGCCATCGAGAAGGGGTTGATCGAGCTTCACGCCCACGATCTCCGGGATCACACGCACGACCGTCACCGGCAGGTCGACGACATGCCGTTCGGAGGGGGTCCGGGCATGGTCCTCAAGCCGGAGCCGGTGATCGAGGCCGTGGAGTCGATTCGCCCGCATAACCCCGGGCCGGTGATTCTCATGGAGCCGTGGGGCGAGCGTCTCGACCAGCGGCTGGTCGAGAGCCTGGCCATCGAGCCGGGCCTCATCATCGTGTGTGGCAGGTACGAAGGCATCGACGATCGCGTTCGCACAGCGTTGGATGCGCGCGAGGTGTCGATCGGCGACTATGTCCTCAGCGGCGGGGAGATACCCGCGATGGTACTGGTCGACGCGGTCGCGCGGCTGGTGCCAGGCGTCGTGGGCGACCCCGAGTCGCTGGCGCAGGACAGCTTTTCCATCGAACCATCGGGATGGCCGCAGTTCACGCGGCCGGCCGAGTATCGGGGCATGAGCGTCCCCGAGGTTCTTCTATCCGGCGACCACGCTCGCATCCGCCAGTGGCGCCGCCAGCAAGCAAGTCAAAGACATGGTTTACATACCAAGGAGTTGAAGAAGACATGAACGTGATCCAGCAGCTCGAGAAGGAGCAGCAAAAGGAAAAGGTGCCCGCCCTTCGCGCGGGCGACACGGTGAAGGTGCATGCCAAGGTCGTGGAAGGGACGCGCGAGCGCATCCAGGTGTTCGAGGGCACGGTGATCCGTGTCACGGGCGGGGGGCTGCGCCAGAACTTCACCGTGCGGCGCGTGACCCACGGGGTCGGCGTCGAGCGCACCTTCATGATCCACTCGCCCCGCATCGACAAGATCGACGTCCTGCGCCACGGCGACGTGCGCCAGGGCCGGCTCTACTACCTCCGCGGAAAGGTGGGCAAGGAAGCCCGCATCCGCGAGCGCAGGCGCCTGGTCAGCGAAGACCAGCCGCAGGAGGAAAGCGTCGAAGCCGTGGAGGAGACCACCGAGTCAAGCGAGTAAGTTCACCTCCCCATCGAGGGGCGATAAATTCACCTCCCCGCCATGCGGGGAGGTCGGCCCGTAAGGGCCGGGTGGGGGCGATCCCTCCTGAATCGCTGTAAAGACCCTGGCGTCCCCAGCCGGCGCTCGCTAGTCTCGATGCAGTGAGACCAATGCTCTGGCGCTACGAGCGCATGGCCAGCTCGATGGGCTACCAGGTGGTCGCGGGGGTCGACGAGGTCGGCATGGGGCCGCTCGCCGGACCCGTGGTCGGCGGGGCGGTGGTGCTGCCGATCGGCGTTCGCATCCCGGGTCTCGACGACTCGAAGCTGCTGACCGCAGCCGAGCGCGAGCGCCTCGACAAGTTAATCCGGCGCAAGGCGCTGGCCTTTTCGGTTTGCGCCGTCGATCACGCGCAGGTGGACAGCCTGGGCCTCATCCGCGCCCGGCACCTCGCAACCGCGGGCGCGGTCGCCGGGTTGCAGATCGCGGCTGAGTACCTGCTGGTCGACGCGTGGGACGTCCCCGAGGCGCCGCTTCCCCAGATGGCTGTTGTCCGCGGCGACCGCACGTGCGCGTCGATCATGGCGGCGAGCATCGTCGCGAAGGTCGCCCGCGACAAAGTGATGGTCGAGTACGACCGGCTGTACCCCGGCTACGGGTTCGCCGACCACAAGGGCTACGCCACGCCGTCGCATCGCGCCGCCATCCGCCGCCTGGGCCCGAGCCCGATTCACCGGACGTCATGGGCGCCGTTTCGCGAAGCCGCTCTTCTCGGGTAGACCTCGGGAAAGCGGGAGAGAAGGCCGCCGCCGACCTGCTGCGAAAACGGGGTTACGAGGTCGTCGGCGCGGGCTTCCTCGCCCGGCGGGGCGAGCTGGACCTCGTATGCCGTCGCGGCAAGGAACTGGTCGTGGTCGAGGTTAAGACGCGGACCAGCGATGCGTTCGGCACGCCCCTGGAAGCCGTCGGTACACGCAAGCGACGTGCACTGATGGCGGCGGCGGCGGAATATCGCGCCCTAGCAGGATGGCGCGGGCCAATCCGCTACGCGGTGGTCGGCCTGACGGTCAAGCCAGGCGGCGGCTTCACGTCCGAGCTGATTGAGGACCCCTTCGACTGATCTCTCAGACGGTGGCGATCGCGCCCTCCCAGGCACGCAGGCGGGAGTTGGCAAACCACAGGAGGACGATCACGATCGCCGCCGCTCCGACCAGGAGCACGAGCCCGCTCGCCCACATGAGAGCGCCGACCGCCGGAGTGGCGGGGATCGGGCCCAGCTGCGAGATGCCCTGGGCGGCTGCGTAGCCGAACACAAGAAGTGCCAGCGCACCCACGCTGAGAAGGCCGAATCCGAGCGTGCCTCCCAGCCCCGCAAGCGTTCCCACGATCCCCACCGCCCGGCGGTCGTCCGAAGCATCGAAGCGTGGATCGATCGCTCCTGCTGAGACCCCGATCGAGACGAAGCCGGTGCCCAGCCAGAGCACGAGGACGGCCAGCTCGGCGTACTGGGCGACGCCGCTGCCGCTTACGGACGCCACCACCATGCTGAAGACGAGGGTCAGCACCAGGACCGGAGGAAGGGTCAGCATGACCTTGGCGCGAATCACCTGCGCCATCGTCATCGGGGCCATCCGGAGCAGCTGAAAGCCGCGCCGCTCGCTTGGAATCGAGGGCGTTGCGAGCGCGGTCGACATGAACATCGAGATGAAGCCGACCAGGAAGACCTCGGTCCAGAAGCCGGTGATGCTTCGCGACGGCCGCAGGAAGGCAAAGGCATAACCGATGGGGAAGAGAAAGGCGGGCAACATCCGGCTCAACCGCCGGATATCGCGCCGGTAGCTGAGCCAGTCTTTCAGGGCAATGGCACGGAAAGGAGAAGCGGCCCCTGGTCTGGCGACGGCGACCGCCTGCTTCGCGGCGCCGCGCCGCCAGATCGCCGGCGGGCCGCCAAAAACGCCGAGACCCGTGAGCAGGGTGCGCCGGTACAGAATCTCGGCCATCGCGAGCACCAGGAGTGCAAGGACTACAGAGAAGAGCACCCAGGTCGCCGCTTCGGTTGTGTTGCCGGCGATGACGGCGCTCAGCGCGTGGCCGGGCCAGGCCGAAGGCAGCCACTCGACGCGGTTGACGAGCGAGGTGAAATTGGAGAGGTCCGGGTGGGTCCGAGGTGAGAACGACTGCCGCAAGCTGATGTTCCACGCCAGGTAGAAGCCGGCGCCTGAGAGGCCGGCCACGGCGGCGGCCACGTCGCGTGCAAGGCGTGCAGGAACCCACCGGAGGACGACCGACATCAGGATCGCCTGGAGAGCGGTCACCACCAGCACCTGGACGAAGATCAGGAAGACCGCCAGCGGAAAGAACGCGAGCGGAGCGCCTGACCCGACGCCGACGCCGAGGGTCGCCATCAGGAGGATGGCGCTGATCAAGAGGTTCGCGCTCATGGCGAGCAGAAGCCTCGCGACGAAGATGTCGATCGGCCGGATCGGCGCCAGCACGAGCTGAAGCAGCTCGCGCCCGACGAAGAAGGTTGCGATCACTGTCGGAAAGCCGATCACCAGCATCAGGACGGAGAGCGAGGTGAAACCCCCGGTGAGGATCGTGTCGCGGGCCACCGGTAGGAAGTGCCCCGCGGTTGCGCCGAGGGTGAAGGCTCCACCGCCGATGAACACAGCTGCCGCCAGCAGGAAGACTCCGAGCAGGGCCAGTCGGGCGGGACCTCGACCCAAGAGGCGATGCCGCCATCCAAGCAGCTCAGCCCTGAGGATGACCTGGGTCGCGGACTCGCTCACAGCTTGGGCGCGAGCAGGCGCTCGATGAGCTCCCTCGACTCCGGCCCGGCGGTGAGCTTCAGGAAGAGGTCCTCCAGACTTGCCTGTTCCGACCCGGCCTGGGCACGCAGCTCTTCGATCGTCCCGGTCGCGACGATGTGGCCGCGGTCGATGATCGCCACCCGCTTGCAGAGGGCCTGGGCGACCTCGAGGATGTGGGTCGACAGCAGCACCGTGGTGCCGAGCGCGGCCAGCTCCTCCAGCAGATCTTTGACAAGGCGGGCGGATCGGGGGTCGAGGCCGTTGGTCGGTTCGTCCAGCAGCAGCACGGAAGGCTCACGAATCAGGAGGGACGCCAGCCCGATCTTCTGCTTCATACCGTGGCTGTAGGCTCCGATCAGCTCCCCGTTTCGATCCGCGAGCTCGAACAATCCAAGCAAGCGCTCCATGCGCTGCTGGCGCTCGGGGCCACGCGGCATCCGGTAGAGATCCGCGATGTAGTTGAGGAACTCACGACCCGTGAGGTGCGGGTGCACGAATGGCTCTTCGTCGAGGTAGCCGAGCCGGGCTTTGGCCTCGAGCGGCTGCGCGAAGATGTCGAACCCGTCGATGATGGCTCGCCCCGAGGTCGGGGTGAGGAGTCCGCACAGCATTCGCAGAGTGGTCGTCTTTCCGGCCCCGTTGGCGCCGAGGAAGCCGACGATCTCACCGCGGCGGACCTGGAAGCTCACACCGTCGACCGCCCTTACGACGCCATAGCGCTTGACGAGGTCCTGGGCCTCGATCGCGATTGAACCGGGAGAAGCGGGGACGGCCATCAGCGGCAGGGTACCAGCGCTTCGCTCATCTCCAATGCCGGTCGAGCTCCGATGCATACGTGCGGCCGAGGGTCTCAGCGTTGGTGAGCAGCCAGTTGTCCATTCGTCGGGTTCCCCGCGGCTTCTCCTTCGAGATGAGCAGCTCTTCCATCAGTCCTTGCAGCTCCTCTTTCGTGAGCATTACGTCGCGAACGCGTGACGCCACGATGTTTCCCGCCCACAGCGTCAGCCTGGGTGACATGTAGACGAATCGCGGTCGGCGGCCGACGGCTATGGAGATCCCTTCGACGAGCTCGCCGTACGTGACCGTGTCCGGGCCGGCTGCATCGACCGTCACGTTGTCCGATTGTTCAGCGGCCCAAACCGCGATCTCGGCCACGTCCTCGACGGCTACGGGCTGCACGCGATAGCCGCCGAGTCCAGGGATGGGGAAGAAGGGCATTCGCCTGAGGAGCCAGGCGATGTTGTTGATCAATATGTCCCCGTTGCCGAACACGAGCGTCGGCCGGACGATTGCCCAGCGCAGCCCCGAGTTCCGGACGATGTCTTCGGTGCGTGCCTTGCCGGCGTAGTAATCCAGGTGCGAGTCGGCGGTCGGGTTGCTGACCGAGATGTGCACGATCTTGCGCACGCCGGCCTCGGCGGCGGCGCCGACCAGGATCCTGGTGTTGGCGATAGCCTCCCCGAAATTCAGCTTGCCGTGGCGGAAGCGCACCCAGTACGTGTTGTAGAGGACATCCGCGCCGCGAAGACTTTCGACGAGCGCGGCGCGGTCCGCGAACTGCAGCGGCGCAACGTCGACCTTGACGTCCACGCTTCCCGGTCGATTTGGATGGTTGGTCAGTGTGCGGACGCGACGCTCCTCCGAGAGCAGGCGGAGGGCGATGGCACGCCCCGTGAAGCTGAACGCGCCGGTGACCACGTCGAAACCCGGTTCAATCACCGGCTTGACCGGTTCCATCGCGGGTTCCATCAAAAGGGGAACCGGGTCAGTTCATAAGCGAGGGAGCCCGGCTTGATGTGCCCGGAGATCACGACTCGTGGCCGGTGCCGGATCGCCTCCGCGGGGTGCACCTCCGGGCGCAGTCCGTTGAAGATCGGGAAGCGAAGGGTTCCGTCAGGAGACCATTCCGAGTAGCGCACGCTCACGACGAGCTCCGGCCGCACCCAATGCACCGGCTTGACCATGATCGGTGGTGGGTCGAGGGGTGATTCCCCGGTCGCGAGCTCCGCGAGCGCCTCGGTGATCGCGTGCGTCGCCGCATCGTCATAGCCGCCTCCTACCGTCCCGCACGGAAGCAGCCGCTCATCCTCGTGATATCCCACCACAAGCGCGTCGAAGGGCTTGTCTCCCATCCAGCCGATGACCACGAAATCGTCGGACTTGACCGCCTTCACCTTCAGCCAGAACGGACTTCGCTGCCCGGGCACGTACGGGCTCAGCTTGTGCTTGGCGACCACGCCCTCCAGGCCGCGCTCCAGGCAGGCCTCGAACAGCTCGACGCCGTCCTCGTCGATGTGGTCCGGCACGAAGATGTGGCCGCCTGCTTCCACTGCCTTGCTCAACCGCGCGCGTCGCCGGATGACCGGCTGCCTGACAAGTGGTTTCTCCTCGAGGTAGAGAGCATCGAAGGCGAGGTACGCCGTGGGGATCTTGTCCTTCAACGCGGCGCCGCCCGCCAGCCGTTCACGCAGCCGGCGGTAGTCGGGCCGGCCTTCGTTGTCGGTCGCCACCAGCTCGCCGTCGATGACGCTTCCGGGCGGGATGCGCTTGGCGGCGGACACCACCTCGGGCAGGTCCGCGGTGATGTCGTTGAGCCCGCGGTCCTGGAGACGGACCCGCCCGTCGACGTCGCGAAACACGATGCAGCGCAGTCCGTCCCATTTGACCTCGAACAGGTATTCGGGCGAGCTGAACGGCGCCTCGGCCGAGGCGGCCTGCATCGGCCGCATCTCACCCGGAAAATTCTCGAGGTCGATCTGAAGCTGATCCGATTCCTGCACTCGGCTCAGGTTAGCCGCCGACTAGGAAGCTTTGCGGCGCGACCTCTCCGTCTTGGCCGGCACACGCTTCTGCGTTGCGCGAGATTTCTTCGCAGCCTCGACTGAAGCTCGAAGCGCTTCCATCAGGTCCATGACCTTGGCGGTCTGTGGCGTCGCGGGGGCCTCGATGACCTCGCCGTCGATCTTCGCCTGCACCACCTTCATCACGGCTTCCTTGTATTCGTCCTTGAATCGGCTCGGGTCGAACGAGTCGGCCAGGCTCTCGATCAAGGCCTTCGCCATCTCGAGCTCCTTCGGGTTGATCTTGACGTCGCCCTCGAGTCCCTTCAGGCCCTCGGTGGAGCGGATCTCGTCCGGCCAGTTCAGCGTGTTCATCAGGATGCCGTGGCCGTTCGGGTGGAGGGCTGCCAGGTGCTCTCGGTCGCGCAGCGCGATCTTCGCGATGGCCATGCGGCCCGTCGCCTCGAGCGCCTTGCGCAGCAGCTGATATGGCTTCTTGCCAAGCTCCTCGGGCTCCATGTAGTAGGCGTTTTTGAAATACAGGCCGGGCTCCACGTCGTCGATCGGGACGAACTCCTCGATGTCGATCGAGTGGGCGGTCGCCAGCGGGAGGTTGTCCAGGTCCTTCTCGTCGATGATCACGTAGCGGTCCTTGCCGACCTCGTAACCCTTCAGGATCTCGCCGTAGTTGACCTCGTGGTCCCCTTCCGAGCACCAGCGTTTGTAGGAGATGGGCGCCTTGTGCTCAGGGCACAGCTGTCGAAACGAGACCTTGGAGGTCGACTCCGTCGCGTTGTACAGGCGGATCGGAATCGAGACCATCCCGAACGACACGACGCCTTTCCACATCGATCTCGGCATGGCGACGCAGTTTACCTCCCTTGACCCGGGTTGGCTAGCGCGCTAAGCGCGAGCAGGTTCGGACTTGCTGATTGCTTTTAGTTGGTAGCGGAATTTAGTCTCAACGCGCAGTTAAGCGCCGACGTCTCGGCGCTCCATGACAAGTATCGACGCTCCGAACCCGACGAGGATGATCGCCACCATGATCGCGAGCCCGCCGAGGTCGACTCCGCTCGACAACGGCATTCCGAAGAGCTTGAAGGCGGAGAGGTCCTGGACCCACGCCGGCCACTTGAACAGGGGGCCGAGCTCATCGACCAGGTAGCTGACAAAGGCCAGGCCGCCGAGCAGGCCGACCGCGGCCCGGGGATTCCACGCCGCCAGGACCGAGCCGGCGGCCGCGAAAACGAGAGCGAAAGGGACCAGTAGCAGAGTCCCCTCGGTCAAGCGTTCAGCGCTGACGCTCATGGCCTGGTAGTGCGCGGCGATGGCCACCGCGAGGCCGCTGACGGCTGCCACCAGCGCGGCCCCAAGTGTGAGCATGAGAGCGCGCTCCACCACCACCCAGGCGCGAGACTGCGAGGTGCTGAGGGCCATTTCGAGCCGGCCGTCCGCGTCCTCCGCGGACCAGCGGGCGACCTGCGCAATCGCGAAACCGGCAAACAACAGCTGCGCGAAGGTGAGCCAGAAGTTTCCAAGAAAGGACGTGTACAGCTGGCCGCCGACGAAACCGCCGAAGTACTGGGTGAGGGCGGGAATCGACAGCAGCGGCTGGATCAAGGCCTTGGTGACAGTCACGAACACAACGCCGACTGCGGCGAGCCCCGCCGCCCACATCGCCAGCCCACCCCTGCGCTCGTACAGCCCGCGCACTACTGCGATCCGCCACAGCCGCGAGCTCGACGGTTCATGGGTGGCATGGTGACGCCGCGCCGGCGGGCGGAAAAATGGCGAGCCAAGATCGCGAGACTGGAAGATCGTGGCGGCGGCTGCTGCCGCAACGAGGGCGATGGCGAACATGATGAGTGTCGCCCGAAGGTCAAATGGACCCCCGGGGACGAGCGGCTGGTTGAGCTCGTAATAGTGAAACGGTGAGAGCCACCGCCACGAGGTGAGCCACGTGAAGGTGCGGCTCAGGGTGTTGGCGAGGAACAGGGTCAGCAGGACGCCGCCGGCGGCCGCTGTCGCGAATCGTGCGCTGGTCACCTGCGCGACCAGCAGCGTCAACGAGTAGCAGCTCAGCCCAAGCGCGGCGAGTGCGACACACGCCTCAATGACAGGAGAGAAGCCCATCGATTCGCCTCCGACGGCGGCCCCGGCGACCAGGCCCAGACCACTTGCGAGAGCGGCGATCAAGCTGGCGGCCGCGAAGGCGGTGACGCGTGAAGCGAGCCAGCCGAAGCGCGTCATGCCAGCAGCCAGCACCGCGCCGACCAGGCCGCGCTCCTCGTCTGCGCGCGCGGCGCCGCTCGCTGAAACCAGCGCCCAGACCGCGAACAGGATCGCCAAACCTCCAAAGGACCTCCACTGCACGTATCCGCCCACGGTGTCGAGGCGAGTGGGTGGAGGCAGGATCAAAGTGAGCTGCGAGGCCAGCTGCGTCATGGTCTGCGCGAACGCGGCTCGCTGCGCCGGGGAGTGGCCGGCGATCTGATAGAACGCCACCGCCTGGATGAAGCTCGACGCAAAAGCAAGGACAGAAAACCCGATGACGCCCCAGCGGCCGAGGCGCAGCCCAAGGACGATCGCCGTCATTCCGGCAGGGCTTTGTGGGTTTGATCGGTCTCGACGTAGTAGCTGAGAAAGACCTCCTCCAGGTTGGTTTCGCCCGAGGCGCGGAGCTCGTCCAGCTCCGCCACCCGGACGAGCCTGCCCGCCCGGAGAATCCCGACCCGGTCGCAGACGTGCTCGACCTCATACAGGATGTGAGACGAAAGGAAGACGGTGGCGCCGCCGTCGCGAGTTTCGCGAAGCAGCTGATAGAACTCCTGCTGGTTCAGCGGATCGAGCCCGCCCGTCGGCTCGTCCAGGACCAGCAGTTCCGGCCTGTGCATGAACGCAAGCAGGATGCCGAGTTTCTGCTTGTTGCCGCTCGAGTACTCGCGGAAGCGGCGGCTGAGGTCGAGGTCGAATCGCTCGGCGAGCGCGCGCACCACTCTGGAATCGACGCCACCACGCATGCCGGCCAGGTATGCGACCACCTCCCGGCCGCGGAGGCTGCCGAACTGCGGCAGGTCGCCCGGCAGGTATCCGACCCTGCGCTTGACCGCGATTGAGTCGCGCCGGCAGTCCAGGCCGAAGACGTAGGCGGCGCCTGATGTGGGCCGGATCATGTCCATGAGCAGCCGGATCGTGGTCGTCTTGCCCGCGCCGTTCGGTCCGAGGTAGCCGAAAACCTCCTGCGGCGACACCTCGAGGTCCAGCTCGAAGAGCCCCCGGCCGGTGCCGTAGTCCTTGGAGAGTTTCGACGTCCGTATCGCCGGGACCGCCATTTCGCGCAGCATAGTAGGCGCCATGCAGCTGGGCGACCTCGAGCTTCACCTAATGATGTCAGGCCGCTGGAAGGCGGACGGGGGGCTCATGTTCGGCGTCGTGCCGAAGGTGCTGTGGCAGAAGCAAAAGCCCGCCGACGAGAACAACATGATCGAATGCGCTTGCGTATGCCTGATCGCACGCATCAACGGGCGCGTCATCGTCTGCGAGACCGGAATCGGCACGAAGCTAAGCGAGAAGCGAGCGCAACAGGTCGCGCTCCGCGAGCCCGAGGGACTACTGCATTCCCTCCAGCGGCTGGGCATCCGGCCCGACGAGGTCGATGCGGTGATCACGACGCATCTCCACTGGGACCACGCCGGCGGACTTACGCGCCGCGATGAGCATGGTGGATTGGAGCTGACCTTCAAGAACGCCCGCCACTTCATCCAGCGCACCGAATGGGACTTCGCGCTCCATCCGGACGTGCGCAGCCAATCGGGCTACGTCCACGACGACTTCACGCCGCTCGACGACGGCAACAAGCTCGTGGAATTCCTGGATGGAGACGCCGAGGTGATGCCGGGGGTGCACATCCGGCACGTCGGCGGCCACACGCCGGGCAGCCAGGTGCTGGTGCTGCGCTCGGGCGAGCTGGCCTGCGCGGTGACGGGCGACCTGGTGCCCCAGGCCCCGCATCTCAAGGTTCCGTGGAACATGGCGGCCGACCTCGAGCCGCTTCGCGTCTTCGAGCAAAAGGCGCGATTGTTCGAAGAGGCGGAGAAGCACCGCTGGCTGTTGGTCTTGAGCCACGAGCCGGAGCAGCCCGCGGGCTATCTCGAGGAAGGCGGCCGGTGGACCCCGGAGCCTGGTCTCGCGTGAAATTCAGGACCAGCGACGGTCGCAAACTCACGTACCGGAGGATGGGGACCGGCCCAGTGCTGGTATGCCATCCGGGCGGACCGGGCTTTTCCTCCTCCTATTTCGGCGACCTGGCCGGCCTGTGGGAGAAGTTCACGCTGGTGATGCTCAACCCTCGAGGCACCGGCGGCTCCGACCGGCCGTCGGACTCACGCGCTTATCAGATCGACGATTACGTCGTCGACGTGGAGGAGCTGCGCGGGCACCTGGACCAGGAGCGGCTTCAGCTGCTCGGTCACTCACACGGGGGCGCCGTAGCGCAGGCATATGCGGCCGCACATCCAGGGCGCGTCAGCCGCCTGGTGCTTGCGTCGAGCCTGGCGCGGTTCGGCCCCGAGCAGGAGGCGGCAATGCGCGCGGGGATGGAGAAACGGTCTGGACAGCCGTGGTACCCGGATGCCGCGGCGGCGCTGCAGGAGGAGCAGGAGGCGACGTTCGTGGACGATCAGCAGCTGGCAGACCTCTTCTTTCGTGAGTTCCCTCTTTACTTCGCGCGCTACGGCGCGGTGGAGGCGGGCTATGCCGACACACTTCGGTCCGAGACGATCAACGCCGACGCGCTGCGACTCTTCAACGAAAAGATCTTCAACACGTTCGACCTGCGGGGCCGGCTCGCAAGCATCACCGCGCCGACGCTCGTGATAACCGGTGACGACGACTTCATATGCGGTCCGGTATGCGCGGCGGAGATCAGCGCCGCGATCCCGGGAGCGCGGCAGGTCATCGTCGGCGACTCAGGGCACATGGTCTTCGTCGAGCAGCCGCAGGCTTTCCACGACGAAGTCGCCGATTTCCTCGAGACCTGACACCTCCACAAGCTTGTCACCCAGGCAGACAATGCCAGCATGACCCGATCGACCTCCGCGGTCGTGGGCGTCGGCCTGGCCGTGTGGATGTTCGGCCCGGTGCTTCTGGGCTCAAATGCCTCGGGCGTCGAGTTGGGTCAGACCCCGGTCACGCAGCCGGGCGAGCTGCCGGCCTGCGTCTCCGCTCATACTTTCGATTCGCGATTCTGGGGCGGCTGGCAGACGCTGCGATCCGACGCGTGGTTGACGGGCTGCAGGAACTCAGCCGGTCAGCTGCGCGCTGCTTCGGGTCCGACGTGCAGAGCCACCAGCTTTCTGGGTCCAGGCAGCGCGACCTGTACGGCCTCGCCTGCCGGCGACGGTCTCAAGGTGGTCGTGCAACTGGACTACCCATTCGGGCTCGACCTGATCGCGGGCCAACCGTTGAAGACCGCCTTCACTGTGAGCCGGAGTGGCGGATGGACCGCCGTAGCGCCTTAACAACCGGGGCTGTATTCGCCGGCAATTCGCCCTAGCGTCGGTGCGTGCTCGGCGCCGTCGATTCCTGTACCCTCGCCGGCTTTGAGGTCCGCCGCGTCGAAGTTCAGGCGGATATTGGCCACGGGGACACGAAGTTCCTCCTCGTCGGCCTGGCCGCCACGTCGGTCAAGGAAGCGCGAGAGCGCGTGCGGTCTGCGATCAAGAACAGCGGGCTGGAATTTCCAGGGCAGCGCCTGACCGTCAACCTCGCGCCCGCTCAGCTGCGCAAGGAGGGCAGCGCGCTCGATTTGCCGATCGCCATCGCAATTGCGCTCGCACGCACCGGCAAGAAGCCGCCTCCGCACACGGCGTTTTTGGGCGAGCTGGCGCTTGACGGCGCGGTGCGGCACGTCGACGGAATCCTCGTCGCCGCACGCGGCCTTCGCATGCTTGGCTTCGAGCGCATCTTCGTGCCGGCGGCCGATGCGGCGGAGGCGTCGCTCGTCGAGGGGCTGGTTGTTACGCCGTGCGCGTCCCTCAAGGGAGTGATCGACCACCTGCTCGGCATCGAGACGATCGAACCGTACGTCTCGAGCGGCGCCCAAGCGATCGGGGACTCTGGGTCGTGGGAGCACGACCTGGCCGAGGTTCACGGCCAGGAGGAGGGCCGCCGAGCGCTTGAGATCGCCGCCGCGGGCGGGCATCACCTGCTCCTCAGCGGCCCGCCGGGCGCCGGCAAGACCATGCTGGCGCGTTGCCTGGCGGGCATCCTGCCACCGCTCGAGCTGGACGAGGCGCTCGAGGTCGCCCAGGTGCGAAGCCTGCTCGGCGAGCTGCCAGGCCGAGGTCCCCTGGATTGGACCCGGCCCTTTCGCGCGCCGCACCACGGCGTCTCGATGGCCGGCCTGATCGGCGGCGGGTCCGGGATTGCCCAACCGGGCGAGATCTCCAGGTCGCATCACGGAGTGCTCTTCCTCGACGAGCTGGCGGAATTCCAATCGCCAGTCCTGCAGGCGCTCCGCCAGCCGCTTGAGACGGGGCGCATCACCATCACCAGGTCCGCCGGCTCGGTCTCGTATCCGGCCAGATTCACCCTCGTGGCCGCAACCAACCCGTGCCCTTGCGGCTGGGCCGGAGACCCGGTGCGCAGCTGCCGCTGCACTCCCGGCGGAATCGACGCCTACCACCGCCGCCTTTCCGGTCCGCTGATGGATCGGATCGACCTGAAGGTCGGGGTCCGGCGGGTCAAGCTCGAGACCCTGGCCTCGGAGCCGACGGGGGAGGGTTCAGCGGCGGTCCGGGAGCGCGTGGTGGCGGCGCGCCGCAGCCAGCTCGATCGGCAGGGTTGTCTCAACGCCCAGCTGAAGCCTGCTCGCCTGCGCAAGCTGGCCGGGCTGGAACCTGCTTCACGGCGCACGCTCGAGCGCTGGGCGGAGCAGAGAGGTCTCACCGCGCGCGGGTTTCATCGGGCATGGAGGGTGGCCCGGACATCGGCTGACCTCGACGGCGCGGAGCACATCGGGGAGCGGCACATCCTCGAGGCGCTCGGCTACCGGCTTCAAGATGTCGCCGCCTGAGGAAGCGGGCCTCCGAACTCGAGGGCGGTGGCCGCCGCCCGAAGGCCCGCGCGCCGCGATCGTGGGTTCGCGCCGCCCCTCGCCCTACGGCGAAGCGGTCGCCGAGCAGCTCGGGGCCGACCTCGCCCGTGCCGGCGTGATCGTCATCAGCGGCCTGGCGCTCGGCATCGACGCGGCGGCGCATAGGGGCGCGCTGCTCGGTGGCGGAGTCACAGTCGCGGTCATGGGCACCGGGGTGGACATCGTCTATCCCGCGGCCCACAGCCGGCTGGCGGACGAGATCCTCGCCGCCGGCGGCGCCCTGGTGAGCCAGTTTCCGGACGGCACGACGCCGCGCCGGCACAACTTTCCCGCGCGCAACTGGACGATGGCCGCCCTGTCGGACGTGGTGGTGGTGGTCGAGGCGGCCCAGGGTTCAGGCGCCTTGATCACGGCCGACGCCGCGCTGGAGCTGAATAAAGAGGTGATGGCCGTACCCGGTAGCGTGTTCTCGCCGCTCTCCGTTGGCACGCACGGGCTGATTCGCGACGGGGCCGCCCTGGTCCAGAACGCGCGCGACGTGCTGGCCGCGCTGGGCGCTACGCAGGAGGTCCTCGACGATCCACTCTCGGCGCCCAAGAGCCTGGGCATCGCCCCCCTTCTGGGCCGTGACGGCATCGTTTCCCACCTTTCTGACGTGCTGGCCCTGAGCGCCGCCGAGATCGCCCGCAAACTACAGCTCCCGGTGGCCGAGGTGCTCGGCCGGCTGACGGCGCTCGAGCTCGACGGCGCTGTGCGCCGTCACCACGACGGCTACGTTCGGGCATTGCACAAGGGCAAGAAACCAGCGTAGGATTCGCCGCCCAGAACCAGGCTGAGGGAAGAAACGGCCTGGATTGGGAATAAAGAAGGTGCTGTGTCAGAAGGGCTGATCATCGTCGAGTCGCCGGCCAAGGCGAAGACTCTGAAGCGGTTTTTGGGTGACCGTTTCGACGTCCTCGCCTCGATGGGCCACGTCCGCGACCTGCCAGGAAAGGAGCTCGCCGTGGACGTGGACGCGGGCTTCAAGCCGCACTACGAGGTGGTCGAGAGCCGCCGGAAGACGATCAACGAGCTGAGAGCGGCGGTCAAGAAGGACGGGAGCGGCGTCATCCTGGCCTCGGACCCCGATCGCGAAGGCGAGGCTATCGCATGGCACTTGTCCGAGGTGCTCAACCTGCGGTCGCCGAAGCGCATCGAGTTTCACGAGATCACAGCCGATGCGGTCCGCCGCGCCCTGGAGGCACCCCGCGAGATCGACATGCGGCTGGTCAATGCCCAGCAGGCCCGAAGGGTGGTGGACCGCCTGGTCGGCTACCGGCTGAGCCCGTTCCTATGGGCGAAGGTACAGAAGGGCATCGGCGCCGGTCGCGTGTCCTCGGTCGCGCTGCGGCTCGTCGTCGACCGCGAAGAGGAGATCCGCAAGTTCGTCCCGGTCGAGTCGTGGACGATCGACGCCGAGCTTTCCAAGCAGGCGAGCGACGCCCATTTCCTGGCCAGGCTCAACCGCCGGCGCGGGGCTGTCTCGTCGGAGGCCGACGCCAAGCTCGAGGTCAAGACCGAGTCCGAGGCTCAGGAGATCCTCAGCAAGCTGGAGGGGGCCGCCTACCGGGTCATCGGAGTCGAGAAAAAGCGCCGCACCAAGAGTTCGAACGCCCCCTACATCACCTCGACGCTCCAGCAGGACGCGTCCAGCCGGCTGCGTTTTGCCCCTCGCCGCACGATGCGGATCGCGCAGAACCTCTACGAGGGCATCGAGCTCGGCGATGAGGGATCGACAGGCCTCATCACGTACATGCGGACCGACTCGGCTCGAATCTCAGCCGAGGCCGAGACGCGGGTCAACGCGTGGATCGAAGGCAAGCATGGCGACAAGTACCTCGGCACGGCGAGGGCGGTCAAGGCGAGCCCCGGCGCGCAGGACGCCCACGAGGCGATCCGGCCCACCGACGTCAACCGGACTCCGGATTCCATCAAGCAGTACCTGAGCGCCGACGAGTTCAAGCTCTACGACCTCATCTGGAGACGTTTCGTGTCGAGCCGCATGGCGCCCGCGGTGTACGACCAGACGCAGGTCGAGATCGAAGGCGGCGAGTTCATATTTCGAGCGAACGGCTCGGTCCTGACGTTCGACGGGTTCTACAAGGTCTGGCCGCGAGAGGAGAACGGGGAGTCCGACCTCCCTGAGCTGGCGGGCGGCGAGGACCTCGACTACCACGGGATCAAGCCGGAGCAGCACTTCAGCCAGCCGCCCCCGCGCTACTCCGAGGCGACTCTCATCCGCGAGCTCGAGCAGCGCGGCATCGGTCGCCCGTCCACCTACGCGCCCATCGTCGAGACGATCAAAGACCACGGCTATGTCGAGCTGAAGGAGCGCAGGCTGCACCCGACCCGCATCGGCGAAGCGGTGAACACCATCATGGTCGACCACTTCAAGGTCATCTCGGACGACGACTACACGGCAACGCTGGAGAAGCGGCTCGACGAGGTCGAAAGCGGCAACGAGGAATGGGTACCCGTGGTCAGCGACTTTTACGGTCCGCTGCAGCAGATGCTCACCGCCGCCGAGGAGGCGACGCCGGCCGATACGGACGAGGTCTGCCCGCTGTGCAATGAAGGACACCTCGTGCGCAAGGCGAGCCGGTACGGACCCTTCATGGGCTGCTCGCGATACCCCAAGTGCAAGTTCCGCCGCGCGCTGACGCCCGATGGCGAGCCCCCGCAGCCCAAGCTGCTGGAGGAGATGTGTCCGACCTGCGGCAAGCCGCTGCAGCTGCGCACCGGCAGGTATGGAGAGTTCATCGGCTGCTCGGGGTACCCGGACTGCAAATACATCAAGCGCGACGCGGCGCAGAGCGAGGCCAAGCCGACGGGCGAGAAATGCCCGCAGTGCGGGGAGGGGCAGCTCGTGGAGAGGACAGGCCGGTTCGGCCCCTTCGTCGCGTGCTCCCGCTATCCCGAATGCAAGTACCGCGCCAACATCGGCAAGGACGGCAAGCCGGGCCAGGGACCGAAGCTGCTGGATGAGCCCTGCCCGATCTGCGGCAAACCGCTGGTCGAGCGCCGCGGACGCTACGGAATGTTCAAGTCCTGTTCGGACTATCCCGCGTGCCCGGGACCCAAGGGCGTCAAGAAAGAAGCGTCCTAGAGTCCGCGCGGCCTTATGCGCGTGGCCGGTAGGCCGGATTCATTCCCGCCGTCACCTTGCTTTCCGATAGCCACCCAAGCGTCGCCGGGAGAATCTACTTAGAGAATTCGATCCCGGGGAAGATGAGCAGACACGCCGGCGCAGCCGGCCTGTCGATGCAATCAGTAAGACCATCCTGGTCGCGCTTGCGCGCAGAAGGAACCGCGCGGTTCCTTCTCATAACCTATTGTTCGTGCGTTATGCGCCGCGGCGCGATCCTCCTGTCCACGGCTCTACTTGTGCTCTCCTGCGGAGGAGGGTCGCCGAGCTCGTCCAAGTCGCCTGCCGCCACGGCTTCTTCATCGCCGACCTCCTCGGTCGCGCCAAGCGCCACACCAGGCGCGGCGCCGCTCACAGGCACCTACGGTCTGATCCTTTCGGCGGGAACCCTGCAGCTCGTCAAGCCCGACGCAACGGTGACCGCCACGGTCCCGATCGCCACCCCTTCCGTCCAGTTCTGCTCCGCTGCACACGACGGCGCGGTCCTCGAACCGCCCGTGTCCGCCACCAATGACGAGGTCTACTTCCGAGACGGCGACACCAAGATCCGGATGGTCGTGCCTCCCGCAAGCGCGGCCGACGTGACGACGGTGCCGGGCGGCCCCACGACGATCAGCTTTTTCTCGGTCAGTCCCGACGACCAGAGGATTGCCGTGCTGGTCGAGGATCTTTCCACGGCCAGCTCGGTCAACGAGCGGCTGTATGTCGAAGATCTGCGCGGTGGCGGCCACCACACCGACATCTACACCACCACGGCGCCCAAGGCTGGAACGACGCTCTGGCCGATGGGTTGGCATCAGGGTGCGCTGGTGCTGGCAGTGATGCCGGCCTGCACGTTCGAGCCGGCCGGGCTGACCCCGACCGAGTGGCACGTGGCGAATGCGTCGAACGCGGCGAGGATGGCGACGATTCGCTCGACGAACTGCACCCTGAGCTACTGGCCTTCGGCAGCCGGGGTCGGGTGCACTGACGCCAACGGCGTCACGACCCTCTACGACTGGACGGCGAAGGTGGTTTCGGTGACCGGGCCGGGCTCCACCGGGAGCGGGTACTCGCAGACGAGCCTCTCGCCGGCCGGCCAGAGCATCCTGTTCGCCACCGGGGCCGGGGTGGGCGCCCCTCCGCCCGCCACGGGGATCGTCCAGCTGGGCCCAGGACCCTATGCCACGGTCCCCGGGCATGCCGCCTGCAGCTGGATCGACGAGGACCATCTGCTCGCGCCGGACGCGGTGATCCAGTTCCCAGCCGAGACCCCGGGCAACGTGAAGGTCGCGGCGGGCGTGACCGCGCTGACCGCGACGGGCGTCTGCGCGGGCCGGTTCCCAGGGGGCCTATAACCCCCGCGGGCCGCGGAGCCCTTATCCGTCCCCCGCCTGAGGCAATCAGTAAGTCCCATCCTGATCGCCGCTCTGCGCGCAGAGTGGCGCGAGGCGCCGGGTTGGGGGGAGGTGGACCTGGGTATACTCCCTTCGCCAGTCAGCTCGACTGAGTTAGCACGCCCGGGGCAATGCCCCTGTCCTTCGCAACCGGCGCCGGCGGCGCCGGACTCTTGAGCGGAGGCCGGAACCGGGCGGAAGATCAACAGGGAGGCAATCGAACGTGGCTCAAGTGACTTTGAAGCAGTTGCTGGAGGCGGGCGTCCACTTCGGGCACCAGACCAGCCGCTGGAACCCGAAGATGCGGACTTACATCTTCACGGCGCGCAACGGCATCCACATCATCGACCTGCAGAAGACCGTGCGGCTGCTCGACGAAGCATGGGATTTCGTGCGCGGCGTGGCGGCGAGCGGACGGCCCGTGCTCTTCGTCGGCACGAAGAAACAGGCGCAGGAAACCATTCAGACGGAAGCGGCCCGATGCGGTATGTACTTCGTCAACCGCCGCTGGATGGGCGGCATGCTCACCAACTTCAGCACCGTCAAAAAGCGCATCGAGCGCCTCCAGGAGCTGCGGAAGATGCAGCAGGAGGGCCAGTTCGAGTCGATGTCCAAGAAGGAGGCCAAGCGCCTCACGGACGAGCTCGACCGGTTGATGTTCCACTTCGACGGCATCGCCGACATGAAGCGGCTTCCGGGCGCCCTGTACGTGGTCGACCCGCGGAAAGAGCACATCGCGGTCACCGAGGCGAACCGGCTCAAGATCCCGGTCGTCGCGATCACCGACTCGAACTGCGACCCGGACCTGATCACATACGTCATCCCCGGCAATGACGACGCGATCCGCGCCGTCAAGCTCCTGACCGGAAAGATCGCCGACGCTTGCCAGGAGGGGCGCCAGGAGGCCCAGGCGCGGGGCGAGATCCTCCCCGAGGTCGAAGAGCGGGAGTTCCTCGAGACGCCTCGCTACGAGGAGATCGAGGAGTACCTCGAGGACGAGGAGGACTACCTGCCGACTGTCTCTGAGGAGGAGTTCGTTCGCACCGCCGGCGAGGAGGAGGCGCGCTAGTGGCAGGAGTTCCCATGGAGCTCGTCAAGCAGCTCAGAGAGATGTCGGGCGCCGGCATGATGGACTGCAAGAACGCGCTCGAAGAGGCCGAGGGCGACCTCGAGAAAGCCTTCACGATTCTGCGCGAGAAGGGCATCGCGAAGGCCAGCAAGCGGGCCGGCCGGGCGACAGGCCAGGGCATCGTCGAGGCGTACTTGCACAACACGGGTGACGGATATCCGCCGCAGGTCGGCGTGCTCGTCGAGGTCAACTGCGAGACGGATTTCGTAGCCAAAGGCGCCGAGTTCAGAAAGCTGGCCAAAGAGCTCGCCTTGCAGATTGCGGGCTACGAGCCGCGATGGGTCTCGCGAGAGGACGTGCCGGACGACGTGCTCGTGTCCGAGAAGAACGTCTTCGAGGCGAAGGCCCTTCAGGACGGCAAGCCGGAGCAGATCGTCCAGAAGATCGTCGAGAGCCAGGTCGAGAACTTCCTGAAGCAGAGCTGCCTTCTGGAGCAGCCCTACTTCCGCGAACCCGGCCACACCGTGCAGCAGTACATCGCGGAGCACATCTCCAAGCTCCAGGAGAACATCATGGTCCGGCGCTTCGTGCGCTTTAACATCAGGGAGTCCTGAGCCAGCTGATCGGCAAGATAGAAGGCTTACAAATGGGGGACCGCTCGCCGAAGTACAACCGCATCCTGCTCAAGCTGAGCGGCGAGGCTTTAGGAGGCGCGCGTGATTACGGCATCGACCTGCAGGTCGTGCAGACCATCGCCAATCAGGTCAAGCGAGTGCACGAGATGGGCGTCCAGATCGCGCTCGTCGTGGGCGGCGGCAACATCTTTCGGGGCCTCGCGGCAAGCGAGCTCGGCTTCGACCGTGCGACCGGTGACTACATGGGAATGCTGGCGACAGTCATCAACGCGCTCGCGCTGCAAGACGCGCTCGAGCGAATCGGCATTCCCGCGCGCACGATGACCGCGATCCAGATGCCGCAGGTGGCGGAGCCGTACATCCGCCGGCGTGCGGTGCGCCACCTCGAGAAGGGCCGCATCGTGATCCTCGCCGCCGGCACGGGCAATCCCTACTTCACTACCGACACCACCGCCGCCCTGCGCGCCGTCGAGATCGAAGCCGACGTCATCCTCAAGGCGACCAAGGTGGACGGCGTCTACACGGCCGATCCGAAGCTTGATCCGACCGCGGTCAAGTTCCAGCACCTTGGATACCTCGAAGTTCTCAACCGGGGAATCGAGGTGATGGACAACACGGCGCTGACGCTTTGCATGGACAACGACGTGCCGATCGTCGTTTTCAACCTCCTGGTGCCAGGCAACATTGAGCGTGTGGTCATGGGTGAGGAGATCGGAACTCTGGTGAGCGGCGGGGCTCCGTCAGGGTGATGATCGATCCCGTTCTACGCGACGCGGAGTCGAAGATGTCCAAGTCGGTCGAGCACTTCAACACAGAGCTGTCGACCATTCGCACCGGCCGCGCCAACGCGGCCTTGATTGACAAGGTGATGGTTCCCTACTACGGGACGCCGACCCCTCTCAACCAACTCGCGCAGATCAGCGCGCCCGAGCCCAGGCTCCTGGTCGTGCAGGTCTACGACAAGAGCCAGATCGGCGCGATCGAGAAGGCCCTGCGCTCAGGCGACCAGGGTCTCAACCCGTCGAGCGACGGACAGGTCATCCGGGTGCCGATCCCACCCCTCACCGAGGAACGCCGCCGCGAATACGTGAAGCTCGTGCGCCAGAAGGCCGAGGAGGCGCGGGTGGCGATCCGCAACGTGCGTCGCGACGAGATGCACCGCATCGAGCAGATGCAGAAGCAGGGCGAGGTCGCGGAGGACGACTCCAAGCGCGGGACGGCCCGGTTGCAGAAGATCACCGAATCCCAGATCGAACGAGTAGATGCTCTAGCCGCCCGCAAAGAAACTGAGGTAATGGAGATCTAGAGGTATGAGCGTGCGGCGTCGCCGCAGGCGCTGCTCCCATTCCGGTATACGGATGGGATTTTTCTAGAGTTACTCCAGGCCGCGTTTGGGTGGCAAGTTGGACGAAGCCGAGGCCGGGTTGAACCCGGCCTCCCCTGCCGCGCTGGGAAGTCGGTTTTTGACACTACCGGTACGCTGTGCTGACCTTGGACTCCCAGGTCCCCCGCCACATCGGGATCATCATGGACGGCAACGGGCGCTGGGCCCGGCAGCGCGGCCGGCCCGCCAGCTTTGGGCACCGCGCCGGCGTGAGGGCCATCAAACGCGTGCTCGACGCGTGCGAAAAGCTCGGCGTGAACGTGCTCTCGATCTACGCGTTCTCCACTGAAAACTGGTCGAGGCCGCGGGTCGAGGTGCGCGCCCTGATGCGTCTCTTTCACGAGACGATGGAGCGCGAGATCGACGAGATGCACCGGCGCGGCGTCCGGATCGTGGTCAGCGGCAGGCGCGACGACCTCTCAGCCCGCATGCGCGACCGCCTGGAGGAGGTGGTCAAGCGCACTACGGCCAACACCAACGGGGTGCTCAACGTGTGCCTCAACTATGGCGGCCGCGCCGAGGTGGTCGACGCGGTGAGAAAACTTGTGGCGGAGGGCCTGCCGCCCGGCCAGGTGGACGAAGCGGCGATCGCCTCCCGGCTCTACAACCCAGACCTTCCAGACCCCGACCTCATCATCCGCACGGCCGGCGAAAGACGCGTGAGCAACTTCCTGCTGTGGCAGTCGGCGTATTCGGAGATGCTCGTGACCGAAACGCTTTGGCCGGACTTCGACGTCGAGGACCTGAAGGCGGCGCTCGCCGACTATGCGTCCCGCGTGCGGCGTTTCGGCGGCCGCCCCGACGACGAAGCGGCGGCGCTCTAACTTAGATGACGACCCAGCACGCCTCGCTGGCCGCTCGCTGGAAGCCGAGCCCGCTCACGGTTCGCATCCTGAGCGCGTTCGTCATCCTGGCGCTGGTTATCGGACTCGCCCTGCTGGGGACCTATGGCGCGTACCTGCTGGTCTTGATCCTCGTGGGCCTGGCCCTGTGGGAGTTCATCGGGCTTTCCGATGGTATGGGCTCACGTGCTCCGGTCTGGCTGCTCGTCCCGCTCGGCATCTTCTTCGCGTACAGCGGCACAGTGCTGAAACATGTCGACGTCAACCTGGTGCTCGCGCTCGCGCTGGTCGGTGGCCTCGCCGCGTTCCTCGTCGTCCCGGGCCGCCGGCAGGGTCTCGGCCGCTGGGCAATGGGGATGGCCGGCGCCCTCTACATCGGAATGCCCTTCAACTACTACCTCCTCCTCTACACGTCGAAGCCCGACGGGTTGGTGTGGGCGCTGTTCGTGATCTTCGCCGTGGTCATGAGCGATGCGGCGGCGCTGCTGGTCGGAAGTCGAATCGGACGCCACCCATTCTTCGGAACGATCAGCCCGCACAAGACCGTCGAAGGTGCGATCGCCGGCGTGGTGGGTGCGGTCGTCGTGATGCTGGTGGGTGCCTCTGCGGTGCTCGGACTGTCGCCGTTGCACGCGGTCGTGCTCGGGGTACTGGTCGGCGTCAGCGCTGAGGTGGGCGACCTGGTGGAGTCGCAGATGAAGCGGATCGCCGAGGTCAAGGACTCGTCACACCTCATCCCGGGGCATGGCGGCGTGCTCGACCGGCTGGACTCGATCCTGTTTCCGCCGATCCTCGTCTACTTCTACGTGACCATGTTCCACCTCATCAAATGACAACCCCCCGGCCGGGGCGCTCGAGCCGTCCCATCAACGTGGCGGTGCTGGGCGCGACGGGATCGATCGGCCAGCAGACCCTCGACGTGATCGACCGCAACCCTTCCAGGCTGCGGCTGTTTGGCCTGACCGAAGGTCGCCGGTCGACGCGCCGCACCGCGGAGTACCTCGTGCAGGGTCAGGCCGGCGACGCGGACTTCGACGCACGTGTGGAGGCGATGATCACGGACCCCCGCTGTGACGTGGTGGTGGTGGCCATTCCCGGCGCGCGCGCCCTCGCGCCCACGATGGCGGCGCTCAAAGCTGGGAAGCGGGTTGCGCTGGCCACCAAAGAGGTTCTGGTGATGGCGGGAGAGCTCGTGATGCGGGCGGCCGGCGACCACGGCATCAGGCCCGTCGACTCCGAGCACAGCGCGATCTGGCAGTGCCTGTGGGGCGAGAAGCTCGAATCCGTGAGGCGGCTGATCATCACCGCGAGCGGAGGCCCCTTCTGGGCCCACCCCGAGCTCGACCTGGACCAGGTGACTGTGGAGCAGGCGCTCAACCACCCCAGGTGGTCGATGGGCCCGAAGGTGACGGTCGACTCCGCCACGATGATGAACAAAGGCCTCGAGGTCATCGAAGCACACCACCTGTTCGGCATCCCGCTCGACCAGGTCACCGTTTGCGTTCATCCGCAAAGCGTGGTGCACTCCCTGGTCGAGTTCGTGGACGGCTCGCTCAAGGCTCAGCTCGGCCGCCCAGACATGCGCCTGCCGATCTCGGTGGCCCTCTCTTACCCCGACCGCCTTCCCGACGCCGTGCAGCCAACCCCGCTCGAGGAGCTGAGCGGGCTCGAGTTCCACGCCCTCGACGAGGATCGCTTCCCTGCCGTGCGGCTGGCGCGCGAGGCGGCCAAGGCCGGCCACGGTCGCCCGGCCGCGCTCAATGCGGCCAACGAGGAGGCCGTGAGCGCCTTCCTGTCGGGTGAGATTCCCTTCAGCGGCATCGTGCGGACTGTCGAGCGGGCCCTGGCCGCCTTCCCGGGCGGCGGCGACAGCCTGCAAGACATCCTCGCGGCGGACCGTTGGGCCAGGGAGTATGTCAGAGACAAGTCCGGTAAATTGAGGGCGAAATGAGCCAGCTGCTCACACCGGTGCTGTACGTGATCGCAGTCGGGGGCATGTTCCTGCTCCTGATCGCGCCCCACGAGGGCGGGCACTTTCTCTTCGCCAAGCTGTTCAAGGTGCGGGTGATCGAGTTCTCGGTCGGGGCAGGCACCAAGCTCTGGTCGGTCACCAGGGGTGGGACCCTGTATGCCCTGAGGGCGTTCCCGATCCTCGGCTACGTGCGGATGGGGGGCATGGAAGCGGGCGACTTCGAGGCTGCGAACGGATTCCACTCGAAGCCCGCCTGGCAGCGGATCGTGATCCTGGCCGGCGGCCCCGCGGCGAACTTCCTCGTCGCGATGCTCCTGATCACCGGCTTCGGGCTGACCCAGCTCAACACGGACCCCGGCAAGGTCTTCAGCGTCGCCCCGAGCTCGCCGGCCGCCGCGGCCGGAATCCAGCCCGGCGACAGTATCCGCTCGGTCAACGGCAAACCCCTCAAGACGCCCGGCATGATCGGCCAGGAAGAGCAGGCGGCACGCGGTGCGCCGCTCATCCTTTCCGGCGTACACGCCAACGGGCAGTCATTTACCTACTCGATTACGCCGAAGTGCGATGCGCAGGGAAACTGTCTGGTCGGGATCGGGATCCCCCGGCAGCTCACCACGGTTCAGTCCGCGGTCGTCAGCGGGGTCGAGTTCCCCTTCGCCGCTGTCGGTGGGATCACCTCCGGCCTGTGGTCTCTCATCACGGGCGCCGTTCCGGGAGGCCTGCTCGGGCGTGAAGGCCTGACCGGACCGATTGGCATCGGGGCCACCGCCGTGCAAGCGGTGAGCCAGGGGCCGCCTACGTACATCCTGCTGGTGGCGCTGCTGTCGGTGGCGCTGGGATTCACAAATCTCCTGCCTCTGCTCGCGCTGGACGGCGGCCGGATCGTCGTCGTCTTGATCGAGGCTCTCCGGAGACGGCCGTTTGACCGGACGGCCGAGCTGAACCTCCAGCGGATCGGCCTCGTCGCGCTGCTGGCGATCGCCGCGGTGATCACCTTCCTCGACATCCAGCGCCTCGCCACGGGCCAGTTCCCAGGTCTGCATTAGTCGTGGTCACCAGGCGGAAGTCGATCCCGGTCAACGTCGGCGGCGTGGTCATCGGGGGCGCCGCTCCCATCGCGGTCCAGACGATGACCAAGACCGACACGCGCGATGTGAAGGCGACCCTGCGCCAGATCCACGAGCTCAAGGAAGCGGGCTGCGAGATTGTGCGTCCGGCGGTCCCGGACCATGAAGCGGCCGAGGCGCTCAAGGAGATCGTCAAGGGCTCGCCACTGCCTGTGATCGCCGACATCCACTACGACCACACCCTGGCGCTGCTGGCGATCGAGGCGGGCGTGGCCTGTCTGCGCCTCAACCCGGGCAACATTCCCGACCGCGACAAGGTCACCAGGGTGGTCAACGCCGCCAAGGAGCGCCAGATCCCGTTCCGGATCGGAGTCAACGCCGGCTCGCTGCCCGAAGAGGTGCACAAGAGCATGCGCGAAGAGCACGCGATCGACCGCGACAACCGCGAACAGACCGCGGATCGCATGGTCGAGGTCGCGCTCGGCCACTGCAAGATCCTGGAAGACCTCGACTACGGGCCGGGCTTCATCAAGGTCTCACTGAAGTCGACCGACGTATGGACCAACATCATGGCCAACCGCAAGTTTGCCGCGGCGCGTGCCTACCCGATCCACCTGGGGGTGACTGAGTCAGGCCCGGTCGAAGCGGGAAGCATCCGCAGCGCGGTGGGGATGGGCATTCTCCTCGCCGAGGGCATCGGCGACACCATCCGCGTCTCGCTCGCCACCTCCGATCCGCGCGAGGAGATCCGGGTCGCGCACGAGATCCTGAAGACCCTCGCCTTCCGCAACGAGAGCGCGACCCTCGTCGCCTGTCCGACCTGCGGCCGCCTCGAATACGACATGGTGCCGACAGTGAAGGCGGTCGAGGCGCACATCGCCAGGCTGAAAGTGCCGATCACGATCGCCGTCATGGGCTGCGTGGTGAACGGGCCGGCGGAGGCACGCCATGCGGACATCGGAGTCACCGGCGGCCGCGGGAAGGGCGTGATTTTCAAGAAAGGTAAGCTTTACCGCACCGTGCCACAGGAAGAGTTGCTCGCCGTGCTGCTGGCCGAGATCGACGCGATCGCGGCCGAGCCTCAGCTCCCGCGCTAGCCCGCGCACACGCGCGGGCGTTGATCGAGTTCGCGATTCAACTCATCAAGATTTGGGAGCTAATGGCATGAAGGAAACAACCATCGAGGAGCAACAGGATTTCGTGAAGGACATCACCAAGATGTCCGACGATTTCGACCGCTGGTACACCGACGTCGTCCGCAAGGCGGAGATGGCCGACTGGTCCGGGGTCCGCGGAATGATGGTCGTCCGCCCTTACGGCTGGGCGATGTGGGAAGTGATCACACGCGCCTTCGACGACATGATCAAGGAGAGCGGCCACGAGAACTGGGCGTTCCCGCTGTTGATCCCACGCGAGTACCTCATGAAGGAGGCGGAGCACGTCGAAGGTTTCGCGCCCGAGGTCGCCTGGGTCACCAAGGCCGGGCGGAGCATGGAGGATCTCGAGGAGCCCCTCGCTGTGCGGCCGACGTCTGAATCGATCATCGGGGCGCTGATCAAGCGCTATATCCAGAGTCACCGCGACCTGCCCAAGCTCACGAACCAGTGGAACAGCGTCGTGCGGTGGGAGATGCGTTCGCGGCTATTCCTTCGCAGTCGCGAGTTCTGGTGGCAGGAGGGCCACACGTTCCATGCCTCAGGACAAGAGGCGATGGACGAGACCGAGCTGATCCTGGGCTACTACCGATCCATCGCGGAGGATTGGCTCGCCGTGCCCGTGTTGAGCGGAAAGAAATCCGCGGCCGAGACGTTTCCTGGCGCCGTTTATACCCTCACCCTGGAGGGCCTCATGCGCGATGGGCTCGCGCTGCAGATGGGCACCTCTCACTACTTCGGGCAGAACTTCGCCCGCGCCTACGACATCTCCTTCTCGAACAAGGACAACGAACGAGAGCTGTGCTACTCGACCTCGTGGGGCATCAGCACGCGCCTGGTCGGAGCGCTGGTGATGGCGCATGGCGACGACTCGGGTCTGGTCGTTCCCCCACGGGTGGCGCCCATCCAGGTCGTCATCGTGCCGATCTATCGCGATCCCGAAAGCCGCGCCAAGGTCGAGGCGTTCATCGGCTCATGGGCGCCGGAGCTCAAGGCCGCCGGCATCCGCCACCGGGTGGACTGGCGTGAGGAGCGACCCGGGGACAAATACGCCCACTGGGAGCTGAAGGGGGTGCCTCTTCGACTCAACGTGGGCGGCCGCGATGCGGACGCCGGGCAGGTTGAGATGGTCGATCGCCTTTCGCGACAGCGCGTGACCGTGCCTGTGTCAGGCATCGGCCAGCGCCTGAAGGACTCGCTCGACGCGTTTCAGAAAAAGCTGTTCGAGCGCGCCCTCGAGTTCCAGCACGCGAAAACCACCGAGCTGTCGACGCTCGCCGAGGTCGTCGCGCACTTCAAAGAGCGCGGCGGGTTTGTGTGGGTGCCATGGTGCGGCGACGCCGCGTGCGAAGAGCGGGTGAAGGCAGAGGCGGGCGGCGTGACGATTCGCACGCTCGATGGCGAGGAGAAGCCTTCAGGCAAGTGCCTCGTCTGCGGCAAGCAGGCCAGATTCCGAGTGGCGCTGGCGAAGGCGTATTAAGGCGCGGGGGAGGCGGGCCTCCCCCGCGGAACCCCCTCCGCGTTACACATTGTCCCGAGGCGCTTGGTAAGTGACAGGCAAGGTGACGGCCGGAGTAAATCCGGCCTGAAGGCTCCACTGAGAGCGCGGGGGAGGCAGGCCTCCCCCGCGGGACCCCCTCCGCGTTACATGTTGTCTGGAGGCGCCTGGAAGGTGGCATGCCGGGTGACGGCCGGAGTAAATCCGGCCTGAGGCTCCACTGAGAACCTGTCTTACTGAGTCGGGTTTTCGAACGCGCCGACCGTCGGAGCGTCCTTGTACATCGACTTGTCGGTGATCACCTTGAGGCTGCGGTTGCTCACGGCGTCGAGCACCGCCTCGGCCACGTCGGGGTGGAAGTGGGTGCCGGCGCCGGCGCGCACCTGGTCGACGGCGACCTGCAGCGACATCCCCCGCCTGTAGGGTCGGTCCGACGTCATGGCGTCAATCGCGTCAGCGGCGCTCACGATCCACGCGAACATCGGCAGCTCGTCAGGCTTCTTCCGGTCCGGATACCCCTTGCCGTCGAATCGCTCGTGGTGCGACCGAACGATCACCAGCTCATCGGTGAGCATCTTCAATCCGCTCAGGATGTTGAAACCGACCACTGGGTGCTCCTTCATCTTCGCGAACTCGTCATCGGTGAGCTTGCCGGTCTTGGTCAGGATCGCGTCCGGGACCCCGATCTTGCCGATGTCGTGCAGGCGACAGCCGCTCTCCAGGCGGTCCCACGCCGCCGGCTCGTCGGGGGCGTAGTGCATCTGGCGGGCGATCATCAACGCGTACTGGGTCACGCGCTCGGAGTGACCCTTGGTATATGGGTCGCGGGCGTCGACCGCGTTGGCGAGCGCTTTGAGCGAGGCGAGCATGACCTCTTCGCGGTCCTTGAACAGCCTCGCGTTGTCGATGACCACCGCGGCCTGGTCTGCGAGCTCTGTGATCAGGTGGCGATGGTCGGCGTTGAACGCGTGCCCGTCCTGGTAGTGCGCGAGGAACAGGACGCCGATCGGCTTTCCTTCCAGCTTGATGGGGACGCACAGGACCGCCCTCGGGTTCGACGGGCTGTCTGCGCCAGGCGGATGCTCCATCGCCTCCATCACGGGCTCGCCGGACTCCATCACGCTCCGGCAGATCTCGCCTCCGACGCCGAGCGCGAGCCTTTCGGCGGTGACGTGGTCGGTACCGGATGCGGCCCTCAAGATGAGCTTGCCGGACTCCTCCAGCGCCAGGGCTCCGATCTGCGCCTTTGCGGCCTCGGCGGCGCCCTGCAGTACCCGCGGGAGCACCTGCGCCAGTTCGAGGGTCTTGGTGGCGGCCTGTAGCGCCTCCTGGAGATTGCGCAGCTCCCAGATGCTGCGCTGGTTGTCGTCGTAGAGCTCTGCGTTCCTGACCGCTACCACGCCCTGGTTGCCGAGGGTCGCCAGGACGCGCTGGTCGTCGCCGGTCCATTCGCGCTTCTTGACGTCGAACACCGAGATGGTGCCCCACAGCTGGCCGTCTTCGAGCATCGGCGCGCAGATCGCGGCCTGAAGGCCGTAGGCGGCCAGGTCGGGAGGAGCCTGCAGGTCGAAGCTCGCACTGACATCCGGCACCGCGGTGGGCCGCTCGCTGAGCATGACCGCCCCGACGACCCCTTGGCCGTTCTGAAACTCCATTGCGTCGACGGCGGACGGAAACCCGAGCGACATGATCACTCTCTGCAGGCCTTCGGCTGTCGTACGCGTCAACAGACCTGCCGTGCTCATCGTCACGCGGACCGCCGCCTCCAGAGTCTTCTGCTTAAGGACCTTCGAACCCTCTGTCACGGTGGTCAGCGCCGCAGAGATCTCGCCCAGCGCATCGAGCGTCGTGTCGAGCCTCGACGCCTGGCCGGTCACGGCCTGCAGGATTCGCGAGTTCTCGAGCACGACCGCGGCCATCGATCCGAGCTCGTCCAACAAGCCGAGCTCGCCCTGGGCAAAACCGATCGCGCCTTTACGCCCGAGGCATAGCGCGCCGATGACGCTGCCGTTGCCGTGGATGGGCGTGAGCGCCTCGTTGAGGCCTCCACCGTTCCCGTCAGGCTGCAGGCCGCTGTAGGTGTGCTCGTCGGCAGCAATCAGGCTCCGCAGGACCGTCTCTCCGCCGCGAACCTTCGCCAGCGGTCCTTCGACCTCCGCGGAGGCGGCTGAGGCGCCGAGCGCGACGAATGTTCCGTCCGGCTGGAAGAGAACAGCTGCGCCGGCGTCGTAACGAATCACCTGCTTGCCCTTTTCGAGGACGAGTTGGAGTGTCTCGTCCATCGTCTTGCCCGATGCGTCCTTGATGAGCTCGTTCATCAGCGAGTAACGAGCGGATTCCCTCCGTGAAAGCGCGACCGCATGAGCGCTCGCGAGCTGGGAGCCGGCGCGCAGCGTCAGGGTCACCGCCAGCCGGCGGTCATCGTCGTCGAACTCGCCGGTTTTCTTGCCGAGCAGGATGAACCCGCCGACCTGGTCGCCGATGCGCATCGGCACCGCCATCAGGCGAGCGACCTGCAGGTCGTCCGGCAGGTAGTGGACCAGCTCCGACAGGCCGCTCTGGTCGTTGCCGATGTATTCCCTGCCTGATTCGATCGCGCTCAGTAGTGGTCCGGCCTTCTCCGCGTGGCGCTGCACGGGAATCGGATGAATGCGATCGAGACCGATGCCCGGTGGCTGGGGCAGGAACTGCTTGCCATCCGGAGACGAGGCGTAATAGCACGCGAAGTCGGCGCCGGCCTCGCGCGCGATGATCCCGAAGGCGGCCATGTCGCCAGGGTTCTTGGTGTGGTCCGCGTCGGCCGTGGCCGCCATGAACGCCCGCTCCTTGGCCAGGAGCAGAACGCGAACGCCCTCCAGCTCTTCAGCGTGTGCGCTGATCGCGCGCGCGAAGCTGCGGTAGGCAATGCTCCCAACGAAGCCTCCGAGTCCCAGGACCAGCAGGCCGGCCAGCTGTAGCACGAGGTCGCGGTCGCGCAGGTTGAACTGGGCTGAGACCAGCATCAAGAGCAGCGCGGCGCCTCCGAGCGGAACCGAACCCTGCCAGTTGGTGTTGAGGGCTCCGGCCGCAAGCGCGAGCGCGCCGGCCACGACGGCGGCCAGAGCGGCCGGACCGGATCGCCCGGTGACATTGAGCGAGGCGCCGATCAGAACCAGCACGGCGGTCGCGGCCGAGAACCCGAGCCTCAGTGCAAACGTCGCCCTTTGTGAGTTCCGGCCGGCGAGGCCGCGAAGAAGCTGGGAAGTTCGGAGATTGGACACTTCGCGAGTCGTAAGTCTAGGAGCGTGTCCGGCAAGCGGAACCCGTATATCGATGGGGCGAGGAATTGCCCGCCTAAACTTCTCAGCAACCACCAGATGACGGTTTCAGAACTTCTCAGGGTCGCCGACCACCTCGATCCCAAGGGTCAGCAGATGGTCAGGAAAGCCTATGAGCGCGCCGCGAGCGCCCATACGGGACAGCGTCGGCTGTCCGGCGAGGAGTACGTCAACCACCCGCTCGAGGTGGCCGCCATCCTCGCCGACCTGGAGCTCGACGCCGAGACGATCTCGGCCGCCCTGCTGCACGACACCGTGGAAGACACCGCGTTCACGGCGGAGGAGGTGGAACGCGAGTTCGGACCGGAGGTGGCCCGGTTGGTGGACGGGGTCACCAAGCTGGGCCGGATCGCGCTCCGATCCGATCAGCAACAGCAGGCGGAGAACATCCGGAAGATGATGGTCGCGATGGCGGAAGACCTTCGGGTCGTCCTCATCAAGCTCGCGGACCGGCTCCACAACATGCGCACGCTCGACCCGCTGCCCGAGGTGAAGCGCCGGAAGATATCGCGCGAAACGCTCGACATCTACGCGCCGCTCGCGCACCGGCTCGGCATCGGTCAGATCAAATGGGAGCTCGAAGACCTGGCCTTCCGCAACCTCGAACCCGAGGCCTACGAGGACGTTGTCAAGCGGATCGCTCGCGAGCGCCTGACGGCAGAGTGCCGCCAAGCCATCAATGCCCTTGCGAAAATCGACCGGCTCGACCGCCACCAGAATCCGCATTTGCGGCG